>Ga0209953_1000023_pt1 | contig 69483 bp, 104 predicted proteins | sample SalPonred_H2O_MG_FD_185713 | JGI IMG/M metagenome (GOLD analysis project Ga0209953, IMG submission 185713) | Salt pond water microbial communities from South San Francisco under conditions of wetland restoration - Salt Pond MetaG... | ecosystem: Environmental > Aquatic > Non-marine Saline and...
TCGTATGAGATCAGCATGTTCGGGTTCTGTAAAAAACTGTGGAGGATTGTATCGTGCTCTAACCTTGGAGTCGTTTAGAACACGAATCTCATAGTTTTCGTAGAATTGATTAAGTTCTTTGTTCATAACTAGATTGTACACAGGAAGAACAAGTTTGTCAATTGCTATTTTTATCCAGCATAATTGCAATTATATATTCAACCAATTACTATTTTAATAAATATCTCATGGCAAATGTAATTATATTTTCAGATAATATTCTTCATAATTACGCAGGAACCCGTCCGAGACCGTCTTTGAGATCAGTTGGTCCTTACAGAATAGCTACTGAAATAAGAAAGAAAGGACTTACATGCCAGGTTATAGAAATGATGACTGAGTTCAGTATCGACGAGATTGAAAGATTGTGTCGAAAATTTATTTCAGAAGACACATTGATAGTTGGATTCAGCACTAATTTTTGGATGAAAGATATTCCTATTATCGGACAAAGAATTAGTAAAATTATAACTGTATCAAAAAAAATAAATTCAAAATTAAAAATAATAATCGGTGGTGCAAATGCGCTAGAACTTTCGAAAAAATTTAATGTTGATGCTGCCTTTTTGGGTTACGGTGAACACACCTTTCTTAATTATTTAGAAAATTTAATATCAAAATCCACACCCTTGATCCCTAGTCGATTTATCGGAAAGGTCAAAATCTTTGATTTTGTTGAACGTTCAGATATATTTAACTTCTGTAATTCTACGATCGAATATACAGATTCTGATTTAATAATACCCGGTGAACCAGTGATATTAGAAGTTGGTCGAGGTTGCATTTTTAAGTGCAAATTCTGTTCTTATCCGTTAACCGGGAAGAAAAAATTAGATCATCTAAAAGATGCGGAAGTTATTAGAAAAGAACTAATTAAAAACTATGAAAACTATAAGATAGACAAATATATAATTAGCGATGACACATTTAATGACAGCAATGAAAAACTAGAATTTCTGCATGATGTTTTTACGTCTCTTCCTTTTAAAATAAAGTTTTCTTCTTACTTGAGATTAGACCTTTTAAACAAGCATAGACATCAAATTGAACTATTGCGAGATATGGGTCTTGTTGGAGCAAATTTCGGTATTGAATCTTTTTATGAAAAATCTGCAAGACTGGTCGGTAAAGGAATGGTTTCTAATGTAGCAAAAGATTTTTTATATGATTTAAAAACAAAATATTGGGGCAACACAGTAAAAATTCAAATTAATTTAATTGCCGGACTTCCTTACGAAACTCATGAATCATACGACAAAACCAATAATTGGATTTTAGATGAAGAAGCTTGCTTAGTTGAGTCAATTTCAATCAGTACTCTTGGATTAAGAGATCCTAAAGTTCTAGAAAACACGTGGGCTTCGGAATTTGAAAAGAATTCTGACAAGTATGGTTATTACTGGAAAGATTCTGATCCTCGTTTTTGGTACAACGATTCAAATCCTGTTAAGGATTTGAATGAAGCTGATCTTGTTAGAAAAAAATTAACACAATCAGTCGATGATACTCAAAGACAAAGCTTGCAAGGAGGATTTTCTTTATTTTCAAATTTTGCAAAAACCATGTTCTTTGAAAATCAAAGAACATTTGAAGAACAATTGTTAATGGACAGGAAAGAATATTCGAGATGGTTTATGTCTCAAGTAGCATCAGGATCTCGAAAGTTTATACAAGACTATAAGAAAAAACTATTCGAGTTATAATCTAAACAGCCATGTCTGCTTTGATTGCAGGATGAGGATCATATCCTTCGAGGACAAAATCATTCACAATATATTCTTTAATCTTTTTACCTGTTGTAATAAACAATGTAGGCAAAGGTCTTTCTTCTCTTGATAATTGTTCACGAACAGCATCAAAGTGATTGGTATAGATATGACAATCACCACCTACCCAAACGAATTCTCCTACTTCAACATTACACTCTCGAGCAATGATGTGAGTCAACAAACTGTAACTGGCAATGTTAAACGGAACTCCTAAAAACATATCACAACTACGTTGATACATTTGACAACTCAGCTTCCCATCTGTGACATCAAATTGGCTTAGTACATGACAGGGTGGTAGAGCCATTTGATTTAATTCAGCAGGATTCCATGCTGTTAAGATGTGACGACGACTGCTAGGATCTCGTTTAATACTGTCAATAAGATTAGAAATTTGATCAATTTCTGTCTTATCAGCCGCAACTCTTTCTCCGCCGTAATGGCTAGCACCATAACTTTGTAGTTCTTTATAGTCCTGCCATCGGCGCCATTGCACTCCATAAACACGACCCAAGTCGCCCTGAAATTTGGCTTTAGGTTTCCAATAATCTGCTTCAGCATTAGCAGTCCAAATAGTAGGCTTTAACACGCCTTTTTCTGTTCGTGCGTCTCTAGCCCCATGTAAAATTTCTGCTAACCTGCGCTCATCTCCGTTGCCTTCTAAAAACCAAAGTAACTCACTGACAACAGCACGCCATGCTAATTTTTTTGTAGTAACAGCAGGAAAACCTTTTTGTAAATCGAAACGCAACTGCATACCAAATACACTGCGAGTACCTACACCGGTACGATCCTGTTTGTCTGTGCCGTTTTCTAATATGTGTTCAAGTGCATTACTATATTCTTTCATAAAGTTCTACCACGCAGGTTCCTAAATCTTGTGTATTGGTTAATTTAAAATCAGACAAAAATTCTGGTAAATCGATATGTGTGTCACACATGTAATCGCCAGATATCCGTGTCACGTATGCACAATCTAAGATTGGTTTAGCCTGCACTAGAATATCAGCACCGCCTATAACAAATAAATTTTTATCAGGATATCTATCATATGACTTTAAAATTCCTTCGCAAACATCACCTTTAAATTGATCAACATCTTCTCGATCAATAAAACTATTTGTGATTACAACATTTACTCTACCAGGAAGCGGTTTAATCATATCCGGACTTTCCCAACTACGCCGACCCATAACTACCACACTGTTAGTAGTGGCATGTTTAAACCAGCGCATGTCTTCTTTATTATAGGGCCAAGGTATAGTACCATCTCTACCAAGGCCCCCTCGGTCATCTACTGCAAATACAGCACCAATCATTTATCATCCTTGAGAATTTTCCACACTTTTTCTTTTTCGAGAATCTCTGCTTCTAATTCTCTGTAGCGTTTGCCCAATTCTGCTAATTCGTTCCAGCGTTCTTCAAGTTCTGGACTAGGATGAAGAATGTTAAGGCGCTCTTCGACCTGAGCCATAAACTTTTTGAGGCTTCGATCTCCGATTTGTAAATCAGCGGACTCTTCGATTTTAATACCTGCAGTATTCATTTTAACGGCAGGATCATAAGAAGGCATTGTTAGGCTAACGTCATTCCAATTGTAAGAACTATCGATAGTGATAGTAGACGGCGTAATCGAATATTTATCTGTGTCTATGTAGTCGTTAGACATTAGGCAACCTTCTTTGCCTCTGCTCTTGCGTTTTTTTCTGCTGTGATTTCATTGCGGCGAGTTTTAACACCTTTGGCAACTTCTTGTAGTGCTTTTCGGGCACGAGTACCAGCAGCAGAGTTGCCGGCTGTAAATTTGGCATCTTCAGCCAAGAAAGTTTCAAAATCTGCTTTTAATTGTTCTACTGTATTTGACATTTTCATTCCTTTTAAATGTGTAAATTTACTTATATTTTTTACATGTGTGACTGGTAGGATTCGAACCTACAAAGGATATGTCTACGACTATTCCCCATCGCCAGTATTAAAACGGCAGGTCTGCCTATTCCACTCACAGTCACAACTAGATTATACAAAATAAAAGAATCGTTGTCAAGTTAAAATCTACACATTTAAAATTATTATAAATATCTCATTTACAAAGGATACAAAATGATAAAAATAATTCAGAGTTTATTGCTAGCAGCCATAGCATCAACTGCTATTGCAGCCGAAACAGTCAACGTCTACTGGCCCTTTTCCGCTGCCAGCCCGCAGGCAGTTATGATTCGTGAACTCTTGATTTCGGCAAACGAAAATCAAGACAAGTATAAGTTTATTTTTGCTAATCGACAAGGAGCAGGCGGATCGATAGCTGCAAATGCTGCTCAGACTGATAACAATCTCTCATTATTAGCATCAACTAGTAGTTTTTTTATTCGTCCCGAACTATATGAAAATAGTCACGATGTAAACGAATTTAGCATGATTTCTACAATATGTATTGGACAGCCTCTTGGATTACTATCTAAAAATATCGATTTATCAATCAGTAATACAGGAGAAATAACAGTAGGAATAATTCCAGGATCAGTTACTTCTCTAGTTGCCATTTCTCTTATGAACAACAATGAAGAATTTTCATTGAGGTTAGTTCCATTTAAAAGCACGCCAGAATCTACAACAAGCATGTTAGGAGGTCATATCGATGGTAGCATTGAGTTTGTTGGTAAATTAACTGTCGATAAACTAGATGCCGAAACCAAAATTGTTGGAATAACCGGAAACCAAAATAAAGGAAATTATCAAACTTTTGAATCTCTTGGCATTTTAGGATTAACTGAAATTGTCAACGATTATTTTATCTTTGCACCTTCTGACACAGACGATATCGTCAAAAAAGAATTAAATGAAATTCTTAATAAAGCAATTAACGAAAAAGTTACAGAAATTTGTCAAGATGCATTTGGAGAGACTCGTCAACTTTCTTATCCGGAAGCAACCCAACTTCAAAAAAATAAAGAAAAAAATTGGAAAACTATTACATCTACTATAGAAAAATCTTGAGATAAATATGCAGAGTAGAAAGTTTAATCTGATTTCTTCAAAACTAATATTTTAAGTAGGTTCAAAAATGGATAATCTAACAATAGTGCAAATGTTCTTTCGAGAAGACATAACAACTCCGTGGTTTCACGAAATTATTCCTCGTGAGTATCCCGATCATACACAATACATGATCGATAATTACACAGGAACTAATGATCTAGTAATTACAAAAGAGTTATCTGAAGACAAACACATTTTAGTTTTTACTCTTACCCATGCATCGGTTGAAGTAAAAGAAAAAATTAGTGCTGATGAGTACATAGCATCTATGGTTAACAACCGATCAGAATATAATGAAAATAATAATATAACCGATTTAACACAATGACAGATTGTTGCGATATTAATTTTTATTTTGATGATGCTCAGTTTTGCATTGATTACGCATCTTGCGGACCGGATGTTGAAAATTTAAGAAAAGAGTCTGAAAAATTTGCCTTGGAACTTGCAAATCAAAATAAAAAAATTATCGTTAGTTTAAGTTCTGGCCTTGATGGACAAGTTGTTCTTCATAGTTTTTGTGCTCAGAATATCCCTGTAAAAGCTGCATTTATGCATCTTCCAGGATTCAATGACGTGGAATACGAACGAGTACTTACTTTAAAAACAAAATACAATCTAGATCTAATTGTCAAAGAGTTAAATCCTGATTTATACAAAAACGATTTACTTTTAGAATTTGACAAAACAAAAATTCCACCATATCAATTATTACACAAGAAATTCTTAAGCCTGCTACCCGCTGACCACACTTTTATTCAAGGACTAGACGGTCCTGATTTTTATTGCAAAGATAATAAGTTTTATATTTTTCAAACTGCACACTCGTTTGTTAACTCGAGAACAAGAGCATTTTTAATGTTAAATCGAGATGCACCTATCGTAAATTGGGAAAGAAAATCTAGAATATTATTAAGTATTTTACAGGACGAAATTATAAAATCATTTATTTTTGCTTATAGCAACATCAAGAATAACGGGTTGACGTACTCAAATGATAAAGAGATTCCGATCATAGATCATTATGATCTTTATATCAAACCTTTTCTATATGCAAAATATTGGCAAGATGAATTAGAATACTTTCCTAAATATCAAGGCTGTGAAGAGATAGATTGGGTAATAGAGAAAAAATGGCATCAATATAGAGAAAATTTAATTATTATGCCTTTAGATGAATTGAAAAGTCATTTGCAATCAAATTCAAAAATCAAGAGATTTTATCAAAGGTAGAGATTGCATATTTTATGATTTTGACCTAGCATTCTTAAACCGTCGGGCTTTCCCTTTGATTCTACAATAAAGTTCGAAGCTTCTTTTGTTACATAATTCAATCCATCTAACCAGATTGCGTGTAATTTAGTATTTTCGTAGCCATTGATAAACCAGTCATCGAACTCAGTATACCAATCTAACACTGCTTTGTCTGCTTGAAACCAATTTTGATCCCAGGTAGTATACAACAATGTTCTGTATACCCTTTCGTGCATTAGTCGATATATATCTTTGTTGATTTGTCCTAATGTCCAGTAATTTATTTTCTCTGGATAAGTCAATAACCATCGTTTCACGACATGACATTGCTTACATAGCATTTCAGCAGAATCTGGATGCCAATAAAAATATTCGATTGAAGCATTAGGATAGTCTTTCATATGGTCTGCTACAACGCTAACAATGTTTGCAGCAGCATCTGTGAATCTCATCCATAGGTCGTTAGTTTTAGGATCAATAATTAGTCTTGGTTTTTCAACCCCCATCACTACTGCTATTTTTTTGTCCTTGTCGAACTGCTTTCTTACTTCGGAAAAATAAAGATAATTAAATCTTGTGATATTTATAGGATTTAATTTTTCTCTTTTATTTAAAATCCAACTGCCGTCGTTGGCGGTATTGAGGAAATCAAACAGATAGTCTGTTAAATCAAAAATACTTATTTTTGTCTTCGGCGACATTTTTTCAATTTCTTTTAACCGTGGCATAGTCTGAAATAGAAATTCTGTTTGTAATGCATTTTCAGCTGAAAAATCTCCTGGCAATGGAGGCTTATAATTTTCCATCCCTTTTTGTAGATGATTTACAACTATTTCGTCAATGAAGAGATTTTGTCTTAGAAATGCCATTACTAAATTATGGCTGTCAGCACCGCCGCTGTAACTGACCATGATATAATCATATTTTTCTCTTAACTCTCTAGCTCTTTTATCGTATAACTCATCTAATGTTTTAGTAGGTTCTATGCTCCACGGATAGTTGTCGAAAACGTCTTTATGAAATTCCCAGGAAACATCCAAATTATTCTGAGTTGCATATATACAAGCAGAAATTTTAGAATCAAATTCTAAATTTCCACTGGTGTAAAATCCTAAACTTTTATCAATCATTTCAATCCTATTTTTTTATTTGCAAATTTGTTAAAAAGAATATCAAACGGATGCACTTTACCGAAATATTTGTTTGGAACAAAAGCATCATCGTCCGATATATAGTCTATCCAGGGCATAAATCCCAATACAAGATGTACTCTTTTAGTTTCTGTTGTGTTATTCATGTATACCCTATGAGGAAGATGAGTATCCCATGTGTAAAACTTTCCTACTTCTAGATGTACAGGATCTCTATTTTCTAATTGGAATAGAAAACATTGATCTGTAGTTAGCGGAATATTGATTCTTAAATTTTCAAAAATTTCTTCATCTTTATGCCATAAAAATTCTTCACCGACTTTGCTGTGATACGATCCGTCAAGTAGAGCTATTCTGCTCCTTGTTGGCGAAAGGTCAAAATCATCAATAAACTCTTTTAGTTTACTTCCTTTGATAGCTGGCGATAACTTTCTAAAAGCATACGAGTCAAAGTATGTATTCCTTGGACTGTTAAATTTTTCCATACTTCCATAAAAAAACTCGCTCAGATTATTAATTGCAGTTCCTAGTGTACTTTGATTTGGATCTACCGATTCTTTGATGTCTGGATTATAAACTATACTAAGCCCGCCGTAGGCACTAATATTTCCTCTATTAGTTTGCCAACCTTTAAAACCATATGTATCGAGGCATTCTAATGTAATTTTTTTAATCTCTTCAACATCATAGTTATGTGTTAGCTCAATTAACTCGTCGGTATCATACGACCTTTTAACATCTTTCTTTGCAGAATCGAAATCTAGATCTTGACTGATCCAATTAAACAGCGTGCTTTTCTCGGGGCAATCTTTTACATAAAATTTGGTCATGCTAGTCTCTTTAGCAAGCCTTTGTTATCAAGTGATGCCTGATACAAATTCCAATTAATATTTTTTAAAGGTAATATCATAATTTTTTGCTTACAAGACTCTGGTACTTGCTCCATAGGTTCGCATACATTGTATATACCATCGACTATTTGAAATTTACAATTGTCTACTAAGTTAGTTATTTTCAAGAATTGCCTTAGCCAACGATAATGTTTTCCTTGCCTTGTTATCATGGCCACTTCAATATCATTATGATTTTTTAAAAAATCAAGTTGAGGTTTCAATACTAGAGGAGTCATTTTAATCTTCTTTTCAGTCCATTTAGTTAATGAATGGCCTCGAAAGTCTGGATGAATCCAAAATCTAGTTAACACTCTTGCGATTGATTTGCTCCATTTGCTTGGCGAGTGTTCTATAGCACCAAATGCAACAATTTTGTCTTTACAAATGACTCCATTAAAAAACAGATAATTTTCAGGACGTATATCTAAATAATTTTCATATAGGTGATCTGCCTGACAACTGACTCGAATTTCTTTTAGACAGTCTTGCCAAAGGTCTGAACTATACGAGATATTATAAAAATTTGTAAAGTGACAAGTCGACATATAAATATTTAACTTTATTGAGTCCGTCATGAAAAAAAACATAAGCATAGTCGCTACAATACTCCTTCCCCTTCATTTACTGTTTTTTGCATTGCTTCCTACGACTAACTTTACCTGGACAAGCATTTTTTATGTTTTGCTGGGTTATGTGTTTATAGGCGGCTTGGGTGTTGAAGTTGGATTACATCGATGGGCTTCTCATAAAACGATCGATCTTAATAGTATTGCAAAACCGCTAGTAATTTTTGCCAGCGTTATATCTTGTCAAGGTCATCCGTATTGGTGGGCGGCAATACATCGAGGGAACCATCATAGGTTCTGCGATACCGAGAAAGATATTCATAGTCCTAAAAACGGAAAATGGAATTCTTTTCTTGGATGGCTGTTGAATCACGACACTGTTAATAACATTAATTTTAAATATATCACTGATCTAATGAGAGATCCTCTTCTAAAATTTTCTGCAAAATATTATAAATCAATAATATATACGACATGGATTGTTGCAGGTTTTATTAGTTTAAATTTTCTATTCTGGGCTGTTATTATACCTACGCTAATTTCTTTTTACAGTGTCAATGTAATCAATCTAATATGTCATTCAGACAGCGGTTATAGAAATTTTAACACAACTGATAATTCTAGAAATGTTTCTTTTTTGGGTTATTTTTGCTGGGGTAACGGTTGGCACAATAATCATCACTATCGAGCATCTAGTTATGATTTCGGAAAATCAGTTAGCGGCAAGTGGTGGGAGGTTGACCCTTGTGTGATATTTTTACCATTTATTAAAAAATGAAAACTTTAGACGAAAATTTCATTTACGGGTATGATAATGAATTTTACAATTTAAGATCTAACTCTCAATCAGCATTTAACTGTTATTACTCGAGAGCTTCTCAAATTCCAAGTTCTTTTAAAAAAGAATGTGTACACGTGTGTAAAAAAATAAGCGATTATGCTATCAGTCAAAACAAAACACCATACATATTACTAAGCGGCGGTCTCGACAGTGAGGTTGTTGTGAGATCATTTATAGAATCAAAAAGAGATTTTAACGTTATAACAAACAGATTCAGTAACGATCTTAATAGTCACGAAATATTATATGTGGAAAAACTTTGCAATCAAATGAATATCGATCCAATATATGTTGATATAGATATTGAGAAATGGTTGTTAACCAATGAAGTACTAACATTGGCTGAAATTTCAAAATGCGCATATTCTGAAATGTTACCTACTATGAAATTAATGCATGATGTATTTTTTGAAATGTCTGGTATTCCTGTTCTAGGCAACGGAGATTTATATGCATCAAAAGAAATCAACGAAGATTGGAGATTTGGTCAGAGTGAAGAAAAATATACATGGATGTATATCGAATATGAATATATTCTTTCGTGGTTGCGCTACGCAGTAAATAAAAACATCAAAGGCGGCATAAACTTTTTTCAATACACACCAGAGATAGTATTATCAATGGCTCTTGATCCGTTAATGCAAAACCTAGTAAATAATAATCCAGTAGGGAAACAAAGTACTAGGTCTACAAAATATTTAATTTATAAAAAATATTGGCCCGATATTGATATAAGAGAAAAATATCATGGAGGAGAAAAAATTCCCTTGTTGACTGAATATCTTAATAAAGATAAACTACTTAAAAAGTATTATAGTTATACTTCTAGATGGAAGAAACCTTTTGATGATTTTGTGAATTTATTACTGCCTTATGAAGATTGACAAATATAAAAAAATGTTTAGAGAAAACAGTGATTATGTTTCTTGTGACTTTAGTGTCTTGATACCCTCATGGAAAATCGAATTTTCAGATAGGTGGAATATTAAATTAGTCAGACAAGCGATCGACGAATCTAAAAAAATGAAGTACTATAGTTTTTATTCTGTAATTCCTGAAAACAAACTAAACGAATATTTGCAATTTTTTAAAGATAATTTCCCCCAATACTTAACAATAATCGAAGAGACGGTGCCGGAAAACGAGAAACCGATTAGTTTATTATTTTGGGATTGGTTATTTTCATCAATTAGCTTCGATGCTCGTATGTGCATTGCGTATCATGTACTCCCTCAGGAATTTAGAAATGAATAATAATTATGTAGAATTAAACCTTACAAAATATCCATTAAAGGATACATTTGTGTTTCCTTTACATTTATGTAAATCTCTAACTGGTCCTACATATGATTACGTCAATGCTGAACATATTTCTGAAGAATTAAAAGATCAATTAACCGACCTAGGTGTCGAAATCTCAGGTTCGGTGATATTCCAAAAACTTCCCGGTTACACAAACCCGCTGCATACAGATGTGGTCATTAAGGATAATCGTTGGGAAATATGTCATTGTGCCATTAACTGGGATTTAACCGGCAACGAGTCAATCATGGAATGGTATAACACATCCGAAAAAGAAATTTGGCCGGCTGTTGAAGAAACATCCCTTCCTTACCGACTGAGCGGCATTCATTACGGACATTTAGGAAATAGAGATACGTCAAAAGAAACAATGTCACTAATTGATTCTACAAGGATAGTAAACCCAACATTAGTCAGAACTGATATACCGCATCAAATTAAAAACTTAGATAACAGGGATAGATGGAGCCTTAGTATTAGATTTGTAAAGAACTATTCGTGGGAAGAAGCTCTCGAAATTTTTAAATCGATTATTGCTGCTTAAGCGCCAGCGGTGGTTCCGTCGTCTAAATTGATCCAAGCGCCGTTCTGATAGCCTTCAAAGCGATTATATGTAGTATTATAAATTACCATACCATTAGATGCGACTAGTGTGTTTCTTTCAGTTGCAGTTAGAGATCCGAATTGTATAAAAGACGGTGCTGTTATAGATCCGTCTGTTCCATCTATAATACGAGTTGAATCATCAATAAATATCGAGCCGGTGACATCTCCGATAACATTACCATTAATTTCTAAGTTATCAGAATAAGGAGCAATAACAGATGCCAATAATCTTCCTTGCGAATCAATTTTTACTACGCCTCTATTATTCTGTGAATTGCTGGCGGTTCTAAACATTATAGAAGATGGCATCCACGGTCCGGTTGGTTCCTCGTCCACAATAATTCTAATTGCTGCACCTATCGTGTAGGAATCATCACTTTGTGGCCACCCAAGCCAAGTCAATTCCCCTAACTGATCGTCTTTTTGTACAGGTTGAACACTTGCCGATGAGCCTCGAGTTTTAGCAAAAATAACTCTATCAGCTCTAAAATTATTGTGATGCTGCTCTAAATAAAATCCGTTCGAACCGGTTGATATGTCGCCGTTATAACTATTTCTAGAAATATGTATGCTGCCGTCTCTTGCCAAACTCTCACTACCGACAAACAATTTATTCTCAGGTGCCATAAAAATGGTATCATCGCTGACAATCCTATTAATGTTAGTGTCAAAGTCGCCTACTAGACTCCCTTCGAACCCACCGCGAATTTCGTTGTCGATTGCATCGATGATAATTGCAGAATTATTTCCAAACACCGAGCCAGACACATCACCAGTTACATTGCCAAGAATCCCGCCAGGTGCTGTGATTGATCCATTAGAAGAATTAACGATTAAAGAACTATCATCGCCGATAATATTGATATTATAGTTACTACCGGAAACTACTCCAGTAATTTCAACACCGCCTATTGTTGAACCAATAGGCAAATTAACAGACGTATTTGATGCAGTAACTTGTGCATCGCCGATCCACAAGCTCGATCCCGAAAGATATAAATCTCTAAATCTATTAGTCGGACTACCTAAATCATAAGTTTCTGACGAAAAAGGAATGATGTCGGTCCTTACTGTGCCATCTAATTGAAAACTACCTAGCACACTGTCAATCAATAATGAACTGTCGTTTGCAAATACGCTTCCTTTAAATCCATCTGATTCGATGATTCCACTGTAACTGCTTAAGTCTAAACTAGCATCAATTCGATTCGCAGTATCATTATAGCTGAAAGAAATATTACTGTGTATTCCCGAAGTTAATAGACTTGCAGCCGCGTCTTGGGCATCTTCAAAAGTAAAAGAACTTGCAGCTATTCCGCCAGGTGTTGTTCCGTCACCGATGTACAGTGTTTTTTCTGTTGTGTCATAGATTAATTCACCGATAATCGGTGTTATCGATAATCTATCTGCTGTTTGACCGCGTCTGACTTGTAAAGGCATATTTTTAACTCCGAGACTTATGATAGTAGTATTTATGTCTTTATGGAGCAAAGAGTATGCAGGTTTATGTTAACTGCTGCTATTTTTTCTCTGACGGCACAAATTCAAAATCTATTGCAGGATATTCGTATTTTACAGGTTGTTTCTCTTCCTGAAACCAAAAAATATGCACAGTCATATCTTCGAAATACCAGCAGCCCGGAATTGTGTTATTTTCAGTAGTTGCTACCGCAATAAACAATGGTTTTTCAAACTTTTCTTCTAACGGACAAGCGTCTTTAGATAGCGCAATAATTCCACCCTGTTGATTCTTTATTACCATCATATTAGCCGATGCCACTAGCGGAAATGACAGTAGGAATGCTGCAATTAATTTCTTCATATCCTACCCCGTTTATATATGTATATATCTCAAAGTCAAAAAAATAGGGTCCTTCTGGACCCTATTAATCAGCGGACTTTTGACTACCGTTTCCGTTTCGGAAACCCACAATGCCACCTTGTTCTTCTATTCGTTTTAAAACATCTTCGAAAAGGATAGGAGCGAAGTCTGTTTGTTCAACACAAGCACACCAGTATCTCGGATCAATCTCATCGCTGTATAAGATTTCACCAGTTCGAGCATCAACACCTCTCGCCTTCATAACTCTATTGGCGTGTAAGTGTCCGTGTATATTACAACCAAACCTACCGAGGCTTGCTTCGTGGACTGGGATATGACTTAAAATAAGTCCGTTCATCACGTGGTAGGCACGTAACTCTCTGAAGTACTGACGGTATTCATCATCGCGAAAGATATCGTGATTTCCACGTATTAACACCTTGTCGCCGTTTAAACGAGCAAGCGTGGCCAATGCCTTGCGGTTAATTACTGCATCACCCAAGTGATATACTTTATCGTTTGGCTTAACACGCTCGTTCCACAGTTCAATCATAGCCTCGTCCATCTCCTGAGGATCATCCCAAGGGCGCAATTTAGTCACTCCGTCGTTGCGTAAGAATCTACAAACTCCAGCATGTCCGAAATGCGAATCGCTAACTAACCATACTGATGGCATCATAGCCTCCTTTAAAATTTAAATAACTTGTCCCCGGCACTCTTAGGAAAAAGTGCTCCCCAACTTGCTATATATTCTGCATCAGCATTTGGATCACTGCCTTGTGCTATGCCAACATAATATCGTTCACCGTCATATTCATCGTAGACTTTTACTATGCCTACACAACCATTTGCTGTAAACCAACGAACATCTAGAATTTTCATAACAACTCCTATTGATATTCAACATCTACTGCTAGAATAAATCTATATTGATCGCTCTGAACAATGCCAGGACGATGAAATACATTACTGGGATAAACAGTCCAGTGTCCGGTACTTGGTGTTACAAAATATCGTTCATCGTTTTCTAAACCTCTTGGAGCCATCTCAGTTCCACAATAATCTCTATCCTTGACATCATTGGGAATATGCAGATAAAAAATTCCACTCATCATCTTTGAGTTGGGATTCTGTGGATGCCAGTGATGATGCCACAATTTTTCTCTATCTTCGGCACCTTGCAAATTTGTCATGAAACTCCAAGCCATCATATTTGACACTTTTGCTTCTCTACCTAAATACATAAACACAGAAAACAAAAAACTCATTCTATATTTTAACCAATTGGGTTCAGGACGAGCAAAAATATTTTCTTTGGTTTGAAACTTTGGACTGTTGGCAAAATAGTTTCCATCTTCTACGATTATTTTACGTATTACATTGCAGGTTTCATTGTTGTCCTGCTCTGTTATTATAGAGCTGAAATTAAATTTTTTTACGAGGTCGTTTCGATCGATTACTTTTTGCATATGATATTTAGATTGTGGCCTCGCTACCAGGACTCGAACCTGGATTTGGGACTTAGGAGGTCTCTGTTCTATCCTGTTGAACTATAGCGAGAGATAGGTGGGGACTTACGGATTCCTCCAGCCCCGTGCCTTCACACGGCAGATAAATTATAATAAATCTTTTAGATTTGCTAGTTGCGTAGGAGACAGAAACAATTCAAACTTTTTCTGTTCGCTACCATCACGTCGAGCATCATCCCATTCTGTAGAAAATTTTACATGCTTATATCCTTTAGGATATTCAATTTCTTTAATTTCCACCAGATAGCGATATCCATTATTATCAACGATTGTGCTTTTCATTATGTTTCCTTAACAAGACACTCTGATGCGGGAGCTGGAATCGAACCAGCCTAGTAGGCTTATGAGACCTACGGGCAACCACTACCCCATCCCGCGTCAGAATATCCTGCATCTGTATTTAACTTTAAAGAGCAGACTGAAGGGAAAGTTATAGTGCCCCTCGGTCGGCAAACCGACTTGCCAAGTGTCCGTTGCCGCGGTAGACTCAACTCGTCAATCTGCTCTTTAAAATTTATAGTGTCAGCTACTGTGTCCCCACTAGCCCTGACTTGGAGTGTTTCCTCGTCCACTGCTTTTTGCTTATGGTCATGTCGCAGTTCATACCTACGAATTTTTCTATCACCCATGTCAAGCGGGTTTTGAGGTTGGATCGTATGCACCCTGACTTTATCGTGAATTCAATAACGCCCTATACTAACGGGTAGGGACCCCGGGATTCTTTAGAACCTGTTTTTTTACCTACATGCTTAATTGTAACTGATAATGCTTGGATTGTAAATTCTTTACAGAATAATAATTGTCCAAATCTGTAAATATTTTGCTCATTACAGGATCGGTCTTTAGTGATATTAACCCGTCGATGTAATTGTCAAAATACGACTCGTTTAGTCTTGAACCCTCTTCGAAAATGTTTTTTGATCTACCTTGATAAATGATGTCGGATTTATTAAATTGCGGTATATAAAGTTTTGAACTTCTGTTTAATCTTTTTTGTACGTGACTGTTGGCTAAATCGCCTGCAAATCGTCCACACCCTATACTAGCATATGCTAAATAATCTAAGTTTTGCAAGGTTTCAATATTATCTAAGTTGTTGACACTGATTTTATATTTTTTTGACAATGATAAAATATATCTAGCAAGCATATAACTTTGTTTAATATGCAGTTCTGGCATGTTAGATGATATGAAAAAATTTTCAAACCTAGAATTTCCAATAACCTGAATAAATGAAGTGTCTTCTTGATATGAATAAGGAATGCCGTTGATAAATTTTATCCTAGGTTTTTCTGACCCTGTGACCCATACATAATCATCAGTAATCGAATTGTCAATGTAACTATTCTCTTCGATAGAAACACTTTCGGAAAGTGCTACGGAAAAATTTATCCTAGCAGATTTCTTCCATATCCAGTCCGGCGAATCGTAAAATTTTTTCAAAGTATCTATATCGTCTTCAGAAACAAATACTTTACAACCAGGAGTATTAGATTTCAAGAAATCTATCAATTGAGTTAGATCAGGCTCATACATTTTATCTTTTTTAATTTTGATATGTATTGCTTCTAAAGGTATGTTATTTCTTTTAAAAACTTCATACACCGTAAGAGAATCTGTTCCTCCACTGAAGTTTAAAATTATTGGCTTATTTTTAGAAGCAATCTGCTGAGCTCGCAAATCGAGAAGAAAATCCCATGACTCGCTCGGCTCATGCCAATTTACATTATCAAATACATCATCGTACAAAACAAATTCTAACTTTTTACTATTGGAAATAGAATAGTAGAATGCTTGAAACTTATTGTAAAATATTTGATTGTCTACTCTATAGTGTGCTACGATAGTCTCCTTAGCCAGCAAGCAGTATTCTTATAATATATCTTCGTCGGTGAGAGTCTTGACAACATCTTCGCTTAACGGTATTTCAGTTTTAATATTTAATTCAAGAATCTCGTCATTTAATTTCTGCTTCTGCTTCTTGAGATTTTGAATTTCTTTTCTGGCTTGATCAATCTGACTCTGTGACACAACTGAGGTCATTACTGTATTATCACGACTGAAAATACCACGTGTTGACTCAGGAACTACTTTGAGTTTTTCAACTTGCCCGTGTATAACATCTAAGGATTTTATTGGTTGTATGTCAGCGATAGAATTAAGTTGAACAATTCTTTTTTCAAGAAATGCCGATTTAGTTAATGCAACATCAATGCCACTAGATGCATTTGCTGTGCCTACCAGTCCTCGGATGTTGTAAAAAGCCAGTAGCAGTTTCTGACGGCGAGCGTCATTGGCAAACAACCGATCATTAGCAGTTTGAATCACTTCCGCAGGGTCTTCAAACTCATTGATATCAACAGTTGTTCGGATTTCAATGTGGTGTAGTAATTCTTTTATGCTATTTTGAATAGCATTGGCCTTGCGTAAACTAATGTTCATCGACGATTTCTCCTATCCCTGTCGTTAGCAACCTGTGCAGGTTTAAAGTTTTTAATGTATTCACTCCAAGTAAATCGATCTTCTTCGATATCTCTAATAGCAGATACAGCAATGCTCTCACCGGTTCTTCTTGATAAAATCTCGTTCTTGTCTAACTGCCGTGCTCTCTGAGCAGCAGCCAACACCAGCCTAAACTGGCCACCTACTTTTTCTGCCGCTATCTGTGATGTATATCGTGCCATGTCAATCCTTGAGTGTTTGTATAACGAGTCAGTAAAAGGTTGAGCAATAGAAGGACAATAGACAAGCAATCAGGTTACCGTAGTAGATTCTGTTCACTGACAATGTTCAACGTGCAAACAACAGAGGCAGTATATTTCCGATTGACAAATAACAATTCTTTAATATCGGATCACACTGCACGGAGGCGATGTCAATTCGCCTTGAGCCATATATTCGTCTCTATCCTCTCTTACCTTTTACCTTCTCGAGCAGATATCAAAGGAATCTGCTAGCACCTATAAAAATTCAATGGCTCCGCACCGAGGTAACGATCCTCGCCCCAATTGGGTCCTCCGGTTAACAGCCGGGAGCCTTCACCATGCCAGCCCGTGCGGAATAAACTTTGGTGCTGGAGGTGAGACTCGAACTCACGAAGGTTTCCCGGTAGATTACAAATCTACTGCAATTGCCACTATGCGACTCCAGCATGTTACTTCTTAACTTTCTAACTGTATTAATTATACTACACAGTTTCTTGATTGTCAACCTCTAAAGGCTTATGACCGTGTTTATTTATTAAGGCGTCAATACGATTTTGAATTTTTACACGGTTCTTCGGCTGTGCTGATTTCAACATGTCAGTAAGTTGACGCACATTCAAGGGTCCCAGTCGAACTTTACCTGAATGTGTACGCATTGGATCTGCTTTGAGTTTTGACATTATGTTTCCTTTTAAGAGATTTACATATAATAAAATTTAGTTTAACTTAGTTGATAAGAATAATCTTGTCTCTTCAACGCTTTTTACAGCCGATTGGTGATCATATTCTCGAACAACTCTACCCTTCACTTTCATTCGTGGACCAGAGCGATCAAACGCATGATCAGCGTCCTCATAAACAATAACTTTGATATTAGTCAAAGGTTCATTACGCATACTGCGATGGTATGCATCGCAAAATCCAACAGGGGTGAGTTGATCTTTCATACCACTTATCAGGAGAAAGGGAAATGGTGAGTCTATAAGTGGTGATGATTGTAATGTGCAGCCTGGATAAAATGCTACGGCTGCAGAAATAAATTCATTAAAGCCCTTATTAAATCCAAAATGCTTTACATAGTAATCTGTGGTTGCTAAGTGTACAACAGACTCGCCGCCGCGACTAAACCCAATTACGCCAGTTTTTCCATTGTGCCAGGGTTGTTCATTTAGCCAATAGTTAACTGCAAGGTAATCATTTATCCTGTCATGGTTTTGTAAGTTTTTCGGCAATGCTTGAGCTGTATGTCGCCTAACGTTTCTAATTGAACAGTGGTCGATAATCACGGCATTGTAACCCCAGCTATGGACTCGATCTGCCCATTCATATTCCCCTGGTGTTACACACGCACTACCGTGTGATATGAGAATAGAAGGAGCGGGATTTTCTTGCTGTTTAAGCATTAGTCTAACTGGTACTTCTTGATCCTTTGCCACTGGTCTGTCGATCGTCTGCAACGATGTGCATCCAGCTAGTACAGTCATTAATAATGAAAGTAAAATCTTCATGGCTAATCCTTTTGATTATCATCTAAATCATAATATTCATCTTTCATAATCGCTTGATCAAACTTTTCACGATCAGTCTGTTTCTTACGATTAAAAATTTTATCCCAATTATTATCAAATGTCTTTTTATCAACACTAACAGGTCTGGGACTTGAACCTTTACCACCATCTGACATTGTCATCTCCAAAATAAAAATACTGTGGCGGAAACGGTGAGATTCGAACTCACGGTACACATTTCTGCATACGACGGTTTAGCAAACCGATGCCTTAGGCCACTCAGCCACGTTTCCATTGGTAGTAGGTGAGGGTTACGATCCCTCCCGTTCCAGCCCATCTAGCCAGTCTCCAGAGTTTATAAGTCTCCGCCGCACGCCAGTGCTACCTACCATTACCTTGGTACACCTACGGGGAATCGAACCCCGATTGCAGGAATGAAAATCCTGAGTCCGAACCATTAGACGATAGGTGCTTAAAACTTTGGTGCATCCTCACGGTTTCGAACCGCGGACCCACGGCGTGTAAAGCCGTTGCTCTACCCCTGAGCTAAGGATGCTTTACCATTAGTTATACAATTTCTTTATGGACAACAATAACCCTGTTGTCGTTTGCCGAGTATGATTAACTCTGGATACGCTTATTGCTCGGGCGATCATTCCCACGATTCGTCGTATCTCTCAACAGTGAGGTTAATCCCGCTACTAAGTAGCGGACATTTGCCGGCGCTCCCCTCATTCAAGTTGGACACTAAGCTGGTGAACACAGCCATTTTCAAAAATTGTATAACTAATGGTCTCCGATGACAGATTCGAACTGCCGTTATTCTTCGTCCCAAACGAAGTGCCATACCAGACTAGGCGAATCGGAGAATAAGTGCAACAGACTCCCCAACCAACACAGAGTCCGGAATGTGTTTGGGTGCGCTGTTGCCCGCAGAATGGAGCAGGGTAAGGGAATCGAACCCTCGTCATCAGATTGGAAGTCTGAGGTAATACCATTATACGAACCCTGCATTGTTATAATAAAGCACACTAGGACAACCTGTGGGTTAGGAAGTATTACGTCTCTCAGTTAGGAAGCTCATTCAGTTCCCACACTGAGTCAAAGTTTCCGCCGAGTAATGTGCTTTACTATAATACCATATTGAATCACACTAATACCAAACTTTTTCATCCCGGCCTATATGTCTCAGCATCATAGCGTTGGTCCTTGACGGGTTTTCAAGTGTGATTCAATATGGTGCGGGTGAAGGGACTCGAACCCCTAAGCCTTGCGGCGCTTGGACCTAAACCAAGTGCGGTTACCAATTTCGCCACACCCGCATAAAAATTCTATTGTTAAAGAACAGTTTCTAACCTATTTAACTATTATACTGTCTGTTTACTTATCTCGCAACCTCTTTTGAAGAGAATTCAAAGATATCATACATTTTTCTTTTATTTTTATAAAAGTACTTTGAAATAGATGTTAACCCTTTGTCGTTATCAACTAGTCCAATCATTCCTGTTTCTAAGAACACTTTATAACTCTCTCGAATAACACTTTCGATTTTATATGCATTGTCAAATATTTTATATTCTAATCCAAAAATTGGTTCAAAGTAATCAGTATAAAAAACTCCGTAAATATTATAAAGTACAATGCCCTTAAAGTAATCATAACGACTGAGGCTATAATTTTCTACTACGGCTTTATCGATATGGAAGGATGATTTAATTTTAGATTTAAATAATTTTCCGTGTTCTAAGATTTCAATTGAGTCATACTTGATTTTAAATTTTTTAATATACTCATCGTTAAATGCAGGGCTGTTGGGCAATAATTCAAACGGAAGATTATGTCCATAACATCTAATTTTTCCTGCTTCAATTATGTTAAATCTCAAATGATCTAATGTTTGTCCCGGTAATCCCCACATAAATGTTAGTCTGTTAACATATTTGTTTCTCTCTCGAATATAGATATCGTCAAGTAGTTTATGTTTCTTTTTCAAGTCTAGAATGTATTCTCTGTGTTCATTCCACGGTATTTCCGGCCTGTTGATATTTTGCAATACTTCTTCGTTCAAATCTTGAACATCAAATTTAAAATCCCTTGTTATTTTAGAGACGATCATTTTATCTAAAATTCTATATGTTACATCTTTTTTGAGCTTTGATAATTGAGGATTCTGTATCATAGGTCCGCTTCCTATTTTTTCTTTTAACCCTCCCCAATAGTCTACTATTTCTTCGTCCTGTTTCGCAAGACCGATGTTTGGATTCGTCCAATATATACTAAAATTTTTAATATCTAACAGTTTGTATAATTCAAAAAACAACTGTATTTCTTTTTTCCAATTAGGAATAGTATCTTCGTTGATCCCCCATATTCTTACTTTGTTGTGTAATCCAGAACTCCAATCACAAAAAGAACAGGCATAAGGGCATCCTTTAGTTGTTTCCCAAACAGGAACAATATACATGTCATCTCTTAGATTTTTTATCTTTTTTTGCAAGTTTACAGCAAAGTCAATGTACTCATCTTTGAATTCGATGTAAGGGCTTTTTTTCAAGGCAGTTTTATCAAGAAAAACTTCATGTGGATAAACGTGCCCTGCACTGTCAACAACATTAATTAAAGTCGACTCGTCCCCATTTATCTTATCGAGTATTCGACTAAATGCGACTTCGCCGTCTCCGTAAATTGTATAATCAATGTAAGGATGAACCTTGACAAAATTTTGATTCTTATGACTATCAACGTCCGGACCACCTACAACTAAAATTATATCTGGATTAATCTTTTTTATACGTTTGCATAAACTTAACACTGCTTTTCTGTTCCATGCGTACATACTGAATGCTAATACGTCTACTTTTTCTTCTTGTATTTTACCAAGCAATTTAACTTGCTTTAAATCATTATTATCAAAAATAATGTCGGGTAATGTCCAAAAATATTGATTTTTAGATTTTCCAAAATTTTCATGATATAATTTTAAAAACCAATTTATAGGAGAAAGATAAAAACTATCAGTCGCAATAGACGAACTAAAAATAATTTTTATATTTTTCATTTACTTTTGAATGTGCTAACGATAGAAAACACAATCAGTGATACAGAAACTAATAGTATCGTTAGTGATATTGGTCTTTCAACAATCATCATTACATCGCCCCTTGCTATAATTAGAGCTCTTCTTAAATTTTCTTCCATTAATGGGCCTAGTACATATCCTAGTAATAAAGGCGAAAATTCAAACTTAGCTCTTAGTAAAAAATATCCAACTGCTCCAAACGCTGTTAACAAATAGATGTCAAACACACTGTTGTTAACACTATATATCCCTAGAATCATCAAAGTCACAATAGTAGGGTATAGGAATCTTTTAGAAATCTTTAAAATAGATACCCAAACTCCGATTAGGGGGATATTTAAAATTACTAAAATGACATTACCGATTAAAAAACTAGCAATTAAAGACCAAAACAATGTTGATTGTTCTACAATAAATGTCGGACCGGGTTGTATCCCATGTATTAATAATGCTCCTAGGATTATCGCCATTGTGGCACTTCCTGGAATTCCCAGTGTTAGCGTCGGTATAAATGCACTCTGTGCTGCCGCGTTGTTGGCTGCTTCAGGCGATACTACTCCTTCTATTGCACCCTTACCAAATTTTTTAGGTTCCTTGTTAACTCTTTTTTCTAACGAATATGCAACAAACGCCGCTATTGCTGCGCCTGTTCCAGGCAAGGATCCAAAAAAAGTTCCAATAGTCGACCCTCTAAGTGCTGGCCAAAATGATTTATTAAAATCATCCTTAGAAGGGATCATTGATCTAAAGTTTATTTTTTTTATTTGTTGATCATCAATATTAAACTGCGAAATGTTGTTAACAATTTCAGCAAGACCAAATAGTCCAATAGCAAGGATAACTAAACCTACTCCGTCAACTAGTTCGAGTAACCCAAAATGAAATCTTGGGATTCCAGATACTTCGTCGGTGCCTATTGTACCTAACAGCAGTCCTAGCAATACCATCGAAAATCCCTTAATAGGGGAATGCACAGCAAGTGTTGATGCCGCAATTAGTCCCAGGATCATCAAGAAAAAATATTCTGCTGGACCAAACATTAAACCAATTTTTGCTATCACAGGCGCTAAAATCATTAACGATAATATGCCAAAAAGTCCGCCTATTAACGAAGACAGTGCTGTTATAAAAAGTGCAACGCCAGCTCGGCCATTTTTTGTCATCTGATAACCGTCAATACAGGTCACAGCATTACCTATTGTTCCGGGAAGATTTAAGATAATTGACGATACCGATCCTCCATATTCAGATCCGTAATAAATCCCCGCCAACATGATAATAGATGAGGTTGGATCTATATGGAAGGTTACAGGTAGCAACAACGTTGTAGCGGTAAGAGGACCTATGCCCGGTAAAACTCCGATGAATGTTCCTAGAAATACTCCTAGAAAACAATAAAATAAAAGTTCGACCGTTAGTATATTTTCAAAACCCAGGATTAAGTAATTTATTGATTCCACGTAATCACCAAAGTTTTATCGAAATTTCTAGAACAAAGGAAAAAAGAATAAATGTAAATCCTGTGATTCCTAAAGTTAACAATATTTTTTCAATACAAGACACTTTTAATAGGAAAGAAAAAACAACAACTATTCCTAACACGGATACTAATAATCCAACTGACTCGATGGTTAGCGAAAAAAGAAAAATTCCAATAGATACAATTGCTAAAGATTTAAAATCAAACGAAGTCTGTTGAGGCGACCTAATAGAAGATAGTGCGATAATAAATCCGAATACAAATAACATAGAGCTTATAATTAACGGAAACCATCCGGGTCCGATATTTCTCAAACTACCAAGCTCATATTCGGTTGAGTATATTAAAAAAATTAAACCAATAGCTGATAAAAATAGTCCACTAATTAAATTGTTATTCATATTTTGAAATATTTATATTGTAATTATTATAGTTTACGTAGAATAAACTATTTTTTAATGTATGTTTCTTCTGCAATTAGAAGATTTTTATATTTTTCTATAAAATCAAAGAAAGTAAAATCATGAAAACTAATTGTAAAAATAATTCTTCTGCTTTCTATGTTTTCTATACTGTGAACTTGTCTAACATTTAGACCGTACCATTGGTTTATTTTTAAGTGATAAATTTTATCAATTTCAAGATCATTATAATTATAAATCTTACCAGTGCCGGGTCCTGCGATGTAGTTATCGTGCGTGTTATACATAACGGTTTCAACGTGCTCTCCTCCTTCATCTAGGTAAAAATTTAATGCAAATATTCTTACCCTATCTGAATGAGGCGGCCAGCAAGAAACTTCGCTTGATTTTAAATTTGTTACTATACCTACTGCAGGATGAATAGTTTCGTTGAAATATTTAGAATATTCGTCTTTTACTAATTGATTAAACTCTGAATCATCTTCTACAAATTTTCTTGAAACAGAATTTACTGTATAATTTTGAACTTTATCGTGTGTTTTTTTTAATTCTAATTCATACGATGAACTATCTGCAATTCTATAAATTGCATCTTTTATGCGGTCTGATGGTCCAGGAAGATTTAGTTTCACGAACATACTGGAATTGGCCTAGTAGTCATATCGACAAATTTTAATGGTATTCCGTCTTTAGATTTAACTATAAAGTTATCGTTAATGTCGTCACAACTTTCTAAAACCTGACCTAGATGATATTGTTTAGTTCTTTTGTCAGTTAAACTGCTATTTGTAAACCAATATGCTGATTCTTGAAAAAAGAAACTAGACGGTTTGCCTGCTTGAAAAACATTAACATCCCAATTCGGGTAAATGATTTTCTTGAAAAAATTGTGATGTACTTTGAAAATTAAGTTATCTCCTTTTTTAAAATATAGATCATTTATTTCATTTAACGAAAAATTTTCAATCTCGTTAATGATAGGTTTGACTCTATTAACGATGCTGTGAGATTGCTTAATTAAAATAGAAGGCATATCTAGACTGTAGAAAAAATATTCAGTCGTTGGTTGATATCCTGCTAACGAAACATCAGTATGATGTCCCCAGCATGTACTAACGTCATCGAAAAATATTCCAAATTTATTAGATTTTATATTGTAACCTACTCTGGGTTTGTCAATACCAATAAGAAAGCAAACCTTTTTGTGCTTTTCCGATATTTCCCTTACCCGTTGGCCGATCAAATAATGTCCTGCTAGACTAGGTGCAGCACCAAATCCAGAAATAGGCAACATATGAAGATTGTTTGAATTAATCAGTTCAATTGCCGATTCGGTGTGATCAAGGACTGTAACCTTTGTCTTAGGAAATTTTTCATTAATATACTGTAATTTTGGTTTCACGGCCTCGGTATATTCAAACATTAGATTTTTCGGAGACCTATCTAACGGGTCAAATAAATGCTTTAATTTATCTATAGCTTTAATAGGGTAAGATGTTACAATCTCATCTAAATGTATGCCGTTATTTAAGAAAGAATCGATTACTGTAGAACTATCAGCACCGCCACTATAGGCTACTATGATGTAGTCATACTGGTTCCTTAACTGTTCGGCTCTTTTTCTATATAATTCATCTAAACTTTCAAGTGGTTCTAAGTCCCAATTTAATGAATTATAAAACTCATCAAAAAAATGAAAGGTTACGTCGTTGGTACGAACACTGGAAGCGTATGATAAACAATCTGCTTTACTAAAGAAAAATTTATCATGTACTTTCCAGTATCCGCTATTGATATCTAACGCAACTCTATCTGCAATTTGTTTATCAGATATCATAATATGTATTATAGACCGTATTTTTTGAGACTATCGACATATTTCTCTAATGCTTGATTTTTTTCTTCTCCGGTAACGTCAATAGGATCAACTCCTTTCTCAACTAGGGTATCGACCCAGGCCGACTGTGCAACGGATTTATCTACACATTCTTTAATAAATGCCCGTTGTTCGGCCGAAGCATCTTTATGTATAAACAGGCCATTGAAACCTTGGCTTTCAATAACTAGGTCGTTAACCTTTGTTGGCTCACCAAACTTAAATTCTGCTAGATTATTAAATGAATCAAAATCTTTCAGAAACTTTAGACCTGCGGGCTTACTGACAAGATAAACATCCAAATCGCCATTTGAAATCATCGGCAGTGCTTTCTTATCTCCGCCGGTTGAAACAATTTCGATATTTGGATTTTTCTCTTTTAATTGTAATGCAATCATGTGATGTGCAGTACCGAAGCTAGGAACTCCTATGTTTAACGGTGTTGATTCAAAGTCTTCTAATGTTAAATCTTTATTAGTGATTGTTAAGATCGGTGCACCGATTAAAATTCGATACAGCTCAACAGGTGGATTCTTATCTGGGTTATTTTCTCCAAACATAACCGGAGATCCAAAATATACATAACTGTTGTTTTTTCCTAAAAATGTAATTGCTTTTGCAGCAAAGGAACCGATTTGGTACTCGACATTCCATTCCGGATTGGTTTTTTGTAATAACCTAGCATAGCTATCACTTGTACCGCCCGGTGGAAAATTAATAACAACACCGCATGTTGTCTGTTCTGCTGCCGCAGATGATGCAATTCCAACAGATAATAATAATGCTGGTAGTATTTTTTTCATATTTTTTCCTGTGTTTATATTTAAAGTAGAAATATTTATGATAATATCATCGAAACAAAAAATTTTTAAATCTCTTTTATTCCAGAGTCTTTGACTTTAATCAAAATATCTTTACGAATAAGAAGCTGTCTTGTTGTGCTTGGCTTACGAACTTTAAGATATTCTATTCCGTCGATTAATTCGACATCACGGATATTGTCACATTCAAATCGTTCACGATTGAGTTTGCTTTCAAAAGTCATCGACTTCATAATATTCTCCTTATATAACAATTATAACAAAAATTTTAAATATTGTCAATTGTGTTTTATAAATATCTGATGATAGCATTTTCATATGCAGATTTTCCAAAATTGCCCGACGCTCTAATACAAGATGTATATCTTTCTGTTGATGACAATATACCCCTTGTTGAACTACCTTTTGAAAAATACAAATTGCTCGATTGTCGGCCGTCAATAAAAAAATTTGTATCGTCTTTTTTTGACGAACCGTTTCACTGTGGTGTGCAAACTATTTTAGATAGTCAAGGAGTGCATAAAGACTATAAAAGAACTGTTGTCTATAATTATATTATTGAACCAGGCGGAGATCATGTAACGACTAACTTTTATGTAGATTTAAAAAAATCTAAAAAAATAGAAAGTATATGCATTGATACATTTTGCTGGCACAGATTAAGAGTTTTTCTTCCTCACGAAGTTACCGGTATAACAGGAAAAAGAATAGCAATTACTATTTGGAAAAAATAATTTACTCTTTGTTTTCTTGCTGTGTAGCTTCTGGATGCTCTGGAGGAGAATATAACACATATAATTTTAGTTGATCATTACCGACATTGATAATATTATGACGCATGCCTTGAGGTATGACTACTGCTGCGCCATCTCCTGCCGTTTTACTGTCACCGTCTAGCACAAATTCAGCACGTCCTGATTCAATACGAATAAATTGATCACCGGTTTCGTGAACTTCTTCTCCGATATCTTCACCTGGTTTCAGACTCATCAACACTAATTGTAAGTGGGGTCCGGTGTAGATTACATTTCTGTACAGAGAATTTTTCACAGTGGCTTCTTCAATGTCAATCACAAAAGTAGGTTTCGATTGTGATTCAGACAATGCAGCCAATTGTCGGATTCTTTTTAAGTCGTCCATGCTGTTATTTATATCCTATAATCATGTAACGTGTAAAGGACCAATCGGGATAGTTAAAGTTCATTTCTCCAGTGTAAATTGATTCTGATAAAGGATATGTATCGATGAACTTTTGTAAAGAATCACTATGAATAACATGATCATCGTGCGGCATGTCGTTGCCTTGGACGATAATCCGCTTTCCTTTGGGAATGTTATCAAACCACATCATACTATCAAAATGTTCACTACTGGTGTTGATTATGAGATCTGGTTGCGTTTTATCAATAAGGTCACAATCAGCAGTATGAGCTTTAAATTGCCATTCTTTGAAAACCCAATTATTATTAATCATATCTGCGACAGATTCACAAGTAGGGTCAACATCAAAACTTTCAATTTTTTCTACAGAAAATTGTTCTCTACTTAATAATAAAAATGCCAGCAGTCCGTGCCAACCGCCGTATACATGTGTTAACTTTGATTTCCACTTTAATTTTTCTAATTCTCGACAGAGCCAAAGTTTACTATCAATTTGTCCATTTGAAAAAGCATCTTTATCAATCATCAATTATTTAACATTAATAAATATTACAAATGGAACAAATGATTTACTCTTTAAATCTGCCTCAACTTTCTGAATGCATACTCGAAGGTGTTGATGAAAAATATTTCAAAAGAAATAATGTAACTCATTACGCAGGTGTTAATCCAAAAAAAATCTTCAAACCTGAATATCAATCAATAAAACAAATAAACTGGGACACAGTTCTCATATTTTATAGAAAATCTGGCGACTCGAGTCCTACCCATACAGATTTAATGGACATGACTAATACCACATGGGCAATTAATTGGATCTATAAAGGCGTAGGATTAATGGAGTTCTGGGAACTAGAAGATTTTGAAAAAGAAAACGTGCAATTTTATCAAGATAGTCAAGGTTATTCTACTTACAGGTGTACACCAACTAAACTGCCCAGACTTAAATATTTTCTTACTCCCGGAGCGTACCTTGTCAATACTACCAAGGTTCATAGAGCAACTAGTTTTCAAGATAGATACTGTGTTTCTCTTAGATCGAACATCATTCATTTGAACTGGAATGATGTTGTCGATTTATTCAAAGACATGATCAGCAGCGATGATCCGAAACAAATTATCAAATAATATTATCAAATTCAATCATGGTTACGTTGGGATTATTCAACCAAAACTCTACTGACTTAATTACCTCTGCATAAGAAATATGTCTTCTAGTTTGATAGTTTTCGAGATATCCCATTTTTAACAGTAATAACGGATGTGTTCTTTTTTTAGAAAGTTTTTTATGAATAATCTCAATTATTTTTTTATCTTGATAATATTTGTTTTTTAAATGTAAATAATCTGCTCCCATAGATCCAGAAGTTACAATAGGAATCTTATCGTACAATTTCATCAGTAATTTTCCTTGGGCGGTATCACAGTGTGCATTGTTAAAAAACAAGTCACACTCAGTAATAGCATCAACGATTCGATCTGTAGAAATATCGTAGCCGGTTGATCTCGACAGACCTATGACTTCGTGGTCTTTAGAAAAATAATCGAAGATTGCCTGACCTAAGCCAGATGTATGACCTGTTATTGCTATCTTCATACATTTACTTATAAAAATAATTGGCGGGTAGGGGGAGAGTCGAACTCCCAAGGCGCTATTAACGCTCGGCTGTTTTCAAGACAGATTCAGTCGCCAATCTGATTGCCCACCCTAGAAATCGTGCTGATTATTCGTGTGTCAGGAAACCAGCAAACCTCGTGTACACAGCCCATCCTGTTTTCGTGTACAGCGGATGCGGAATATGGTTACAGGTCCGCATGTTTGGTAGCAGTGGCGAGACTCGAACTCGCGATCTTCACCGTATGAAGGTGTTGCACTTGCCGCTATGCTACACTGCTATTTATGGTGCGGGCAGGGCGATTCGAACGCCCGACCAATGGTTTAAAAGACCACTGCTCTGACCAACTGAGCTATGCCCGCATTGTTTGGAGTGGACGACAGGATTCGAACCTGCATGATACGGACTTGCAAACCGTTGCGTAGCCATTCCGCCACGTCCACATTATTGGGGTGCCTTACCGGGTTCGAACCGGTGATACCTTCGTCACAGGAAGGGGTGTTGCCGCTACACCAAAGACACCATTGTTGGCAGGGGTATCAAGATTCGAACTTGAACTAACAGAGTCAAAGTCTGCTGTGCTGCCGGATTACACTATACCCCAATTGATATTGGCGCCCGATAGGAGAATTGAACTCCTGTTTCCGGATCGACAGTCCAGTGTGATGACCACTACACTAATCGGGCATGATGGTGAGTGCTGATGGTAACGCTCCACGTGCCTTGACTTCCACACCTTCAGGAACGGTTTTACAGACCGCTGTGTGGGGCAGCACCCATAATTTCAAACACTCTCCCCTATGGTTTTAGACACCGGTCGAAGGTGAATAGAGAGTGTGTAGTAAAGCATACTGACGCATTCCTTTGTGGGGTATGGAGACTCTGCTCGTGTCAATATGCTTTACTACGCTTGGGTTTTACGCATTTCCGTTATCGCCGGAAACTTATCATCACCAAGGCCGCCCACATTATAGTCCATGTTTAGAGTGCGGACAGGCTCGCGTTGCCTCTACACTTACTGCCGAAAACAAAAAACCCCAGGTCTTTCGATCCTGGGGTCCTTTTGAATTACTGTGTATCTATACTGCTATACACTGTCCTCCAAGGACCCCACGAAGCCTGATTTACGATCAATACTGTTCTTAATCATACACCATGAGGTGGGCAAGGAACCCGCCTGTTTGGCTGTATAATATGAACATTGATGTACTGTTGTTACTGGCATTTGTTTTCCTATAAAACTAAATTATATGTTTATTTATATATCTTGTCAATCACTATTGTTGTTTTTGGACAACATTTTCTAAATTTTTAAAAGTATCGGCTTGGTTTTTAAGTTCAAGAAATTGTTCGTTGGAATTTTCAGCTATTCCTAGACCAGTATGAACAGCACCTGAGGCGGATAGATAATTGAGAAAATTTTCAGAAGAAAATACCGAACGAAAGCTCTGCCTCACAGAATCAGATACAGTATTTTCTTTAGTCCAAAGAATATTCATAAAAGAGAATTGCATTAGATCGTTATCAAGATCAGTCAAATAACCAATAAAGGGGAAATCATAAGGATTATTTTTTAACGTTGATCCAAAACATTTTATATCAAGATCTTTTAATTTTCTCAGAGGGCTTCCTCCAAACCAAATATCAATATCTTTAGCCAATGCTGCTTTTACAATTTCGCCACCCCCTCGATATGGAACTAGAGTGATTTTAGTTTTTGACGCTGTGTGGTTTAAGAAATAGTTAAGGTATATAATAATCTGTGAATCTGACACATATCCCATTCTTACGGGTTTATTAAAAAAGTCATCTTCAGAAACATCAACACTAGGGCTTGAACATATATAAGAAGGATTTTCATTCACACTAGAAAAAAGAACAATGCCATCAGTCTCGGCATTCATTCTACACTGAGCGTCGTTGTCATGAGGTTCATAATTACTACTTAATAAATTTAAAAAAACATTTTCTTCATCTCGATTGAGCATAGCCAAAGCTTCTGAACATGACTTTAAAAATTTTATCTCAACTTTATGACCTTTTTCCTCTAACAAAGGTTTAATTACCTGCAGCGTTTGATCTGTAGTTCCCCCCGGCGGAAAAGGAACTAGGAAAGTAATTTTATCATTTGCAAACGTCTGAAAAGAAAACAATAAACAAAGTGTAAGTAGTATTTTATTCATATTAAAAAATTCCTGTAAAATTCATCTAAAAATAAAGTCGAAATAAAGAATGCATATATAAATGCAAATTTTGATTCTGTGCTCTTAATTATCATACCAATAGTTAGCGAAACAATAAATGTGATAACAAAAATTAAAATTCTTTCTTGGTCTAGAGCCTGAAAGAGCAGCATAGATATAGAAATAAAGATTATTAACGGATATAATATATTTTTAAAATTACGGTACAGATCTAACACAACGTTATAAAATATACCAGAAAGTATCCAATTTATAAAATTAACAATTAAGATTGTTGATACAATCCAACTGAGGTTGTTTAATAGAAATTCTACATTTACGGTATTTCCGAAACCTTTTGATTGTGCAACACTTAAGAAAACTGCTTCGCTTACAACAATAGGAAGGGCCAGTAGTAATAAAGGAATTAAGACACTAACAGAACCGCTGTTATTCGCCGCTTCTGCTGATACTAATCTTTTGAACAAGGATGTATTTGTATCTGTTTTAGAAAAAAACTTTTTCTCAATAGAATCTGCAATATTACTACTGATGGTATAACTACTACCAGGTATAAGTCCAGTGATGAATCCCACAACAGAACCTCGAGCAATGCTAGGAAAATACTTTATATTGTATATCGATTTTAATCTAGATGCCAAAGAAACCTTTGATGATAATGATGTTGCTGCTTTAGATGACCAGTTTTCTAAAATTAAAGGAATAATCAATAATCCGCAAATTATCGGAAATATTGGTATTCCGCCGTCTAGCGAATCTATTCCAAAAGTTAAAAATCTAACGTTATGTAAATCATTATAACCTACTTGACTTACAACTAACCCCATTGCTAAAAATATTAAAGAAAATATTTTATTCTTGCTCGAAAAGATAATTATAACAGACGAAAAAAACAGTAGATATATTAACAATTCTCCGTTAAAAACAATCGAAATATTTTCGGATATAGAAACTGAAATAATTATCAAGCAAATTAACGAAAAAATTGAAGCTATAAAGGAAGCAGTTGCAGTAGCCTGTAGAGCCTGATTGCCTAGACCTAAATGAAACAGCCTATTACCTGTTTTTACTGCTGGTAAACTAGATATCTCTCCTACTAGACCAAATGTAATTGCACTGACACTGCCATAGTATTGAGTGCTATTGATCAATGCTAGGTAGAAAACAAAGAGAGATTCTAAACTCAGGTGATACAAAAAAGGATATATGATCAGCATTAGAGATGCTGCACCTAAACCCGGCAATAATCCTATGACTATCCCTAGCAATATACCCAAACTTCCGGAAATAACTAAACTGACTATTTCCATTAAATCTCTGAAGTAATTAGTAAATGTTTACCAATCTCAAATAAACCTACGCCACCGGGAACATCCATCACGCAGGCGTGTATCTGAGTTTCACCGTCAGGACTTACAGATGCCGCTACAAACTCCATAATTTCGTCGTTCTCAATTGCAGTCTTGATATAGTCAATTACTTCTAACAATTCTTCTTTGTGTTTGTGTGATTGCCTTTCGTTGATGCTGACTACTTTCATTGCGAGGCTCCGACAGTGACTCCAATAATATACAATGCAACTGAAATGATAAATGTCAATTTAATTACCCACTTTATGTAGAACCATATTCTATTACAGTCACTATCTGGAGGAGAAACTATCCAGTAAATGGCGCCGAAAGTAACAACAAATGCCACTTTGACCAATTCAATGAGTCCCCAGAATAACGGAGTCTCAGTGCCGTACTCCTCTCTGTCAAATTTTCTCTGCAACATTTCGTTCTGTGTGCAAGTAGGACACATTACTAGTCTGCCAGAGGGCAATCCACATTTGCTACAGTTTCCCATGATAATTCCTTATAGAATATGATCAGCAACGCCGAGATCGACGGCTTCTTGTACTGTTAGGTAAACATCAGTTTCTTTAAGTAGTCTAGCACGAACTCGCGCAGTTGTCAACCCCGTAGCATTTGTCAGTATTTCCAACATCTTGCGATTACAGTTTTCACCTTCTTTTAGTGATGCCTTGAGATCGTGATGTTTTCCTTCAACTTCGTCACTGTATTGATGACACATGATTCCAGTGTTTTTTGCAACAATTCTTTCGCCCTGTGTTCCGCTGGCAAAAATCAAAAATGCCGCGCTCATCACAGCACCAATACCAATTGTTCTAATAGGATGGCGACTGTTACGCATCATGTCAATGAGAGCAAATGCTTGATACAAATCTCCACCATAAGAGTTGACGTATAATGTCAGCAGTTTGTTATCAGTCTGTGAAAGATTTTCGTAGGTAATCCACCGAATACAGTCTGCTATCGTCTGCTCTTCAATTTCTCCTGTAAGGAAAAAGACAGAATTTTCCAACAACTTTATGTCGATTCTGTCATCAGCGTTAAATACGTCAACCTGCTTCAAGGCATTCTGCTCCGGTGTATACATATACTTATCTCCAATGTATCTCTACGTCCTCGGGCAACTGCTCTACCATGTGTAGCATGAATCGATAGTTGTCCCAGGCAGTTTTTACATTAGAGTTGTCGCTGTTCACTGTGGGAAATAGATCCGCCCAGACGGAATCTTCTGGAACCATAATACGAGCAACACCCTGCATTCTGGGCTGTAGCACACGACCGCTGTTGAACAGTTCCGCCGCTACTCGCTGACATTCTGTTTCGTCTAGTCCCAAAAGATATCCGCGCTCTGCCATGTAATGTCTGATAACGACCTCTAACTGTTCAACATCGTTGATGTAGGTGCTGGCAATGATCCAAGCAATTTCATCGGTTTTTACCAGACCGTTGACAACGTCGCGAACACAGCGTCCCAGTGAGAATCCAATCTTCATGCGAGTTCCTTAATTAAGTGCATAGTTAATTATACAGTCAACACCACTTTAGAGCAAACATTGCGCCATCCTTTTCATTTTGAAAATACCAAACTCTACTATCAAAATAGCGTATGTCTCTAAACTTGCCTTCACAATGTTCCAAACACCAAACCAATTTGTCATTATAATTGTCGTCGTCTTGGGTAGATACTGGATTCCAAGTTTTCAACAGGGCAATTAACCGTTCATCCTCTGTCAGTCCTGCTTCCTTTGGATAGTTAAATGGTAGACTTGCTGTGACCATATCTCAATAACCATTCTGTTAATTTCACCCCTGAAAATTTAGCAGTTATGATGTATCTGTAGCTGTAACTTCCCGAAACCAAACATCTATGCCATTCTGGTGTTTCTGCAGCATTGGCCATTACCCAAGCACCTGCTTCGCTGTTCTCCCATTTATGTAATGGTTCAGCAGCCCATAAATCTGGATCTTCTACATCGCCGATATTAAATTCACAAACGGTGACTCTACGACATTCTTCTACTCGACCGTCAACAATGTTATATCGCAAAGTTTCTTTATCGGGTTTTTTACCAAAGTATCCTTGATCAAACGGTTTGGTTAGTGCCATTCTTCTAAGTCCTTAAAATAATCCCAACCCTCTCCACCCAGCAGTTTTTGTAATCGCCATTTTTCTTCTTGATCTTTACACGCTTGTGGTTGGCTAATACTGCCTACAACAGTACCACATTGTTTGCAACGATAACTAATACCACTGGCTTCATCGTAGTAGGCAATGCCGCCGCAGGGCATAAGCATCATATCACAGTAGTCTATCATTGCGCCCACCTTAAAAGAAACATGGTCATTTCGGCTTCTGTGCGAAAACTAAAATGATCAAAACTGACACGACGACCACAGTTGTTTTCATGACACCATAGATGAACTGGAGTTAAATCATCGTCATAGACACCAACATCCCACGCATTAACCTCTGCCCTGGCCGCTAATGTCAACGGTTCTTCAGCAGGTATCCAGATGAGTTTTCTCTTCGTCAACATCTCGTCAATAATTATACGATCAAAATCTTCGCCGCGCAGTTTATTGGTCATCAATTTGTCCCCATGTGCGCACTGCTACGATAGCATCAACCATTCCTTGCTCATAACCATCCCAGTACTTGTCGTTTTTCATTTGCTCATCTTTGGCATCACGCCATTCTCTGAGATCTATTTCAATGTCTACTAAAATAGCACGAACAAATCTTTCTAATGCAGGACGATCTAACGTAGCCAGATATAACTTACCTCCGGCTTTTTCCAACATTTCGTCTATCTTATGATTAAATGATATCGTCATTAGTATAGTTTAACACCTTCATGACAGGTTAACAAGCCCAAACGAGTTCGGGGATTACCTGCTCTACTCTGTATCCAAATTGCGCCGTTGCCGTCGACACTTGAATGCCAAGTTCTATAACGTTGTTCATATAGCAAGTGTCTCATGTTATAGACAATCCAAATAGGGTGTTCATCGTATATGAAAGGATTTTTCAATCGAGAATATTTGAGAGAAAACATGACGGCTTCTCTTTCCATGATTTTTCGATCCAGCGGTTCAAAAGTCAAATTAGAAAACGCTCTTCCATCGACATAAAAGAAAGAACTGTTGTAATTTTTTTTGACTATTTTATCGTAGTCGTATTCTCTTATTATGTATCTCTGTGTCAAGACCATTTTAATTTAAACCACGCTACATCACGTTCTTCTGAAAATCTAAATTGAGCAATCAGATCATGCATAAGCGAAAAATCTGTGACGTCTTGCACATGATGCCCTACATAACTGGCACAATTTTCACGTGCCCAAGCATCCAGTTTGACAAAATGTTCTTCAGCCTGCTTGTAAGTCATGCCGTCGTCTGTAATACAAATATCAATCACTAGTTTTCCTCAAACATGTCATAACCATTTCAACTGAAAAAGTATGGCTTCTTTGTCGTCACTGATATACACTGTGAACATGGGATCACCGCTGTTAAACCGCAGGGCGATATCTGTAGTTGGACAATTCTTCTCCATCCAGTCGGAAAACTCATTGTTGTCATCAGGGTATGCCCAGCAGTACCATCCACGAGGTGGAGGTGTTGACGGAAACCAACTACCGGGATTAGGACAGGTTTCACCGTCTTCGTATCGCCAATGATGTACGATAGTTTTATTTCTAATCATTTCATCAAATCAAATAGTTCAGCATAACGATATTCTGGTTCTTCCGCAAATCCAGAATAGACCCATACTTCCTGACGATAAACCCATTTCAACCACACTCGATTCCCCGAAATCGTTTGCCGAGGAATTACTGCAAACACACGGTGCCACTCTCGTTCGATAGAAGTAACTTCACCGTGTGTTATTTCTGGAAATTCCTGTTTCATGCTAATTTCAGCCTTACAATTGTTGCAGTAGATTCGTTACGGAATCCTACATAGAAAGGTGTGCGAGTTTGCCCTTTCTTTTGTTTCCCATAGAACGTGTGGTCGTACCACTCCAACCCTTCCGCGTTGCGGACGTAACGCTCAACTTCGTAACTGTTGGGCACGTCTTGTCCGTATTCTGTGAATAGGAAAGCATATTGATATCCGTTGCGATACAAGTTGTGTCTGCGATCTAATTTTATCATTTTCATTATGCCCACCTCAACATAAACATTGTAATGTCTTGTTCATCAACATGCTGATTTAATTCTATTTTAACAACGGGCTTAGATTCGTTATCCATGAACTGCACATAAGCAGTCCATCCTTCACCGCGAATAACAGTACCTGATGTTCCTTGAATTGCTGGGCCAATATTTTTCATCAACCATTGAACACAGTCTCTGGCTCGGTCAGGATCCTGTATTTCTATTTTCATTTCCATGTCCTGTGTCGTTCAGCGACCCATTCTAAACCATCGTATTCTTCGATGACCCAATCTACATCTGCAGGTATTTCTACTATCTTTAACCGACTGTAAGGACTGTGTACACCGTCGCCCATTTCATTGATTAATTTGATCAAGTAAGGATCATCCCTTGCAATATCATAGTAACAAAAATCATCATCGTCAACTCCTGCCAGTTGCCTATATCTATCAAAGGCTTCTTCGCTTAGACCAAATCCGCCATGGCAGTTGTTGATAACCACTCGGCGGATTCCACGTAATTCTTCGATGAAACGCTGCTGGTTCATTATACCTCTATAATTTTGTCAGGATCCCAACCAGTTTCTTCACTGTAGCCGGGCGATTGGTAACCTCTTGGATTGCACACAACTCGAGTATCACCAATCATATAGTCAAACGCATGATGAGTATGTCCGTGAGTCCAAAGTCGAATCTGTGGACGATCCAAAATGAATTCACTTAGTTCGCTATGGTAAGCACCATTAAGATGTAAATCACTGGCATACATAGCGTGAACACTTTGATAACTGGGACTATGATGTCCCACTACAACACAACGATCATTCTTGTGATTGTCGAGCACCAGTTGAAAATACTGTTTACTTTTAACATGTCGATTCATTACATCACTGGGACGCAATTTACTGTAGCCGTTTTTGTCATTTCGAATAACACGGAAATCATTCATAGATTCCTTTGCTACCATTTGTGTAATAGGATCACCCCGGTTCATGTCTGTCCAAAGTGTGGCACCAAGAAACACCACATCGTCAATTACTTTGGTATCGTCCTCAAGAAAATAGATGTTAGGGAACTTGTCACACTCTTCTCGTAGGTAATCAATACCAGCATAGAACTTGCCATTATAGAATTCGTGATTGCCTGCAATGTAGATAACATGGGGGAATTGAAAACTGCAACGTTTGAGAAAATCTCTATAACGCTGTGCTGCCAACTGTCTCTTACCTAAACCAGTACCATCAGCAATGGCTCGCTGATCACTGGTGTTGGTGTATTCTGGATGATCGTGGAGGTCTTGGGCAACACAGATATCACCAGACAAGATTAGGACATCAGCACCTTGATTGTTGTCAAGATGAAGGTCGCTGAATTCAAGGTGGAGGTCTGATACGATTTTAATTTTCATACTGTAATTATACAGTAGAAATTACTTTTTGTCAAGTATATTAAATATCTGATCGATCAACAATCAATGCGTTTTTTACTCTTCTAGCGTATGATGCTAATACTCGCAAACCGGGATATTTTCTACCTGGTCTATTTCGAGTTTTATCATTTCTAATATGAAAATAAACTTGCATCGAAGGGGGAATATCATTTGGTTCTTTTATTACTAAATCACATGTAACTTTCATATGATTTCCGGAAATTTCATATGTCTCATCTCTGAAATCTTCTTTGACTACCGCTCCTTCGCCTTCCAAAATATCCGAACCAAATACAACATCCGCAGTTTCTTCAGGAGTTGCTTTGATTGCTACTTCGGGACTAATTCTAACTTTTGGAGTATTGTCGCTTGGTCTTTTCAAACCAATCGTATCTAAACTTATTTTTCCTTGTTTATCGAGTTTTTCAACCAGCACATCTGCTTTCTCACCAAACAGAGAATCAGCACTTTCCCAGTACTCGGCTGTTTTTTTCTTAATGCTTAATGGTAAAATCTTCTCGTTTGATATTAAATTTACATCGCTTTTTTTTCTACCGGAAACTTCTTTTCCTACACCAACTGCTTCTGTAACATTTTCAACTCTAACAGTTTTTTTATTATCACCGACAAACGAAATGTCAATTGGTCCTAATTCTTGGATTTTTGAATTGATTGTATCAATTAAATGTTTTTCATTCCTAAGTCCTGCACTGTCTTCTCCTGATTTTCCGGAGGGTCTAATTTTAATTGTTCCGCCTTTGTACTTGATTGCACCGACACTGCTACTTCCAGCGTTAGGGTCGTGTATTGCATCAGGAATATTTGTTAATATTTTTTGAATTGCTGCTCTTCTCTGTGGACCAGGAACAAATAAAGACAGTGTTTTACTACTTTCTTTTTTAAAATCGGTATAACCAATTGACGATAATTCATTCATTAAATCATCTGCCAGATCTTCAGTTAAAAATTGATATGCTCTCATAGTGTATTATTTATCTAATCTCCGGGAACAAACAATCCTGTACAAATGCACGGACATCATCTTCGTTTAATCCTAGACTAGTCATAACTTTAGGTGTGTGCGGGTTCTGCTTTTGATTCTCTGCATAGAAATTCTGTGCTGCTTTTACTGCTTCTACATCAGCAGATTCGGCAGTTGCACTGAGAGTCTCTAAATAGTAGTTAATCAATATAGATACTAAACTAGAGATTTGACTGACTTCATCTTCGTTGCTAACATTGCCGGCTGCTATCATATTTCCACTGAATATACGCTGCGCCCAATCCGGAAGTTGTCTAGGTTTATTCCACTCATAACGAGCAACTTCGTCAGCAAAGTAATCAAGCATGACGTGTTCTCGATCAGAACTGGGACTAAAATCAATAAAACATCCGGTCATTTTATTTTTACCTGCAATTACATCAAACCCAAATATAGGAGCAGGATTATCCAAATGAGGAAATACGCAACAGTGCATCATCCACAGACCTCGTGTTTCACGGGCATCAACGACATCGATATGAGCACGACGATAATCGCGACTCTGCCAAACCTTATTGACCCATCCTGGCTGATTAAATCTCTCCATACCGGGTTCTTGAATAATACTCCCAGTGGCATAAAAAGCGGCCTCAAGCCGCTTTTGGATGTTTTCTAACTCGTACCAAACTTTACTCACCGCCCAGTTCCTTCATGATTTTAATAGCCCAGATGAAAGCAGTTCGGGCTTCAGCACCTAGCGTGTCGTCTAGTTCTTCACGTATTTTAACTTTGAGATCCTCTGCATTTTCAAAATCATAAAAAGCATGACTGGTATGTGGTACTTGTTTTTTAATGATTTGTCCGCCGAATAAATCACCCATGTGGCGAACATACAAGTGAGCCTTAATCAAATGCTTTCTGGTTTTATCGTTGCCTAGGCTTATCAGATACATGTGATAGTTGAATGTTGATGGTAATAGTTCGTAATGGTGATTTCTATCTTCAATCTCTTGAAAGTCTCGATAGATTGCTCCGATCCTAGGCAATTCAGACATACAATCAAAAAATCCTTGACGCTGACAATAAAACTCTATCGGATCGTAGATAGCCAACATTTGATAAAGATAGTTGGCATACTGCTCTTTGGTAATGTTGCCACCGAGTAGTGTTTTTGCAAATTGTGTGGTCTCTGCTTCATGATGCAGATCTTTAGTAATTTCTCGTAGACTCATTGGCTGTCCGGTTCGATTGTGATTTTCAAAGGAAAACCGTTACTTCTTGCTGACTGAGTTGCTTCTAGTCCTTTTTGTTCTGCAATCTCGTGAGTATATGAACCAACTACAGCAGCTCCTTGATTGTGTACTTCTAGTGTTAAATCTTTTGCTGATTCTGCAGTGTGTCTAAAAATAGTTGTCAGCAATTCAATAACAAATTCCATTGGAGTTTGATTATCATTCAGAAAAATCACTTTCCATACCTTCGGCGGTTGAAGACTTGTAGTTACTGTTTCGTCGATTTTTACTTCTGTTGACATAATATCTCCATTGTAAGTAGGGGAGCTTGACTCCCCTACTATTATATTACTTAATTTCCACAATGTCAATAACACGTGGTTTGAGTTCTTCTGGCACTTCTCTTTCTATTTGAATCAGTAAGATACCATTCTTGATTTCTGCTTTTATGATTTTCATGTGTTCTGCTAACGTGAACGATCTTTCAAAGTTTCTTAACGCAAGTCCTCGATGAAGATACTCAATTTGTTGTTCATCCGAGACACGTTCTCCTCGAATAGTAAGTTCATTGGCTTCTACTGAAACTTCGATTTCCGATTTTTCGAAACCAGTAACAGCCATTTCAATGTTGTAATTATTATCATCAATCCTTGCAACATTGTAAGGAGGATAATTGGTCTGCGGTGAATTTGCATATCTACGTTCGAGTGTATTGAACATAGAATCAAACCCAATAAGAGCCTTGTTAATAGCGTCTAGTCTTTGTAATGAATTGTTCATAATAGTCTCCTTTATAAAGTAAGAACAATCAGGGCACTATGCCCTACAGTGCTGATGCCCATTAGGTGCACCAGACACTGATATTTATAATTTAACTCTTTTCCTCTGTAAATTCTGCATCAACTATATTATCATCTGAACTTGTTGATTCGGAACCGGCAGCCTGTGCTTGAGCCTCTTTTGCTAGTTTTTTATCTAGTAGAGATTTCATCGCCGGATAAACCTTTTCCAACTGTGAATTAATTTCTTCTGAATCATCGCTAGCCACTGCATCTTCTACATTTTTGATAGCTGTTTCAATGTCGCTGATTTCAGTTTCGGATAGTTCTGAACGATATTCTTCCAGATCTTTACGAATTTCGTGAAGTTGTGCTTCAGCAGAATTTCTTGATTCGATTAAAGTTCGAGCCTTTTTATCTGCCTCTGCATTTTCTTCTGCTTCTTGAATCATGCGTTCGACATCTTCATCACTCAAACCACCATTGGCTTTGATAGTAATTTTGTTTTCTTTTCCGGTACTGTTATCTTTGGCACTGACGTGTAAAATACCGTTAGCATCAATATCAAACGTTACTTCAATCTGCGGCATTCCTCTACGTGCAGGTGCAATACCTTCAAGATTAAAATTACCTAAAATCTTATTATGTTGAATTAGTTCGCGCTCACCCTGTGCTACTACGATTGTAACAGCACTTTGGTTGTCTTCTGCTGTGGAAAATACTTGACTGGCTTTGGTAGGAATAGTAGTGTTCTTTTGAATTAATTTGGTCATTACGCCGCCTAGTGTTTCAATGCCTAGACTCAAGGGTGTGACATCTAAGAGCAATACATCTTTACGATCTCCACCTAGCACGTCACCCTGAACAGCAGCACCGGAGGCAACTGCTTCATCTGGATTGACATCCTTGCGAGGCGCCTTGCTAAATAATTTCTCAACTGCTTGCTGTACTTTAGGCATACGTGTTTGTCCACCAACAAGAATAACTTCATTGATGTCTGCTGCTTTTACTCCAGCGTCTTTAAGTGCGGTGAGGCAAGGTTCTAAACTACGTTGAATTAATTCATCAACGAGACTTTCAAACTTAGCACGAGTAATCTTGACACTTAAATGTTTCGGACCACTGGCATCAGCAGTGATATAAGGCAAGTTGACTTCGGTTTGAGTAGAGCTAGACAATTCAATTTTAGCTTTTTCTGCTGCTTCTTTTAGACGTTGCAGTGCCAATACATCATTGGACAAATCAACACCCTGCTCTTTCTTGAATTCATCAACTAAATGATCCATAATGCGTTGATCAAAATCTTCGCCGCCTAAGAATGTGTCACCGTTAGTGGAAAGAACTTCGATTTGCTTGTCTCCGTCAACGTTGGCGATTTCAATAATGCTAACATCAAATGTTCCGCCACCTAGGTCATAAACAGCAACCTTGCGATCCCCTTTGACTTCTTTATCAACACCGTAAGCCAATGCAGCCGCGGTTGGTTCGTTGATAATGCGTAACACTTCTAATCCAGCAATCTTACCTGCGTCTTTAGTTGCCTGTCGCTGACTGTCGTTGAAATAAGCAGGTACTGTGATAACAGCCTGTGTTACTTCATGTCCTAGATAGTCTTCAGCAGTCTTTTTCATTTTGCGTAGGACTTCTGCTGAAATCTGTGGCGGCGCTAGTTTTTGATTGTTGACATTGATCCATGCATCCCCGCTTTCGGCCTCAATGATCTCGTACGGCATTAAGCCGATGTCTTTCTGTACAGCCTGTTCTTTAAACTTTCGTCCAATTAGTCGCTTGGCTGCATAGATTGTATTTTTTGGATTTGTAACTGCTTGACGTTTGGCGCTTGCACCGACTAGAATTTCTTCGTTTGCATAGGCAACGATACTAGGTGTAGTACGTGCGCCTTCTGCATTTTCAATTACTTTGGATTTACCATTCTCGACGATTGCCACACATGAGTTTGTGGTGCCGAGGTCAATACCGATGATCTTAGACATGTTCTATCTCCTTATAAAGTAAGATCTGGTGAGCGCTATGCTCTGTAAACTGCCCACTTAATGGTACATTTTACAATTTTTATTTATCTTTCAGAGACAAATGGGTTTATGTTTTTATCTCGCATGGTGCGAATAACATTCTGTACGCCTACTGCTTGATTCCAAGCATCTTCTAATGCGTGGTGCTTGAGGACAGGAGGACGATTGGGATCAATGCCAAGATCAAACATTGTGCGAGTATCGCGTACTTGCCAAAATTTCCAAGGCACAGCACGTCCTACACGATTAAACACATGTTCGAGTATAATAACGTCAAATCCTGCACCGTGACTCCAAACGCATTTTGCACCCCAACAGAATTTGTAAAGTTGCTGAATGGCATCTTCAATGGCTATGCGCCCATGTTCGCTAAATGCTTCTTCCTGTGCTTCAGCACTCTGTTGCGCCCACCATGCAACTGTGTCTTCGTTGACAGTGAGTCCGAGACGATCACAACTGTCCAAATCTACCTTGACATAGAATTTATCACAATCTGGATGTTCGATATCATTGCCACGGGGATCAAATTTTACAGCGCCGATGGTTAATATTGATGCTGTGGGTTTGACGTCGAGTGTTTCAAGGTCAATCATTATGTGTGTTTTCATACAGTTATTATAACTTAATTAAAGGTTGATGTCAATTATTTTAGAAACACATCGTTTATCTGTCGATTAACTCGAACAAAAGTTACACATTTTGAAAAATCTTTTAACGTTTTGGCTCCGACGTAGGTCATCGAACTACGTAACCCGCCGAGCAGATCCAATACGGTTGATCTGACTGGTCCTTTGTACGGAACGGTCACTGTACGACCTTCTGAAGAACGATACTCTGCAACTCCGCCTTGATGCTTGGTCATTGCCGTATCACTGCTCATACCATAGAATTCTACAAACTTGCGTTCTTCGACTTTTCTACCAGTCCAGGTCCATTCTTTCTGTCCATCTTCAAGAATTCTTGGACGAGCCTGAAGTTCTTCTGTTTCGAATAAGCGAGTAATGATATCACCGCCACCTTCGTCAGTTCCTGCTAACATCCCACCAAGCATAACGAAATCAGCGCCTGCTCCAAATGCCTTAGCCACATCGCCTGGGCAAGAACAGCCCCCATCAGCAATAATATGGGCACCGAGCCCATGTGCCGCATCAGCGCACTCAATGATCGCAGAAAGTTGTGGGTAGCCCACCCCAGTTTGTACCCTAGTTGTACATACCGATCCCGGTCCAATTCCGACTTTGACAATGTCTGCTCCTCTTAATATCAGTTCTTGTGTCATATCAGCAGTAACAACATTGCCGGCAATGATAGTCTGTTCCGGAAACTCTTTGCGTACTGTAGCAACGAAATTTCCAAATGATTCTGAGTATCCGTTGGCAACATCAATACAAATAAATTGAGGGTTGACTGCTGTTACAATTAATTTAAGTTTATTGAAATCTTCTTTACTGGTTCCTGTACTGACAGCATAGAATTTGTTATCGACAAGTGTGTGATTTTCTTTCCAGTCGTTAAATGAATAACTTTTAACCAAACAGGTAAACAGTTTGTGTTTTTGCAATTCGTCTGCCATAGAGAAAGTTCCCACGCCGTCCATGTTAGCGGCCATTACAGGAATTCCTCTCCAGATTTTTTCACTGTGCTTGAACTTGTAGGTTCTTTCTAGATTTACTTCTCGTCTACTAGATAGTGTACTGCGTTTTGGTCTTATTAATACATCTCGAAAATCTAATTTAGTATCTTCGTCGATTCTCACGGTTCACCTTTAGAAAAGTTTTTTAGGTAATTCTTCACTACGGAGTTTTTTGCGCCAACGCGCCTTGGCTGATGCTTTGGCTTTTTTTCTAGCAAGTGTTGGCTTGGTATAACTTTCTTTTTCTTTTGCTACCTCAAGTACTCCACTTTCTTCTACCTTGCGTTTAAATCTACGCAGGGCTTGATTGATGTTTTCGTACTCTTTTATTGTAACAGTTCTTCCGTCAAATGTCTTGTTAAATTTTTTCATTGTTTGCTATCTTATTTCCTAAAAGTTTTTCGCAATCTTCTTGCGCATATATTCTTGAATTATTAGCACCTGCTAGTAATTTCAATTCACCAAAATAATAACTGTTTACCTGTGCTGACAAATAACCTACTACTAAATCGTTGTAACTGTCAGCATTGAATAATATCATGTCACATTTTGATTTCTTATCTAAAAACCAATCTATTGCATTGCCACTGTTCCATGAATACAGAATGACTCTATTATTCAGCGATGTATTTAACAAACTTAAAGAGACCAGTTGGCTTTGTTCGAGTGTAAGATCTACTAGCAAAATTCTGTAGCCGTCAAGCAAAGTATCGTCTGGATCAGTGACAATTAATACTTGGTCAGTCATTTTCATGAATCTCTATATACTTGTCGTAATACTCGTGTATTCTGCTGTCATATTCACAATTGCCAGATAACTTAAAAGCAAAGTCCGATAAATCACTAAAAAATAGTTTTTTATTAAAAATGTTCTTCATACTAAATGTATAGCAATTTTTTTCATCGATGATATCTAACCGTCTAGTACTATGTTCATGGTGTTTTTTAAATTTCATTGATACTGTTTGTAATTCATCTGCTTCTATTACTGTGACTATCTTACAATTAGGCATTAACGATCGTAATTCTCGATAAGAACTTTCATGAGTAAGGTGAATACAATTTTTTCTAATAAGAAAATTTAATGTATTCTTCGGTATTAACTTGTACGTATCATTTATTGAAATTTCTTGACAATACAGATGACGATACTGTTCACGTTTTAACAGCATTCCTAAGTTAAATCCCCAAAATTTTCTATCTTGAGATTCAAATACCGGCCAGTGTTCTCTAAATTCTTTCTCCGGAACAGATCTCATTTTTAGATAATGAGAAAAGGATTCTAAATCATAATCTTCTAAATCTTCTTGCATTGCTGTTAACGGTAAACAATACTGAAACTTCTTGTAGTAGGTTAGCATCGAAGAAAGAAATTTTCCTCCAGCCAATGGAGCAAATCTTATAACTATGTTAGTCGGTAATAAATTCCATTTAATCATTTGATATCTTTAAGTCGTTTCCACAAAGTAGTGACACTATTTTGTTCAGCATTTTGCACATAACCTACTGCTCTTGACTCTTCTTGATTTGTTGATTCCCTTCCCGTTCCATCCACGAAATCATTTCTTTTTTTTTGGCTTCTTCAACTTGCTCTTGAGCCCAGCGTAGTGCCTCTTCGGCAGCAGTGTCTACTTCAAGATACTGTTCCCAAGGAAGAACAGAGATTGCACCTTCACGAAACAGTCTTCTCTGATGCTTAAGGCTGTCGTTGGGATTTTCTGCCTTCCACTGTTGCATGGCTTTCTTTTCACTAGGGTGTGCATTTTCGAGAACAGCATGATCCTCATCCTCATCAAGGTTTTCTACAACAGGAGTCATTCCCGATACAGGTTTAAGCGTTGTGGAAGATTTAAAAGATTTTAAGTAGGGCAAATGTTTAAATGACATAGTGTCATCAGATTTATCGCTTTCGTCTGCCGGCCTTGTGTCTTGATCCTTGTCAACGTTGGGTAACAGTGCTTCTACGTTTGAATCCTCTTCTTGTTCCTTCTTTGTTTGTCTAAACCATTGGAAACTGTGTTGACTTGCTAACAACAATGCAATGGCAAGAGGATCAAATACAATGACTATTATGACAATCATCCAACGCACTGCTTCTTCTAGCGTATTCTTATCAGCACGTTCACCATAGATAAAATCAGCAATAAATTTAATAGGTCCTACCTCTGCTTCGAGTTTCCTAGTCTCTGCTTCAAGTTCATACTTTTGACTGACGAGGCTGTCGACTTCTGCTGTGGCAGTGGTTATGATTGTGCGTTGTTCGTTTAGTTGTCGTTCAATTTCTGCAGGATCTGCTTGTCCTAATTGACTGCGTAATCTGTTGATTAACGTGTTCGAGTCTGCTATCTGTGTTTCGGCAATCTGACGCAATCTTTGTATTTCGTCTCTTGCTTCTCTAACTGTGGGATTGGTATTGGCAGATTCTATTTTGGCAATGATAGCATTTCGTTCTTGTGCCTTGGAGGCTTGCCAACGTTGAAAGGCAGCGGCAGTAGCAGGACCGTATTGTCCGTCTACTCTTGTTCCTACCATAGCCTGTGCTTTTCTGATATCGTTGTCGTCAATATAACTTTGCAGTATTGCCAACTCTTGATCTACTCTGTCAAGTTCATCCTGAAACAGTTTTATCTTGCTGTCAATAATGCGTTGCTGTTCATCTATAGCAGGTTGTATGCGTTGGTAGGCACTGTCAATACGATCCTGTTCTGCATCAATTTGCCTTTGTATATTGGCATCTGTACCAACACCATTAGTTTCAATTCGCGCTAGTCTCTGTTCTGATCGTTCAATTAAAGAATTCTGTCTTGTGATTTCTTTGTTAATCTGCTCTACACGGGCAACACTGTCAATGCTTGATGCTGTTTGATCAATATGCGCTTTTGATAAGAATCCAAAGATACCCATCGATGTTATAAACATCAAGACTGCCACAGCGATACAAAGATATGTTTTAATCAGTCGCGGGGCGGTGTTCCAGTTCCATTTTAACCAAAGAGTGGCAACCAGTTTACTAGATTCTAAAACCACTCCCATAATAATGATAGGAATTGCGGCTGCGGCAAATATTGCTACGAGACCTGCAACAGAATAGTAAATGGCCACAAAACTAATGCATAGACCACTTAGCAGTGTTAACCAGGCGATGAACTTATCAACTAAAAAGACTTTCATAGACATATTTATTCGTTAATCCATCGCCAACGATTATCTGCATTTGAAAAACAAGCAGTCTGACTGAGATTTTTAACCATGTTGAATGCAATAATTTCAGTATGAATTCGGCGACAGTATCCACTGCCATTTGGCCAAGTCATAACGGGCATTGCATAACCACTGGCATCACCACGATACCAATCAACTCTTTCTCCGTTTTCAGCATACATGACAGCATGACTAATTGACTGCGTGTATGCATCATTTTGATCGTTATCGAGTTTACGAAACCAACCAAAACTCACAGCAGCCAAACGGTTGACAAAATTACCGCCTGAATATTCAAAGAACCTGGGGTTAGGGATTGAGTCAGCAAATGCTGTACTAGTTGCGACCAGTATTGACAATTTCCCAACTACCATCAGGCTTTTGACAACTGACACCTTTGCGTTGAACATCACGTCCTCCAATTTGCATCCAATAAGTAAATTCACCACAGTTTGGTGCCATGCCACTTTGAACTTGAAACAGCCTACGAATAGGGTTGTCATCACATTTCATATGTTCGACAGTGACTTCTTCCAGAACACCGTGTTGATTTTTAACTACCAGTGTTTCTGACACCATGTCACAGTATTGTTCATTCATATTCTGTGCGGTACTATTACTGCACCCGAATAAAAACAATACCGGAACTATTGCCAATAACTGTTTCATCATTGCCTCACTGATTGAATGAGATTGTCAGCAGTTTGATCAAGACTTTGAGCGGGCCGAGGAGTATTTCTAATCTGTCGTTGTGTTTCACCTTCAACTAAAAGGTACTCTAACTGTTCTTGAGTCAACTGCACCATGATAAATGCACGATAGTTACGGCGCTTGCGATCATATAGAACTTCTTTCTTTGCCACTCCATATGACTGTAGTACAAACTCACCAATTACATTAACATAGGTATCTTGTGCCTGACTACGTCCAACGGGCATTTGCGAATTGCTAGACTCTTCGTATTTGACAATGGTACGATTGGTTAACTCGCCCTTGACTCTGTCAGCCAATTTTGCTTTGGCTTTGAGTGTTGCTTTGCGTACTGCCATTTCCATCGACGGACTTACATCTTCGGCAACAGCATAAACATAGCCGGTTTTCTCCCAAGGCTTGTACCATGTGTTAGATTCTTGTGTAGTGTCGGCATAGTCAAGATACCAAGACGGTACTTCTTGATGTTTGTTGTCGACGGTGCGCAATTCAGTCATTCCTGAACAACCTGCCAATACAGTAACTACGGGTAAAATTGCAAGTAGCTTTTTCATAATAGCCTCTGTGTGAGTGTGTTAAAACAAATATAGTATAGTTTCAAACGAATTGTTTGTCAATCAACTTTGTAATCAATCTTTCTAATCTTGTCCCAACGAAAACTTCGCCAGGCAGATTTTTTAATGTCCCAAACTGCACAGGCATTGTCGCTTTTCTTTTTTGGCAGCTCTTTTTGTTCTAACACTATATCATTATTTTTGGAGATTTCTTTTTCTGTAGGTGCGTGTTTAGCGCCAAATTTCTCAGTTAAGGTGCATTCAATAATTCTGGTGGTTCCGTCTACCTTTTCAAATTCAATTAGAACAACGTTTGTCCATAGCAGTTGTTTAACCCAAAATCGAAATGTTTCACTATCACCGTGTTCCGGAGTAACAGTAATCATTTCAAACTCGCCGTCATTTGATAAACGACGCATAACCTGTTCTTTTTCAAATTCCATTATCCTCTCCGCATAGTGGAAATGTCAACTGCTTCTTCGTCTGAAAAAATTGGCACGGCATTTGACTTGTGCATTGTACCAATACCTTTAACTTTGGATCCTGTATAAGTAGGCGAATCTTTCTTGACAGCAACACCCGCACCTGTGTTAAGAGATGGCTTGTTTAATAGTTCACTGCCCCTAAACTGTAGTTTGGGTGCCACATATTCTGGACGATCTAATCCATTTTTACGTTGTCGCTCTTGTTGCTCAACTCCCCAGCGCTTTTGCAATTCTGCCCAGTTGCTGTCAAGTTCACGTGATTGTTTGGCATGTTCAGCCGAGCGAAACTTCTTCTTACCTTTTTGTTTGCCAGTTGTACTGAGCCACGGGCCTTCAAGGTGCATTGACATTACGGTAACTCCAAAACAGTTAAGTACACATAAATTATACACAAATCAGAGAAAAATGTCAAGTATTGATCTCTATTGGCATGTTGTCAACAAAGTACCACTTGAAATGTATTCCCATTCCGTCCTTTACTCCGTTGTTTTCTGTTAAAAATTTACTAGCATACTTTTCCATATACTTGATACCTTCTTTCCAAATTGCATACTCTCGTGTATTGCTGTAATATTTGTGCCACCATTCATCAATTTCACCGTACCAAAATTTAGTATCTTTTTCTACTTGAAACCAAGAAGGATCCCATGTGGAGGAATATATCACATTCTTTAAAATCTTTTGATGTATTCTATTATTTTTAAACCATTCTGCTCTAGAATTAGGAGTCCATAATGGACGCATATTAGGAGTGTCAGATAACCATTTTTTTATGATGTGTGCCTGTTTAGCAAGCATTTTTGTACACGATGGATGCCAATAGAAAAATTCAGTATGCGTATTTGTATATTCATCAAAATGCTGTTGAATCGGAGTTAGGTTTGCATGTCTATCCGTAAATACAGTAAAAATTTTATTATCAACAATGGCTATACAAGGTTTTTCAACCCCTACAATCATAGCAATACTGTTTTCTTTATCTATCCCTTTTCTTACTTCTTTAAAATAAAGATAATTATATCTTGTAATAGCACTAACGTTAATCGGCTCTTTTGTACCGATGATCCAACTACCATCGTTGGCATTATTGAATGTATCTAAAATACTATCACTAGTATCTACTACTGTAATTTTAGTTTTGGGAGATTTATTTTTTATTTCATTAAGACGTGGATAAATTTGTAATTTGTATTCAGCGCCATAATTCCAGTTGTCAGTAATTGACGAATTGTTAACAATAATTTTGTTTATCTTATCGTTGACATTAACAAGAATTTCATCAATTAGTAGTCCCTGTCTTAAAAAAGCCATTAACACATTATGTGTGTCCGATCCTCCACTGTAACTTAGAATTAAGTAATCATACTGTTGTCTAAGTTCTCTTGCTCGTTGATTGTATAATTCATCTAGCGTTTCGTCTGGTTCAACCGACCAATCAAATAATCCAAATACTTCGTCATTGAAATGCCATTTAAAATCAGTATTTTGACTTTGGGCAAAAACTGCGGCTTCGTTTTTAGAATAGAACGGAATATTGTTTACAGTATAATAACCTAAATGAGGGTTATTGATAGCAGGACTGATTAAATTTTGCTGGTTCATCTATATACTTATTATCAACAAAGTTATTAAAGAATGGTAGTGGGATCTCAAAATCTATCGTTACTGTGATCTCGTAAATAGTAAAATCATGTTACAACATCATTAAAGCTATTAAGGCTTGATTTTTATCCCAAAATGCCCAGTACCACATTTGATGCGTATCTCTCTCTAGAAACAACGGAGCAGTGTCATACTCGGACAACTTTGCATTGGCTTCGTGCCAATGCAAAAGAGTTTGCTTATTTCGATGTCGATCTACAACATCAATTCCTAAAACAATTTGAGGTGGATTAATTTCATATTGTGTTCGAAATCTTTCCACCTCATAGTAGGGTATGTGCCGATCTAACCATGTTTCCCAGTCAATAATCTGCACAGTATATTACCGATTAATCATTCTTCAATGCGTCCAATGCTTTGGTAAAACGATTGGCATGACTGCGTTCTGCCTTGGCCAATGTTTCAAACCAATCGGCAATTTCATCAAAACCTTCGTCACGTGCAGTCTTTGCCATGCCTGGGTACATATCTTGGTATTCATGTGTCTCACCGTGAACGGCACTTGCCAATGCTTCCTCGACAGTTTTGGCTGGCAAGCCTGTTTCTGGATCTCCAGATCCACCGTCAATCAAATATTCCATGTGACCGTGTGCATGGCCGGTTTCGCCTTCGGCTGTTGAGCGAAACAATGATGCAACATCATTCTCGCCTGCAATATCGGCCATGTTTGCAAAATACAAATAACGACGGTTGGCTTTGGACTCACCTGCAAATGCATCTTTCAAGCACTGCTCTGTTTTGGTACCTTTTACTGAATCTGACATGTAAATCTCCTTGTGTGTAATATAATAGTATATGTTTATTTACACTATTAATCAATGATTTTTAATAGATTTTCCATTGTATTTTCTAATAGAAAAATTAGGAGATTACTATTACAGTGCAATAGAAAACCCCAGCGTAGAAACTATGTTCCAGAGGCCAGGGCCGTGTTGCTTTTACTTATTAATATAGTCAATCTCAACTCTGCGATTTGGTGCTAGGCAAGCAACCAATTTCTTAAAGTTGTTTTCAACTTTACATACAGCCGTCCCAGGCAAAGGATCTGTACTACCCATACCATGTACGGAATATACTGCTGATACTTGCTTCTGCAGGTAATCAGTCACAGTCCCTGCTCGCTTTTCACTTAGTTGTTGATTATAGACAGAGTCACCGATCCAATCTGCATGGCCTGTAACGCTGACTCTGCTACCGACTGCAACGGCTGTGGCAATTTTGTCAAGCTCGGCACGTCCAGCAGGTGTTAGATCAGCACGATCAAATCCAAATAACACATCTGAATATAACACTGCACGACCTGTAACAGGTTCTACTGCATCACAGGCAGCATTACGATCAGTAGGTGCCCATGAGCCGGTCTTGACACACTGACCTGATGAGTCACGTACAGGAGCGGTATCCGAAGATACTACATAACCCTGTGCGGCAACTGAAAAGGCCAGGGAACTCAGAACGCTTGTAATAAACAGTTTCATATTGTTCCCCTTTAATTAAAACAAGTGACGCAGGCCAGCGCCAACAGTATTAGTCTTGACACCAGACAACATGGCGGCATTGTTTATATGGCTATAGTAAACATATGCATTGGTGCGCTTGCTGAATGCATAGGTTGCACCAAGATTGGCAGAAGTCTGTGTACTGGTTGTTGTGAGATCTTTGAAGTCACCACCTGGCAACATCTGCTGAACAGATCCAAATACATTTACAGACGAAGTCACAGGAGCACTGGCACCGAACATCCAACTCTGTGTACGAGCACCAGGAGCGAACAAGACACCACCATTGGTGTTAGTGTCACCGCCTGTAAAGTTGGCATTGCCCAGCACATCTGTTCCTTCAATGATACCGTCGATGTTTTGTCCATAAGCGGCATGCAATTTAACGGCACGCAAGTCGTAGGTACCGCCAAGGTTCCAGCTCTTGACATTAGCAGTTGCTTGTCCAGGAACATTGGCAGGCATAAATTGATCGTAACCCAATGCCACTACAACAGGACCATTAACGTATCGACCTGCAACAGAAACTGCACGAGTCTTGTTACTGGTGCCAAACGTTTCGCCTTCGGGTGTTCCGGCTACATCTTGATCAGCATTAAAACTGTAGCCCACGCTACCAGTGAAACCTGAGAACTCAGGGCTGGTATACATGATCATGTTGCTGAGACGCACAAAGGTACTGCCCATGCTGGTACTTAGGCTGGCTGTGCCAAAACTCTGAGCAAATGGATCAATTCCAGAAAATGCTGCTGTGGTAGGTGTAGTACGACGACCCAAATCAACAGCACCAAAACGATCACTGCTTAAACCTAAAGTACTTTGACGAGTAAAGCCGTTATTGCCTGTACCATCAACAACATTAACTGCTGATTCGTAGACAAAGTTTGCTTTCAGACCATTACCGAGATCCTCTGTTCCCTTGATTCCCCAACGTGAACCGGATTGCTGTCCTGAGGCCATACCAACTTGACTTTGTGTGCCTGTGGCGTCAAAGTTATTGCCAAAGTTAACAGATTGATAATTGACACCTACATCGACTACTCCGTAGAGGGTGACTTGTGCTTGAGCAGCGGTAGCAACACCAAACGCTAGTGATGCGGCTGCGGCGATTTTACTAAATTTCATTACTTCTCCTATAGGTTGTAAAACAGTCTATATTTAAACACATCTGTTGTGTTAATGCAAATTTCTGACAGTCAAAATAATAGGCTCCGAAGAGCCTATAGAGTTCTGTTGCTAGGTTCCCACCCCGCTTGAGCACTTAGGCTGCAAGCATGAACGCTTCGTTATTGGCGTTTATAGTTTTTGCTTGATTGACAGTCATCGCCTACTGGTAACTCCACTTCAATACTTATTGCCCTGTCGAATCCATTTCAGCCCCATCAAAAGCATATTGGACAATCCTACGTTAGGGGTGGATTATATTTAAGTTAGACATCCTATGCTAACTCCAATACGCTTTTGGTGGAGCTGGGGGTTTCGAAACCCCGTCCAGAACACCTTTTTATCTGCTTCAACGTTACAAAACTATTTAACTATCTTTGTCATTAGATGTCAAGTCTTTTTGGTCGTCGTATTGCCATTCTTCTAACCAACGCCAGTAGAGATTATAGTTCAAAAGATTTAACGGTGGAATATAATTGTCCCATTGATCAAAGTCTATGCTGTTAGGTCGGTTGTCTTCGTTTCTTTTTCGCATTGTTGTTCCGGTCTAATAGGTTCTAACCAAGTGTCAGGAATATAGGCCTTGGGAGTATCACCTAACATGTTAGACAATCCGTATTCAGTCGATACCCACCAATAATGATCAGTAACCTGTGCTGTGCAAGGAATACCTCGAAAATCAAATGTTTCACTTTGCTGAAAGTGTCCAATATATTTTTCTACTAGTACCGTCTTTCCTAAATTGCTAGGACGTAAACTCATTATAATCTTAGCCAAATCACCTTGCTCACACTTCACGGTCTCGTCCTGTTGCTTTCATCAACTGTGCATGTAGTATCATATTTTCAGTTACTAATTTAGTAATGACACTCATCATAACTAATTTATGTTCGGCGGTCATGTCTTTGTCAAATTGTTCAAGAACACTGGCGCCAATCATACGCATGGTCTGTTCTTGTCCTTCACCAAATACTCCCCAATCAATAGGATCACCTTCTTCTACTGAAAATGCTAACTCAATTAATGTATCTAAATCTATTTTATCCATATGCTTTTTTCACCTTTTTCTTTGCGCTGTTCCCACTCTTCTACAGAACCGGGAAATCTCCATGCCCACAGTGCTACCAATGCCATTACTATTGCTGTTGATATTATGCCTATGGGTTTAACTCCAGTGGTATACATGATAATCAAACTGGTACTCATCATAGCAATCATAAAATATTTCATCTTTTGTGGAAATACACGCTTGTGTTCCCAGTTTGTCAAGAACGGTCCGAACAGTTTGTGATTGTACAACCACTGTTCCATTGCAGGACTGCCTTTAGCAAAACAATATGCTGCACCTACAATAAAAATACTATAAGGCAGTCCGGGCAAGACAACACCAAGATAAGCCATGCCCAAACTGCAAAATCCCAATACTTTCCAAAGTAATTTTTTCATGTCGACCTCTTACTGTAATTAGCCGAAAAATACTCATATAAATAATATTATGAAACCAGTAACTAGAATCGCAGACTTAGGAGAAGGGGTGTGCCTTAACGGACACGAGGATGTACCTAGAGGCGAACCTAAACCATTTACTACTACGTTTATCACTGGCAGTAATAATGTATTCGCCAATTGGATACCTGTAGTTAGAATTGGCGATTTTGGTAAAACAGACTGCGGTCACGATACCGAGGCAGCATCAGGATCTACAACTGTTTTTGTTAACAATAGATTTGTTCATAGAATAGGTGACATCGGCAAGGTAGTAGGCGACGGCGACACCTACGAAGTCATAACAGGTTCCGGTGATGTGATAATAGGGGGTTGAGAAAATGGCAATACTTAAAGAATCAATAGCAGCAGTTCAAGATGGATCAGCATATAAACCGCCGCCATCTGTTGATGGGCTCACTGGTATTGGTTTAGAGTCGGCTACTACTGCTGCAGAAGCAATAACTCAAACATGGAGCACAGCGACAAGCAATCTTTCAAAAACTCTCAGTGTCACTTCGTCGCAGGTAAAGGTAATTGAGCTTGAAGCCAAGTCCGAAGGCAGGCAACCTACCGAAGAAGAACTCGACGAAGCTTGCGGACCTTTATCGTTTTTAGTATCGGTACCGAAAGCACTAAATGAAGCTCTAGGTGATATCTACGGAAAAGTTGACGAATTTGCAACATCATTTGGTCAAACTATAGGAGAATTTGCTAGTGATTTAAATCAATTAATAGATGACGTTGCCAACGCCATCGACGAAACAGCAGAAGAATTAGCTCAAGAAGCTCTTGAATTATTTGAAACAGCTAATTCGTTAGCCATTAGCGCATTAAACACCGTAGAGAATGCTATAAATTCTGCTGTTGGATTTGTTAATGATGCTATAGTCGAAGCTGAGAGACTGTTGGACGCTGCCGTTGAAAAATTGCTTGGCTTTGCTAGAAGTTTAAATTTTGCCAGTTTGTTTAGTTTAGATTGCCAAAAAGAAGCTGTCGAAAATGGTGTTGACAGCGAAAAGGTTGCTGATGCTGCTGAAGTTGAACGTGTAGTGGCTCCAACTGTTGTTAACGACAGCGATAATGAAATTGCATCTGAAACATTGTCGACTCCTCAAACAACTTTTGCGCCAGCAGTTGAGCCTCGGACAATACCGCCTGGTGATTTAGAATTACTAACGCAGAGATACCTTGATGCCGCAGCACTCGCTGACGAACTCAGCAGAGAAGTTTTTGATCCGGCATTTACTTCCAGACCAGCTGCTGAGATTGAAGAAGTTAATCGTCGCTACGAAGCAGCTCAAGATGCTCGCGATCAGGCACAAGCTGAAATGATTTCTATTGCTCAGCGAAGCGGAGTGCCGGTAGAGTCGTTACCAGTCTATAAATCATCTTACAAAAACTTCTCTGAGCCAGCAACACCACAACAGGTCGACGAGGTTGAAATTCGAGGCATCGTTACAAATATTAATTTCTCAATCTCTGGTTTTAGTGAGGCACAAACCAGGGCTATTAGTGTAATACAACGAATTGAAGATAGTGGTCGAGGATCTACTCCGGCAGCACAAGAATTCATTCAGAGTAGATCCAGTGCTCTTAGAGAGCAAAGGGAGGAAATTATTAACGAAATTAATTCCCTCCCACCTGATATTGCAGGAAGAGTAAAAGCGGCACTTGATCCAGTACCGCCACTACAACTTTAACCTGCTAACTTGATTCCTGTAGTGTTTTGAACGTAGGCATCAGCAAATTGTTTTTCGGTAGGCTCAAGTGCAACAACTGCAGATTGCAAAACGTTGATATCTTTTTCCATATCAACAGTCATAGCGAATGGTACCATTCCGATTCCCTGTTGCCCCATACTTAATAACATAGGCTTGTTTAATTTGTGTCCATTGTCTGTTTCTTCAACATACTTGGCAATCATTTCTTCGCCTGACATTAATTTTAGTGTTACTACTTCACCTGCTGATACGCCTTTGTTAATGAGCATTTTCTTCCTTTTTAAGATAAGTTTTTAAATGTGTGAGACCACCAATGAGCTCTCCGTTAATTATGATTTGTGGTAGCGCCTTAGCAGTAGGAACATCTTTTAACAAATCTTCCTTTGTGTAACCACTGCCAATTTTACGTTCCTCAAACTTAATACTTTTAGATTGTAACAGATTTTTTGCCTGATCGCAAAGAGGACAGGCATCCTTTGACCAAATAATTATATTCACGCAATTTCCTTATGCTTTTTCTATTTCTACTAGTACACGACTATCAGTTAGTTGCTCGATGACCTGCTTAAGAGCAGCAATGTTTTCTGATGACATTAGTTCTGTTGCGTCATCATTGTCTGCTAACAGAGTTGACACCTTGACAACCAGCACTTCTTCATTTAACTTTGCCATTTCAATTCCTTTTATCCAGAGTAGACAACTGCACCTTTTTTATCAGTAACACGGACCATTAATGCCCCTGCACGTTTTTTTCTCAGAGCAGCCATAATGGCCTGTGTTTCTTGACCATAACTACCTGCGCCAGTCCATGATTCTACAGGTGTGTTTTTTTTATAAAATACTTTGTACATAATTATCTCTAGATAGATGGCAAGTCTTCATAATTGATATCGCCAGATAAAACTCCAATTACATAGTTTGTGCTTTCAGATTCTTGAAGAGCGGTTTGTTTCGAGTTTGTTGAAACATGCTTATTAAACCAAGGTATTGGTGTGGTTTTAGGAGACGCACTTTTATATTTGATACCAATCTGCTTGAGAGCATCTGCTGATGTATAATCTACAAAATCTTTCAAGATACCGGCGTTTAGTCCAATGACTGGGCCTTTCTGAAATAGATAGTCTGCCCAATCCTTTTCTTCTTGAATTACGCTCATATAAAGTTGATAAACTTCATCTTCTGTTTCTTTTTTAATTTCGGCAAATCTATCATCATCCTTAACTACTTGATTGATAAGATATGCAGTCCACTCTTTGTGTAGTAATTCATCTTGCAGGATCAAACTGATAATATTTCCGTTGCCGATGAAAATTTTATTTTCTACCATAGCCAAACTAGTAGCGAATGAAACCATGAAGCGAAATGCTTCCAAAGCATAACTGGCATGTAATGCTAGATAAATTGCTCGAATATATTCTTTTTCATTGATTTTTTCACCTAGTTCTTTGCGGCAGTTTATTCTATGAAGATCATCATAGTATTGTCCAATGCTTGCTGCCATGTTAACTATTTCCTGTGTATCATGTATTGAGTTAAAAACTTCCTTTGGCACATTGTAGATATTACGAATAATGTGACTGTAACTACGACTATGGATATTTGTTTCAAAAAATGTCCAGTTATAGACCAATGCTTCTAATTCCGGAAGACTCACAACTGGTGTGAAAATTTGACTAGGGCCTCGACCTTGGATACTGTCGAGTGCTGTCTGTCTTAACAAATTGCTGGTAAAAATATGTTTGACAGCATCGCTGGCATTTTTAAAATCGCCAGCGTCTTTGGTTAAACTGACTTCTTCAGGTACCCAAAAAAATCCTCGAGCAGTAGTTTCGAAATTGGCAATTTTAGGATATTTAAATTCTTCAAACCTTTGAATAGTTACAGGACCTGCTGGATCTAGAAACATTTTACGATTTAGGTAATCTGTTTGTGTTGTTAAGTTATATTGTTTTTTGCTCATTATTTTATCCTGTTTTCAATTTCCCACTGATCGATTTGTTTTAATATATTTGGATCGACCCTATTATACCCTATAAAAAACTTCTTTACTACCTTGCTCCACCTTAATCTTAATATATGATTACCTAATCTTAGATATGCACCTGCACTGTGAGGATCTCTAGGATGATAAATGCTTAGACCTTGATGTAGAATCTGCCCTTCTTTTTTAAAATGTAACATCAATTCTCCTAGAGTTTGCACGCCTCGCATGATTCTTCATCATCAAAGTCGATTACTTCAAGCATAGTAGGCACTTCTTCATCATCTGCCCTGCTGCCACGCTTATTCACAAGACTGTAATAAAAAGTCTTCAAACCCCAATAGTGTGCCATCATTAAATTTTTAGCAATCAGTGTGGTTGGAATTTTTCGATCTGGGAAATTTCCAGGATTGTAAAATGTATTAGTGCTTATACTTTGATCAATATATGCAGCCAAAACCGCGGCAGTTTTAATATATCCAATACAGTCAGGCTGATCCCACATGAGCTGATACTTGTTTTTCAACTTGGCATATTCTGGAACAACTTGTGTAAAAGAACCTGCCTTTGATTCCTTAGTTGAAATTAAACTCATAGGCATTTCAATACCGTTGGTTGAATTTATAACAACACTGGAACTTTCAACTGGAGCAATTGCCATTAAGGTAGCATTACGAACGCCATATGTTTTCATTTCTTTACGAAGACTTTCCCAATCTAGTTCAGGAGAAAAATCAGTTAGGTCATTTACGCCTTGGGCTCGTAACTCCCAGGGAAAAATACCCTGTCCATATCGTGTCTTGTCACTGTCAAGACATCGGCCTCTTTCCTTTGCCAGTTCAACAGTAGCTTCAGTAAGGTAGAATGCTTGATGTTCCATCCAGGATTTTACTTCTGACAGTGCATCAGATTCACCATACTTGAGATTACGTTTGGCATGCCAGTATGCAAGATTGGTTATGCCAATGCCCAATGGTTGGATCTCATCATTACTGAGTTTGCTCTGTATTGACAAGAAGTCTTGATAGTCAAGAATGTTACACAGGCTACGCTGTAAAATCCTACAGGCTCTACGCATGTCCTCTGGGTTCCGGAACGATCCCCAGTTGATAGATCCCAGTGTACACAACGCTATGCGTCCACTCTCATCCTCAAGTCTATCAAAAGGACGAGTGGGTAGTAGAATCTCACAACAGAGATTACTTTGATAAATCGTATGATACTCTGGATCAAATGGTCCTTGGTTCATTACATTATCAATGAATACTAGATATATTCGACCTGTGTCTGTGCGTTCCTTCAGTATACCACTCTTGAACACTTCTTCAGCACTCATTACACTTTTGCGTAGATCTTTACGCTTTTCATATTTGACGTAAAGTTCTTCAAACAGTTTTGTATTTGAATAAAAAGCTTCATATAGATCAGGAACTTCGTTTGGATCAAAGAAAGTAATGTCTTCACTGTTTTTAAGTTTACGCCAGAAGAATGCTGAAAGAACAACTCCATAATCCATATGACGCACTCGAGTTTCTTCGGTGCCTTGGTTGTTCTTTAATACAATAAGGTCTTCGAATTGAAGATGCCAAATAGGGTAAAAAATTGTAGCCGAAGCATTACGTATGCCACCTTGACTACAACTACGTAAATCGCCAAACCATTTTTTTAGAAATGGTATCATCCCTGTGTGCATGATCTCACCGCCTCGAATAGGAGAACCTATTGAACGTAGTCGACCAATTTCAAGACCAATGCCAGCACGCTTGCTGGCGTACTTGGCCATCATTTCTCCGCTAGCGAAAATGCTGTTGAGATTATCGTCACTGCGAATAAGTACACAACTACTGAATTGTTTAGTTAATGTGCCGAGTCCTGCAAGTACCGGTGTAGCAAGAGTAAACAAACCATCGCTGGCTGCATTATAATACTCTTTGATATATTTCAATCTTGCTGAATTAGGTTCTTCTTTGTGAAACACTGTTGCCGCAGCTATGATATATCGAACCTGTGGAGTTTCATAAATTTCTTTAGTACTGCGATTGCGAACTAGGTATTTTTCAATTAACTGTTCAATTGCTGAGTAACTGTATGCTTCGTCTTTTTCATGATCGATAATATCATTCATTTTGTTCCAGTCACTCTCACTATACCACTCTAAGAGTTCGGGAGTATATAATCCCACGCTGACATTCTTTTTAACGATATCATATAAATGTAATGGTTGATAATCACCGTAGACATCCTTGCGCAACATTGACAATCGCTGCTTGCCTGCTACTTGTTGATAGTTGACATGTCCTACATCAGGATTTGCTTCAACATCGATCAAATTAACAATGGCCCGCAACGTAACTTCATCAATTTCTCTAGTAGTAATGCCGTCATAAAAATGTGGCTGAGCTTTGATTTCGATCATGGACTGACTGACATCAGCTATGCCTTTGCATATTTTAGCCACTTGAGCTTGCCATTTTTCAATAGTTAAATTTTCTTTCTTTCCATTTCTTTTAATAACAGTGATATTCATCTATTCCTCTTGCTAACACAGACTTTAATGTTTGATATTTATTGTTTAACTAGCAGTCGTGTATATTATAGAGACTGGAATTCCTTCTATAGCATCTAACGCAACTACTTGTTTTATATGGTAATTTAAGACATAGCGGCTATCTACTACTAGCCAATAAGTTGATGATTTGTTTTCATCAACTATAGACATATGTATCTCAAATGTGGACTTCATAAACCGCTGTGTTAACTGAAAAGTATACAGCATACCTAACACGATTGCAAGATCATCGAACCGTCCATCGAGAATTAAGTGCCAAGGATCTGGCCACGAATTTGACTTATGAGGATTTAAAAAAGTACTAACAAATGGTGCATGACTCCAAAGTTCAGCAACATCTTCTAACGGTGTTGCACTGCTTTCTATAGCGTCACGAAACTGTTTCCATTCTACTAGTCTTTCATTCGGATGAGAATTAAACACCGTAGCTGATCGAATAGCTGATTGTACCTTCAAGACCGCTACTGATAGGATTTACATATTTCAGCACCAATGTTTCAAAATCACCTATAGCACTATTGTCTTGTATGTCTACTGTAAATTGAAAATTAGTCAAAGCATCTCCTCCTGCATCGGTAGTAGTTGACGACGAATAATGAAAATTATCTGCAAACGAAATTGGAGTATTAGTACTGTCTGCTCTACGAACATCATCAACACAGATTACTATTCGACCTGCTCTAGAAAAATTTCCTAGTTTAAGACTGTAATCAATATATGTATAATTATTCAGAGCACTAAGTACAGACAGCGGTTTGAAACTATCGGACAATGATATATCCGAAAAATTCATATTAACAAAACTTGTTTTACTTGAATTACGTACTTCAGTAACCGCCGTTGTTGTGTCATTAGAAACAAATCCGGCAAACTGGTGCCTATCGGTAGTGCAATCTATAACGAGGTTGTTAAACTGTTCTTCAAAATAAACAATCTCTGTTACAGGTGTTTCGGCAGTACCGGCAGCATTTCCACAGTTAACAAACTTAGATCTCTGTATCAGTGTTCCTCTACCGTTTGACGACACAAACGCTCTACTGGCTATTTCATTAAATTCGCAATCGACTATTTGCCATTTGTTTCCTTGTCCGGCGATTCCGTTAACTAGTATTCCAGTATCACAGGTATCAAATGTGCAATTTTCAAAAGTTATATCAGTATCAAATATAGGCGGATTCGACGAGTCAACTGTAATTTGATCAGATCGAACTGCTAGTACAGTTGATTCAAATGTGCAATTTACAAATTTAACATCTGTTACTCTGGTGCCAAATAGACTATTTTCCCAAAAGACACTAGCCGGATGGAAACTAACATCACTGACAGAATCTCCGTAAATACTATCAACAGTGTCGCCAAGTGTATAGTCACTGACAAACCTAACATTATTGAACTCACTTTGAGTTAGACCTGTTATAACAGTTTGTCCTGTAGTATGTTGAATGGTTAAATTACTGATGTTAATGTTTCGTGGACGATTAGAGCTGATAAAATCAGATACACCTTCTCCGTCTTCGGTAATGAATAATATATTATTTTCACCTATGTTCAAGACTGATCCTAGGTGAGTTTCGCCTCTAATGATTACACTGCTAGGTAAAAAAAGATTACTTGAAAATAAGTATTCTCCATTTGGAATTTTGAGAACTTTTTTAAATTTAGGATCAACATTGCTGAAAAGTTGTCTCACAGCGTCATTGACAGCTGAAGTAACATCGGTCACCCCATCACCAATAGCGCCGAAGTCGGCTATGCTTACTTCGATTTCGTCAATTTTACTTTGTAGTGATCGAGGTATGCTTGATGTTATTGACGCATCATCTGAAGCATATTGATAACTTGAAGATAATTCCAAGATGTTATCATGCTCTGTTAAGATTTTGGTATTTCCAACATAGGGTGCTCCTTCAGCAACGGATCCGTTGCCGATATATAATTCTTGCGTATCAACCGCCCAGGCAAATTCAGCCGAACTTAATTGTGGAACACCGATTCCTGAATTCTTCAGTCCGCGTCTGACCTGAATTTTCGAGATTTGAATTACCGACACTATAGTTCTCCTGAATTTACTTTATAGTATATTTATCTCCAAACATGCTTACTGCTTGCTGAGCTCTATAGTTCTGTAAGTGTCTAATGAACGGTATGAAATATTAACTACTACACTAGATATTGTTTTAACCCTTGCAGCCCTGTAGTGTAGTACTCTTCTACTTTATTGAGCCACATGTCTTGATATTTGTTAAAATCTTGAGGCAACAGATCAAATTGTTGATACTGCTCACCGCCTGGTTGCATGCCGTCTGTTCCACGACTTACCATAAAGATATGTCCTTGACGCATTTCAGTTCCATATACTTCGTTATGTGCCATCATATAAGCCATTAACTGCAAGTAGTAGTCTTCAATCCATTCTGCTTTTTTAGGCTTGTTAGTCTGTTTAAAATCAGCAATGCAGGGATTTCCCTTGTATACACATACTAGGTCTGTAGTACCAGAATACAATCCTGGAAAGTAAAGACTTTGTTCCATAGCCCATACTTCGTCTACATTCACTAGTCCTTTTTCGATAATAACATCAGCCATGGCATTGGCTTTGACATGTACTGGATTATTGCCTGGTTGACGTTCCATGCCACACAGAAATCTTTCTAGGTTGCTGTGGAGACCAGTTCCTACTCCTGCTGCTTCTGTAGTGATCTGCTGTGCTTTGGCGTATCCGACTCTTTTTTTCCATTCGTTAATATGCGTCATGTCTTTTGTTGCGCTGAGAATGGTAGTCACACTAGGCAACTTTTCACCGTCGGGTGTTAGGTAAACACGTTTTTTAGTCACAGGGTCGTTGATTTGCTTACAGTTTTTATATTGAAACTGCTCTACAAATGGCGGGGGAGTGTATTCTAGATTCATACTGTATATAGTACAGTGTTATTACAGTTATGTCAAGTATTGGTTTTACTTTGATAGATTTTTTTTGGCAGCACTGACAGCGGCTTTGTTTACTTTTTCTTGACTGTCTTCGCTGTCTTGTTTGGGTTGCTCAGCGTCAGGTGCTCCTGGGACGTCTAACTCAATACCATCAGCATTAAAGTTTTTTACCAAGCTTTGTAGTGCTGGATTAGCATCATACATGGCTTTAAATGTTTCGTAGTCAGCACCGAATTCAAAGCCGCTCGAGCGACTCATCTGTGCAATAGCATTCCAGTTTAACTTCGATGGGGCATTTTTACTAGATGCACGACCTATGAGATTTTTCAGCAATACCATAAACCTATCTATGTCTGGCGTGTTAAATTCAAAAAATCTCATGTCAATTGGCTTAATTGTTGTTGTAGATCACGTATTTCTGATTGAGTCTGCTGTCGCATTTGAGTCATTTCTACTTTCTTTGCTCTTATTTGATCTTGTATTTCTTTACGTCGTGCTTGAGCATCAACTACCTGTTTTGCACCAAGAGCCTGTTGTGTATTAGGGTCCTGTGCTGATCCCATTGTTGGCATAGTTTTTTGAGGAGTCGGAGATGCCGTGGTAGTCGATGTACCAGGCATTAACTCCTTCAGTCTAAAATCATTTTCAGATATTGATGCTAATTTCATCCTGCTAACGCTTTTAATAAACGATTTTGAAAATCAATGCTTTCACGACGTTCACGACCAGCGCTTGAAGATCCTCCAGCAGACGGTTCAGCAGCATCAAAATCATCTGCTGGTTCTTCTGGACCGATTTCTACATCACCGGTATTCATTGCATCCGGTTCTGTCATATCCATATCATCCATTCCTGGCTCTTCTGGTGCGCCTAACATGGCATCTGGAGATTCACCAGTTGCTAAATTTCTAACAGCTCCGGATACGCTTTCTCTTGCTGCCTTTAGTGTTTCTAATGCTGATTGGATAGTAGGAGCAACTGCTTCAATAAATTGTCGGCTCTGTTCCTGGCCCATTTCGTCACGGATACTGTCCCCTAACTCCAGCATGGTTTCGTTTTCCATACCGCTTAATTCTTCAATCCAACGACCTAACCTATCTACCATAGAATTAGCAGTTACAATAGCACTGGCTTCGTCAATTTCACTTTCACGTAATTTTGTCATTTCAAGTTCCTTATTTTCTCTGAACGAATCATTAGATTCCATTTCTTTTTTGTCTGTTGCTACCATGTAATCTCTAGCAGTATCAATATAATCTTTTGCTAGGTTAATTTTCTTTTGTACCCACTCTGGTAAATTTTCGTCATCGTCAAGCAAGGCGCGAAGTTCTTCGGCAGCACTGTCAATTACGTGTAATTGTGTCTTTGCCATGTCACCTTCGTCGTCGTACTCGTTCCTGTCATACCCTTCGGAAGGATCTTGTGGCTCTTCATCAAGTTCTTTTTCAATATCATCAACTATGAATTCTTCACGCTGTGTGATTTCAGCATTTACTGCATCCAACATCCACTGTGCTTGAGTATAGGCTTCATTTTCAATATTTTCGTTAAAACCTGATGAACTACGCTGTTGACTCAATTGAGTGCGTATTTTATTACGTGCATCTTGCAATTGGTCTAAGCTGAAACTTTCTAGATTAATTTTCTTTCCGAAAATTTTCTCCATAGATTCATTGATTTTCTTTGCAGATCTACTAGTTTTAAAAAGGTCATTTGTGTTCATATCAGGTTTCCGAATTGATATTATATTTATACTATAGAACAGACATTCGTTCTACTCTTTGCTTTGATTCAGCACATCGATCTCTACTTTCACAGTATCTGGCCCATAATATATCAGCTCGATCATATTGTAAATCAGCCAATGCACGGCTGTGATTTCGATAATGCAACTGACTGTCAATTAGCCAACGACCGTACTCTTGATCGAAAGAATATAATTCTCTGCTTCTTGGGGTCTTTCCATAACGCACTAAATCGTTTGCCAGCTTTATAGCAGCGGCATTGAGATTAACTTCGCTGTATACTAGTTCGTCAAGCTTCCATAAATTTTTTAAATTATCTTGACTTTCAATCAACACATTGCCCACCAAAATTCCCTTGTTTGTTTTTACAGGAATTATTGGTGCTCGTTTAATTGCTGTGTTTACTACCTGTTCTAGTTTTGAAACTAATTTTGTCATTAAAAAAGGACACTCCAGTGTCCTTTATTTAATCGTTGTGTTTTTACTACCCTCTCATTAAGATTGTAATGACAACTGAAAGAATTCCTGCTGTGATTGTTCCTGCTGTTCCGACAATAACCTTAACTAGGCTCTTTTGTCCTAATACGATTTCTTCGTGCATACTATCAACTTTTTCTTCAAGATTAGTTAAACGCTTGTCTAATTGAGCATAGCGTAATGCACAAAGATCCACGTGTGCTTCTAAACTGGTTTTTTCTAATTCTGTAGGAGGCGTTGCGGCCATATATTTCTCCAAATATTATTAGTGAGATTACCGATATGCCTTAAATATGCCTTATGATTTATTTATCTTTCTATGAGTTTTTTATATTCTTCAACTAGTTTTCTAACTTCTTTAACACCTGTGCGTATTTCAAAAACATTTTCTACAGTGCTTTGAGCAAATTCCCACATGGATTTTATAACGATCATCACCCATATCCACCACGACACGCAGGTCAGCGCAATCACTACAAGACCAGAGTACGCAAGTGTGTGATCTTGACTGTAAACTCCAAAAAGTGAAATCATCAATCCTGATAACAATGTGACGACGGAAAACACTATTACCAATTTCCAAAATATATTTCTCATACAAATATTTAACGGCGACCGGCTAAAAATTTAAGTCATACTTTAATTTCTGCCCAAAGATTCATACGAGATCCTTGTGTTTCAAATACACAAGGATTTATGTCAATTGTTTCATCTAGCCCAGATATTATAGGAACATGATTCAAATCTTCTATCAATAGCCCTACTGGACCTTGACTATTGAGAAATACTTCTTCTCGCTCTACTATGAACTCCCAAGTCCAGTAAGCACCGTGCCCTTCGAAGGGTTCTGGTAATGCTCCTATAGTACGTACAGGATCAACATTCCACTCTATGTTACTACGTAGTCCAATTGCTTGCACCAGGCTGTTGAAATTAGCCTGTTGGCTTGTTTTCAGACTGTCTGTTTCTGAGCGATTGGGATTGGTTCTAGTAATGTCAACCAGAGAAATGATTCTATACACAGGCATAAGTGACAGTATTTAATGAGATAAAAAAAGAGCGGAAAAATTAATCTCCGCCCTTACCTTCCCATCCCTAGAAATTTACTAACTTACTTGGCTGGTGTAAATACTGCTTCAACAGTAACAGTAGCACCGGTAGAACCTGCTGCATCTGTTGTGTCAAATGTGCCTGTACCTTGAACACGCATGAACATGGTAGTAGTTGTTCCGCTTGCAAAGGCTGAACCGTCTGCTGTACCAATAGCAGCAACTGTAAATGCATCACCTGTATCAGCTGGTAAAGAACCGCTTGCGCCGCCTGCTTGTGTAACATTGTTACGAACTGCTTCTAGAACAGCATTGGTAATATTGCCACTACCACTCTTAACAACCTTAACAATCAACTCACGTCCAACGTCAGCTTGGTTGATAACGTGCTTTAAGTAGTTGTCACCAAGTTCAGCAATACCTGTACCCGTGTTGTCTACTGTTTGAAATACTCCTGAACCATCTCTTAAGTCTGCCATGATTTTCTCCTTATCTCTGAAATCTTGATCCCGCTCCGGGACCGGCTAACTGTATTTAGCATTTTGGAAAAAATAGGTGGTTTTAGGGCGTGTTTTTAATCAAAAGTTAACAGAGTTCATCATGCGACGGAACCAACTGGGTGTTCCGATTTGCTGACTTTCAATTTTCACATACTGTTCTGGCAGTTCCACGCCCTGCTTGCCCAGTGCTTCACGTGCGTTGGCTACTAGTGCGTCATAGTTGGGCAGTTTCTTAATAAAGTCTAAGATAGCTTCAACACTTCTTGTATCTTTAACTGTGGCTGTTTGTCCTAATAGAGTTTTGGCGATAAAGTTAAAGTCTTTGCCGTTGGGAAGAGTTTCGTTGGTTTCTGGATCCATTAATCCATTCTTGAAGCTGTATTTGTAACCACGGGCTCTGGCAATGCTAGACAGCAGCATGTGTCTATGCTCGCCTCTGTAGGGGCTACCTTCTTTGCTGCCCAACA
>Ga0209953_1000024_pt1 | contig 67519 bp, 84 predicted proteins | sample SalPonred_H2O_MG_FD_185713 | JGI IMG/M metagenome (GOLD analysis project Ga0209953, IMG submission 185713) | Salt pond water microbial communities from South San Francisco under conditions of wetland restoration - Salt Pond MetaG... | ecosystem: Environmental > Aquatic > Non-marine Saline and...
GAGATAACATCTTCCCCGATGGCCCAGATATTTTGACGGTAGCAGTATCACGACTTACTGGAAATGACACCAGAACTTCTGCTAAGCTAACATGGACAGAAGCTCAGGCCTAATATAGTTTTAACTGTGATAAAATTATATATATGGTCAATCCACTCAATCTCTATGCTACCAAAGTTTTTGCAGAGCAACCGTTAGCGGTTTGGGCACTAGATGATGCGGCAGATTATATATCCTTTCTGTCAGAGTCTGATCAAGATTTAAGTACCTGGACTTCTATAGGGGTGTCCAGTATTGTGGATGCTACTGATGAAAACGTGTTTACTATTGCTCCCCCAACAGCACCCCTGCCATCTGTTGAATCAAACGGTATTATAGCGGCATCAGATAACAGTGGTCTTGTTACTTTTACAAGTCCTTTTCAAATAAATCCTGCAGATATTTCTCCAGACATTAAGACCTTTGCTTTTAACATGTATCTGTATTCTTATTCAAAAATTATTGATTTTAGGATTGGGTATAGATATACTAATCCTTCAGACTCTCAAGTATACGAAGTTATTAAAGCAGCAACCACTAGCACCACTCTGGCTTGGGTTTCTGCATCAGAAACTTTTGAAATACCCGACAACTTTTCAAACCTCGAATTAATTATTGAAGTTTATTATATAGATGAAGGTGCAGAGTATGAGTTTGTTATTAATGGTCTTTCTGCAGGACAATGGGCAGAAGAGTTTCACTTAGATTCTTTTGGCATTAATCCTATCAATGTTCCAAGTTCTATAGATATTCTAGCCACAGAGGGAGTAGAGGCCCCAGCATACGGATTAGCTGGGAATGTGGGATACTATATTGTAGATAACAATAAGTTAGTTGCAAAAAACGCGGGTATGCCGCTAGTCTTTGGATCAGCAAACAGTACAGAGTTAACCCCCAAAGAAAACTCACCATCTTTGATTGTTCCAGGCTTCGGATTTATGAACCAAAAGGGAAGAAATAGATCTTATACCGCAGAGTTTTGGATTAAAATTCAATCTAAGTCTACAGTACCTAGGAAAATCTTTGGTCCAATATCTTCAGCAGATGGTCTGTATGCTGACGGACCGTTCTTAAAGCTTAAGGTGGGAAACCAGGTTGGCTCTCATTTCGTAATGGAATGGGAAAGACCAATGCTTGTAGATATTAGATTATCGGCAAAGTCTTCTAGCTTAATCATTAACGGTGAAGAGGTTGTGTCTCTAAACCTAGAGCTTCAGAATTATTCTTTTCCAGAACAAGCCTCTTCTGATAACAAAGAGCAAGACTGGCTTGCCTTCTATGCCTATGAGGATATTCCAAAGGTAATGATTGATTGTGTTGCAATATATCCTTATGAGACTGCAAACATTGTAGCAAAGAGAAGATGGGCTTATGGTCAGGCGGTAGAAGTGCCCACATCAATTAAGGGCATAGATACTACAAATGCCGTTGTTATAGACTACCCCTTTGCTGAGTACACAAAAAATTATTATTTCCCAAACTCTAGTGCATGGTCAAACGGTATTCTTGAAAACATAGTTCAAAACGAAGATGCCCTAATGCCACCAGATCATCCATTACCAAAGGTTGTTCATAATAACTTGTCAGAGCAAAGGTGGCTAGGTCTGCTTTCAGATGCTAATGTAGATACAAATGATACTTTTATTTCTTTACTTCCAGATCTTTATACCTCTGAAGAAGACGAGATAGAGAATTTAAACGGATACCTTTATTTTGATAGGCTTAACTTCCTGGGTGAAACCGTAAAAGCTTTCTACGGCATCTTTGAAACCATTTCTGACCCATCTGATAAAGAAATCTTGTTTAAGCTAATCAATGACACCACTGCCAACTATGTTGAGGTGTATCTTAAACAAGAAGATTTTGACGGGGTACTAGAAAATATTATTTATTACACTTTTAATATTAAGCAGCCAGATGGAACAATGAAAGAAGACATTTTCTACAAGGCCAGAGGCCAAAGGGTCGGAGATCGGTTCTTAGTTGGTGTAGATATTGATAGATTTACAAGAGATCGTGGTCAAGAGATTGCTAGCTTTTTTGGAAACAGACAAAGTGTTAAACTTTTTCTTGGGGGAAATAAAGAATTTTCCAATACCTTTAGGGGTAAAATTAGAAGGTTTGCTTTTTCAAATGGAAGAAACCTTAGAAAAATACAACACTTTTTTTCCGACAGGGGTGTTCCCGTAGACTACGAAAACGTCTTTGGTTTGTTTGGTGAGCAGGTCTACGATGCAGGAGCAGACTACTTTGGAAACGATGAAGCCTACTGGTCCCTAATCCTTGATGGTGGAGATCCTTATGACTTTGTAACAATAGGCACAGAAGAGCACACGGCAACTTATACTCTTGTCCCCAAAAGAGTATTAGATAACTTTTATTTAGATATTGAGACAAATTCTTATTGGGAAGACTATGTACCTCTTTCATATTTTGCTAAAAACATGCCCGATGCTTTTGGTGTAGACAGAAGAAATCTTTCTTTTATCCAGTTAAACTTTGGGTATCCTAGAGCCGAAAGTTTTAACGGAGAAACGTACAATACAAATGGTTCATTACTTAAGGCTTATGTTTCTTTTCAGTATTTAGAAACAGGTTCAAACGCAACGACTTCTTATTTTTCTTCTACCGAAAAACTAAACAAAAGCAGAGTCGTAAAGCCAGGTCCAGAATGGATGACAACAAGATATGAGGTTGTCAACGGTACCGTAATCTATCCCCCAATGGGAATAGATATTGAAAGACTTTCTATAAACGTTCATTTCGATATTGAGGTAGATGGAATACGCTCTAAGCCAATGAAGATAAGATCTATACAGCTATCCTCTCAGTCTTTTAATGATCAACCTAAAAAGATTGGCACAAGGTTTGGTACCCCTATCGTTCCAGCAACTAAAGCCGGTAGCTACTTTAGCTACAGAAGGGTCCCCCCGTTCCTCATTGACAAGGGTAGCTCACCATACTTATACCAAACATCTAATACTGGAATGCAAATGCTAGGTGAATACAGGAACACAAACCCAGACATTCTAGATATGCCAGTTAACTCAAATGCCGCCAGCTTCTTTAAAATTGGCTCGATGCAGATGTTCTTAAGATATGACGAAGACACTATGCCAGACATTCCTACAAAAATATTTGAGTTAGATACCTTGGAAGGCAGAATTGACTTTTTCTTGCTGGGGGATAGCACAACAAATCAACGTGGTCAAATATATGCAGTTAACGCACAGACTAACAGAATTCAGTCGGGAGCTATATTTTTTACAAATGGCAAAGCGGTAAAGAGACCAATACTTTATCCCAGGACTTGGTCTGTTGTTGGAATATCTTTTCCCAACTTTTTAGATCTCAGCGGTACCGTAGGATCCTTGAGGATAACGAGCCCCATTAGGTTTGATAACATAAGCTACTATCAAACAACAATTAGGGATGACGATGAGAGGTTTGGATTTAGACAGTGGTTCTCTGTAAGAAATAGTCTTGGAGAAGACCTTGACTGGGGTTACTGGGCCGGTAAGGAAGTTGCTGGTGGAGAGGTTATTAATGATATCGATAACGAAGGCTTTACCTGGAGAGGCCTTTTGTTTAGATCTGCGATCCTTAGAGAAGAACTAGACGGGGAAACTATCTACAAAGTATATACAGGGACTAACAGGATCGTAGCTGAAAGCGATAATAACTTTACGTTCCAAGATTACGAATACAATATTTATCGTAACAACAGGTGGCAACAAAATACCGTTACTGCGGTATAATGTGGTATACTAGTGGTTATGAATAGTGGAAAACCTCGTGCACCTGGTCAAATCGGTGACACAAAAATTCAAGTTGTAAACGAAAACTTTTCTAATCTAGGAACTTATGTTTGGATTAAACCAAACGGTAAAGCATTTACTGATGGAAACGGCAATGCTCTTTCTATTGAATCAATGAGAGGCGATAAGAATAAAATTAAAGAATTGCAAGATGCCGCTAAGTATTGGGGGCAGCCCGAGGGTAGAGCAGAATTCTATTCTAATGCACGAAAAATTTCAGACGAAGAGCATAGCGAACAGGTAGACAGAATGTCTCAGGGGATGTTGCCTAACCTTAATGACCTTGGTGCTGTTATTGCCGCAAAGAAAACTTTAGAAACCTACGGAGACGAGGGGTAATGCAGCAAGAATGGACAGTCGGTGCACAAATCGACGAAGTTGCCGATAATGAAAATGAGTTTAAAAGACAGGATCCGTTTGTTAAATCTTGGGACGATATTAAAACCCTAGATGGTCTTGGGCAAAACTTTAAGCGTAGAGCTTCGCGTCTTGCTAAAAATGCAGAGCCTTCTGAGTCTTATTTGGATAGTGCTTTATCTACAGCATCTGGTACTGATGGGGCAAAATCTAAAGAAATTAATCCAGGAACGGTTTTTCGTAATGGCTACGGAATGTTCGACGTGATTACCCCACCTTGGAATCTTTATGAGCTGGCAAACTACTACGACACTTCTTTTGCTAATCACGCAGCAATCGATGCCAAAGTAGAAAACATCGTTGGTCTAGGATATGACCTCGAAGTTGCTAAAAGCACTATGTTGAGAATGGAGTCCAATAGTGATGCTCAAGCAGTAGAAAGAGCAAGAAATAGAATTGAAAGACTCAAGATCTCGATGCGTGAATGGTTGGAAAACCTTAACGATGATGATTCCTTTACCAGCACTATGATGAAATTTTATACAGATGTTCAGGCAACTGGAAACGGCTACCTTGAAGTTGGCAGAACCGTTAATGGTGAGATTGGATATCTTGGTCACATCCCGGCTACCACGATGCGTGTGCGTAGACTAAAGGATGGCTACGTTCAGATTATCGGACAAAAGGTCGTATACTTTAGAAACTTTGGGGCAAAGAATGCAAACCCCATCACAACTGATGCAAGGCCAAACGAAATTATTCATTTTAAAGAATATTCTCCGCTAAACACATTCTATGGTATTCCAGACATCATGTCTGCAATTTCGTCGGTACATGGAGATCAGTTAGCATCACAGTACAACATTGACTACTTTAGCAACAAAGCAGTACCTAGATATGTCGTAACTCTAAAAGGTGCAAAGCTTTCAGCAGATGCAGAAGATAAAATGTTTAGGTTTTTGCAGACTAATCTTAAAGGTCAGTCTCACAGAACTCTTTACATTCCTTTGCCAGGAGATAGTGACAGCAACAAGGTAGAGTTTAAGATGGAGCCCATCGAAAACGGTATCCAAGAAGCTTCATTCCGTGAGTATTCAAAACAAAACAGAGACAACGTTTTGATGGCTCACCAAGTTCCTTTATCTAAAATTGGTGGATCAGATTCTGCAAACATTGCTGCTGCACTGGCTCAGGACAGAACGTTTAAAGAGCAGGTTGCTCGACCAGCACAGAAGAGTATTGAAAAAATTCTTAACAAGATTGTTCGGGAAAAAACAGATGTTTTAGACTTTAAGTTTAACGAGCTAACTCTAACTGATGAAATTGCACAGTCTCAGATTCTAGAAAGATATGTAAAGAATCAGATCATGGTGCCAAATGAGGCTAGAGAAGTTCTTGGTTTGCCACAAAGACGGGATGGGGACAGCCCAATGGAAATGAGCTCAAGGCAAGCCGCAGATGCCAGAGCTAACTCGGCTCAGGATAGAGAGCGGGACACAGAAAGATCAAACAATCAATCTGATAGCACTGCAACAATTAATGGAAGAAATGCCCAAGGAGAAGGCAGATCTTCTGAATAGTAACATTTTTATAAAGTTTTCAAAAAGGTGCTATAATTAGGATAGTATGACTATGTTTAAAGCACACTGGGATACGGAAGGCGACAGCGTTCGTCTTTCTATGCCATTCAGTAAAGTTGACGAAGAGAGACGCACGGTCTCTGGTTTCGCTACCCTTGACAATGTAGATAAGCAAATGGACATTGTCACGCAAGACGCATCTGTAAAAGCTTTTGAAAAATTTCGGGGAAACATTCGTGAAATGCACCAGCCAACAGCGGTCGGCAAAATGGTCTCCTTTAAAGAGGACAAGTACTTTGATCCCGATACCAAAAAATTCTACAGTGGTGTATACGTTTCTGCATATGTATCTAAAGGTGCTCAAAGCACTTGGGAAAAGGTTTTAGATGGAACCCTTTCTGGTTTTTCTATCGGCGGTAAAATGAACGACTGGGACGACGGCTATGATGAAAAAGCTGATTCCAAGATTCGTGTCATTAAAGATTATGATTTAGTTGAACTTTCTCTTGTAGACTCTCCTGCAAATCAGTTTGCTAGCATTCTTTCGGTAGAGAAAGTTGACGGAGTTGACGTCCTCAAAGGCGAGGGGGTTGACGTAGTTCTCGAAAATGTATTTTGGGATCAAGAAAGTGGCCTCGTAATGTTGTCAGAAAATGAGACTGAAAAAAGTCCTACATCTGGCAAAGCGATGGACAATATCGGATTCGTTGAGAAGAACGATGACGACAAACAAGATATGGTAAAGCTCTTAATTGATAGTGCTAAAGGCATTAATACAATTGAGATGAAAAAGGAGGTAAGTCCTATGACTGATGAAACCACTAACCTCGAAGAGGTTGTAGAAAAATCAGATGAGGTCGCTCCAGAGGCAGATGCCGCAGCTGAAAGCGTTGAGGCTGCTGAACCAGCCGAAGCCGTAGAGGCTGAAGTTGAAAAGGCAGACGATGCTGAAGCAGAGGTTGAGGTTGAAAAAGCTGAAACCGCTGAGACCGAGGAAGTTGAAAAAGCTGACGAGGTTATCGAAGAAGCTGCTGAAGTATCCAAGTCTGATGACGAAGCTGTAGATGCAGTTGCCGACATCAAGGATACTATTACATCAGCCTTTAGCGATCTAGCAGAGACCGTAAAAGCACTACACGCCGAGGTCGATGCTCTAAAGAAATCAATTACTGGAGTTTCGGAAGAAGTTGCTGCTACCAAGCAGGAAGTTACCGAAGCAAAGGGACAGTTTGATGAGTTTGGAAAGCGTGTTGACGCAGTTGAGCAAGACACTGCTTTCCGCAAATCTGGCGATCTAGGCGAGATCGTGCAGGATGAACCAGAAATGGTTCAAAAATCCCTATGGGGCGGTCGTTTCCTCAAAACTGCCGACTTATTTAGATAAGTAAATCACTTAGGAGGTGACAAATGTCGGAAGAGATCAAGAAAAATCAGCCAGGTGAAAGTGGCGAACTAGGAGGAACTACTCCTGGTAATTTCCAAGGCCAAGGTGCTTTTGCATCTGGTGGAATTGGTGGCGTTACAGACCCTGGTGCTGACACACTTGGTAACATTCCTAATGCCGAGTTCGGTCTTACTACTGGCCCAAACGCAGTTAATCCTTCGGGTGATGCAGCTAGTGGTATTCTCCGTCCCGAGCAAGCACGTCGTTTTATCGACTATGTTTGGGATGGCACTGTTCTCGCCAAGGATGGTCGCCGCGTAACTATGCGGGCCAACACAATGGAACTAGAGAAGGTCAATGTCGGGGAGCGCGTTATTCGTGCTGCTAGCCAGGGCATTGGTGACTACACCAACACTGGTGCAACCTTCTCAAAGGTTGAACTAACCACTAAAAAGATCCGTCTGGACTGGGAAGTTTCTGCAGAGGCACTCGAAGATAACATCGAGGGTGCAGCTCTAGAAGATCACCTAGTTCGTTTGATGACAAATGCATTTGCAAATGACATCGAGGATCTAGCCATTAATGGTGACGGTTCTACTGGTAACTTCTTGTCCATCATGGATGGGTTTGTTAACAGAGAAAAGACTGGTGGCGACGCCCACGAGTCTGTTGTAACTGTAACTAACGATGAGTGGACTCCAACCGTAATGCAGGACATTATTCTTGCCATGCCCCGCAAGTACCGCGCACTTAAGAACAACCTTAAGTTCTACGCTGGTACCGATGCATTCCAGGGCATTGTAAAGAACAATGGTACTCTCGCTGATGCAGTTGCCGAGGCTATTGCTGGACAGGTTCCAGGTAGCACACAGGCTAACCGTCAGAATTACCTCGATGGCGTTGGCCAGACATTTGGTGGTGCTCGCACCACTCGTGTTCTCGGTATCGACGTTCAGGAAGTTCCTTACTACCCAGATGGTTTCGTGGACCTCACATTCCCCGCAAACCGTATTTGGGGCTTCCAGCGCGACATCGTTGTAAACCGTGAGTATGTTGCAAAGAAAGACACTATTGAGTACACCGTATTCGTACGTTTCGGTATTCAGTGGGAGGAAGAAGACGCTATTGCATTTGCCGATGCAGCAGCAGACTCCTAATCCTTAAAGTCACACAATTGAGGGGGCAGGGTTTATACTCTGCCCCCTTAATTATTCTGTTATAATATTATGAGGGAGGAAGATTATATGACATCAAAAAAAGAAACTTCTACAGCTAAGCTAGCAGACGGCGAAGCCGTTATTACAGAAGAGATGGCAGAGAAATACAAAAAGGCAGTAAAAAAACAACAGACTAAACTTGACGAGACGGCAGAAGACAAAGGAGTAATTACTGCACCAAACAAACCTGGTGCTGGTGGTAAGAAAAAGTCTTCGCTTGGTGGGGCGACCGATACCGATGTTATCGGTTCTGCAGGTGCTAAAACTCCTGCAAAGCCAACCGCAAAAGCGGGGCAGAAGAAAGCAACCGTTGCCCTTTATTCTGATCGTAATGTTTCTTGGAACGGTGTTGGTAAACTTGAAAAAGGATACAACATTGTTTCTAAAGAACAGGCAGCCAGATGGCTGACACGTAATCATGTAAGAGAGGCTACGCCAGAAGAGGTTGCTTCAGAATACGGAGCATAGTATGGAAATTTTGAGGCTTACCTCAACAACACCACAAGTAACCATTGAAGTTACAGATCCAAATACGGAGTACGGATATTCTGTTTTGGATATGTCGGATGCCTCAACAGTTAGCGGTAACGTTACCTCAGATAATAGCTCCGAAGTTGTAATATCTTTTAGCAAAGACTACGACTCCGAATATCGAGTAACAATCGATGGCACTGAATATTTCTATACTGTAGTTAGGCCATATGTTGATCCCAATACTCTTGGCAGCACATCAACAGAAGTAGCCGAATATACTCAACATGAAGAGCTGGCCAGGGCAATAATTGATTCTGTTGTAATTGAAGGTTTTTATTATCAAAAGAAAGTTATTCAAACAGTGGGCTTGGGGGCAGACTACCTACCCCTTTGGGCTAATGTAAAGAAACTTAATAAACTTTACGAAAACAATACCCTAGTTTATGATGCTTCAGATCCAGACTCTTACGAAATGAGTTATAAGCTAACAGATGACAAAACTGCAATTACTATAGATTATGACGGAATGATTAACAGGGCAGAAGGAGCAAATCTTGTTCTGCCTCAGGCAATGTCAGATCTTTGGGACATGCATTTTGGATACAGAGGTTTTGCAAAAACATTTGATTACACATTAAACGTTGAAGTTGGCTATAAGAGAATACCCTCAGAAATTTCTAGAGCGGCGACACTCCTTGTAGAAGATATTAAATGCAACAAGCTAGAGTATGTTGAAAGATACGTCAAAGATTACAATACAGATCAGTTTAAAATCAAGTTTGATGATCGAGTTTTCGAGGGTACCGGCAACATGATCGTAGATAAAATTCTTTCTAAATATGCCAAGTCTATTAGGACAATCGGAGTTCTGTAATGGTTGCCTGTGAAGACACAGACTTCATGTTTCCCATGCTAGCTGATATATATCACCCCACTATGGAACAAAGTTCTTATGGTGGCGTTGCTAAGACCTGGATGTTAGATAGAACAATTGCGGGTAACTTTTCTCCAGCAGGAGCAGAAACGAAAGAAGAACTTGTTGTAAATGTAGACCTAACTCAAGACTCTTTGATCCTCGGCAGAATACGTTCAGACCTCAGAATTTCTGACAGAGAAGACTCAAATTCTTTAACTAGCATCTTAATAACTAATATTAGAAGTGCTTCGGGGGACACTATTTATTCTGAAACAGCTGGCCCCAGGGCAAACAAGGCCACAATCTATGAGGTAGCAACCCAACAGCCATTCGTAAATCCTTTTGGAAAAATCGAACACTACAGGGTTATTCTGAGAAGATCAGAAAATCAGGGGGTCATCTCTTGATAAGGGTTACCTTTCATGCAAACGAGTTTGCAAAAGATATGAAGAATATAATTGGCTATGCAGAGGGATTTTTGCAGGGGGCAGAGTCAGGCAAGACAGCAATGATAGATAGTCTAGGCAAAGAGGCTATAGAAGAATTAAAAAACTATATTGATATTAACGCAAGAGTCAGTCCAATGACCTTGCACCATGTTTATGAATGGTATCAAACAGGTAGTCCGGCAGCCAGACTATTTGATATTGATTACAGAACCATTGCTGGATCTGGCTTAACAGTTAATTCTACTTTTCGCCAGTCCATGACCGTAAGCAGTGGCTCTAAAGTTCCATTTTATAATAAAGCAAGAATTATGGAAGAAGGCGTTCCAGTTGTTATCAGACCTAAAAGATCAGAAGTTTTGGTTTTTGAAAAAGATGGAGAGAAAATCTTTACAAGAAAGCCAGTAACTGTTGTAGATCCTGGTGGAGAGGCGGTACAGGGAGGGTATGAAAGAGTTTTTGATGCATTTTTTAATCAGTACTTTACGCAATCATTCTTAAGACACAGCGGGATTATGAGAAATTTGGATAACCCAACTCCATTTTCTGCTAACTTTGGAAAAGCAAAACGAGGCGGCAAATCTGCGGGAATGTCTGTGGGATATAGATGGATGACACAAGGAGATATCGCATGAGTCCGGTAACCAATCCAGCAGTAATGATTAATCATTATTTAGCTTATCAAGTAAAAGAGATACTTGGCAACTATTTTGGTATGCCAATGTTTTTTCTTCCCTCTACACCAACAGACATTCAGTCTTTATATGAAGGATTTCCTGCAGCCAGCGAAGATCAGCCTTTTGCTGTTTATGAAAGAATGTTTAAGATGCGTAAGGGATCATTTCCTCACTGTAAGTGCGAACAGCTTCTGTACTATATTTATAAAAATGGTTCACTTTCTGATGCAGAACAGGCAGCGGTACTTTTTGAAACAACACAGCTAATTTATGATCTTATGGATCGTGGAGACGAATCAGCTCAAGAAGTAAATGCTTGGCAAATCGCTAGCCTTAACTCAAACGGAAAGTATCAGCCAGTAGAAAACGGAACAGAATTCAATCCAGTCTTTTTTCACGAAACTAAAGTCTTTCAATTAGAAGAGACCAGAGATATTATTGATTTTGCTACAGCTAAAACCTACTTTGGAAATAAGATTATTGTTGACTACGAGTATCACGCTCAAGATTTCAATAATGCAAAGCCGACAACAAAAAATATTTTAGATGCAGTGTGGGCTGGGGCGTGGAATTCATCAGCCACATACGATTTACTAGACGTGGTAAGTTATTCTAATAACAATTGGTTGGCCGTAGAAGAAAATACAAATCAGGCACCGCCAGACAGTCTTTCTTGGAGAAAGATTGTTACAGAATTTAACACAAATAATATACCAAGATCTATAACAGTACAAAACGTGCCACCAATAGACTGAATTAATTATTCTATAAAACGGCTGTTATACTTATAACGAGGAAACGCGCCTACTACTTCAAAACGAAAGAAGAGGTGAAAAATATGGCATATTCACGCGGTTCAAGTGCAAACATCATTGTTGGTGCAGCTGCACTTTTCACGTATGAGCCAGCTAGCGGTGCAAGCCTGCTTAGCGATGCCGACCTACCCGACGTTGTAGAAGACGTTACCTACAAAGACACTTTGCAGGATGACGCCGAATACCGTAACGTTGGATACACCATGAACGGTTTGGAAGTTGTCTTCCAGCCCGACTTTGGTGAGGTTCAGGTCGATCAGCTACTTGACGTAGCTCGACTCTACAAGCAGGGAATGCAGGTTAACCTTAACACTGCCTTTGCTGAGTCAACACTTGAGAACCTTCTGTTTGCTATTGCTGGTAAGGACGAAGACCTTGCTACCGCTGGCTCCGGAGAGTTCGCAGAGGGCAACCCAGTTATGAATCTTTCTGCTGGTGACATTGGAGAATGTCCCGTAGAGCGCGGTCTCGTAGCTGTTGGTCCAGGTACTGGTGACTGTGAAATCGGTCAGGGCATTGAGCGCATTTATGCTGCTTACCGTGCTCTATCAATCGAAAACGTAACAGTTTCCGCTAAGCGTGACGAGCCTACAATGTACGAAGTTTCTTTCCGTTTGCTACCAAACGACAGTGCTTCTTACGGTAAAATTGTAGACCGTACGCTAAACCTAGTATCATAATAATTTAATATAATTTAATAGCTTAACTGCCCAGGCATTTTGTCTGGGCAGTTTTGCTATAATATATAGATGGCTACTAAAATTTATGAAACTGCAACAATACATCTAGTTGACGGAACAGAACTTTACATTATTCCCTTAAAGCTAAAATATCTTAGAGAGTTTATGGAAACCTTTGAGTTTGTCAAAAAGGCAGAAGATGACTTTGAGGCAATGACTTATCTTGCAGATTGTGCAAGAGTAGCCATGAAGCAATATTATCCATCTATCAAAACTTTAGAAGATGTGGAAGATAATATAGATATGCCAACAGTTTATTCTATTATAGATATTGCTGCGGGAATTAAAATAAAAAATCAAGAATCGGAAATTAAAGAGCAAGCGACTGATAGTGGATCTACATGGGATGATCTAGATCTTGCAAAGATTGAGGCAGAAGTTTTTCTTCTTGGTATTTGGAAAGACTATGAAGATCTAGAAACTTCAATGTCTATGCCAGAAATTATATCTACCCTCGGATCTAAAAGAGATCTTGACTATGAAGAAAAAAAGTTTTTGGCAGCAATTCAGGGCGTTGATCTGGATAAAAATGGCGGCAACTCAGAACAAAATAAATGGGAAGAGATGAAGGCCAGGGTATTTAGTGGTGGACAAACCAATGATCCTAATGATATAGTATCTTATCAGGGTACTAAGGCTCAACAGAATGGCTTTGGGATAGGCCTGGGGCTTAATTATGAAAAAATTAGTTAAGTGATTGTGTTATAATTAATAGTGCCTTTAGAAAGGAAAACACAAAAAATGGCAACTACTGTAAATGAACAAAAAACCGTTAGTCTAATTGACGGTACACAAATCAATGTGCGTCCACTTAAAATCTCACTACTTCGTGAATTTATGAAAAAATTTGAAGGGATTGCCGAGGTAGCCGACAGCAATGATAAGTCAATGAATATTCTTATGGAGTGTGTGCAAATCGCCATGAGACAGTACAGTCCAGAGCTTGCAGAAAACAAAGAGCAGCTTGAGGAAAATCTAGATTTGCCAACCGTATATAAAATTGTTGAAGAGGCTTCGGGGGTCAACATGTCTTCGATTAACGATATCGTTAATCCATAATACATGAGAGGGTTCTGATGAATGGCTGATGCCAATGCCAACATTCGGATAGGCGTTGATACGTCTGCTGCTTTAGCAGAAATTAAAAACCTGCAAAGGCAGATTTCTCTATTCCATAGCTCTATGGCCGCAAGCGGTAAAGCCGCTGCTGATCAGTCTGCTCGTATGCAGGCAAACCTTATGAATAGCATTAATGCTACTCGTGGGTTTACTGCTCGAATGACGACAATCTCTACAACTACAGATTCTTTTACTAATGCCCTTGAAAAGAACAAGCTTTCTATGGGGCAATACTTTCGGTATGCTGGAGGGGCTACAAAAAGTTTTGGTAGCCTCTTTAAGTCTGAGTTTAATACAATATCTAAGGTTGCCAGAGAAAGAGTAAAGGATTTACAGACTCAATATATCAAGATGGGTCGTGATGCCGACGGCGCCATGAAGGCTATTGCTGTTAGGCCAACCACCCTAGATATGAAAAATCTGGGAACGCAAACAGCGATTGCAGCTCAGAAACAGCAACTATTTAATCAGCTAATTCGTCAAGGCTCTACCAACCTTCTTAACTGGGGTAAAAATACACAGTGGGCTGGTCGTCAGCTTATGGTTGGCTTTACTATCCCTCTTACAATCTTTGGCACCGTCGCCGCAAAAACCTTTATGGACCTCGAGGAACAGGCTATTAGATTTAAGCGTGTTTATGGTGACATGTTTACAACTGATACTGAAGTTGATGAAGCACTTGCTGGAGTAAAAGAATTAGCTAGCGAGTTTACAAAATTTGGTGTTGCGGTAGAGGATACTATCGACCTAGCAGCTAGCGTTGCACAAATGGGTGCTATGGGGGCCGATCTAACCAATCAGGTTACACAGGCTACGCGGCTTGCCGTTCTAGGTGGAATTGAGCAACAAGATGCACTAGATACTACGATTTCACTAACTAACGCTTTTGGTTTGGCAACTGAAGAGCTTGCTGGTAAAATTGCATTCTTAAACGCAGCTGAAAACCAAACAATTCTTTCTATTGAAGATTTTAACGAGGCCATTCCTAAAGCTGGTTCTGTTGTTAAGCAGCTCGGTGGAGATGTGGAAGATCTTGCCTTCTTCTTAACAGCCATGCGTGAGGGCGGCATTAATGCTAGCCAGTCAGCAAACGCACTCAAATCATCGCTTGCTAGATTAATCAATCCTACCGAAGTTGCTAAAGAAAAAATGGCGGGATTTGGAATTGACATTCTTGGCATCGTAAACGACAATGCCGGAAATCTTAGAGAAACAATTCAGGTACTTGCGGTAGAACTAGACAAGCTAGATCCATTAGATAAGTCTCGTGCCATTGAGCAATTGTTTGGAAAATTTCAGTTTGCAAGAATGTCTACTCTTTTTGAAAACATTGTTAAGGAGGGTAGTCAGGCAAACAAGATTTTAGAGCTGACAACAAACAGCACTGAAGAACTTGCAATTATTGCAGAAAGAGAGCTGGGGAGGGTATCAGAATCTCCAGCATATAAATTTAAAAAAGCTCTTGAAGAAATTCAAGTGGCCCTAGCTCCAATTGGAGAGGCCTTCCTTAAACTGGCTACTCCAATTATTGAATTTGGTACCAGAGTAATGGATCAATTTAATAATTTGAGCGATGGTGCAAAAACTTTTGTGGTAGGTCTTACCGCTGTTCTTGGTGTTGTTGCTCCAGCAGTACTTATGGTCATTGGTCTTGTTGCTAACGGTATTGCAAACCTGGTTAAATTTGGCCAGCTTGTTGCAAGAGCCTTTGGGTCCTCTAGAACTTCTAGCAACAATCTGACAGAGCAGCTAAACTACATGAATGCTGAACAGGTTGAGTCAGCTGCAATAGCTGCTTCTTTGGAGCAGGCACATTCAAGACTAACTCAAGAATTTACTGCCGAGGCTGGTGCAGTAAATAAATTAACAGCAGCATACACTAGAGCAATTGAAAAACAAAAATTAATGATGATGTCTGGTCCTGGTGCTGCAAGGACTGGTGGACGAGTCGGAGCAAAGGTTAAAGGATACAACAAGGGCGTTGTTTCTGTACCAGGAAGCGGTAATAAAGATACTGTACCAGCTATGCTTACTCCCGGCGAATCAGTAATCCCCGCCGAAATGACTAAGCGGTACGCACCCTTAATTGAAGCAATGGTTGCGGGTGCAATTCCCGGATATAACAGGGGTAGAAATCCTTATCAAAGATCTCACATTACTGGGCAACTAGATCCTAACGATCCTAACGTGTTTAGTCAATTGCAGGCTATGTATCCAGGCACTTCTGCGGCACAGCTTCAAAACTTTGAAGTTCTTTCAGACCTAACAATGGACCTTCCTGAATGGATGAACCAAGATCTAAGGCCAAAATCTGGAGGCATTGCCCCAGACCAGTTTGATTTTTCTTCTAAGCAAACTAAAAATAAGCTTCTAGCTACTTCTAAATCAGCCGCCCAAGATATGGGTCTTGAGCTTGGAGATGAATATCTTTCTGGACTTTCTCAGGGTTTTGAGGATGAGATTACAGACAGGGCATCAAGTCTTGCTAGACAGAGGGGCGTAAATGTAACAGACCCAATTCTTAGTGAGGCCAGAGAAGAAGTTCTAGAAAAAGCTAGAAAACAAGGCGGAAGCAGAGGCCTGTTGGCAGAAGGTCTTCAGCGTAAAGCAACAACTGTAGGAAGCACAAGGGCAGCTCTCGGAGGGCAGGAAGACGCCAAGCTTAGGAAAATGCTCGAGCGAGGAGAAGCTAAGGTAGTTCGCGGAACGGGTGGAGGACTTTCTGTATTTTCCGCCAATGCTGACGGCAGCCAGGGGCCAAAGATCGGAAGATTTTCTGGTGGCTCTAGTGATCCAGAATTGCAAAAATGGTTTAACGAAGGTGCCGACCCCAAGAAACTTCCACCTAAATATAAAATGCGAGGATCTAGCTCCACGCCTAGAGCGGGCACATACGAGACTCGTACCAGAATGGCAAACACGCCTGGTGGAATTTCCTCCAGAGCTACAGAGCAAAGACAGCAAGCCAGAAAAGACTTTAACGATCAGGCAGCAAAGAGTGCTCAGACTAATTCAGAATCAAAACGCACAAAAAGAATTGCAAAAGATACAGTTGATGGATACGCTAATGAACTAAAGCGTGGAAAGAAAAAGGTACAGCAAACAGCTAAGGAAAAGGCTAAGCTAGAGCAGCAAAGCAAGGATCGTTTATATGGTGGGGCACAGCCAACACCACAAGAAAAAGCCGCTAGAAGACAAGCTGAGAAAAGAGCAAAGCAAGACGCTGCTCAGCAAAGAAGGACTGATCGTTTACGCAGAGAACAAAACCAACGAATGTATGGTACTCAAAACGTTACACCTGAAATGCGGGCCGCCAGGAAACAACAGGAAAATCTTGAAAAACAACGCAGGGCTACGCTTAAGCAGCAGCAGAAAAATAATCAGACTCAAACGAGAATTGTTAATCAGGAACAAGTAAATACAAAGAAGCTTAGTGTTGTAGAAAGACTTAAAGAAAGAGCTTTGCGTCGTCAACAGGCAAGACTTACTAGAGAGCAAGCAGTATCAGCACGAGCAGCCGCTGGAGGTGGGATGGGTGCTGGAAGAATGATGGGTGTTGGCATGGCCGCATCTTCTGCTGTAATGATGGGCTCGATGGCACCAGGAAAAGTTGGAGAGGTTGCCGGTAGTTTGATGGGGCCTGTCATGGCCTTGAGCATGGCTCTGCCAATGTTGACTAGCCCTATAGGCGTTGTGGTGGCTGCCCTTGGAGCATTGGGTGGTTCTCTTTGGTTCTTGAATAGTTCATTTAACAAGGGGGCCGAAGAGGGTATGAAGATGGCAGAGGCTTTTGGCGTGGGCTCCAAAGCGATAAAGTCGTTTGCTGAAAATGCAGGAAATGTTTCTGCTGGCGAAATTATGGATAAACGTAGAGAAGAAGCCGGTCAGATACTTAATATTCAGCCTGGCAAGTCTACCTTTGGAGAAACATTCTTACAGGGCGATCCTGGAAAGGAAATGGTTGAAAACCTAAGAAAGACCTTTGAGAGTGGTCAATCTATGGGGGATGTCAGATCAGCTCTTATAAATCAAATGGGTACTGCAATTGCTACAGGTGCATTGTCCGCTGGTCAAGCCAGAAGCATTGTTGCAGAGTTGGCAGAAGAGATGGGGGACTATAACTTAGGCATTCAGGTAAACGGAGAATTACTTTCAATGTTTGGCCCCGACGGAGAAGATCTTTTAGAAAATCCCCTCGAGCTTAGAGTTAGACTTGTTGAAGAAAGCAGAGAGAATATAAGAAGGATGGGTCAGCTTGTTTCCGAGCAGGGTCCAAGAACAGCTGGCAGAATAGGTGGAAACGTTGCTATTGGTGGTGGGGTTGGGGCAGCAGCTGGAGGGTTGGCTGCAACTCAAACAGGAATTGGAAATAGGATTGCCACTCAGCTTGCTGGAGGAATTGCCAAAATAGCTGCAAAGGCTGGTGCCCGAACAGCGGCCACAGCTGCCGCCGGAACTGCGGCTGGACCAATTGGAACAGCTATTGGTGCTGTTGCGGGAATTGGTTTGGGTATAGCAGACGCAGCAAAGTACATGAAAGACTTGGGTGTACTCACAGGAGGATTTGTCGCTAGTGGAGCCATGGCACTACAGCAACAGCAAGAGCTTTTAGACTCGTTGCAACTTGACTATGAAAAGAGAATTCAAATTGCAGATGCTGCTGGCGACACGGCAGAGGCAGAAAGATTGCAAAATCAATATATAGAAGATCGAGCAGCACTGTTAGAAGAAAATGCAAAAACGACTCAGGCATTCTTAGACACCTACTCAGAGTTTGACATTCTTTCAAAACGAGCTACTTCCGATAGTCTTTCAAAACAGCTTTCTTCACTTTACGAAGATCAACCATTGATGCAGGCCCAATTAGATTCTCTGGTCCAACAAATCGAGGGACTCGACTTTAACTTCTTTGCAGATTCCGAAAAAGAAATACAATTAAAGATGTCTCTTCTTTCTGGAGACTTAAGTCCAGGAGCTCTTTCAAGTCTTCTTAATTTAGATGACGACACGATTGACGTTGGCGTTAACCTGCTTGCCAAACTTGGTCAGGCTGAAGGCAATAGGGCTCTTTCATTAATGAGTATGTTTGTTGACAATGAGGGAAACCCAATAACAGAACAACAAACAAAATTCTTAGCTACAGTAGACGCAGCTCCATCAGGAGCGGAAGCTACCAAGTATCTAGACTTATTCCAGGAAATTCAAGAAATTGGTAACGTAGCCAATATGCAGATAGTTTTGGATTATTATTTAAATGATCCAAATGCAGCTTCACGGTTATCTGGTCAATTAAATGAAATTAGAAATATTGCAGCTCAAAACGAGGGTAGCTTAAGCATAGACGTTTTCTCTAACGTTTTCGATGATCCAGAAGCGAGAGAAGCTTTGATGGATTATGCTGATGAATTTGATGCCCTTCCAGATTCTATGAAAATAGAGTTTATAGAGTCGTTTACAAAGCTTTACAATGTTGATGGTGATCCAGATGAGTTAGCGGCTTTTCGTGCAGAGGAGGGGTCAGATGCAACACGAGGAGAGTTTGATGTTTCTCGGGCAGATAGGCTGGTTAGAGGTGCTATGGCCGAGGGGGCGGCCTCCGATTTTGATGAGGAAACCGACACCGGCGGTGGAGGAGGCGGAGGACCACAGGCTTCTGAGCTAGATGACATTATCAAAAAACTAAGAGATGTAAGACTCGCTACTATCGATATGACAAAAGGATGGGAAGCATCTAGGGATAAACTAGAAGAGCTTTTCGGAGACGGCAAAGACATCGATGTGTTTGATGGCCTAAAACAAAGAATGCGTGGCATGGGGCTAGGCGAAAATCTTATCGATGTCATCGCCGGTATGCCAGCCGAAGAGTACGAAAGAAGAAAGAATCAACTATTTACATTTGACGAAGCTGGGAACATTACAGGTATTACAAAGACATTAGGCAATATGCAAAGAGCAATGAATGCCGTTGCATTAGGAGAATTCCACAATGAACAGCAGGCTGTATTAGCTGGATTAAATGATCAAATAGTTGCACATCGTAAACTTACTGCTGCTGGTTTAAGCAATGCTCAAGCATACGAAGCGGTAAAGAATAAAGCATTTGCAGCAGCAATAGCTAGAGAGCAAGACAATTCAAAGATTAAAGAGTCTATCAGGCTTATGGAAAAAGCTACAGAGGTTTCCAGAGCATACCAGGCAGCACAAGCTCTTGCTAGAAAAAATGAAGAAGTTGGAGATTTGCGTGGGGTGGCAAGCTTTATACAAAAGAATGCAAAGTCTTTAAGCGAAGCACAAAAAGAAGCTATATTAAACGACAAAGATCTTCAAACTCTTGTTATGAATCCAGAAGTAGATCCAAAGACTCTAAGACAAGCTTTAAAAAATGCAGAAAACCAGGCAGACCTAGATCTTAAAATCAAGAAGTTAACCTTTGATGGTTTGGTAGACGTTTTTAATGATGGATTTAATAATGCCATGGAAGCTTTTTCTGTAAAAGAAAAAGAAATTGAGCTAGATTTTGCTGTTAAAGAAGAGCCTTTCTTAGAAGCCATTAAAGATGCGGAAAGAGAAATTGCCGACATCAGAAATAGTGCTGGAGGTTTGGACGATCTTCAAGCGTCACTTGAAAGAATTTCTTGGCAAGAAGAAGAAATTAACGAAAAGTATGATCTTAGAACAGAAGCACTTGAAAAAGTTAAAGACATTAATAAAACAATTTCAGATCAACAAAAGTCTCAACTAGACATTGCTGAAGCGTTGTCTCGTGGAGATATTGCAGCTGCCGCAAAGGCTGTTCAAGAATCTAGAAAACAAAGAGCTCAAGCAAGTCAGGCTAAGCAAGAAAAACAATTAGACATTGTTAGAGAAAAAGAGTTAGCTGCCCTAGTTGATGCAAGCGGTAGAAGTAGGCTAGAAATAGAAAAAGAAATTGAAAGACTTAATCGAACAATTTTTGAAATTGAAGAACAAAGAATTGAACCTGCTCAAAGACAACTGGATATTCTTAATAGGCAAAAGCAGGACCTCATTGAGGGCCTTACTGTTTTGGGTAAAACAAGAGAAGAATGGGAGAGAGTAAAGAATAACGTTGACCTTGCCAGAATTAGTACTGACAAGTTTATTAAGTCAATGGAAGATGCTTTAGATGTTGTTACAGACATTGTCGATTATTGGGACAACTTCCCCACAGAAAAACATGTTGACATTTTCCAAAATGTTAAGAGAATGGGCGAAGAAGAAGATGACTTGCCAGAAGCAGACGATGGACTGCTGGGTTCTAAAGATGGTCCAGGCGGAGGAACAGAAGAGGAAAAAGACAAAAAACTTTCAGTCGATGACTCAAGGGCAAAGTTTAGAAGGCAAGAGTCTCTCGACATGGCTCGCTGGGAAGCTCAGCAAAGAGAACAGGAAGAAGACGCTACTCCACAATGGTTTGATAAATTATTTACAGATTTTTCAATATTCCAACCAAAAGATGAAGACGGTAACAGAAGAACCGACTTAGAACCAAGAATCGGGTTTGATGTGGGGCAAGGCCCAACGTATGATGCAATTAAACCACTATTCACCAGGTTTGATGGTAAGGACGAACCAAGCTGGACAGAGAAAGCTCTCGATTGGTTAACCACCCCTCTTTGGGGCCCAGGTTCAAAAAATAGAGGATCTGGCTCACCAGTAGAAGAAACTTCAGCTTCCTCAAGACCACAAGTTCCCAGAACCTCAGATGGAAAAATTGATTACGATCGACTGCCAGAACCTCAAACAGCCGGGTTTTCTTTGCCGGGACTTTCTCTGCCAGGATTTGGTAGCCCCTCCTCAAGTGCTATGCGTGGCTCAGGATCTCCAGCAGGTGGTGCACTCGGACCGATTAGAGGAGAAATAACCAAGCTTAATAGTGATATCCCAATGCTGCTTGCTGGGGTAGATAATCATTTTAGAACTCTACCAGAAAGAACTAATCAGCCCATTGTTGGGGGCGTAGGAAATAACTTTAGAACTTTGGGTTCAAGAACTCCCGAAAACCTATCTGGCATACCCAATTATCTCAAAGGTCCCCTAGCCTCTCAGGCTCAAGAGGGAATTAATTCTGGTATCAGGAATCCTCTACGTAGAACTGGCGACGAGTCTCCTTCTTACTTTACTCCACTTTCTCGATTCTTTACAACAGACTTGGTTAATTCTTCTAGCGAAGCAACTGGTAAAATTTTGCCGGACCATCTTAGTAGTCTGGGTAGAGAGGCCCCAGGTCGTCTAAATCCAATTACAGGATTCTTTGATAAGCTACCCGGTAAAGCGAAGCCCAGTATTGAAGGAGATTTAGTTGCCGCCTTTGAGGCACTAGGAAATAACGCCCCCCTTGTGCTTGCTAAGATTACGCGGTATCTAACAGAGATGCCTTCTTTGCCATCTATTAGAGGAGCCATTGGTGTTCGACTTCCTCTACTCTTCCTTCAGGCAGGTCTTTCCTCTATTAGATTGTTTAAGATAATTGAGACTTACTTCAGGAGCCTACCCACAATCGTAAGAGGTCTTATTAACGGAATTTCCTTTATGTTTTATTTAGAAGGGCGAGAGTCTGCAACAGCATTTATAAACGAGGTAAAGAGACAATTTAATAACTTTAAACCCGAAGTTACCATTACCAGAAAAATCATAACAGTTTATGAGACTCAGACCAATGCTGGAGGATTGATTGGTAGCTACAACACTGGTGGTGCTGTTGCTGGCTTTAATAACGGTGGGGGGTATAGAGGTTTGCCAATGAGCAGAAAAGTTTCTGGTTCTGGAAACTACGATAAAGTAAAAACTCTTTTAACTCCAGGAGAATTTGTTATTAGAAAAGAAGCTGTAGAAAAATATGGTGACGGCCTGATGGCAGTGATTAATAGTGCCAAGTTACCAAGAGAAAGCTTTATGATGCCAACGTTTGAAAACGGTAGCTCCTCTTCGACCTCTTACAGAAACAATGTGGATGCACAAAAGAGCGGTGTCATGTATAATAGTAATAACTACGCAATTAATGTTAACGTAAGGTCTGAAGCCAATCCAGATCAAATTGCTAAAACAGTTATGAATAATATTAAGCGAGTCGATTCGCAAAGAATTAGGAGCAATAGGCTATAATGGCAGAACTAAGCTACATGGTTGGAAGAAAAGCCTATGCCAGACCTCAGGGTATTTTGCTAGCAAATAATTCTGGCTATATTTCACAAGGCAAAAGAATTCCAGAAGGTAATGAATTTGAAGATTTTATTATTCTTTCTGATGATAATCGAGGACCAATTAATTTTGCTATAAACAGACTTGAACGTAGAGAAAGAACTGTCAATGGAAGAATGAGATCTTATCATATTGCAGACAAGCTTGACATCTCTGTAAGCTGGGAAATGCTTCCTTCTAGAGGATTTTCTGTTCAACCTAATTTTCAAGATGCTCTCCAAGCAAGTCCCGGTAGCGTAACAAATCTTGTAGAAACAACTGTAATAGAGGGCACCACTAGGCCAGTAAGTCCTTTTGGATCACCTTATTACCAAGATCAACAATACACTTCGGACGGCGGTGTAGGCGGTGTAGAGATACTTGATTGGTATGAGACTTATACAGGATCTTTTTGGGCTTTTTTATCGTACGACAATTATAAAGATTTGGATGGAGATAGAAACAGGTTGTCAGAATATTCTGAAGTGGTAGAGGTTTTCTTTTCCTCATTTGACTATTCTGTTGAAAAAAGAGGCGGTTCTAATTTTGACTTTTGGAATATTAGTTTTAGCTTGGAAGAGGTTTAATGTTTGTTAATGAAGAGCTACAGGAGCACTTAGAGACATCATCCAGAATCAAAAGCCGTTCTGCAATTGTCGCAGAGTGGAATATGAACATGTCAAAAAATATTTTTTATGCTGGTAATTATCGATACCGTCCAAATGATCCAGACTTTCCAGAGTATAATTTTATTGCTCAATCCTTTAGCACGCTAGACGAAACAAACAGGTTTTATACAGATGCTACTGACGCAGACATATTGATTGATGGCGGATTAGAAGATAACGAAATCCCCACAGCTTTCGCTTCTGATCAGGAAAAAGAAAGAATGCTTTATTCTTTAGAAGATTGTTTCGGCAGATTTCGTCCACGTTCTGGTATTAATAAGTTGAGATGGTTTGAAAACAGATATACTCATTTTTCAAATATTGACATGGTCAGCAGACCAAGATATTACATGTCTGATAAATTAGATAATTTTAAGTATTGGACCTCTTACAGAAAAGAAAACGGGGTAGAGCGAGGTATTGCAAACAATAATTTAAATGGTCAAAACTTCATTCAGGATGCTGCACCATTCGTAGTTTACAAAGATCCTGTACCAGCAAACAGAGTAGTAGTAAAAATGCAGACTCATGTCGGCAATATTGATTTAGGACCTTTTGTTAAAGATGACAACCTTGTATCGGACCCATTCTTCGGAGAAGAAAATCAAGCAACTCCCGTGAGTTGGAAAATTCAAAAAATGGATATTTCTAGAAACTGGGTAGACATTGCTTCGTTTGATGAAAACTCTGAAAGATCTGATGGGTCTTCAGTAATTGGTCCAGATGGATATGTGGAGCTTGTTTATGGACTTATTATTCCTCCGGCTTATAAGCCAGGATTTGAATTGGTAAAAGAGTATTCTTCTGCAAGCTTGTTACCATCTCCAATTAGTCTTCCAAATAATACCGCTTACTTAATTAGAGAAAACACAGACGATGCAGGAATTGTTTATGTCGTTCGTAATAACTCTCAAAAAACTCAAGGAGTATTTGTAACCTTTAATGCAGAGTACGGATGGACATTAATAGAAGAGCTTGGATCAGATACAGGTTTTGTAACAGAGCTCACCAATCCTCCAGCATTTAGAGATTTATCCAACGGGCTAACCAGATACAGAGAGTTTGAATACATTTACGGTTTAAGAGTTGTTGTGGAAACAATGAATGTCTTTGATTCAACTTTTGATTTAATAGAACTTTCTCCCAGACTTTCTTCTAATATTTCAAACATGGTTAGAACTTTTAACATTACAAAAACTGCTTCAGATTTAGGCAATGCCGGACTACCAGTTGGACAACTTTTAGCGTCAGTTGGATCCCTGGACATCTTTGACACAGAACAAGCATTCTTTCCAGAAAATACTAACAGCATCATAAAAGATTATACTGATCAAAATATTCAAATTAAAATTTATGAAGTTATTGAAGAGGTAAATAATAATTCTTATTTTGTACCTATTAAAACAATGTATTCAGAAGGCTTCCCAACTATTCAGTCAGATCAAAAAAATATTTCGCTTCAGCTTAGAGACTTGTTTTTCTACATGGAATCAATTATGGCTCCACAGATCTTAATACAAAATGCATCACTTAGTTATGCTGTTTCGTTATTGTTAGACTCTGTTGGATTTAGCAACTATACTTTTCAAAGACTTCGCAATGAGGATGAAGAGATCATTCCTCATTTTTATGTTCCGCCAGATATTTCGGTAGCAGAGGTATTAAACAATATTGCAGTCTCTACACAATCGGCAATGTTCTTTGACGAGTTCAATAATCTTGTCGTAATGAGTAGAGACTATTATTTGCCTACCAATAACGAAAGACCTTCAGATATTACCCTTAGAGGTTCTGTAGATTTTCAGCAAACTGATGTTTTAAAAAATGAAAAGACAAAAAGTAAGCTAGCTAACATTGTAGATATTTCATTTAGAAACAATCAGGTTTTTAATGACGGAGTAATCAAGTATCAAACAAGAGCTATTCAAAGATCTTATAGTTCAATTAGACAGGCATCTTTGTTAGATAAAGACAAAACTTGGATCTATAAGCCAGCATTGCTTTGGGAGGTTAGCGGTACGGAAGCAACAAAATCTGTAAACGAAGAGGGATCCAATCAATCTTCATATGTTTTATCGGCAATACCCTTAAACTCAAATTTAAGCACAAGGGTACCATCGGTTATTAATCATCGTTTAGCAAACAATACAATTGATTTTGGCGACGGAGTCTACTGGATCGCTCGATACGAAGGGTACTTTTATGCAAATGGAGAAATGATAAAGTATGATGCCGTACAATATAATATTCCAGGCATTAGTGCTATAGAAAGAGAAGACCCTAACGTAATAGATGACAATGTGTGGATTTCAAGTGTTGAAGAGTATCAGAAATATTTTGCTAAAATTCCTTTTAATGGAAAAATGTACCCAACTGGATTAGTAAGAATCTATGCGGAACCAAACTACGAGATCGTAGGTGGGCAAACAAGGATGGTAAATGGCCCTGTCGCCAAACATGGAAGAGCTCAGTTTGGAACAAATGTCGTAGAGCATCAGGCAGGGGTATCTAGCTATTGGACAGATAGAGACAACATTCGGGGATGCTCTATGGAATCTAAATACATTTTTGACGAGTCAATCAGAAGACTAGTTTATACGAGAAGCTCCTTAATTTCTAACGACGAAAACGCTGTAATTGAAGTTGCCGATGCAACCACTGCTCGTGTAGGAGATTATGTAGAAAAATTCTTTAATCCATCTTTTTCTTTTTTGGAAGAGGATCAGGAAACTAACATTAATCTAATACCGGAAAACACCAGAATTATTTCGGTAGATGTTGATGATAATACGATCACATTAGATAAAACAATCTCTGCAGTTTCGGATGAGGATTTTGTAGAAATAGTAGAACTTAACAATTGCACCTTAATATCTAATGGAAGCAATGCAGTTATCGAAGTTCAGGACACCGCAGATCTAGAGGTCGGCCTCTACATTAAAAATTCTTTTTCAGATCCTAACGACAACATCGTTCCAGAAAATACGCAAATTGTTTCTATTGACTCTGGAAATAACAGAGTAACCATAAGTAATTCTCTTGAGTCGCCAAATACCGAGTTTTCAGAAAATATCAATCTTTCAGCGGGAAGGATAATTTTTAACTCTTTGATACTTATTGAAAAAGCACCAGACTCTGTAGTTGGAAAAGCGGGAATTGAAAATAGTGTAGTTCAAAATACTTCGGTAACCGGATTAATAAAAAATATTTTTAGTGATACTTATACAGAAGAGGTTTCAAAAGACCCATACTACCCAGGAAGCCTGCAAGCCTCAGCTTTGGTAATGAAAGGTAATACGGTCAATACCTCAGAAGATCCAAAAAACTTTTTGTCATACGTTTATAAACCCCTAGACGGTCGATTTAAGCATTTTGGGACAAGAGCTAGAATTATTGGCAGAATAGAAAACAGTGAGACTAGGGGGCAGACCCCAGACGGAAGTTCTGTTTATTATATTCCAGAACAAACAGAAACGGGTCAGTCTTCTTCAATTTCTGGTGGATCTGGTGGGCTGGCTGTAATGGTCAATCCAGAAACAAATGCTGGGTATTACTTTGAAATAGCCGCATTGACTGAAAACAATTTATCAGCATACACGGTTGATGGAGAAATCTATAATGTTTATTTTTATAGAGTAGATAGAAACGCAAATGCAACCAATGATGTTGAAAAAGCAATTCCTAAAAGATTGTTTGGCGGTATCGCAGAAATAAACGTAGATGATGGAAGCTTCGTGGGGCAGTCAAGAATGACAAACGAAGACACTACTACCGTTTATGACTTAGCTGTTGAATATGAAGATGTGGATAACATTAGAAGATTCTATTTGTACTTAAACAATCAGATAGTAGGAATTGTAGATGATGAAAATCCTTTACCAATATACAACAACATGTCTCTTTTTGTCAGAGGTAATGCAAAGATTATGTTTGAAAATGTCTACGCACTTTCAGAAAACTATAGCCAAAACACGACATTTGATCTTCCAAGAGAAGAAGGGCTGGCAAATCAACTAAGAGAATCCATTTTTGGAGTGGAAGACTTGACTGCAAATAATGCCTTCCGAAAGTATGTTGTTAGTGGATTTATCCAATCATCATATTTAAGAGGGATAAGCTCATCCGAACCACCTAAATACAATATTTATTATGAAGAGTTCGGCACCATTATGAGAGAAGCTTCCTACTTCGATATTAGATACAATAAGGCGTATCCAGCTCTAGCCGCTCAGATATCTCCAACAGTCAATAGGATTAAAGGCTACACAGTGTCCGGATTTTTGGCTGGGGCTTACGGGGCAGAGTTTTTAATATTTAATCATACAGATACAGCGTTAAGTCTGGATTCTTCTAGCGGCAACTATTTAAGAATTCAAGGGGTTACCTTTACTCAACAAGCAAATCATGAGCTCACTGTTGACCAGTACTTTCAAAAAAAATCTAACTTTGCAGATCCTAAATTTATCTCGAACTCATTTGTGGAATCTCCAGTAGATGCTAAAAAAGAATATCAGGATATTAAGTTGACCAGAATTAGCGAAGGTAAAAAAGACTTTTCTGTAGAGGCACCTTACATTCAAACTCAAGCACATGCAGAAAGATTGATGGATTGGTTAACTGATAAAATTATGAAACCCAGAAAGTCTGTTGGAGTAAGAATTTTTCCAATGCCAACTCTTCAGTTGGGGGATATCGTGCAAATTGATTATCTTAATAAAAATAATTTTTATGAAGTTTCTAATCCAGAGGACAAGTTCGTGATCTATAGCATTTCGTATTCTAAAGATTCTAGCGGTCCCAGTATGGAATTGTTTTTAAGTGAGGTGAGCGATGGTATCTGATTTCAACAAACCAGCGGTAGAACCAGTTCCAGACGTACCGGAGTATAGAACGCCGGACGATGTCTATCGAGGAACACAAGAAGCAGACCCCGATCTAATTATCTTTGATGAAGACAGCCTTCCAGTAGATATTATGACGGATCTTCTTTTTGAAAATCTTGGCGGCAGAGAAATTATAAACATTTCTCGTAATGATATTCTGAACGGTCAAAATGTTAGATATAATATTATTGCAAATCTCGGGTTGCTTGCTCAAGAATATAATAGTAGAAACATTTTCAGGGTTTCGGGAAATCTTTCTGATTTTTTCGACAATTTTTCCATTCCTCTTGCTCCAAGGATTCCAAGAAACGGAACAGGGCCAGCTTTGTTTTATGTCGGAACCGAAAACTCAAATGGCTGTACTGGGTTTCCAGTTTTAAACAGATATAATGACACCGTAATCGCGTGCCTTGGAACGCTGTCCGAAGCAAGAAATGCTATAGATAAAGATCTTGCACCCTATAGAGACATCGTGTATAGTAATCCAGAAAACGGAGACGTCGTGGTCGATGTAACCAATCTAACCAACAACGAAAAGGTAGATATAGAAATTCTCTCCTTGTCTGATTTGGAAAATGATACAATATATTAGGAGATTTTTATGATTACAGATACTGGAAGAAACATTTTGTCCAAATACCTTGTTGGACAGGCACAATCGTACGCTTCATATATTGCAATTGGCGTAGGTCCCAAGCCACTGGCTGTTGGCGAAACTTTTCCAAACTTTTCAGACAAAGAAAGTTTAGATTTTGAAGTTTTAAGAATGCCTATTAGTAGTCGTGGATATGTGTATGATGAGTCGGGAAATCCTCAGATTGTTTTTGCTGCAGAAATTCCTACAGATCAAAGATATGAGATTAGTGAGGTAGGGGTTTATCCAGGAAGAACAAATCCCGTTGCTGGTAGTCTAGAAAGCAAAATTCTTTATTCTTTTTCAGAATCTGAAAATTGGGAGTATCACACTGAAAATACTGCGGCCTCTATCCCACTTATAGTGGAACCACTTAATGGAGATCAAGAAGGTGGTGTAATTAATCCTGAAGATGAATTCGGCAATGATCTAGTAGTCTTCAGAACAAACTCAAACAATACTGTTTTTAGTGGTCCTATTAGACAAACCCTTCAGGAAAGACCAAGATTTTTAAATAGAGCATTGTTTTTAAGAGGAGACATGTCTCATCTTGTCAACAACGTAACAACAGGAGAGTTGGAAATTTTTACGGGCGACTCAAATTATAATGCTTCTCATATTCACTATAATGGTATTAGCGTTAATCTAGACCCGACATCAGCAGATGATGAAATTAGGCTAGCCTTCTCCCTTCTGAGCAAAGATGAAACTCAGGCAGAAGACCCTCAGGTGGTACGACTCCTTATTGAGTTCTCCGAGGCAGACATTGCTCAACCAGCAAACTTTGCCAGGTTTGAAGTTGATCTAACTCAGGGTTCTTCAGGAATCGACTTTGCAGGAAACAGATACTTTGTAATTAAGAAAAAACTTTCAGAGCTAATCAAAAGTCCTGGTTTTACCTGGAATGCTGTTAACTCCGTAAGAATATACTCAACAGTGCTCGAATTTGCGAGCTCTGTGCCATCCCCTAATTTTTATATTTCTTTGGACGGTATAAGATTTGAAAACACCACCTCCCAAAGCCCTCTTTACGGATTAACCGGATATTCGCTAATAAAAACAGCAAACGGTTTTCCTGTAGTTAAAGAATCAAACACCTCAAATCTTATAGAATTTAGATTTGGATTGGAAATTGCTTAATGACAATTCGAGGTCCACAAAAAGCGATTTTATCAGAAGATCAATTGCCCCCCTTAACAGTTTTTGATGATGGAGGATTCGGATATATTGTTAGATATCGAATTGTTTCTGAAGATAGGAACAGGTTTTCTGCTTACTCACCTAATTTTTATGTAAGACCAAACTATGTTTTTGAAAGGCCAGGAGGCCTAGCATTAGATGCTGTTGGCGTTATTCGTCAAGGTCCTTATGTAAATGTTGTCTGGGATCCAATTTTTGTAAAAGACAGAGTAAGTGCTTTAGAGATTAAGGCAGAGTCTAGATACGACCTATATGTTAGTTGGACCCAAGAAGAGGAGGAAAGGCTTTACCTTCCCGCAGAAAGATTTGACGGAAATATCCAGGGTTTTATTGTTCCATCTTCTTATACTTTAAGTAACGGAACAACCGTTGATTCGGAGCCCACACATCTTTCTGTAGAAATTTATGTTAGATCAACAAATAGAAGCAGAGGCAATTCCGAGCTTTTAGTGTATAAGATTGAAGATGTTAACATTGAACCACCGCTACCAGACCCGGCAACTTAATGCTATACTATTATAGGAGAAAAAAATGACCAGAGTACCGACACCAGCCAGAGGCCAGCCGCTAGACTTGTCTTATATCTATCAGTTAGCGGAAGCGGTTAATGATCTGTCTAAACAAGTCTCTTCTACATCCAGCAGATACACCAGTATTGACACTGTTTCTGCAGGTACTCAAAGAGTAAAAACATCAGATGCAAGAGTTGTTGGTGGATACTTAGTTGTTAACAATAACACAAGCACCTCTTCCGATTCCGAAACTTCTTTTTCATATAATTTTGAAGATTTCGCATTTGTTCCTGTAATTACAGCAACTCCTATCTTAATTGGAGATGCAGCGACAGAGTCCGGAAAAGATGTTAATGTAATGCTGACGAAGATTACAACGAATCGTGTTGAGGGAGTCGTACGTTTTAACACTATCGGTGTGGCATCGGTAGGAATAAACCTTCTTGCTGTCGGCATTCCAGTTTAGGGAGCGACGTGGATAGAGAGAGATACAATTCTGAGCCACCAATTGTCGGCAATAAAAGTGTTTGGTTTCTTAATGGAGATCTTGTAAGAAAACATCACATTAGTAAATCTAATGGAATAATTTCTCTATACAACATTAACAAAGATAGAATAGAAAGTTGCTTTGTTTCCGATTTTAAAAAGAATCGAGAAAAGGCTTACACCGTAAAGGAAACCGCTGAGCTAGTGAACAGGCATAGAAAATATTTGCCCAGACTTATGCAGTCTGGCAAAATTCCATATCCCATTGGTGCAACGAAAGATGGAAAAACCGCCTTTCGTATTAGATCTTACTACTCTGAATCAATGGTTCATGAGATCAGAGACATCCTGGCAACGTTTCACAAGGGCAGACCAAGAAAAGATGGTCTAATTACAAACGACATGACCCCCACAAAACAAGAGTTGACAAGGCGTATGGGGGATGGTATCCTTACATATATGAGAACGGCAAATGGTGACTTTGTTCCAACTTGGACAGAGTCTATTTAGAGAGGTATGAGAGATGGAAAATAAAGAGACTAAGGTTAATGTAGCACTAGGCTACACTTTAAATCTGGGTAACTTTCAATCCTTACGCATCGATATTGGTGTAGAGGATAGCCTGCGTAATGAAGAGCACGTAGATGAAGCTTTTAACAGGGTCTACGGTTTTGTAGAACAAAAGCTTATTGAGAAAATTCAGGAAGCCAAGACCGAAGTGGAGGAGTAGTGGCAGATCGCAAAGACCGAATGGCTTTGCTCAGTCGCTATGCTAAGTTACACACAGTACGCTATGGGTCTAGGCCAGATCACAATTTAAACAAAGAGCAGTGGGCCGCAGATAATCTTGTGGAGTCTTATTCGCTGCCGATGTGCTACGATCTTTTAGATTATTACTTTGAGACAGCACATACACCAAGCTGGAAATATTTTGCCAACTATGCAGACGCCATAGTGCAGGCAAAGAGGCAGCTTGAGCAAGACAAGAGGGAACGAGCAGAGCGTCGCAAAATGGCAAAGGAATGGTTGAGTGAATAATACAGAGTCCAAGGTTATATCTGCAGTACTAGAAGACAAGCAGGTGCACGTACTTCTTCAAGCAAATGTTGACGGCATCATGCGAACACACGGAGACATCTGGGAATTTATTCGTAACTATTTTGAAAAGAATGGTATCGCTCCCCCTCCATCTTTGGTGGTGGAAAAATTTAGAGACTTCACACTTGTTGATGGAATAGGGTCAACCAAACATCACCTGGAGGAGCTGCAGACAGAGTATCTTAACGATAGCCTTAAAGATATCCTAAGGGAAGCAGCCACAGATGTTCAGCTTGGCATGGGGGCAGATGTTCTAGAAGGCCTTATTACAAAAACATCAGAGCTTAAAAAGAATACCTCTGCAATTAGAGATATTGATGCAACGGATATTGATTCTGCCGTAGCATATTTTCAAAAGCTTAAGGAGCAGCAAGAGTCTGGTGCTTTAGGAATTAAAACTGGCTTACCTGGATTTGACAACTACCTTCCTTCTGGAATTATGCCTGGTCAGCTAGGTGTCTTTTTGGCATATCCTGGAATTGGTAAGTCTTGGCTATCGCTGTACTTTGCAGTACAAGCTTGGAAGCAGGGCAGATCGCCAATGGTAATCAGCCTTGAGATGTCAGAGACAGAGGTTCGTAATCGTGCTTTTACAATTATGGGGGAGGGTCTATTCTCTCATCGCAAGCTTAGCAACGGTGAGGTAGATCTAGAAGACTTAAAGCGTTGGCATAAAGGTAAGATAGAGGGCAAGCCAGAGTTTAAGATTATCTCTAATGACACTGGCGGCGAGATTACTCCTTCGGTTTTGCGAGGAAAGATTGACCAGTATAAGCCAGACTTTGTAATCGTTGACTATCTTCAGCTTATGAGTCCCAACCAAAAGTCAGACAACGAGACGGTACGCATGAAGAACCTGTCTCGTGAACTCAAACTTATGGCTATTTCAGAGGAGGTGCCAATCATGGCTATATCCTCAGCAACTCCAGATGACGTTACCAAGCTAGAAACAGTTCCTACCCTTGGTCAAACTGCCTGGTCTCGCCAAATTGCTTACGATGCCGACTGGGTGCTTGCACTTGGTCGAGGTAGCAATAGTGATGTTATCGAGTGTGTCTTCCGAAAGAATCGTAATGGGTTCATGGGAGAGTTTATGGTCCAGGTAGACTTTGACAAGGGCTGGTACAAGTATAAGGATCTTGAAGATATGTAGGTATAATTGGTTATGGAAAAAATACACCATAAACCTATTAAAAAATTTGGACTAGATGGTAAGATACATAACGATGCCGACCTTCCAAGACTTAAAACGGAATATGTAAAACTAGTTTTGACACAGATGAGAATGGCTGGGTATGTACCAAAATTTGATATTGAAACAGATTATACGCTATCATATAATTACACAAAAAACTATTTTGAATTTGAATTATCAATATACGGAGTATACGTAGGAAAGAAAAAAAGCAATTGGATAATAGGAATATACAAAAATCGCGTGCTGTACTATCACCAGAGCAAACAAAGAGAATGCTCATCGGTGTCGGGGTCGATATCGAAGGAGAAGTAGATACAGACTATATAATTTTCTGCCCCTACCACGGCAATCACAGAACCCCCGCCGGTGAAATAGATAAGTATAGTGGTTTCTTTTATTGCTTTTCCTGTCATGAGGTTGCAGACCCCTATGAGTTTATTATGCATGTCTCTAATCGTAGCTATTTTGAGGCAGCCAGGTACATCAAAAGCAAAGAACAAGAGGGAAGCATCGCTCAGGAAGTTGCCAACAAGTTAACGGAAAAGCCCGACTATGTACCCTTTGATGAATTGCTTATTCAGAGACTTAACAGGCAAGCTACAGACTCGGCAAAGGCTATGACGTACTACAACGGTCGTCGGATTACAGAGTCCTCGATTAAAAAGTTTGGCCTAGGATACTCTACTAACAGAGATATGGTTACTATACCTGTGCATTCTCCAGATGGTGTAGCCGTAGGTTTTGTGGGGCGATCCATTGAGGGCAAAGAGTTTAAGAACACACCAAAGCTACCCAAAAGTAAAGTGCTTTTTAACTTGCACAGGGTAAAAAATTCTAGTAAGGTATATGTAGTAGAGTCTTCTTTTGACGCTATTCGCCTAGATCAAGTTGGATTTCCAGCGGTAGCAACATTGGGAGCTAATGTGTCAAACATCCAAATAGAACTTCTTCGTAAATACTTTAATAACATTTATGTTATTGCAGACAATGACGAAGCAGGCGGGAACATGAAAGAGAGAGTGGTCGAAAGACTAGGGTCTCGTGTTTCCGTAATAACACTAGATAAAAAATATAAAGATATTGGCGAAATGGAGGACGAAGCTATTACATCGTTAGAGTTTAGCTTTGACAAATCCATTGCAGCTATGCTAAGCTAATACACACAATAAATAATAAGGAGAAAAATATGAGCGTAACAAAGGGACTCGCAAACATTAATGCCCTGCTCGACAAACCAAAATACGATGAAAACAAGCCAAAGGTACGCTGGCTAAAGCTTGCCGATGGACAGTCAGTCAGAATTCGATTTATCGAAGAGCTCGATGAAGATTCTGCAAACTACTCAGAAGATCGTGGTTTAGCTCTAGTCGTAAAAGAGCACACTAACCCTAAAGACTTTCGTCGCAGGGCAGTTGACACTATGGAGACTGAGGGTCGAGACTGGGCAGAGGAAATGCACCGCAAGGATCCCAAGGCTGGATGGCGTGGACGTCTTCGCTTCTACTGCAATGTTTTAGTAGACGATGGACTAGAAGACCCCTATGTCGCTATTTGGTCTATGGGCGTAAGCAAGATGTCTGTATTCAACACAATTCGTGAATACGCCATTGAGACTGGAAGCATTTCCAACATGGAATGGAAGCTAAAGAGAACTGGTCAGGGTACTGAGACCAGCTACACTTTGATTCCCTCGGCTCCAGATACGGAGCCTTACGACTGGAAGTCTGTTGAGCCATTCCCAATTGAAATGGCACTCAACAAGATTCCTTATGCAGAGCAGGAGGCCTTTTACCTAGGCTTTGACCAACCTGCCGCAGCCACCACTACCTCTAACCTCGACTGGTAAGCGGTAGTATGTCATACGTTGGCTTGCATGTTCACACTCACTACTCACTCTTTGACGGTGTCGCTACCCCACAAGAGTATGTAGATCGAGCAGCTGAACTGGGAATGACCGCTCTAGCGATTACAGACCACGGTTCTCTTTCTGGACACAGAGAGATGCATAGGGCTGCCGTAGAGAAAGGCATCAAGCCAATACTTGGTGTGGAGGGCTATATAACCGAAGATCGGTTCGATCAAAGAGATCGGGATAGTAGAGAGGGTCCTCTGGACCTAGTCTATAACCATATAGTCCTCCTAGCCAAGAACCAGAAGGGTCTAGAAAATCTAAACAAGCTTAACGAAATTGCTTGGACAGAAGGTTTTTACAAGAAGCCTCGTATCGACTATGAGGTTCTTGAAAAATACAAAGAGGGCATTATTGTTACATCTGGCTGTCTAAGCGGAACAATTGCTAAGGCAATTGAAGCGGGAGAGTTGGGCGAGGCCAAGCGACAGATTGAATGGCACAAGAATGTTTTTGGAGAAGACTATTACATTGAAGTAATGCCACACAATCCAGCAGAGATGAATCTGCAGCTACTGGAATTAGCTGATGAATTTGGAGTTAAGCCTGTCGTAACTCCAGATTGTCACCATGCTGACGTAGGTCAAAAAGACATTCAAGAACTTAAGCTAATTCTTAATACTTATAGCAATAAGATTCAAAAAGATGCAACCTTTGAAAAGTCTAAAAAGTTTGACAACCTTAAAGACAGGCTAAACTATCTTTATGGCGAGAGACAGATTAGCTTTGACAATTTCGATATTCACCTACTTTCTGATGAAGAGATGCGTACTCAGATGAGCTCTCAGGGTATCGATAGAGAAGACATTTACTCTAACTCGCTTGAGATTGCAGATAAAGTTAAAAAGTATAGAATTCAGGATCATCTAGACTTGCTACCCGCTCAGTATCAAAATCCGAATGAAGAGTTAACCAATCTAGCCATAGAAGGGCTAAAACAGCGTGGTGTGTACGACAGCGAAGAATATATTCAAAGGCTTGAAGAAGAGCTAGAGATTATTAAGTCTAAGAATTTTGGGCCATACTTCTTGGTTGTACGCAATATGATTAACTGGGCTAAGAAGCAGGGGATTGTCGTTGGACCAGGTCGAGGCTCTTCTGCTGGCTCTCTTCTGTGCTATTCTCTTGGCATTACAGACATTGATCCCATTGAACACGGTCTGTTGTTTTTCAGGTTTATTAACCCTGATCGTAATGATTTTCCAGATATTGATACCGATATTCAAGACACTCGTCGTGAAGAAGTAAAAGATTATTTGGTTAAACAATATCGACATGTGGCTTCTATCGCAACCTTCTTACAGTTTAAAGATAAGGGTGTTGTTAGAGACATCGCCAGGGTATTACACATACCGCTGACTGATGTAAACAAAGTTCTCAAAATGGTTGACACTTGGGATGAATATTGCACTTCTCGTCAAACATCTTGGTTTCGTGAGAAGTACCCAGAGGTTCTAGAGTATGGCGAGCAGCTTCGTGGAAGAATCAGAGGAACTGGTATTCACGCTGCTGGAGTTGTTACAAGTAAAGAGCCTATCTTCAGGCACGCACCAATGGAAACTAGAAACTCTCCGGGATCCGGTGACAGAATTCCAGTCGTTGCAGTAGACATGGAAGAAGCAGAGCGGATTGGTCTTATTAAGATTGACGCTTTGGGCCTTAAAACTTTAAGCGTTCTGAAAGACGTGCTCGATATCGTAGAAGAAAGACACAAGAGATCAATCAACCTTTTAGATATTGATATGAATGACTCCAAAGTATACGAAATGCTTTCTAGTGGTTATACCAAGGGTGTGTTCCAGTGTGAAGCAACACCGTATACCAATCTTTTGATTAAGATGGGGGTAAAGAACTTTGCAGAGTTGGCTGCCTCTAATGCCTTGGTTAGGCCAGGTGCAATGAATACAATTGGGAAAGATTATATTGAGAGAAAGCATAGTCGTCAAAAAATTACGTATCACCACGAAGTAATGAAAGAGTTTACTTCTGAAACATTTGGATGCATCCTGTATCAGGAACAGGTTATGCAATCCTGTGTGAACCTGGGCGGCATGACAATGGTAGAGGCAGATAAGGTACGTAAGATTATTGGTAAGAAGAAGGACGCTAAAGAGTTTGATGTCTTTAAGGAAAAGTTCGTAGAGGGTGCTTCAAGATACATGACTCCCAATGCAGCCAAAGAGCTCTGGCATGACTTCGAGGCTCACGCGGGGTACTCGTTTAACAAGTCTCACGCTGTAGCATATTCTACATTGTCATACTGGACGGCTTGGTTGAAGTATTACTATCCTATCGAGTTTATGTTTGCATTGCTTAAGAATGAAAAAGATAAGGACACTCGTACCGATTATCTCATCGAGGCTAAGCGTATGAACATTCCTATTAGACTACCTCACGTTAACGATTCAGATATGGACTTTAAAATTGAAGGCAAAGGCATTAGGTTTGGATTATCTGGAATAAAATTCATTTCAGACAACATTGCTTCCAAGTATATTGAGGCTAGACCTTTTAGCTCTTATGCAGAGCTGGAAGAGTTTACCTCTAGAAAGGGCACAGGAGTCAACACACGCTCGCTACAGGCTCTTAGAACCGTAGGTGCCGCAACATTTCCCGACAATCCTCGTAATGATGAGGAGATTAGGCAAAACCTTTATGAGTATTTAAACTTGCCAGAGTTTAATATTACTGTTCCTTCACACTACTATGCCTTCATTTCCGAGGTAGATGAGTTTGAAGAAAAGGGATCATTTGTCTTAATGGGTATGGTAAAGGCTATCAAGAGAGGAAAGGGGTGGTCTCGAATTGAAATTTTGGACAAGACAGGTTCGGTTGGCATCTTTGATGAAGAGCAAACAAGCATTGAGAGCGGCAAGACCTATATACTTCTGGCTAGTGATAACAGGATTGTTGCTGCTATTCCTGCTGACGAGGCAAGAAATTCAGATAACGCACTAATCAAATTCTTAAACTATAAACAATTGCCATTTGCAGATGAGGAGATGTTTGTTGTTTCTTTCAAGCCAAGAATTACCAAGTCTGGAAAAAAGATGGCGACTCTCACATTGGCAGATGCCTCTAGAGATCTTCATCCCGTTGTGGTATTTCCAACAGCGTTTGCCTCAGCTTACATGAAGATTAAAGAAGGCAATGCATACAAACTAAAACTAGGAAAAACAAAAGATGGGACAGTGATACTAGATGACATATTATCTTGACAACCTTGCCAAAGACCTGCATGAGGTTGCAGTAGCTAAAGGCTTTTGGCCAGAAGAGGTGGATGATATTTTTGTTACTAAGCAGCTCATGATGATTGTGTCAGAAGCTGTGGAAGTAATGGAGGCTATTCGTAAGGACAAGGGGTCGGCAGAAGTAGTCGATGAAATGGCAGACATCCTCATTCGCACACTTGACTTATACGAAGGCTTAGTGGAGAATGGTTATACAGATATTTCACTAGATGATGCACTCTACAACAAAGTGGAGTTTAACAAGGAGAGACCAGAAAGGCACGGTGTACGGTTTTGACAGTAACATTAGAAGAGGCTATGTCTCAGCTAGATCCAAAAATTAGGAAGAGCTTGGCCAATGGTGTCGGGGTGACCATTGAAAAACAGCCCACACCAAGTTTCGGATTAAACAGAGCTCTCGATGGAGGCCTTCCTTATGGTAGGCAGGTTTTGGTCTGGGGCAGCAAATCAAGTGCTAAGTCTTCTCTATGTCTTCAAACAATTGGCATGGCACAGAAAGACGGAAAGTTGTGTGCTTGGATCGATGCAGAGATGTCTTATTCAGAAGAGTGGGCTGTTGGGTTGGGGGTAGATCCAGAACAGCTAATCTACTCTCAGGCTCGTACAATTAACGAAATGGTAGATGTTACCGTCGCCTTGATGGAGGCTGGGGTAGACCTAATTGTAGTAGATAGTATTACATCGCTTTTACCCGCAATCTACTTTGACAAGGGCACAGAAGACCTTAAGCAACTAGAAAATACCAAGCAAATTGGTGCTGAGTCTAGAGACTTTAGTAATGCCTGGAAGATGATTAACTATGCTAATAACAAAGTCAAGCCTACTTTGCTTTTGCTTATTTCTCAGTCAAGAAATAATATTAATGCGATGTATACAAGCCAGCAACCATCTGGAGGTCAATCAACCAAGTTTTATTCTTCAACCATTATCAAGCTGTTTTCTTCAGAGTCTGACAACCAGGCTATTAAAGGAAAGATTGCCGTAGGCGATAAGTTAATCGAAGAAAAGATTGGTCGCAAAATTAACTGGCAGCTACAGTTTTCCAAAACATCTCCAGGATTTCAAGCCGGAGAGTATGACTTCTATTTCCGTGGCGACCAGGTAGGTCTAGATGAAATTGCAGATCTGGTTGACACAGCAGAGCTTGCTGGAATTGTTTCTCGCACTGGAGCCTGGTATTTACTGCCAGATGGCAACAAGGTGCAGGGCAGAGAGGGATTCATCAGCAAGGTTCGTGAAGATGTAGAAATGGAAAACATGTTAAGGGAGCAGCTAAATGGCTGATCGCTACAACGTATATAAAGGCAAGTTCGTATGTCATACATGCAAAAAAGATGTTCCAAATATGAGATATTATTTTGCATCTAAAGAGATGACCTGGGTCTGTGCTGATAATCACATGACTAAGGTTAGCTTAGAGACTAGAAAGAAAAAGAAAAGAGACTATGACAGAGAAATCTGAGGGTAAAAGAATTGGTGCAAAGCTACACAAAAACAGTGGCCGTAACACCAAAAAGGGAGATGCCTCCTGGCATGATTTCGTAATCGATTTTAAAGAAGTTGGCAAAAGCTTTACCCTAAATAAAGAAGTATGGGCAAAGGCAGTGACCGATGCCTTGAAGTCTAATGCAGATCCTGCTATAGTTGTAGTTATAGGAGAAACACAAAAAACAAGACTAGCTGTCATTGAGTTGTCGCTGCTAGAACAAATGTTAGAAGAGAGAGATAACAAATGAAAATCCTAATGTTGGATATTGAAACAACCCCAATGCAGGTATATACATGGGGACTTTGGGACCAGAATATTGGTATCAATCAAATAATTAAGCCTACAGAGATGATGTGCTTTGGTGCAAAGTGGCAGGGTAAGAAAAAGGTTACCTTCAAGTCCGTCCACCATGATGGCAAGAAAGCTATGCTGGAAGAGCTACATGCCATGATGGAAGAAGCAGATGCACTTGTTGGCTGGAACTCAGCAGCATTTGACCACAAGCATATCAAAAGGGAGTTTCTTGAAAACGGAATGACCCCACCATCTGTAGTAAAAGACCTTGACCTAATGAGTGTTGTAAAGGCTAACTTTAAGTTTCCCTCTAACAAGCTTGACTATGTCGCTCAGGCTTTGGGGGTAGGGGCCAAGGTAAAGCATTCAGGATTCGATCTTTGGATTGATTGTATGGCAGGAAACGATAAGGCCTGGAAAGAGATGAAGCGGTATCAGATTCAGGATGTCGTATTGCTTGAAGAATTGTATCAAGTTCTCCTTCCCTGGCTTCCGGGGGCTAGTAGTGTAACTGTTAAAGAGAAGCGAGAAATCGCTGGACCTGAGAAAGTGCTATAATAGTATGACAGAAAACAGAACAACCATTGATCTTGTTAATGGTCTAGCTGAGATAAATGAATATATGGAAGACGAAGAGCTTAATCATGCACTAGTAATGATATCTAAGCTAATCGTAAAGCCAGATATTCCTATTCAGGTAGCTACCATGGAAATAGTTAGACTGCAAGCAATTGCAGCAAAGCTTTCTCTAAGAGCAACCTGGATGGCAAATGTAGATAAAGGAGATAGGCCGAAAAAGAACTTATACTATACAGCAGCAGAGGCAGTAAACAATTTAGTCTCAGCTCTCAAGTATATTACTCGGTAAATAAATATGTCAAAAAACTTATTGCAACAAGTTATGGGTAGCCAGTCTCCCAAGAATAACGGTCTTAGTGGCCTTGTGGAAAAGATTAACTCTGGATATATTGCCAAGCGTGGGCCACGGCATCAGCAAAAGAAAACCTTTGCCCCTTCTACAATTGCTTACGGTCACGGAGAATGTCCACGCTATTGGTACCTAGCTTTTGAGGGTGGTACCTTCGAAGACTATGCAGATCCATTTGCAGGTGCCAACATGACCAATGGCACAAAGTCTCACGAGCGTATTCAGCAAGCCATTGAAGATGCTGGAATTATGGTGAAGTCAGAGTTTAAGATTACTCACGAAGACCCTCCAATTTTTGGATACGGTGATTCAATTGTCGAGTGGGAGGGCGAAGAGCTCCTTATTGAGATTAAGACAGCTATGCAAGAAGGCTTTGAGTATAGAAAGAAAAGCAGAAAAGCAAAGCTAGGGCATTTGGTTCAGCTTCTTATCTATATGAAAATACTTAAAAAGCCTAGAGGTGTTATACTATATGAGAACAAGAATAATCATGAACTCTTGGCGATACCTGTCGAGGTAAATGATTATTATATTAAGTGGGTAGATCAGACATTTGAATGGATGAGGACAGTTAGGAAAGCGTGGGAAGACAAAACCATGCCAACCAAAAACTATCGATCTAATTCAAAGATTTGCAAGACATGTCCTCTTCGGGCAGTTTGCGATCAGGCTGGTGAGGGAGAAATTAAAATTAACTCGCTGGAGCCTATCGATGAAGCACTGTCAATGGTGTGATGCCGCATTTCAATCTAAAGTATCTTATCAGATATATTGCACACCGCAATGTCGAGAAGAAGCGACAAAAGAAAAGATCGCTGACAGATACGCTATTACTCGTCGTCATAAAATGATGTCGCAAAACAGAAAGTGCAAGCAGTGCGGCAAGAAGTTATCTGCATACAATGATGATGTACTTTGTCACAGCTGCTTAATAAATCCCAAAGAAGTAAACAGAACATTAAAAGAAATTAAGGGGATGGCTGATGGTAAAGATCAATCAGATCAATCCTAAACCTGCAAGTATATGTGCAATTGATGCCAGCACAAACAGCCTGGCATTTGCATCATTCAATCGTAATGACCTAGAGGCTATGGGAAAAATTGAATTTAGAGGAGCCAGTACCTATGAAAAAGTCGCTGATGCAGCAGCTAAGACACAAGCTTTCTTCGACTCTTATGGAGTTCCAGACGCGATTGTCATTGAACACACTGTTTTTATCAATAGTCCAAAAACTGCAGCAGATCTTGCCTTAGTGCAGGGAGCAATGCTGGGGGCTATGAGCGTAGCGGGGGTAAAGAAAATTAAATCTATCAACCCTATTGCTTGGCAAACCTTTATTGGCAATGGCAGGCTGAGCAAAGAAGAAAAGAAAATGATTAGAGATGAGACTCCTGGCAAAAGTGATTCTTGGTACAAGGCTCAAGAAAGAGAATGGCGTAAGCAAAGGACTATACATTTTGTTGAGATACAATATGACAAGTTTATTTTAGACAATGATGTTGCTGATGCCATTGGAATTGGGCACTATGCTTTGCATAATTGGGACAAGCTAAATTGACAGGAGGTCATGGTGGCTGCTAAACTATACTTAAATGAAAATTGGTTGCGTAAGAGGTATCAGCTCGAACGTAAAACTCCTCAAGAAATTGCAACAGAGTGTGGAGTAAGTTTAAAAACAATTTATATATATTTAGACAAATTTGGATTAAGGAAATCAAAGCGTTGAGAGTTATTAAACATTTTGCCAAGGTAGCAAAGATGCAATTCGTAAGGCTCACCTGCAAGCACGAAGAGTCTCACGAAGCATCGTGCCCATTCACTGGCATGACATATATTAACTGCATTAAGTGTTGGAAGAGACTAGGGGTAGTACCAACTGATGAGCAAACAAACAGAGAATAAGATTACAGAAGTTATGCGAGGCATCGAGAAGATGCTGATCGACAAGAACAGGGCATACGGAGACTCGGCCCTCGAGCCCGTAAGGATTTTTTCTAAAACAGAAACAATCGAGCAGCTATATGTCCGCATTGATGACAAACTTTCCAGGGTACAAAGAGGTCACGAGTATCCAGGAGACGACACAATCTTTGACCTCGTAGGGTATTTAGTATTGCTTTTAATCGCTAAGGAGAGAGATGAAAGAGTATAGTAACAAGGAGCAATTGTCCTTTGATGATATTTTGCTGGTGCCTCAACACTCAGATGTTGGAAGCAGAAAGAACGTTTCTCTTTCTGTTAATCTAAAAAACAATCTAGAATTTAAACTTCCAGTGATTGCTGCTCCTATGGATACCGTTTGCGAGTGGCAAATGGTAGAGTCAATGGACAGGGCTGGCGGTATGGGAATTCTGCATAGATACATGACCATAGACGAGCAAGCCACAATGGTAAGAATGTCTAGGGGGCAGCCAGGATCGATTAATATTGGGGGGTCTATCGGAGCTCGTAACTCCTTTCTGGAGGATGCGAAAAAGCTTTTGTCCGCTGGAGCAAACCTAATTTTAATAGATGTTGCTAATGGCCACAACGAAAATGCTATTGAAGCAGTAAGGTCTCTCCGCAAAGAGGTAGGCGAAGAGGTTCACATCATGGCGGGTAACGTCGCTACATGGGATGGCTTTGCCAGGCTTGGCGATGCTGGAGCAGACTCTATTCGAGTTGGTATTGGTGGGGGTTCTGCTTGCACCACACGAGTTGTCAGTGCTCATGGTGTGCCTACCCTAGCTTCCATTTTAGATATTAGGGATAGGGTTTCTTATGAGGAGGGGCCAAGCCTGATTGCAGACGGTGGAATTCGTAATTCTGGAGATGCCGCCAAAGCTTTGGCTGCTGGTGCCCACGCTGTGATGATCGGAAGAATGCTTGCTGGCACAGAAGAGTCTCCCGGAGAGGTTGTAGATGGGCACAAGATCTTCCGTGGAATGGCGTCTAGGGAGGCACAGGAGGCTGGTAGGGGGGCCGTATCTGGGGTAGAGGGTATCTCAACTAGGGTTCCTTTTGTGGGTAGCGTAGTCGATATTCTTAATGATTTTAGCAACGGGCTAAGGAGTGCACTATCCTACACAGGGGTAGACAATCTTATTGACTTCCACTACGAGAGCATGTATAATAGAGTATCAGGTAATTCACTACATGAAACTAAACCACATGCCAAGGAGTAAAATTGCGTAGTCGTAAAAAAGTACCCGCCAAAGAAAGCCCCTTTACCATGGAGCCTTATATGGAGGCAGATGGTTTCGCCATCAATGCTGGAGATCTAATAAAGATTAAGGGTGAGTACGGTACCAAGTTTATGTTTAGGGGAGTTACCACAAACCCTGCTAATGGTGCAACCTGGGTAGACTGCTTTCAAATGTTTAGGGGTAAGCCTCAACAGTTTCGTGCCTTCAAGCGGGACAGGGTAAAAAGAATTCCTCAGAAGGGTAAGAGGGCTAAGCGTGTCAACAAATCCTGAAACTGAGCTTGTTCAGCATCTAGATAAAGTAAACAAGGTTGTTGGAGAATATCTTAAGGGAAGTGATCCCACCAAGATATCTAAAGAGCTAAGCATTCCACGCAAACAGGTCGTCGAATACTTAACTGAGTGGAAACAGATGGCATCAGCGAATGATGCAATTCGATCTAGAGCTAGAGAAGCACTGACCGCTGCTGACGAACATTACAGTAGATTAATCTCTAAATCTTATGAGGTTATTGATGATGCAGATACTAATGGAGATCTTAGATCTAAGTCTGGTGCTATCAAGCTGGTAATGGACATCGAGTCCAAACGTATTGAGATGCTTCAAAAAGCTGGTTTGCTAGAGAATAAAGAGCTGGCCGAAGAAATGATGGAGATTGAACGCAAGCAGGATATCTTAAAGCAAATTCTTATGGATATTGCTAGTGAGCATCCAGAAATTAGAGACAAAATTATGGCTAGACTTTCTGAAGTAGCCAAGGATGGTGAAACCATTACGGTGGTCCACGATGTTTGATGAGTTTCTTGAGGTACTGCAAGACAGTCCGTTTGAAGAAACTCCTGTAGATGTTAAGACATTCGTTCAGGGAGAAGATTTTCTTAATCAGCCACCACTATCGGATATTCAGTATGACATTGTTCGGGCTATGAGTCAAATCTACAAAAAGGAAGATTTGATTCAACTAGAAGGTTTTGAAGAAGGATCTCAGTATTATAAAAAATATACTAAAAATGAAATCATTCTACAGCTTGGCAAGGGTAGCGGTAAAGATTACGTTTCCACAGTAGCTGTAGCTTTTATTGTCTATAAGCTACTCTGCTTAAAAGATCCAGCAAGATATTATGGTAAACCATCTGGTGACGCCATTGACATTATCAACGTAGCTATCAACGCCCAGCAGGCTAAAAACGTTTTCTTTAAGGGATTAAAGACTAAGATTGAAAAGTCCCCCTGGTTTGCTGGCAGATACTATGCCAAAATGGACTCGATTGAATTTGATAAATCTATCACTGTTTATTCTGGTCACTCAGAACGTGAATCTCATGAGGGTCTCAACCTTTTAGTTGCCGTTCTAGATGAGATTTCTGGTTTTGCTAATGAGGTGGGTACTGGAAATGAGCAAGGTAAAACAGCAGACAATATTTACAAAGCATTCCGTGGTACCGTAGACTCTCGATTTCCCGATCTTGGCAAGGTAGCTCTACTGTCCTTCCCAAGGTATCCTGGTGATTTTATTTCAAGCAAATACGAAGATTGTATTTTGGAAAAAGAAGTGATCACCAGAGATCATACTTATATAATGAATCCAGATCTGGCAGAGGACTCTCCGGGTAACTCATTAGACATTAGTTGGGATGAAGATCATATCATTTCTTACAAATATCCCAACACCTTTGCTCTCAAGAGACCCACCTGGGAAGTCAATCCTACACGTTCTATTGATGATTTTAAATTAGCTTTCTTTACAGACATGGGTGATGCGATGATGAGGTTTGCCTGTGTTCCCACCTATGCTTCAGATGCATTCTTTAAGCAGCATGAAAAAGTGAGAGATGCAATGACCATGCGTAATCCCCTAGATAACTTTAGAAGATTTGACGAGAGCTTTAAGCCAGACTCAGAAACAAAATATTTTGTTCATGCTGACTTGGCTCAGCAGCACGACAAATGTGCTGTAGCAATAGCTCACGTTGACAAGTGGGTGGAGATGCAGGTTCTTAAAGACTACAACCAGGTAGTTCCTATTGTGGTGGTGGATGCGGTGGCATACTGGGAGCCAAAGGTAGAGGGGCCAGTAAATCTATCAGAAGTAAAGCAATGGATTCAAAACCTAAGAAGGCTGGGCTTTGATCTAGGCATGGTCAGCTTTGACCGCTGGCAGTCATTTGATATTCAAAATGAATTAAAGTCTGTTGGAATTAGAACAGAAACAGTTTCTGTAGCCAAAAAGCATTACGAGGATATGGCTATGCTTATTTATGAAGACAGGCTAGTCATGCCTTCGATCGAGTTACTGTTTGACGAGCTTACACAGCTTAAAATTATGAAAAATAATAGGGTAGACCACCCTCGTAAGAAGTCTAAAGACTTGGCAGATGCTGTGTGCGGTGCTGTGTTCGGTGCCATCTCTTACACACCTCGTGATAATTTTGGCGAGGTAGAGATTCATACCTTTAGGGACAGACCAAAGCGTGACCTTGCAGACCTACCCGATAATGTGATAAACTATAAGCCCAAAGAGATGACGGACGACGTGCGAGATTATCTTGATCAATTTAAGATGATCTAAATGTTGGGTTTATTCCAAGGTTTTGCCACTAGATTTTGTGTAAAGGGAGAGTATAATTGTTGTTACCCATTGACATTGTCTACTTTTCTAACTACTCAGGCAACACTAAAAAATTCGTAGAAAGATTAGAAGCAAATGAAGCTATTAGGATTCCTATTGATCGGGGTAGTAGTACTATTACCGTTGATCAGCCTTTTGTCCTTTTGGTGCCTACTTACGGCGGTGGCGAAGGAAGAGCAGCAATCCCCAGACAAGTACGATCTTTTTTAAACGTAAAAGAAAATCGTAATTTACTTAGGGGGGTTGTGGGTTTTGGTAATACAAACTTTGGTGAGCATTATTGCAAGGCCGCAGATTTAATTAGTGCAAAGACAGGTGTGCCAGTCATTGCCAGGGTAGAGGTATTTGGCACACAAGATGACGTAAACAAAATAAAAGAAAGGTTACAGCTGCTTTATGGACAAGAACTATAGTTATCACGAGTACAATGCGATGCTCAACCTCTATGATGAGGAAAAAAAGATTCAATTCGACAAAGACAAGTTGGCGGCTAAGCATTACTTCTTAGACCATGTCAACCTTAATACTGTTTTCTTTCACAGCCTTGAAGAAAAGATTGACTATCTTGTAGAGAACGAATATTATGAACAAGAACTTCTAGACCTGTATGACTTTTCTTTTATTAAGTCTTTGTTTAAGCAGGCATATGCACACAAGTTTAGATTCCCCACATTTCTTGGGGCATACAAATTTTACACTAGCTATGCATTAAAGACGTTTGACGGGGAAAGATACCTTGAGCGATTTGAAGATCGGGTATGTATGAATGCTCTTATGCTTGCTAAGGGTGACAAAAAGCTTGCTCAGGATCTCGTAGAAGAGATCATTACTGGGCGATTTCAGCCAGCTACGCCAACCTTCCTTAACGCGGGCAAGAAGCAGAGGGGCGAGTTTGTATCTTGCTTCCTGCTTCGCATTGAAGATAACATGGAGTCGATCTCACGCGGCATCAATTCTTCGCTGCAGTTGTCGAAGCGAGGCGGGGGCGTAGCTCTTAACCTAACCAACCTAAGAGAATATGGTGCACCCATCAAGAAGATTGAAAACCAGTCTTCGGGTGTTTTGCCAGTGATGAAACTATTAGAAGACAGCTTCTCTTACGCTAATCAGCTTGGTGCCCGTCAGGGTGCAGGGGCAGTGTATCTTAATGCCCATCACCCCGATATCATGCAGTTCCTTGACACAAAGCGAGAGAATGCAGACGAGAAGGTAAGAATCAAAACCCTTAGCCTTGGTGTTGTGGTTCCAGATATTACACTGGAGCTAGCTAAGAACAATGAAGACATGTATCTTTTTTCACCTTATGACGTTCACGCTACATATGGTGTTCCAATGTCAGATCTTTCGATTACTGAGCACTATCAGGATATGGTTGACAATGCTAACATTCGTAAAAAGAAAATTAATGCACGTCACCTATTCCAAACTATTGCCGAGCTGCAGTTTGAGTCGGGGTATCCTTATATTGTTTATGAAGACACAGTAAATGAGGCTAACCCAATTGAGGGTAGAATCAATATGTCAAACCTTTGTTCTGAAATTTTGCAGGTAAATACACCTACAACATACAATGCAGACCTAAGTTACAACGAGATTGGTAAAGACATCTCTTGTAACCTTGGCTCCCTAAACATCGCTAAGGCTATGGAGTCACCAAACTTTGGAAAGACTGTGGAAGTGGCAATTAAAGCCTTGACATCGGTGGCAGACATTAGCTATATTGAATCTGTTATGTCAATTGCGGAGGGTAACAGAAAGTCTAGAGCCATTGGTCTTGGTCAGATGAATCTTCATGGTTACCTGGGCAAGGAAAGAATTCACTATGGTTCAGAGGAAGGCGTTGACTTTACCAATATGTATTTCTATGCCATTGTTTATCACGCAATTAAAGCTTCTAATGAAATGGCCAAAAAGACCGGAGATCCATTCGACAACTTCGAAAACTCTAAGTATGCAAGTGGTGAGTATTTCGATAAGTACACCTTATCAGAGTGGAAGCCAGCCACAAAGAAGGTTGCTAAATTATTTAAAGATGCAAATATTGATATTCCTACTCAGGCTGATTGGGAAAAGCTTAAGAAGTCTGTAATGAAGTATGGATTGTACAATCAGAATCTCCAGGCCGTACCGCCAACGGGATCAATTAGCTACATTAACAACAGCACTAGCTCAATTCACCCCATTGCTTCTAAGATTGAGATTCGTAAAGAGGGCAAGTTGGGGCGTGTATACTACCCCGCACCCTATCTTGACAACGATAACCTCGAATACTTTGAGGATGCGTATGAGATTGGTCCAGACAAGATCATTGACACCTATGCGGCTGCAACTCAGCACGTAGACCAGGGGCTATCCTTAACACTATTCTTTAAGGACACAGCAACTACTAGAGATGTAAACCGTGCTCAGATTTATGCATGGAAGAAGGGTATCAAGACTATCTATTACATTCGTATTAGACAGCTTGCACTAGAAGGAACTGACGTAGAGGAGTGCGTATCATGCATGTTGTAAAGCCAATTAACTGGAACAGAATTGAAGATCCAATTGACCTAGATGTATGGAATAGGCTTACAGCCAACTTCTGGCTTCCTGAGAAGGTTCCTGTAGCTAATGATGTACAGTCCTGGGCCGCCCTAACAGAGCACGAAAAGGAAGTGACCAAAAAAGTCTTTACAGGGTTAACACTTCTTGATACAATCCAGGGTACCGTTGGTGCAATGAGCTTGATGCCAGATGCCAGGACACCTCATGAAGAAGCAGTAATTACTAACATTGCTTTTATGGAAAGTGTTCACGCTAAGTCATATTCCACCATCTTTTCTACTCTATGTTCTACACAAGAAATTGACGAGGCATTTAGATGGAGCATTGAGAATCCTTTTCTTAATAAGAAAGCTGAAATAGTTATCGATAAGTATGATGGCAATGATCCACTAAAGCGCAAGGTAGCTTCTACTCTATTAGAGTCATTCCTTTTTTATTCTGGTTTTTATTGGCCCATGTATCTGTCATCTAGATCAAGATTGACCAATACCGCTGATATGATTAGGCTAATTATTCGTGATGAGGCTGTACACGGCTACTACATTGGTTACAAGTTTCAACTAGCACTAGCAGAAGAGACAGAGGCTCGCAAGGCAGAGCTCCAGGATTATACATACGATCTCGTAATGGAATTGTTTGATAATGAAACTAGGTACACGGCAGAACTTTATGATGAGGTAGGCCTTACAGAGGATGTGAAGAAGTTCTTGCACTACAATGCAAACAAAGCACTAATGAACTTAGGTTACGATGCACTTTTTCCAAAAGAAGTTTCTGATGTTAGTCCAGCAATTCTTTCTGCCTTGTCTCCTAATGCTGATGAAAACCACGATTTCTTCAGCGGTAGTGGTTCAAGCTACGTAATGGGTAAACATGAAAGCACTACGGATGATGACTGGGACTTCTGATAAAGATCTAACAACTTGGCTAGCTGATCCAAACAACATTGATAAGTTTATTGGTGTTGCTATTACAGAATCTCTGGGGTACAGCTTGACAGAAGACGGACAATGGGTTAAACTAGATACATGATTATGGATGAAGAGAGGTTCGGCAAGTGGCTTCGCCAGGGCATTGAAGAGGGTTGGGTAACAGAACCTTTTTGCAACACTCATGATATCGATCCTGGTATGGGTGAAGACGAACAGCAAGAGTGGGAAGATGGGGGAGATCCCTGTCAGCACGTAGTTAGAATAATGGTTTAAATTTAATGGAATGTAGCTCAGTTGGCAGAGCAGAGTGTGTTATAATTAATACATGAAGTCTGAAAACATGGCAGAATACATGAAAGCCAGAAGGTTAAAGAGAAGGCAAGAGCTTCTTGTTTTGGCGGGTAGCAAGTGTAATATATGCAAAGCCACAGATAACCTAGAGTTTAATCACATAGATAGATCAACAAAGCTAATAACCTTAAGCGGTAAAGGCTTAGATGGCAAATGGGATAAAATTCTTGAGGAGCTTGACAAGTGCGAGCTTTTGTGCAATAATTGTCACTTAGAAAAAACCAAAGAGCAGTATAAAAATAAAGAAATAAGACCTTGGAATGACAAAAAACATTTGCCATACTTGCACGGCACAACAAGGTCTTATGAAGAAATAGCTTGTAGGTGTAAAGATTGTAGATATGCTAAAAAATTATATAGAGACAAAGTTGTTGGCTATTCAGAAATAGTTAATAATAGTGGAGCGTAACTCAGCGGTAGAGTGGGATGCTGTTAACATCTTGGTCGCAAGTTCGAATCTTGCCGCTCCAGCGGGGATATAGTTTAATGGTAAAACGAGAGTCTTCCAAACTTTCGATGGGAGTTCGATTCTCCCTATCCCCTCTCGGATTAGCATTCTGAACAAATGCTATGAAGATTGTGTATCCGAAAGATTGTTCCAGCGGTAGAGAGAAGATGTTCAGATCGATGAACTCTATGACTATGCGAGAACTAGGATATACAGCTAGTGGTAGGTAATCCGTAATCAAACGGCGATACACGACTGGCACAAGGCCCGTTAGCTTAGCGGTTAAAGCACCTGCCTGTCGAGCAGGGGATCGTCGGTTCAAATCCGATACGGGTCGCAAATTATTAAAAAATGTGATAGACTATACTTATGAGGGCAAACATGAAAAACACCAATGCACGCTTTAGCCTTTTCTTTTATTGGCGATATTAATATCGTAGAGCATTCGCTCATTTAAACAATAAAATTAAACATGTAGCATTGGTGTAATGGTAGCACAAGAGCTTCCAAACCTCTTGGTGTGGGTTCGATTCCTACATGCCGCGCCACCCCACGGCTGCTGGGACAGAGACGGGACTGTAAATCCTGTGCCGTTGGCTAGCGAGGTTCGATTCCTCGACGTGGGACAACTTGACTGACAGACATTGATCGGCTATACTTGTCTAGTGCCTCCTTAGCTCAGTTGGCCAGAGCACCGCTCTTGTAAAGCGGGGGTCGTCAGTTCGAATCTGACAGGGGGCCCGAAGAAAGGAAGGCATGGAAATAAATTTATTTAATTACTACGGACTTGATTGGCTATCTATGCTTCTTGGCTTTTTGGGTATGTGGCTACTTGGCAAGCGGCATAAGGTAGGGTTTATCTTTACAGGCCTAGGTATGATTTCTGCTCTTATCGTTGCCCTATTGGCAAGTCAGTATGGGTTCATGGTGGCCAACTTTATTATGATTATTCTTTCAGCAAGAAACTATATACTGTGGAAGGTTGAAGAAAACATATAAGCCTCTGTAGCTCAGCGGAAGAGCAAAAGGTTTCTACCCTTTGTGTCGCAGGTTCGATTCCTGTCAGAGGCTCCACTTGACAACTTTTATTGTAAAGGGTAAACTGTTTATGTACCAATTAATATTTAACTAGTGGGGACTGCCCCCATTAGCTCATTGGTTAGAGCAGCACTCTTATAAAGTGTTGGCAACGGGTTCAATTCCCGTATGGGGGACAAAAGGAGAAAAATGAAAACAGCATGTCTAATTGATCTTGCAAACAAAAATATCACAATTGAGGGTGAACACGAAGCAAAACGTTTAATTATTGATTTTATTGTTGTTGGTGAAGAGGGCGAGAAGTATGATTTTAAACAAGTTAATTTTGGATATCAGCTTCAAAAAAACAATGACGAAATTGTAGAAGAATCTTGGCCAATTCCCGGTATCAAGTTTGGAAAACTTGCTCCAGGTATTATAACTAGTGCAGATATCAAGCTAGAGGTTGATACAGATTATAAGCTGCTTGTGTGGTATACCCGTGATATTTATCGTCATAGTGATATTAAAATATTTAACAGCGGTCGGCCCTATAAGGCTTATGACTCTATGATTTGGAACGAAGAAGCTGAAGAATGGGACATGCTTAAGCCATACCCCGAGGGTTCCACAGAGCCAATGATTTGGAATGAAGACAAGCTAGAGTGGGAAGTTTTTAATTTTGGAGAGGATAGCAATGAAGATTGATGTATTAGACAAGGGTTATGTTAGATTAGTCGATTGGATGGGCGAAGATCTGTCCGTAGTAAATGCAGCAAGGGTATCTTATGATAAAGAAATATCGGTAATGTCAGATCGTGACATTAAACTACTTAATTTCTTAATTAGGGAGAAGCATACCTCTCCTTTTAGACATGCAGCTATGACCTTTGAAGTTTATGCCCCGCTTGTTGTGGCACGGCAATGGTGGAAGTATGCGGTCTCATCTACACATGTTGATGACCAGAATGGATGGAATGAATCTTCTCGTAGATATATTACAGAAGATGAGGAGTTTTACATTCCTACCGCCACACAGTGGCGTAGCAAGCCAGAGAACAGCAAGCAGGGCAGTGGCGAACCAATCAATGCAGAGGACGGACAAGAATACACAGACTATTTAATCAGTCATATTCAAAATGGTGAGAAGCTGTATCAGAAGGCTATGTCCGAGGGCATTGCTCCAGAGCTTGCTAGACTATTCCTGCCAGCATATTCAATGTATGTTCGTTGGCGTTGGACTACCTCTTTGCAGGGGGTGATGACATTCTTAGAACAACGTCTACCACATGACGCACAATCAGAGATTAGAGAATATGCTGACGCTGTTCTTAATCTATCTAAGGATATTTTCCCAGCAACATTTAATAGTTATCTTAATCTAGATAGCTAAACACATGTATAATAGATAAATATTAAGGAGAGATTATGTTTTATTTTTGGCACGGACTAGCTATTGTGCTGTTGTCTGTATCATCATTCGGAATTGGGTACACCCTCGCAAAAGACGGGGTAAAGAATATTTTAACTAAAAAGGAGAACCAATGACTACTGTTTATACCAAAGACAACTGTGTCCAATGTGAAATGACTAAAAGACTTATGGATAAGATCGGGGTAGAGTATGAAACAATTAATATTTCTGAAAACCCCGCAGAATTAGACAAGCTTATTGAAATGGGATATCGTGCAGCTCCAGTAGTTGTTGCCTCAGACGGTACTTCCTTCGCTGGCTTCCAGCCTGAAAAGATTACAGCTTTAGCTGCTTAGATCTGCTTCGTAGTTTCCCGCAATGTGAAAGTTGTCTGCGGCAACTAGAGTAAAAGGAACCTTGTCTGTAAAAGGAACCTGTCTGCCGTTAGAGGCGGTGCTGAGCAGAGTAACTATATCTGACCCAGCATTTACGTGACCAAGAAGTGCGTACTCGTCTCCTGTAGAAATATCATGTACACAGCCATCAGAAAATAGGTAGTTTGATTTTGCGGGGTAGGGAAGCTTTACATAATACTGACCAGTACCAAATGTTAATATATTGTCAAAGTCTATATCAATAGCAAAATGAATAAAGCTGTCAAACTTTTTCCATCTACCGGAAAATAAAGGATCTCCATCGAACGTAGGCTGAACAGCACCAGCACCAGTAGTTCCACCTTCGATTATCCAGGTGCTAGCCTCACTGCTTCCAGAAGATCCAATTGCTGGATGTGTAAACCTAGCCATTAATCTTGAGACTCCAAGTTAATATGAATAATTGCTGCTTTGCTGTCTGCATTATCTGCAATAAGGTACAGGGAATCTCTTGGCGGTAGCTCAAAAGAAATAGCGTGATTCGGCATAATCTTGTACCCATAATTAGTAGTAGAAACACCTTCTCCGCCTACGTAAATATTGCCAGAGGTTTCTACATTCTGAATGGTAATATCCATACCAGAGTGATTTCCATTGGGGGTAATTCTTTTTGCAACTGCCCCGATCAGCTCAATTCTGTGTGCTGTCATAATACTATTTTATCACACATGCTATAATAATATGATGAACTATTTACGATGGTTTATACAAGAGTTTAAAAGAGCATTTAGGAGGCATCTTGAAGATTTATAATCCCGCACCAGGTAGACCAATAACAAGTCCTTATGGTCCCAGGAGACACCCCATCACAGGTGAGCGAGGTAAAATGCATCACGGCATTGATTACGGTGGCACCTTCAATGTACTAGCCGCACAAGATGGTATCGTTGTACACATTGGATGGAGTCGAAACGGTGGAGGGCATGTCGTAATTATTAAACATGCTAACGATCTTTACACGGTATATTATCATGGAGCACATAGAACTCCCCTCAAAAAGAAAGATCGGGTTCGAGCTGGAGATTTTATCTATCGTTCGGGCTCAACCGGAGCCACCACGGGACCCCATCTCCACTTTGAAACCCGAGTCAGAAGGGGGTGGGGAGCCACAAGAGATCCAGAAATTTACCTAACAGGATCTATTCCAGACGTTGAAGAAGAAAACAATAACGGATACAAGGTATCTATTAGAGTCGATGGAAGAATCGGTCGTAATACCTGGAAGGCCTGGCAGACAGCACTTAAAGCTAATTGGAATTATCGTGGAATCCTCGACGGCAAACCAGGCAAAATGACCTGGACAGCAGTACAAGAGTCCACTGGAGATCACTACACAGGAAAGATTGATGGCATTCCAGGACCGCTTACTCGCAAGGCTGTACAGCTAAGGCTAAAAGATCTTGGAGAGTACAGAATGGCTATCGATGGAATTTGGGGTAGGGGAACTATTAGTGCCCTACAAAGAGCATTGAACAAGGGGACGTACTAATGTTGTCTAGCCTGTTTGTTGCACTTACAAGAGCTATGGAGCGTAAACAAAAGAAACAAGACTTTAGGCAAAAACGTAAGGATCACGAAGAAGAGGTTTTGGCTACTGGCCCTTCTTGGAAGCATCGGCGTAGACTGATTCACATTGCATTTGTAATGGGTGTTTCTATGATTTTGTTTGGTGCTGCCACGGTGTTGATGGAAAGTACTATTGGTGTAGAGATGATAATTGGCGGGGTAGCCCTAATATCAATTATCATCACCGCCTACACTACCTCTGCTACATATGAAGATGTTCGCTTATGGAACGACACACCTCGTGTAAGATTCGGAGAAGGCAATCCTAATCAACAAAAAGATCAAAAAAATATGCACACAGAGTTTGACACAGACAATCCTGATGGGCTATAATTAATAAGTCATAACGAAAGGACATAAAACATATGATCATGACAAGTAACTTCTGGAAGTCAACAATTGAGGTTGCAATTAAAGCTGCGGCTGCTGCTGCTCTTGGTGTAATTGGTACTGATCAATTCATTACCGCCATGAGTGTGGACTGGTTGCAGGTAGGTGGCGTTGCTTTGCTTGCCGCTATCGTTTCTATCCTTACCGCTATTGTTGCACCCAATCCAGACATTAGGGCAGCTCGTCGAGAAGCAGCACAGAAAGCTGCTCGACAGGCCGAGGAAGCAAGATTGGCCGAAGAAAAGGCTGCTGCTAAGGCAGAAGCCGCTAAGGTTGCTCCCAAGCGAACTCGTAAGGCTGCTCCAAAGAAATAAGTTATAATTAAACATGGCAACATATCAATATACTTGCAGGGTCTGTGATAAATCATTATCTATTAATCGATCTATTACAGACCCTGCGGGGCATTATAAGTGTGATGTTTGCAACGAACCACTAAAGAGAGTATACTCTAGTATAGGTGTACAATTTAGTGGCAGTGGCTTTTATTCCACCGACAAATAGGGGAGTCCGTATGACCGAAGAAGTAGTTGACAAGGTAGAAGAGACTAGAAGCCTGGATGCTAACGACAGGTGTGATCAGTGTGGCTCCCAAGCCTACGTACTAGTTGTTGGCATAGCTGGAGAGCTAATGTTTTGTGGTCATGATTTTAATAAAATTGAAAAAAATTTAGAGGCATATCATAAGCTTCAGTCATTTTCTTATGTAATTTCAGATCAAAGGGATAAGCTGTCTACCGATAGGGCTGATGTCTAATGATTTTACCAGAAGGAAATCAGGACCTAATCGACACCCTCATTCTTGAGGGTGCTTTGGTTATTAGCGGGATAGATTCAGACACAGGAGAAATAGTCTACACTTTTACCGACAAGCTAAAAGAGATGGCTCCAGATCTTTATGCAAGCTTTCTTGAGATGATCCAGCAATCTGTTATGTCTCTTTGGGAGAAAGGTTTTGTCAACATGAACGTAACAGAACAAAATCCCAAGGTTTCTTTAACCGAAATGGCACTAAAACAAGAAGGCTGGGGCAGTCTAAACGATACAGAGGTTCAAACAATGAAAGCTTTAATGAGAGCCTTGACTGAGGGGGAATAGTGGAGTATTTAATTGGTGCCGCAATCACAATGATGGCTTATATTATTACAAACAGACTTGCTAAAAAACAATTTCCAGAAGAGGAAAGCTTAAAAATTACCTATAGTCAAAGTCATGTCTATGAACTAACAAAGCCATATCTAGATATGTTTGGCCCTATAGAAGAAAGTGTTGTAACTCAATCTCAAAACTATATTAAAAATGTTTATATGAAAATTATGATCGTCAAAGACAAGGCTTATTGGATTAAAGACAACAAGTTTCTTGTAGCAGACATCGTAAACGGAGAGGTAAACAAAGAAAATGCCGCAGAAGTTGACACGATGAGTATGGATAAGGTAGAATTAGATGAAATGCTTTTTATTGTCGAACAACTAAGGGGAGATGAAAATGATAGTAGGGGTTCAGGGAAGTAAGTCTTTTGATGACTACAACATCTTTCTTAGGGCAATTGGTACAGCTTTATCTACAATTCCAGAAGATGATTCAGATTTTATAGTTTATTCGATTGGCCCCGCCAATGTAAACAAAATGGCCCTAGAGTTTTGCAATGTTACCGAGCGTAGCATGAAAGCTAAGGGTGTTAGAATTAAAATGTTTAGAATTCCCTTTACTTGGGCTAAAGAAAATGTTCAAGAACTAGACTACTTTATTTATTTAAGCAAGCCAAAGGAAAGAAACTCTGAGCTTGTAGATCTAGCTGATCGTAAAGACATTGAAGTGGGAGTTTATAGATATTAATGCTAAGCAATAGAGAGACGGCTTTTCTTTCAATGGCAAGGTATTTTGCTAAGAAATCTAAGGCCAAGAAAAGGCATGGTGCGGTTATTGTTAAGTCTGGTCGAGTTGTTGGAGTGGGCTATAACAAGAATCGCAACAACCCACTGTTTTGCTCCCCAGAGCATATAAAGCCACACGCTTCTCGTCATGCTGAAATTAATGCTATGAGAGAGGCTGGGGAAAACGTTGCTGGTGCTGTCCTTTATGTTGCGAGAGTCAACAATTTGGGTCAGGATCGTAACAGCAGGCCTTGCACCCTGTGCGAGGCGGCTATAAAACAGGCAAACATCAAAAAGGTAATCTACACAAAGGATAAAAAATGATTATCACATCTCTTGAAAAAATGGAAAACCTGGTGGAAAAGGCAAAGTATTTGTATTGGGATGGATGGACTGTAATTAGTTCTTACCCTTCAAAAAAGGGCAGTACATCTAAGTATGGTGCTTATCGTGAAGGACAGTGGCACATCCAGAGAAGATTTGAGCCTGGCGAAAAGGGCTGGGATATTCCAGAAAGGTTCTTAAAGAGTTAATGAATAAAAATGAGTGGAAGGATGAAGCTGCTTGTAAAGGCTACGACACCAACTTATTTTTTGACAAATATGAAGACGACCCTTCATTAAGACCAGCAGTTGATAAGATTTGTGCTTCGTGTCCGGTAGCACGAGAATGTTTTGCTGTTGGTGTTTCTCAAAAAGAATGGGGAGTTTGGGGCGGTATCTATGTTGAAAATGGTAAAATATCTAGAGAGTTTAACAGGCATCGCACAAAGGCAGACTGGGCAGACACATGGCAATATCTAACGATGGACAATAAAAAATGACATATACAGATGAAATGGCAAGAGCATTCAGATCCCTCGATCACTTTGCACCTAAGGGATTTGGGTTACAGTTAATTGATAACGACACCTTTATTACAGTAAAGGCTTCAGAAAATCAATTTAATCAGCTTGATGACTTTAATAAAAGAAGGGCTGTGGAATACATGGCTAGGGTAAAAGATGCTTTAGAGCAGAACGGTGCTATTGTTCTTTTAGTAAGAGAGGGCGGTGAGGAAATCGTATGAATATCTTAGAACTAATTATTTTTATTGTTTTTATTTTATTGTTCTTTACAATGACATCTTTGGCAGTAAAGTTTAAGATTGATACTGTAAAGCTTAGAAAAGATGTTGATCAGGGGATAGCAGACCAGCTCGCATTGATGCAAAAAATTGAAGATGCGTACAAGAATACTGATACAAAAAAGATTGAAGAAACAGAAGGTTTTTTAAAGTTTGTTTCACAGTCTAGGGACTGGGCATTTCAGTACATTGAGCGGGTACAGATTGTAATCAAAGACTTTCAGGATGTCTTTCATCCTTTGGCTGAAGAATATTACAAAGATAAAGACAAGCCAATAAATCAAGAAGAATTTGGCAGACTATTCGAAGCTTATAAAAAGCTTATCGAGGAGCTGCCAGAAGAGGGCAAAAAGAAATAGGTCTTGACAAACACACAACCTTAAAATATACTGTATATATGAACATATTCTATTTAGACAACGACACAGAGAAGTGTGCAGAGTATCACCTAGACAAGCATGTGGTAAAAATGATTCTAGAGTACTGTCAGCTATTGTCTACCGCTCATAGGCTCACAGACGGCCTACAGGAGCCAGGACTTTCTAAAACTGGTCGTAATGTAAAGCGTTGGAGATTGCTTGACGACAGAGACTCTGTGCTGTATCAGGCTACTCACATCAACCATCCTTCAGCCGTATGGGCAAGGGAAAGCAAAGAGAATTACGTCTGGCTGGCAGATCTACTTGTAAAGCTATGTAAAGAATACACCAGACGATACGGCAAGACACACAAGTGTGAGTCAGACGGTCTGGTCAAAACATTGCAGCAAGCTCCTGAGGGTATGAGTGCAAAGGGCTTCTCACAACCCACACCAGCTATGCCTGATGAATACAAGAGTGATGACTCCATTATGTCCTACAGAACATACTACATAAAAGATAAGTCTTACATTGCTTCTTGGAAGACAAGAAATGTTCCTTCGTGGTATAATTGATTTGTCCCCTACAGGACCTTGGGATGGATTAGTTACCTTACCCGTGGCCTTCGTGCTTGAATTTCCTGTAGGGGGCCTTCTTATTTGTATGATAGAATGGTGTTATGCCTTATAGTGTTGGAGAACGTGGATCATACGGGTGTTCTGGGTACCCCGTCGTAAAAGACTCAGACAAAGAAGTAATGGGTTGTCATGAAACCAGAGAAGCTGCTGTAGCTCAAATTGCTGCGATTGAGTCTAGTGAATCAGAGGAAAAGGTGGGCATTAAAAATCCTCAGCCTTGGCCTGGTACAGCAATAAAGACTGACGGGGCAATGGGGCAACCCGAGCCAGCATCTAGAGCTGCTTCTGTTTTAAAGTATCCCAAAAAGAAAAAGAAAAGAACTGTTGGTGGTGTTGGCGGAGACTCTGCTGGTGCAGTAGCCACAACTGGTGGCGGTACTGGCATGGGAACTAAAGAGTATGACATCGAGACAGCTAATGCTATTAGTGAAGAAGTTGGCAAAGAGCACGGTGGGATCAAAGAGGGTGACTTCGTAATGGGTCAGACCACTGAAGGTATGGTGCATGGTGTTGTAGAGCACATCATGTGGGAAGGTGGCACGCTGGGCACTCCTGGATCAGAGTACGCCATTGAATCTATGCCACCAGAAAATCCTGCAATGTCTATTAGAATTTATGAATACGAAGAAGACGAGGATATGTGGGAGCCAACCGCATACAGTATCGGTATGCGATACATTGATGCACAGGTTGTAGACATGGAAGATCATAGCATGACTGAACAAGAGATGGAGTCTGTGTATAAAGCAGAAACCTATTCACCCACATCCGGCATGAAGGCAGCAGCCAGACGTGCTCTTCAGTGGAAGGAGGATGGTGAAGCCAAGGGTGCTGGTACCGCAGTCGGTTGGGGTAGAGCAAGTGATATCGCAGCAGGCCGCTCGATGTCTCTTAGTGTAGTTAAAAGAATGTATTCCTTCTTCTCGCGTCATGAAAAATCTTCTAAGGGTGCCAAAGGTTTTAATTCCGGAGAAGAGGGGTACCCATCTAATGGTCGCATTATGTGGGACGCATGGGGCGGTGACGCTGGCTACAGCTGGTCTCGAAAGATAGCTGAAAGAGAAAGTGATAAGGCGTTGTTTGCAGATTTTGGAAAAGACTTTACAAGAGTAAATAGATTAACAGAGATCTTCAAGGCTGACTCTGTTCGCGTGGGGCAGATGGTGTCCTGGAATTCTTCTGGCGGCACTGCCAGGGGCAAGGTTCGAAGAGTTATTCGTAGCGGATCTTATGATGTACCTGGTACAGAAATTAGTATTAATGGAACAGAAGAAGATCCTGCTGTTGTAATTACATTGTATCGTGATGGTGAAGCTACAGATACTACTGTTGCACACCGTATGAGTACTCTCAGAGCCTCCTAGGGGCTGTCTAAGACTTCTGGGGGTACTATTGTATACCCCTCAATTGCATTTAGTGGACGTGAGGGGAATCGAACCCCTGTCCAGATCTTTCTCCAATGAGCTTCTACATGTTTAGGTCTTCGACCAGATATTGCGATACTGCTATATAGTTATGGTATTGCTATTTTGCTATAAACTAAGCCGCTAGGGCAAATTGATTTTGTTTTGCATTTATTAGTTTGCCACCGATTAAGGCACGGTAGCCCTACCACATGCTTCCTCATCATTGATACGACCTGTCGAAACCAGGCACGCCCAGATATATTATAACACTATTATGCTACATCGTCAAGCATACGATGATGAGTACGATGCTTGTGGCAGTTTGCACAGACGACGTCACACTTCTTAATCTCTTCCCAGGCCTTGTCAATACCGTACTTCTTAAGTACTCGGTAGACATTGTCTAGCTTTTTGTGCTCTGGTCTGTGATCAAACTCAAGCATATAGTGGGGGTAGCGATTGCGACAGTCAGCACAGCCTTTATCTTCTTTATACTTTCGAATTTTAGGTAGGTGCTCAGATACCGTCATCTTAATACTATTGTAGCATTGTATTCTTATCCGTAAGCATTTTTGGGACCCACAAGCGGCATCCTGGACATAATCTTCTTGGTAACTGGTCCGTGAACACCCTTTTGATAGAACATTGGGCTATCGTTACAATAGATGTTCCAGTATTTCATTGTCTCTGCTCTAGCTTTATCCTGATTGGTTTCAACAGAGATATTAAATTCTGTAGCCATTGCTAAAAAGTTTACATAATCTTTATTTAAATATACAATGGCATGTGCTGCAAGCATGTTGTATACTCTGTATACATCTTCCTCGTATCTTTCTGCAGAAACTTTTCGGATACCCCTGCCAGCGTAGAGCCCAAACATTGAGTTGCCCAAATAGAATGCATCAGCGTTTTCTGGTACTGAAATGATAGGTCTAAAACTAGAAACATCTACGTCGTCTTCAAAAATGATAAAGGGGGTGTCTTGTGACGATAATTCTTTTAGCAGCTTATTGTGAGACTTTGCTACCCCAATTCTTTTAAGATCATCTCTAATGGCATCAAATCTATTTACATTTTTAAAACCCAGGTCCTTCATGGTGACTTCAAAGTTTTTAGATTTTTCAACATCTTCTTTTAAATTAATGTAATAAACGGGTAAATGGGTAAGATTTAAATTGTTCATAATATAATTCTATCAGATATGGCTGATATAATTAAATGAGGAGAAAATGAAAATAGCTGTTGTCCTACTTACTTGGCAAAGATTAAACAATCTAGCATCCACCCTAAACAAGCTTCATAAGCAAAGCTTTAGGGGTTTTGATGTTGTTATCTCTAACGGAAACTTAAAGGATTCAGCAATAGAGCGTATAGAATCATATTATAATCATTTTTCTGCCAAGGGTTTATCTATCCAAGTAAGGCACGATGGCAATGAAGAGCAAACATTTAGAAGATTTTATGTTGGTAGAGATCTTGCTAAAGAAGGATATGACATCGTCATGTTTTTAGACGATGATGTTACTATTCCCACAACATACATAAAGAGATGCCTGGTTCAGTATCAGCCTCAGACGTATCAGTCTGGTTTTGCCTGGGTATTCCACAATAGAGGCAAAAACTATTATAAGTTTAGAAGCAGGGTATCTAATAACGATAAAGGGGTACACTATTGTGGCACAGGATTCTCTATGATAGATGCCTCTATATTTTTAGATGATGCTTTAATTAATGATGCACCTAAAGCGGCACGTACCATTGAAGACCTTTGGCTTTCTTACTATGTAGCAAATAAAAAAGGTTGGAGTTTGAGATACATGGACACACCAGGAGTCGTTTTGGCTGGTGGCGACAGGGTAGCCCTTTATCGACAAGTGCAAAGAGCCGAGATAAACAAATCTGACTTTTTATTACAACTCGTCGAGATGGGCTGGGATCTTCCAGCTTAAACTGGCTTGATTGCCTTAGCGAATACAATCCTAGAAGCCATCTTCGATGCACTAATGATAGCAATTGGTGCGGCAATGCTTAGCACCATACCGCCCCACATGCGTGGCTCTGTCCATGCCCACTGCCAGAAATCGAAGGTATGGAATGCGTTAGCAAGCACAGCAATACCACCAAAAGCAATAGTTCCAAAAAGGGCACCATTAGTTTTTTCTGGCTTGCCATCAATGTCTACCCTAGATCCTAAGATTAAATAAGCAATTAAAAATAGTAGGTACATCAACTCAATAAAGAAGAAGAATAGCCATGACATCCATGTTTGAGAAAGACCAACAAAGACAGCTACAGAGGTGATCCCGTTAAAGGAAACAACAGCGGAAGCAATAAAAGCAATAGCGATGCCTACAAGCCAAGACCATAGAACAACAGATTGATCGATCTGAATTTTCTTTGCACGTTTACTTTCTTGTGCTTCATAAAGAGCCATTCTATTGTTGTTGATTCTTTCATCTCTTACCTCAGTTGTGCTCCTTCTAATTCTTCTAGAAAGACCAGACACTGGCTGGCTTGAATCGTATGGGTTACTCATTTTTATCTCCAAATCGTAGCGATTGTATTAAATTAAATATATAGTTTCTTACTAGTTGCAACAGTCTTCGCCACAGCATTCTTCCTGTAGCAGTAATTCTTTTGGGTTGCTTCTTATCCCCCTGGCAAGCGGTACACAAGCCTCTCCGCCTTCGTTTACGAGACGATTAAGATCCTCCAAAGTCATTTCTGCAATTCCGTTAATGCCCCAGTCTTCACCCCAAGAGTTCTGTAAGAAAATTGTTTCTTTACCATCAAACTTTTCAGAAGATGGGTTGTAGCCTATAGCTAGCAAACAGTGTCCACCGACTTTGCTGCCAAAAATTTGCAGCTTTCCGCCTGGTGCACGATACATCCCCTGGTACCAGTTGACGCCAAGAACAACGGGACCATGAGACATCAATGTGCCTACGATATCATTCACAGAAAATGCCCACCGATATTCGTGCAAGATCCCAAGCCCCATCAATACTTTTGCACCTGCAAGCACAGACGTACCTGAGTAGTCCTCTCCAGGCCACTGATCAACCTTTTGTGCGTTCTTATACACATAGTGTGCAAAATCTGTGGGGTCGTGAGGAACGCCCTTTTTGGTTATATCTGTTAGTTTAATTTGAATAGGGCCAGCCATTGTTTCTGCTGTCCACCCAAAACCTACACAAGCACCCTCACTCCCTTGATCAATAATAGGACCATTTTTCCACAGGGTAAACTTTAGCTCTTGCTCTCTGGGGAGTATTGCAGAGACGGGAAATTTCTTAGACCTTTTATCAAAGACTGGTCTCCAGTCAAGAGTTCTTTCAATTGGATTATCCATTGCTGCTCCTTAAATTAGCTCTTTCAATTATATACCCTTTTCTTACGTCAGAAAGGTAGCCACTAGCTGAATATTGTTCTAGATCATTGTGAAGGTTTCCTCGCCACTCTCCCTCAGGAATTTCCTGGTCACTCCAAACGGGAATAATTTTATCACCAACATCTAAATCATCAAATGGGTCGTTGCCTAGTCTAAGATGCACCTCAATAATGTAGTCTCCACGCATCTCAATGTTTACGTAGGGCACATAGGGGTCAAACCCTATTATGTCTAACAATCCTGTATCTTCGAAGGGTAGTGCCCAGTCGTGAGGCATCTTTTCCCACTGCTGAAATCTAGTAAGATTGTCTTCATCGTAATGGTTTCCCAGCAAAACTGATCTTACACGCCAGGACTCGTCAGACCACTGCTGATAGTCGATTGATCTGTGATCTCCATTAATCCATTCGCACCAAAAATGTCCAGGAGGAACGACATCATTGTTAATCATTTTGTCATACATTTTTTCTTTATCGTAATAAAACTTAGTAGCACCAATTCCCATGCCATAAAGGTTGTATATTGGTCTGTGGATGTACCAACCACTCTCTTTGGGTGCGGTAGCAGCAGGGCCAGCATGAAGTTCCTGTCGCAAAGCTATTTCCATTTTATTAAATAGCCAACGGTAATGATCTAAGTGGCCATACTTTTCCCACGCCTGAAAATCTTCTTCGACAAATCCTTCGAGGGGTACGGGGTTATTCTCTTTCATGATCTTTGTCAATGTCCCACCACTCTACATCCTCATTTACATTTACATTATCTTTTTCGAAAGCGGAGTGCCCCAAATTAAGCCACACCGATTCGTTATAGTCATCGATACCATCTGGTTTATTCATTATCTGGATCCCACACTCCTGTCCTATCGTCTTTAATTAAATCAAGAAAGGTTTCGTCAAGTACGTAAAGGTCACAATACTTGTCAGCTTGATTTAAAAAGAATGTCCCAATGTATGAGCAAGCATTACCATATGCCCTAAGAATGGGATTGTTGGTTTGTCTCTCTCGTTTCACGATACCCTCCTAGTTAAAGTATACCCTGCTTGGATTGTGTTGTAAAGTCCACATATTACGAAGATCTGGGAGATCTTTCGGATGTACTGTTGGAATACCCAGCTCCATGTATTTGTCTCTGGCCTTACCGCTGTTGTCAATAGCAAGGGTAACGATATTTCGAAGATCTCTAGCCACATCCTGTTTAAAAGCCTCATCGTCATACTCACGAGGATTCATGTAAAGTCTTTCAAAGTGTACTCCTGCGGATTGCAGCTCACGAATTACATCAAACTTTTCAGAAATATGGCGACCAGTTACCACGTAGATTTCGTCGGGGACCCCGTTAATATAACTAATAGTTTTATCAACAGTGGTACCATCCTTGTTAATGATGGTTCCTGTAAAATCTACAATAATAGCCATAGTTAATTATAGCATTATTATGGACCAGACTTACGAATCTCTCCGATAAGCTTTTCTCTAGCACTCTCATCGTAAAAGATCGTTGCTGCCATCTGATTGATTAGCTTAATGATACGCTCCTGTTCGTAAAGAGCTGCTTGTGTTTCTTTGTCTGCCATTAGTCTGCCTTTTCTAGTTTGTCAATTGCCTTTTTGAAATGATTGGCAAGATTTTTATTGTTGCTTTCTTTCAAAAAGTCGTATGCTGCTTTTAGTTCTGCCATTGCCTGCTCCTTATTGTCAGAGTCAATGCCCTCAATCATTTTCATCCAAATTTCTTCATTCTTGCTCATGCTTATCGCTCCTCGTGTGATAGCTTTAGTGTAATTCCCCCACCATCGGCATCATCTGCCGCCACAGTGTTAAACTCCGGACTTGCAATTAAATCTTCGGGTGTGAGAGTTACTTCTCCACCCATCTTTGCAACAAGAGAAAAAATAATTGCTGTTTGTTCTTGCAACCTTTGCTCATACATTCCTAATGCCTGCTCAAAGGTTACTTCTGGTTGTGCTTCTTCTGTCATTTCCCTATCCATTTCGTAATTTGTTGTGTTGTAACTTCAAAGATATCAGCCATTTCTTTTTTAGTAAAACTACCGAAAGACATAGCTTTCATTATTCTTACTTTACATTGTAGCTCAACTTTGCTCATTTTGTCAATTGTTGCTTTTCTCTCTGCAGCAATTTCCTTTAGCGACGCCAATGTAAGATCTTGAATGCGGAGCTCCAACATTTCCTGATCGATCTGAGCAAGCTTTTCTGGACTAATCTCATCCATCTTAACCTTCATTATCTCTTCCTTGGTTTTCCTTTTCATTATCCCTTCCTTCCTTTCTTGCTAAATCTTTTTCAAGCTTTGCGATACGCTTTCGTAATACATCGACGGTAGTGTCTAAAGACTCCACCCTTTCCTGTGCACGTTGGTATCTATACAGCAAACCACCTTTATAATCATCGAAGCCGAAGACCATAAACCATAACTCTTTGTATGATTTAGTCTTCCACCTCTTAATCCATCTCATTG
>Ga0209953_1000025_pt1 | contig 65397 bp, 74 predicted proteins | sample SalPonred_H2O_MG_FD_185713 | JGI IMG/M metagenome (GOLD analysis project Ga0209953, IMG submission 185713) | Salt pond water microbial communities from South San Francisco under conditions of wetland restoration - Salt Pond MetaG... | ecosystem: Environmental > Aquatic > Non-marine Saline and...
TAATGGCGCAGACTAAGATTAAACTGATTGCCGATGGGGTTATTGATGCAAATAACCTTAAGGCTGGTCATACTATTACCACGGATAATATCGGTGAGGGTACTAATTTATATTATACCGATGCGCGTGTAGGGTCGTATCTTTCAACGAATAGCTATGCTACTGAAGGGTATGTAACTACATCGGTGGCTAATCTTGTAGATGCTGCCCCATCAACACTGGATACATTAAATGAATTAGCGGCTGCACTTGGTGATGACCCTAACTTTGCTACTACAGTAACGAATAGTATTGCTACGAAGCTGCCATTAACCGGGGGCACAATATCTGGAAACCTTACTGTTGGTACAAATACGCTTTTTGTAGATTCCGCTAATAATAGAGTTTCTATAGGAGGAGGCGTTGGTGGCGACGTTTTTACTATTTTTAGTTCAGGCTATCCACTTGTTAGATTCACCGATGGCAGTACCACTAGGGGCCTTTTAGGATATGTTTTTGATTGGGGATATTTTGGTTTGCAATCAGAATCTAACCTTGTTTTTAGAACAGGAACTTCAGGGGGTGCAGAAAGAATGCGCATAGACTCTTCGGGTAACGTAGGGATAGGAACGAGTAGTCCAAGCAATACTACGCATATATACAAAAACGCTACTATGGGAAGCCCCGCCTCATTCACATCAGCAAATGCGGGGTTGAGAGTGCAAGACAGCACTAATAGTATGTATTTTGATGGAAATGCTATTATAGCTGATGGTACGGGTGATTTTACATTTGGAACTACTAAAAGTTCTCCATTGATACTGCATACTAACGCCACAGAACGTATGCGCATAGACCCAAGCGGTAATGTAGGAATAGGTACGAGTAGTCCTGAGACTAAATTGCATATAAACGGAACGGATACTATTGTTTTAATAACAGAAGATAGCGAAGGAAAGGCTACTTTAAGGTTTGGGGATACACAAGGGTCTGTTAGCCAGTCAATGGCTTTAGCTTATAATACAGGGGGCGGAGATTTTACTTTTACAGCTAACGGTTCTTCAGAAAGAATGCGCATAACGAGTGGAGGTGATGTTTTGTTTGGTACTACAGGAATACCTAACGGAACTTCTGTTTATGGGACTGCTTTTGAATCTACATCAAGTGGCAGAATGGAGTTGAACTTTGGTACATCTTCTGCGGGTTTTTTGTATCATATAAGATTTTGGAATCCCAACGGAGGGGTTGGAAGCATCAGCACAGAGGGTTCTTCAACTTCATTTAATACTTCTTCTGACTACAGATTAAAAGAGAATGTAGTACCTATGGAAGGTGCTTTAGACAGAGTAGATGCTCTTAACCCTTCTCGATTTAACTTTATTTCTGACCCTGAAAAGACAGTAGATGGTTTCTTAGCACACGAAGTGGCCGAGGTAATCCCTGAGGCTATTAGCGGAGAAAAAGATGCAGTAGATGAAGAAGGAAACCCTATCTATCAAGGTATTGACCAATCTAAGTTAGTTCCGCTTTTAACTGCAGCCATCCAAGAACTAAACGCTAAAATACAAGAATTAGAAAATAAATTAACCGCAAATGGCATTAACTAAGGCAAGACTTATTGAAGATAACGCTATCAAAGCAGTACACATTGATGAAACAGCTACAGGTATAACCTTAGCTGATTTAACTGTTACTGGTGCTTTAAATGCTAATAGTGGTGTTACAGGTAATATAACAGGAACGGTATTAACTGCAGCACAGCCTAATATAACAAGTGTTGGAACTTTAACCGGCCTTTCGTTGAATAGTGAGTTGCAAATAAATGGTTCTTCAAATATTTCAACAATAAAAACTGATTCGGATAATAGTCTTATTGCCCTGATTGCAAGCCCTGAATTAATTGACAATAAGCCTAGGATACAAATTATAGGGACAACGTTTGCGTCTGATCCTAACACGATTCAATATTTAGGCGGACAACATATATTCAAGTCAAGTGCTGCTGCAACGGAATATGTGCGCATAGACTCTTCAGGTAGGTTGGGGATAGGAACAAACTCACCCATTGCTTCATTAGATGTCTTTGGCTCCATCATCACAAGAAACTCTACTGGAGGTGGGGCGATAGGTATTGGAACAATCGCAGGTCGCGGACAATATCAATATTTGAATTTTGGAGGAGCCACAGGCGGAACAGATTATGGATGGCAAATTGGGCGTTCTCCTAATGCAGGAGGTATTATTAACGACGGTTTTTATATTTATGATATTAAAACAAATAATTCTCCTTTTAACATTGCGCTTGGAGGTAACGTAGGTATTGGTACAACAGGTCCGTATGCAAAACTTACTGTTTATGGTGGTGTAGCTAATCCGCCGTCTGCTGGTGGAACACCGAATGTTGTTGGTATACCTGGATATTTTGAAACAAGATCTTACGGTTTTGGTTGCACGACTAGCTTTACAACATTTTTTACGGTAGACGGAACTAACCTCACGTACCTTATTGTTTATAGGATAGGTCAATCAGATCTTACTTCAGTACCAAACGGGATGATAATGGTTTTTAAATCTCCAGGCCTAGGTATTAGTTATATAAGCGGAAGTAGCAGTTATATACAGGCTAGCGGTAATGATTTACAGATCAGAAGTGCATTCGGAAGTTACGGAACAGCTGTCACTATGCAAATAACTAGATTAGGATAAAGATATGGCGAACACTAAGGTAACAGGTGACTTAATAGCTAACGGTACGGTAACAGCTACAAACTTAGCTGACGGATCGGTTACGGCTGCGAAGCTGAACAGTATCACTACAGATAATATAACAGAGGGGACAAACCTGTTTTATACAGACGCAAGGGTTGGGAGTTACCTTTCTGGCAGCGGTTACGATACAGCAACGAATATCATCGCAACGATTACAGATTCAGCCCCTACAACATTAGATACGCTAAACGAGCTTGCGGCCGCTTTAGGGGACGACCCAAACTTTGCGACAACTGTTACGAATTCTATTGCAACTAAATTGCCTTTAGCAGGGGGTAATATAACCGGGAATTTATCTGTTGATACGAATGTATTGTTTGTGGATACGGCTAATGATTTTGTTGGAATTGGGACGACTTCACCGGCAACTGCCTTAGACGTGAGTGGACGGATACGTAGTTTAGAATTTACCGCAGATGATGGAACAGTTCAAACAGGATTTAACAGTAACTCTTTAATACAAATAAGCAGAGGAGCGGCTCCGTCTTTCTTGCAGTTTATTTCCCCAAATAATCAGCAACAGGCTATATTATTTGGAGATACTGACGATACTGTTTCTGCTTCTTTAAGGTACGACCATAGCGGTGACTACATGTGGTTTGAAGTTAATAACGCAGAGCGTATGCGCATAGACGGAAGCGGCAACGTGGGGATAGGTATATCTACGCCTCAGGCTCCATTGCATGTGATTGCTCCAAATTCTGCTAATAATAGTATAATTCAAGAGTGGTCATATACCAATGATACAGAAGACCAATATAGCTTAATGCTAAAACAGACTGTTACAAGCCGCAATGTGCGTTATAATTTTTCGATGGTTAACGACGATGTTGCTTATGATGACACTTTAGTTTTGAGTAAAGGTTTTGTTGGTATAGGTATAACTGATCCAGAAAGAAAGCTACACGTTGCTGATGACGCTTCTACATATATACAAGTTGAAAGAACAACTGCTGGTAGCGAGGGTAATATATTGCTTGGCTGCGCTACTACTGTGAATGCACTTTATTCAAGAGATTCAGGGTCAGGTGATAGAGATTTCGCTTTTATTACAGGGTCATCAGAAAGAATGCGCATAGACTCAAGCGGTAATGTAGGTATAGGAACTGTTCCTGTAGGCACAAGAGCCCCCCTTCACATTCATAAATCAAGCGGCGCAACGTACATTCATATGACAAACAATGACGTAGGAGGCACGGAAGATGATGGAACAAGTCTTATTGAAAATACAAATGGAGATTTTCTTCTTAGGAATAGGGAAAACGCAAATATTTTATTTTACACAAATAATATTGCAAGAATGACTATATCTCCAAGCGGGAATATAGGCGCTCCTTCAGGTACAAATATTTATAATGCATCTGATAAGAGGTTAAAGCAAAACATTACGCCAATAGAAAGCGGGCTCAATGCTATATCTAATCTTAATCCTGTTAAATTTAATTGGATAGAAGGATTTGTTGAAAGCGAAGAGGGTAAAAATATGCTTGGGTTTGTTGCTCAAGAAGTTCAAAATGTAATACCAGAGGCGGTAGAAGGGTTCGGCGGAAACAACTTAACAATTGGAGAGCAAGTAATAGAAAGCCCTCTACGAGTAAACGAAAAGTTTATTATACCTGTTCTCACAAAAGCTATTCAAGAACTAAAAGAAATCATAGACAACCAACAACAGCAAATAAACGATTTAAAAGCACAGATCACTAAATAGTATTACCTATATTTGTAGTGCAACTATAATTTAATTTATCATGTCAAAGATCACTAAAGAACAACTTAAAGAGCTTAACGAGAAGTACACCAACGTACAGCAGCTTAAGGTCTACGTGGGCGACCTAGAGGGTCAGAAACACATTCTACTACACCAGCTTGTGGGGGCTCAGGACGAGCTACAGAAGATGCAGACAACGCTAGAGGAAGAGTACGGTAAGGTATCAATAGACCTTAAGGACGGTACGTATACTGCTATAGAACAGGAGTAACCTAATGCGTATCAGGAAGCTTTCTATAGGCTCCGACTACAAGAACGCTATGCACTACATCGTAGGGCAGGACGTCTTAGGTGGGAACTACGTCATAGAACAGATCGTCGAGTACGAAGACGGCTGGGGTGTGCTTATCAAGTCAGATGGCATCATACTGGAGTGGAAAAAGTTTGTGAACGTACCTGTAACAATAGAGTACAACATAAACCTCCTATGACCCCACGCTACGGACACCTTATCACCCCGCTCGGATCTGAGTATAACAACACCAAGGACGTTGATGGCGTAGAGCTTGTGCTTAACACCACCATAGAGGACGCAGCTTACGTGAACAGGGTAGGTATACTAAGGAGGTCGAACGACCCTGAGATCCCTGAGGGTTCAGAGGTAATCATTCACCACAACGTCTTTAGAACCTACCTTGATATGCGTGGGCGTAAGCGTAAGTCTAACGAGTACTTCAGAGATTCTTTGTACCTTGTAGACCCGGAGCGAGTATACCTGTTCAAGCACAAGGACAGGTGGAAGGCTACCAGGGACTGGTGCTTTGTGAAGCCAATCGATTACGTTCAGGACTCTGAGGTCATAAGAACCGACAAGGAGCAGAAGCACACAGGTGTGGTGGTCTACTCTAACTCTGTTCTAGAGTCCAAGGGGATAACCGAAGGCACCCTAGTAGGGTTCACGCGTAACAGCGAGTACGAGTTCGAGGTAGACGGAGAGAAGATGTACCGAATGCAAACAAACGACATATGTCTGACCGTAGAAGAATAGAGCGCATCATAGAAGCTGGAGAGCGTGCTGTAGACGAGCTAATCAAAGTTCTTCGAAGCGAGATCATAACAGATGATCCAGACCACGATCTGGCAGCAGACAGGCTGAAGAACGCCGCAGCTACAAAGAAGCAAGCGATGACCGACGCCTTTGATATGCTTAACCGAATACAGCTAGAAAGAGATAAGTTAGATGGCCAAGAAACTAAGCAAGATACAGGATTCCACAGCTTCGTCGAGGGAAGAACCAAGAAGGCTTAGTGTCACCATCCCTGACGCTGTACCCTCAACGGTAAGGAACTCTAAGAACAGGTCTAGGACGTGGAAGTACGGATACGACTCTAAGTACGATATCATTATAATATCTAAAGACGGAACACTTGGCGAAGTTATCGAGATACAGAACCTACGAGTTGGACTACCAGCAGTACCTGATGGTCCGCATAAACGAAGCACAAAAAAGTCAGAGCAGTACTGGGAACCTTTTCCTGTACACAAGGAGCTTGACAGGATCAAGACCATCTTTCAGTGGAACGAGTACCCCGCAGACTTCAAAAGCAACTGGGTAAGCTACATAGAGACCGAGTTCGATAGAAGAGAGAACGGTTTCTGGTTCTACAACAACGGCACCCCTACCTACATAACAGGCTCGCACTACATGTACCTTCAGTGGACAAAGATCGACGTAGGTCACCCTGACTTCAGGGAGTCAAACAGACTGTACTTCATATTCTGGGAAGCCTGTAAGGCGGATGACCGCTGCTACGGTATGTGCTACCTTAAGAACAGACGCTCAGGGTTCTCGTTTATGTCTTCATCTGAGATCGTTAACCAGGCTACCATCACCTCAGACGCACGCTTCGGTATACTGTCCAAGACAGGGTCCGACGCCAAGAAGATGTTCACGGACAAGGTGGTACCGATATCGATAAACTACCCGTTCTTCTTCAAGCCTATACAGGACGGTATGGATAGACCTAAGACGGAGCTCGCCTACCGCGTTCCAGCATCAAAGCTTACGCGTAAGTCTATAGAGGACACCTCTATGAGCTCAGTACTTGAGGGGCTAGATACCACCATAGACTGGAAGAACACAGGAGACAACAGCTACGACGGGGAGAAGCTACGGTTCCTAGTACACGACGAATCAGGTAAGTGGCTCCCACCAGATAATATATTAAACAACTGGCGAGTTGTGAAGACCACACTGCGTCTAGGTAAGCGTATCATCGGTAAGTGTATGATGGGTTCAACCTCTAACGCACTAGACAAGGGGGGGTCTAACTTTAAGAGAATGTACGAGGACTCTGATGTAACGGAGCGTAACGCAAACGGACAGACCAAGAGCGGTATGTACTCGCTGTTCATCCCTATGGAGTGGAACTTTGAGGGGTTCATAGACCGCTACGGGCAACCTGTGTTCAGGAAGCCAGAGGATCCTGTGTTCGATGCGGTAGGTGACGTGATAGAGCAGGGCGTGCTAGACTACTGGGAGAACGAAGTGGACTCACTAAAAACAGATGCAGACGCACTTAACGAGTTCTACAGACAGTTTCCTAGAACAGAATCTCACGCGTTTCGTGACGAAGCGAACAATAGTTTGTTTAACTTGCAGCGCATCTACGAGCAGATAGACTTCAACGACGGGCTAGAAGCTCAGAGGGTGATCAAGAGGGGTGACTTCTCTTGGAAGGACGGTATAAGAGACTCGCAGGTGATATGGACACCTAACAGCAGGGGTAAGTTTATAGTAACCTGGATCCCTAAGCCTGAGCTAAGAAACAACGTAATACTAAAAGATGGAAAGAAACATCCTGGGAACATTCATATTGGCGCATTTGGATGTGACAGCTATGACATATCAGGAACTGTTGGCGGCGGTGGCTCTAACGGAGCCCTACACGGCCTAACCAAGTTCAATATGGACGACGCTCCGAGTGACCAGTTCTTCTTGGAGTACATAGCAAGGCCGCAGACAGCTGAGCTGTTCTTTGAGGACGTGCTGATGGCTATCGTTTTCTACGGTATGCCTATACTGGCAGAGAACAACAAGCCGCGTCTACTTTACCACCTAAAGAACAGGGGATACAGAGCCTTTAGCGTAGATAGACCAGATAAGCACAAGAACGACCTGTCTAAGGCTGAGAGAGAGCTAGGAGGTATACCTTCATCACCAGCGGTTATATCTATACACGCAGAGGCTATAGAAGCCTACATAGAGCAGCACGTAGGACTCAGAGACGAGGGCACCGGTCAGATGTACTTTAACCGTACGCTACTGGACTGGGCGAACTACGATATCGCAAAAAGAACGAAGTTTGATGCCACCGTTTCATCGGGTCTCGCTATAATGGCGAACCAGAAGTACCTGACCAAGCCAGAAAAGGGGGCTAAAGAAATAAATATTACCTTTGCAAGGTATAATAATAACGGTATAGTTAGTTCGAGAATATGGTAAATCTTTCCGCGTATGGATTTCCCGACCAGTTAGCCTCTGACTCAGAAAAGAATTCTGTTGAGTACGGTTTAGCCGTAGGCAAAGCAATAGAGTCTGAATGGTTTAGAAGGGACGGTGGTGGATCATCTAGATTTTATAACAGCAGGGATACCTATCATAAGCTACGCACCTACGCGATGGGTGAGCAGTCTACAAGGAAGTACAAGGACGAGCTCTCCGTTAACGGGGATATATCGTACCTAAACCTAGACTGGACACCTGTTCCTATCATCCCTAAGTTTGTGGACATCGTTGTGAACGGTATGTCTAACAGGCTGTTTGATATCAAGGCAGAAGCTGTAGATCCAGTGTCTTCTAATAAGAAGGCGGTATATAAGAACAGGATACAGACCGAGATGCGTAACAAGGACCTGTTCGAGCAGATAGGTGCCGTACTAGGTCAGGATATGTTCTCAATGGAAGCGGACTCGCTACCACAGAACGATGACGAGCTTGACCTGCATATGATGATCGACTACAAGGACGACATCGAGATCGCAGAGGAGAAGGCAATCGACGCTATACTAAAGCAGAACAACTACGAGCTACTAAAGAAGCGCTTTGACGAGGACGCCACGGTTGTGGGGATATCTGTCGCTAAGCACTCCTTTAACCTGCACGACGGTATCAAGATCGACTACGTAGACCCAGCTAACTTTATATTTAGCCCAACAGAGGATCCTTACTTTGAGGACTGCTACTACTTTGGAGAGGTCAAGAACGTAAACATAACAGAGCTAAAGAAGATAGACCCAACGCTTACTAAAGAAGATCTTAAGAAGATCGCTCAGGAGTCAAGCAAGTGGGACACATACCAAGGGGTTAAGGGTACCTTTAACTCGAACAACACAAACTTTGATGGTAATACTGCTACTCTACTTTATTTCGCTTATAAGACTGACAGAACTATCAAGTACAAGAAGAAGAAGACGGCGCTAGGCAACGATAAGGTCATCCAGAAAGACGGGGACTTTAATCCAGACCCTAACGATGAGCGATTCGAGGTGCTTAGCAGAAAGATGGACGTGTGGTACGAGGGCGTTGTAGTTCTGGGTACCAACTACGTTCTTAAGTGGGAGGTGATGAAGAATATGGTGAGACCTAAGTCTGCCGTTCAGAAGGTGCTCCCTCCGTTTGTAGTCTCTGCACCTAAGATGTACAGGGGACAGATCGACTCACTGGTGAAGAGAATGGTTCCGTTCGCGGACCAGATACAGCTTATACACCTAAAGCTACAGCAGGTAGCCTCTAAGATGATCCCAGACGGGGTGTTCTTAGATCTAGATGGACTAACCTCTATCAACCTAGGTAACGGTAACACCTACACGCCGCAGGAGGCACTTAATATGTACTTCCAGACCGGTTCAGTTGTAGGTAGGTCTATGACCGAGGAGGGTGAGTTTAATCACGGAAAGGTTCCGGTACAGGAGCTTACCTCATCTGGAGCCAATAGCAAGATCAGCTCGCTTATTAATATGTATAACTACAACCTAAGTATGCTTAGGTCTGTTACAGGTCTTAACGAAGCTAGGGACGGCAGTATGCCTGACCCAGACTCTCTGGTTGGTATACAGAAGCTTGCTGCACTTAACTCGAACACAGCTACAAGACACGTACTTAAGTCAGGACTGTTTATCACACAGAGACTTGCTGAGTGCATCAGCAACAGGATATCTGATATACTAGAGTACTCCGACATGAAGGACGACTTCATTAAGAGTATAGGAAGAAACAGCGTAGAGCTTCTTGACGAGATCAAGGAACTTAACCTGCACGACTTTGGTATCTACATCGAGCTACACCCTGACGAGGAGGAGAGAAATATGCTGGAGCAGAACATCCAGATATCTATTTCTGCAGGTAAGATAGACATAGACGACGCTATAGACATTAGATCTATAAGGAACATCAAGATCGCCTCTCAGCTACTTAAGGTACGTAAGAGAAGGAAGGAGAAGATGGATCAGAAGCGTCAGCAGGAGAACATAGCCCTACAGGCTGAAGCCAACCAGCAGGCGACGTTAAGCGCAGAGCAGGCGAAGCAGCAGACCGTATATGTAGAGGCAGAGACAGAGGCTAAGATTATTCAGCTTAAGGCTCAGATAGAGATGGAGCGTATGCAGCAGGAGTTCCAGCTAAAGGCTCAGCTCATTCAGCTACAGAAAGGTATGGACGGCCAGATAAAGCAGTCGGAGATACAGTTTCAGCTAGACAAAGAGAAATACAAAGAGGATCGTAAGGATCAGAGAACCGCTAAGCAGGCTTCTCAGCAATCAAAGTTAATCCAGCAGAGGAATCAGGATCTAGACCCTATTGACTTCGACGGACAGGACTCACTTGGTTCTGGACTTGAAGGGATGTTAGGTTTATAAAATCTTTTTACCTTTGCCCTAAATTTAATATAATATGAATCTAGTATTTAAAGACGAGAACGGAAACGTTATCGGACAACAGGAACAACCTGTAGAGCAGGAAGCTGTAGAGCAGCAAGAACCTGTAGAGCAGGAAGCTGTAGAGCAGCAGGAACCTGTAGAGCAGGAGGCTGTAGAGCAACCTGAAGCGGATATTGACGAAGAGAAGGTAAGGGCTTACCTAAAGGAGCGCTACGAGATCGAGTCGATAGAAGACGTTCTTAGACAACCTGAACCACTACCAGAGGACGTGGATGCGTTCCTGAAGTACAAGAAAGAGACCGGTAGAACGTTTGAGGATTACATCAATCTTCAGAAGGACTGGTCTAAGGTAGACGAGACATCGCTACTTAAGCAGTACTATAAGGAGAACAGTCCACACCTGGATGACGAAGATATTAGCTACCTTATCGAGGATAAGTTTTCTTATGATGAGGATATTGATGACGCTAAGGACATCAAGAAGAAGAAGGTAGCAATGAAAGACGAACTATTCAAAGCTAAAAGCTACTTTGAATCGCAGAAGGAAAAGTATAAGGCGCCACTTGTGTCAAGTGAAGCTGACCTACCGGAGCAGTACAAGGAAGCCTACAGCTTTTATAGTGAATATAATGAGCAGTCCAAGAGGGAAGCTCAACTTCAAGAAGAGCGGTCAAAGTTCTTTTCAGAGAAGACAGATGGCCTTTTTAACGAGGAATTCAAAGGTTTTGAGTTCGATCTCGGTGAGAAGCAGCAGCTGTTTGAACTTAAAGATGTTGATCGGGTAAAGTCAGAGCAGTCTGATATTACCAACTTCTTCAACAAGCATATTGACGAGAAAGGCTACATCAAGGATGCGGCCTCTTATCATAAAGCTCTTTTTGCTGCAGCCAACGCAGATGCTATGGCTCGTTACTTTTACGAGCAAGGAAAGGCAGACGCTATAGAGGGTGTAGTCAAGGAGACCAAGAACATCAGCATGAGTGTTAGAGATAACAAGCCTGTTGAGGTGAAGGGGTTGAGGTTTCGAGAAGTTGATGGACCTAGTGGTAACTCACTAAAATTTAAAAAATAACTTTAAAAAACCTAAACAAAAATGGCATTATCATTTAACCCGGCGATAGGAACTGCTACAATCACTCCTGCGCCAAGCAAAGTTGCCCTTCCAGGTAACTACCTAGGAGCTGATATTGAGTTTACTTCTCAGTATCTTCCTGACACATATGAAAAAGAATTCGCAAAGTACGGTAACCGTTCTGTGTCTTCTTTTTTAAGAAGAGTAGGAGCTGAGGTTCCTTTCGCTTCTGACGTAATCCAATGGTCTGAGCAAGGACGTCTTCACGTTGCTGTTACTGGTGCTACCCGTGCTGCTGACGTGATTACATCTGCTGGTCACCCATTCAGACTTAACCAAACAGTTATCATCAAAGATGCTGACGGTACTATCGAGAAAGCTATCATCACTGCTGCTGACACCGATACATTTACTGTTGCTTCTTTCGAGAACGCTAACCTTGCTGCTGCTCTTGCTACAACTGGACTTTCTGTTTCAGTTTACGGTTCTGAGTTTAAGAAAGGTACTGGCGGTATGACTGGATCTTTAGAGGCTCCTAAGGACATCCAAACCACTAACCCTATCATCATCAAAGATAAGTACGAAGTATCTGGATCTGATATGGCTCAAATTGGTTGGATCGAAGTAGAGTCTGATCAAGGGTCAGGTTATATGTGGTACCTTAAGTCTGAGTCAGAAACTCGTAAGCGTTTCGAAGACTACCTAGAGCTTTCTTTGATCGAAGGTAAGCAAGCTGCTTCAGGTTCTGGTGCTGCTTCTGCTGGATACAAGGGAACTAAAGGTTTGTTCAGCCAAGTAGAAACTAGAGGTAACATCGCCACTGGTTCTATCGCTGACCGTTCAGATCTTGAGAACCTAGTAAAAGTTCTTGACAAAGAAGGAGCTATTCAGGAGAACGTAATGTTCGTTAACCGTACAACTTCTTTCGAGATCGATCAAGTTCTTGCAGCTCAGAACAACTTCGGTTCTTCTGGCGCTTCTTATGGTTTGTTTGATAACGACGATATGATGGCTCTTAGCCTTGGATTCAAAGGTTTCAACCTTGGATACGACTTCTACAAAACTGACTGGAAATACCTTAACGATCCTACTACTGGAGCGTTAGCTTCTGGTGTTGACGGACTAGTTGCACCTGCTGGTACTACTAGCGTTTATGACGAAGTTATGGGTGAGAGCGTTGTTCTTCCTTTCCTACACGTTAAGTACCGCAAAACTGCTACTGAGGACCGTAAATACAAGTCTTGGGTAGTTGGTTCAGCTGGTGGCGCTAACAACAGCGATATCGACGCTATGAGCGTTCACTTCCTGTCTGAGCGTGCTCTATGTGTTATGGGAGCTAACAACTTCATCTTACTGAAGTAATTTTAATGGTAGACTACCCTCGTCTTAGTGACGGGGGTATTTACTACCTTTGTTTTTTAATCTTAAATCTAATACAATGGCAATCAGAAAAGCAGCTCCATCTTCGGAGCTAAAAGAAAGAGTATACGTACTCACCGGTGGTATCAGTCCAGTGAACTACATCCTTCGTTCAAGGCACACCACAAGTAAACCACTACAGTTTTTTGACGCGGATAAGAAGGTCTACAGATCTCTACGCTTCTCTTCAAACCAAACATCAATCTTCGAGGACGAACAGTTCGGAGACGTGTCTCTACCTGCTATCGTTTTCAATAACGGCAAGCTGGTCGTAAGAAAAGAGGATACACTGCTTCAGGAGTTCTTAAGTAAGCACCCTGATAACGGTAAGGTGTTTCTTGAGTTTGACCCAGAGAAAAAAGCTGAGGAGGAACTAGCTACAGTTGAGGCTGAGCTTGAGGCTATGAATATGGCTAGACAGATGGAGATCGAGGATCTTGAAGCTGTAGCCAGGGTAGTGCTTCGTTCAGCTGTCAATACAATGAGCTCAAAAGAAATTAGAAGAGATATGCTCATCTACGCTAAGAATAATCCAGGGCAGTTTATTCAGCTATCTAACGACGAGAATATCAAGCTACGCAACCTAGCCGTACGTGCTGTTGAGATGGGTATCATCAAGATCCTTGACGACAAGAGAACGGTGGCTTGGAACAGTGGCAAGAAAGAAAAGATCGTTACCGTACCCTACGGAGAGAACGTCTACAGCGCTTTAGCCGCGTACTTCAAGACCGATGAGGGGCTGGATGTCCTTCAGGGTATCACAAATAAGCTATAGCTCAACACTATAGGTACAGCAAGGGGGAGGACAAATTAGTCCTCCCTTTTTTTTGTATTTTTGCTTAAAATATTCATAGATGATTAACCACGTAAGAAATACTGTTCTAACCATTCTCAACAAGGAGAATAGAGGGTATATTACGCCCGAGCAGTTTAATTCGTACGCAGCTCATGCACAGCAGGGTATATTCAACTTATACTTCGCTGAGTATGCTAGAATGGTTTCCCTAAAGAACGCAAGAAGGCTGAGCGCGGATTACGGCGACAGAGTAAGAGAGATACAGGCCAATATAGACGCATTCACTAAGGTACAGAGCATTACTAAGTCAGGTGCGGTTTACCCGAAGCCTGCGGATATGTTCAAGCCACTTTCTATAAGATACAACGGTAACGAGGTCGTACAGATACCTATATATAAGGAGACCTTTGTAGATAACGCTAACCTTACAGCGCCAAGCGCTTCGTACCCTGTGTACGTAGATAAGGATAACGTTTTTGTAGTTAAGCCATCTACTATTACGTCCAGTATAGATCTGGTATATGTAAGGAACCCTATAGCGCCCAAGTGGACATATACTCTGGTTCTAGATGAACCTGTATTTAACCCGAGCGCTTCGGACTACCAAGACTTTGAACTAGGAATGGATGACTCCGTTTCTTTAGTTATAGAGATATGTAAGCTCGCTGGAGTGACTATAAGAGAGGCAGACGTAGTTACGTTCGCTAACAACGCTGACGTCCTTGAATCACAAAAGCAAAATTCGTAAGAGATGGCACTAACAGATCAGCAGTATTATCAGAATAGCACAAACTGGGGAGGGTACCAGTACGTTAGCTTAGCCGATATCATAAATAACTTTTACTTATTCTACGTAGGAGATAACAAGATCATCAACGAGGTTGATAGGTACGACATTATATTTCACGCTAAGAGAGGGCTTCAGGAGCTTCACTACGACGCTTTAAAGGACGTTAGGGCCCTAGAGCTTGATCTACCCGATGACCTTCAGCTAGAGCTTCCTAAGGACTTCGTGAGCCTCGTTAGACTTTCGTGGGTTGATGAGCGCGGACGCTTCCACCCTATGATAGTGAACAACGACTCAGCGATCGTAACAGCTTACCTTCAGGACAACAACTACAACATTTTATTTGACGAGAACGGAGAAGCGCTTCAGGCAGATTCGGTTACAGACATTAATATAGCAGAGGCCGACTCAGATAACGACACCTACGACGCTCTTTTCGAGTACAACCCAGGTGCTCGCTTTGGTATGGAGACATCTAGAGCGAACATCAACGGTACGTACCGCATCGATAAAAACTTAGGTGTTATTCGTTTTAGCTCTGACGTGTTCGGTAAGACTATAGTTATTGAGTACGTAACAGATGGCTTAAACGATCTTGCTGAATCTGATATAAAGGTAAATAAACTAGCTGAGGACTACCTATACAAGCACATCGCTAACCAGATAATAAACCACAAGTTCGGTGTACAGGAGTACATCGTGAGACGCGTGAAGAATGAAGCATTTTCTGCGCTAAAGAACCTGAAGATAAGAATGATGGACGTACACCCTATGGATCTGGTTCAGGCAGGCAGAGGTCGTGATAAGTGGATTAAGTAATGAAGATAAAAAGCTTTTTTACATCTGGTAAGATGAATAAAGACGCCGACGAGCGTCTTGTTCCTAATGGAGAGTATAGAGATGCCCTTAACGTAAGGGTAAACAACTCTAACGGATCTGATGTAGGAGCTATCGAGAACACCTTGTCTAACCTGCAGGTCACCTCACTTTCTTTGGGAAGTAATGCACAGTGTATTGGTGTGGTAGACGACGACGGTGCCGATACTGTGTTCTGGGCTGTATCTTCAGACAGCGGATCTTATGTATGCTCATACAGTAGAGAGACGGGAGCTCAAGCCATAATACTTCAGGACACAAGACCAGTTGGGACTAGGGTTCTAAACTTCAGTGGCTTAGGATACGTAGATATGGCTGTGCTTAACGACCAGGAGAACGGTAAGAAGTTTATACTACTAACCGATGGTGTAAGTGAGCCTAAGTACTTCAGGGTAGACAACACTATAGCTGACGACAACTTTACGTTAGCTGAGATATCTCTTATCAAGGCTCCGCCTATAGACGCTCCACAGGTTACGCTTATAGAGACCAATGAGGCTGAGAACAACATCAGGGACAAGTTCTACTCATTTGCTTACCGCTACATCTACGAGGACAACGAGATCAGTGCGCTCTCTCCGTTCTCTGAGTTTGCTTTTATGCCTAGCACCTTTAGGTACGACTACAACTCAGGTAACAACAAGTCTATGTTCAACGACAAGAACAAGGCAAGGCTTACTATAAACACGGGCGGTAGTAGGGTAAGAAAGATAGAGGTCATCGCTAAGGAGTCAGATACGAACGCTTACTACATCTTAGAGAAGATAAGTAAGGAAACCAAGAGCCTGTCGGATAACGCTTCATATAACTTTGACTTCACGAACAACAAGGTATTCAAGGCTTTAGACATCTCTCAGACCAGAAGGGTGTACGATAACGTCCCTGTAAGCGCTAAAGCGGTTGAGCTCATAGGTAACAGAGTTGTTTTCGGTGGATATACCGAAGGATATGACATAAGCTACGGCGGAGTAGCTATCTCACCAGAACTGTCGTTACAGCTCAGCTCTACGGCCGGTACATCGGGTGTGCCACACACATCACTTAAGTCTAATATGGACTACGAGGTTGGTATCACCTACCTTGACGGTAAGGGTCGTATGACCACTCCGTTTACTAGCGAGGATAACAGTATCCATATACCATTCTCTGCCTCAGATAAGAAAAACACGCTTAGCGTATCTATATCTTCTAAAGCTCCAGACTGGGCTACGAACTACAGGTTCTTTGTAAAGCAAAGCAGAAACGACTACGACGTAATATCTCCTGTATCTTTCTACAAGGAAGGTATCTACGCATGGATAAAGCTAGAGGGCGAGGACATCAACAAAGTTAATAAGGGCGACTTCTTGTTTGTTAAGTCAGACACCTCTGGACTTAAAGGGTCTCAGATCAGGGTCAAGGTGCTTGATTCGGAGTTCAAAGAAAGAAACTTCTTAGAGGACGATTCTGAGGAGAACATCAGACAGGAAGCTGGTACCTATATAAAGATAAATACAGAGGACATCTTTCTAGATGAGACCTCTGCTAGTACATTTGGATACGAAGGCTACGCGTTTAGATCTGACGCTACCAAGAACGACTTCAACACGAACCAGTCCTACGTAGAGTCCGTTGTATTCTACGGTACAGGTACTAACGATCTTTCTGCGTCCGGCACATTTACAGGTACCACTGACTACAGGTACGAGGTACGTATAGTTAGTGAAGGTACACCCGATACATTTAAGTGGAGAAGAAGAGACTGCGCTACAGACGTTGTAGGTGCGTGGGATGATAACTCTGGTGCTGGATATCCTGCAGGAACTTCGTTGTCACTAGGCGATGGTCTATCGATCAACTTCACCTCCTCTACAGGACATACCTTAAATGATAGGTGGGCTATAAACGCAAAGTCTTTAGAGAGAGCGGATGGATGGGACGGAGGAGACTCTGTGGACAGCTACGGAAGAAACGCCATAATGCTGTTCAAGTGTAAGAGCTCCGGTTCTGAGGCTATAAAGTCAGGTGCTATAATCACCCTAGAGTACGACGACAGTAAGTCTACCGGTGACTCAGGGACCACCGAAAATATTAAAGGCGCTGTATACCAGCGTTTTATCGCTAGCAACAACTATGCCAATATGGAGGAGTGGTTCTGGGAGGACGACGTCCTATCTCAGATGAAGCACCCTGAGACCGCAGGAGAGGTTATGTTCAGAAGAGGATCTCTTGTTAAGCTAGACGGACAGCAGATGCAGATAACTCCTTCAGGAGATCTTTTCTTATGTATACTTTCTCCGGCGAACTACATCGGTGGCGGAAGGGTTAGAGTTGACCTCAATATGAAGATAGTTGAGCTAGAGAACCCTATTATATTTGAAACAGACTACGAAAACTCTGTTAACGAGATCTTCTACGAGATCCCTGGTACATACGGTATAGATGCTGGTGGCAACCACCTAGGGGATGTCAATCAGGTGTTCGGTACCACAGACGCTGTGGTTAATCTAGACTACTTCAACTGCTTCGGGTGGTATAACGGATACGAGTCTATTAAGATCGCTGACGCTTTCAATGAGAAAAAGATGCTTAACGACTCTAAGCCACTTGTCCCCATAGATGACTACAAGCAGATCAATCGAGTGGCTTCGCTTACCTACAGTAACGCGTACGAGTCAACCACATCTTACAACGGATTAAACGAGTTCAACCTATCTACAGCGAACTACAAGGACCTAGACGCTAACTACGGAACCATAGCTAGGATACTGTCTTCCGACGGAGATCTAACTGTGTTCCAGAGCAACAGGGTGTCTAGGATACTATATAACAAAAACGTTATACTTGCTGCCGACGGTAGCGGTACTATCGCTCAGTCAAACACAGTGCTGGGTCAGGATGTACCTTACCAGGGTGAGTATGGTATCACTAACGGTCAGGCTTCACTGGTTCGATGGGGGGGAGGTATATTCTTCGCTGACGAGAAGAGAGGATCTGTACTTCGTTTAGGAGCAAATGGTATTATACCTGTGTCGGGTTACGGTATGGATGAGTGGTTCAACGACAACCTTACCTACGGGGTAAGAACCGTAGGAACATACGACCCTCAGAACGATCAGTACGTTATATCTCTTAGAGGTAATGTGATAGACTGGAGAGAAGATACGTACGAGTGCTTACAAGACGGTATCACTACATCAACCACTACTACATCAACAACATCTGGAACGACTTCAACGTCGACCACAACAACATCAACTACAGCTGCAACAACTACTACTACATCGACTACCAGTACGTCGACTACCAGCACCACAACATCAACCACGCTAGGTCCAGAGACCCTTACTATTACAGGTGACACCAATATAGACACACTGGGACAGACGGGAGAGGTGTACAGTATTAATACAGTATACCCATCAACGGAGTGGCAGATCACTGACGCGGCCGCATCTGGATTCAGTCCTATTTCTTTTTCTTTCGATTCCCCTACAACAGGTACTGGGCCAGGGTCAATAACCATAGACTTCGCAGCTTATAACGGAGACGGAACAGAGACACTGAGCTCTGTGATCACGGTAAGTGAGGTTGGAGGAAGCGCTACTGGAGATATTACCATAGTACAGGAACCCGGCACTCAGACCATAGTTGATATATCTGGAGACTTTACTAATATACTAGAGTACAACTCTAGGGACTACACAGCCGTAGTTACCGGCACCACTTCAGGTGCCATAACCTACGCTTGGAGCGTAACGGGTGGTATCATAAATGGATCATCTACGTCTGAAACTGTAAATGTAACTTGGCAGGAGCCCGGTACAGGATCTATATCTGTTACAGCTACAAGAGGCGGTGTTCCCGATACAGATAGCGGAACGATAACTATCCTACCTATCTACTATATCTTTAACGCTTGTGACGGAGGAACTACTGTTATATCTAGACAGGTGAGCGCACCTCCGACTATAGCTCAGCAAAGGTATGCTGACTACTCTGGTGGTGAGATCATTAAGTACTACACCTACAGCGGGTTTACTCAGAACGACTCTAGTGGATACCCAATAGCTCCGCTTCAGCCGATCACTCCTGCAGTAGCTGGATGTCCTGTAACGACTACAACTACTAGTACTCAAGCGTACCAGCAGGTTATCCTTTACGAGCAAAGCCCTTCATACGGCTCAGGCTGGGATTCTACTAGCTATGCTTGCGCTGGTGTAGGTGGAACCAATACACTGCTACTTTATATAGGCACTAACGAGACCTTAAGTGTTAACACTGTGATATACACAGATACTAACCTTTCGGTGCCGTTCGCCGGCGACAACTACTGGTACCAGGTACAAGGAACTAGCGATATACTTAACGTAGCCGCCAACGGAACCATTAACTCGGTACAGTCTTGTTCGCCTACCACTATAGTATTCGTTAAAGATGTACCTACGTTCATCCTTGAGGGTCAAACAGATCAGTATACCTCTGAGGTGTGGTCTACAGAGACGGGTACCCCAACCTACTCTTGGACTGTAACCAGAGGTTCGATTACCGCTGGTGCTGGAACAGCTACCATAGATGTGCTATGGGGAACAGATATAGGAACGGGTACAGTTGCCCTTACAGCTACCGTTAACGGTGTGTCTGGAAGCGATTCAGAGAACCTAGAGGTTCTTCCGATATACTACATATTCAACGCATGTGATGGAGGCACAACTGTTATTGATAGACTAGCTTCGGCGCCTTCGGTTAACCAACAGAGATACGTAGACTTCTCTGTAACACCTAACAAGTACTACACCTACACAGGAACTACTCAGAACGATGCTGGAAGTTATCCTATCGTAGATCTACAAGCGGCTATACCAACTGCTACAGGGTGTCCTACTGCAACCACAACAAGTACTACTGCGGCTCCTACAATTAGCTTGATTATAGATAGCGACTGTGCTGGCGGAGTTGGTACTGGATACATAAACTTATCTCAGTCTGGCGGAGTAGGACCTACGTTTACTTATCACATAGGAACATCTGCTATTGGATTTGACAATGTAGCTAACTACAACGGTATTCAGAACGCTAACTCTTTAGCTAACGGAACGTATTATGTAGCAGTTTATGACAACGGAACTGGAGCGTATAGCTTCACAACTATAAATATAAGCTGTGTAGATCCTACTACAACTACATCTACAAGTACTTCTACATCTACAAGTACTTCAACAAGCACAACAAGTACAACTAGTACCACTGCAGCTCCTTTGAACTACGCTATTTTTATAGATTGTGACAACCCGGGCGGCGCTACACTACAGGTGTTTAGCACAAGTCCTATAGGATTCCAGGTGCTACAAAGTGGCGGTACGTGTTACCAGTACACTTCTACAGGTGGAGATGGATCTAATGGAGATATAGCAGGATACACATCATTCCCTGACTGTAATACGTGTAACCCACCGACAACGACAACTTCAACAAGTACTTCTACGTCTACTAGTACTACCTCAACAAGTACATCGACATCTACAAGTACTACTACGAGCACGACAACAGCTCCTCCGACTACAACTTGTCCTCCGGCAGGTACACTTGTAAGTACGGTATGTATTGGATTTGATCTATACGGATACTACGCCGATGGAAACTGTGGAGAGAACTTTGAGCTTATAGAGCCTAACAGTCCAAGCTGTGGATATGTTCCGCCTACGACTACAACGTCTACAACTGCAGCTCCAACAACTACAAGTACTACAGCCGCTCCAACGACTACAAGTACTACAACAAGTACTACGGCAGCGCCTCCTACAACGACTTCAACGTCGACTAGTACAACAACTACTAGTACTACGGAAGCGCCACCTTGTACGCAGTTGTTTATGCAGACGTCTGGTAGCTCAACAAGCAGCACAGCTTGTAGCGGAGCAAGCGCGCCTACAAGAAGAAGACATAACGGATTGTTGCCTTACCCAGGCGTAGGAGACACAATCTACGAAGATATCAGCTGTAGCAATACTTTCAACGGAGGTAGCTTATGGTACTTCATCTCAGTGGACGGATCTGCTATACGGGTGAATAGTTCAGGTACAGTAATAGATAAAGCGATATGTTAAGATGATATATTTAAGTTGCCAGCCAGCCATACCAAGATTCACTTGGGAAGTCGAAGTGTACGTGAACAACTTTATCGATATGGGTATAGACCCTAAGGACATACACGTTGTTTTAGGTACAGATGAAGGGAGCCCACAACTTCTAGAAGACTGGAAGAAACTGGAGACCTGCTATAGTGATGTAAACTTTTTCTTTTACCCAGATACAAGAGGTGTCAACACATACCAGCCGTCTCTACAGGCGCACATTTTAGAAAAACACTGGACAGCAAATCCTTGGCTAGAAAACGAAGCTATATTTTTCCACGATGCTGACTTTATTTTTACTAGACCATTTGACTTTTCGCCTTTCCTATATGACGATATATGGTATTTATCAGATACAGTATCTTATATAGGCGCGGAGTATATAAAGTCTAAAGGAGACGAGGTGCTAAATACTATGTCAAACCTAGCAGGTATACCTGTAGACTTTTTGTTGCAGCAGCAAAGTAATTCTGGTGGAGCACAGAAGCTAATGAAAAACGTCCCTGCGCTGTTTTGGCAAAACAGCTACAACCTTCAGATGTGTATGTGGAGAGAGATACCACCTATATCTCAAAGAATAAAGGAGGAAAAAGACAAGGCGGGTGAGGACTACCTTATGCTTCAGCACTGGACGATGTCTATGTGGTCTGAACTATGGATGGCTTGGAAGCTTAAAAAACAAACAAGAGTTCCGAAGGAATTTAACTTTCACTTTGCTATAGATCACATAAACAGGTGGGGAGAGTACGCTTTCTTTCACAATGCTGGTGTTGTTGATGAATCTAGGGGTATATTCTTTAAAGGCAAATTCAGCGATCAGCTACCTTACGGCTACGAGATACCAAATGCAAATACAAAAGTGACCGGATGGAAGTACTTCCAGTACATACAGGAGGTAGGTAAAAAAAGTTGTTTAGTATGAAGGTAAGGTACTCTACGTTTCTAAATAACGAATACTACAACCAGTTCCTGGTTCTATATAAAAGCTTTCTACTTTACGAGCATAAACACCCTTTCAGAGTTTACAGCTGGAGCTTACTAGATGAAGATAAGAAGCAGAACCTTAGAGATATAGGTGTTGAGGTTGTAGATGTGGTTCAGGGTGACTGGAGCTTCACGACGTACTTTAGCTTATATGGTTTTAAGTGGAAGGGCTTGCTAGAAAGCGACTGTGACGTTGAAGTACTCCTTGATGCTGATACTTTATTTTTAGACAACCTTGACGATCTTGTAGAAGCCTATGCCAACTACGAACTGGTTGTTGTTCCTGAATACGTTAGCGGCGGCAGAGCTGGAAACTTATTTAATATAGGTCTTATGGTCTGCGGGAAAAGGAGCAAGTACCTTTTAGAAAAAAGTGTCCAGCGAATGATAGATCTTCCTTATAAGAACGGCACTGCTCCAAACACCGAAATGTTTTCTTTATGTGATATTGTACAGGAAGACAAGGTGAATGTACTTGAGCTAGACTACAAACACTATATGCATTTATGGGGAAACCATAAACTTAAGAAGACTTTGTCAGTTGAAAATGGTAAATTTGTTGTACAAAACGAGGATGGTAGCAGGGTAAGGTTCTACCACTTCACCACGCATATAGATCCGTACCAGGGCAGCAATGTACTGCGCTTCTCTTACGAAAGTAAAACAACTAACAGGATGTGGTTTAAGAGGTTCAACAACCCAGTTGGACTCATATACAACCACCTAGATGTAAATGAAGATTTTAATACAATTAAAGAAAGTCAAGAATCATGGTCGATAAAGTAAGGTACGCTCAGATAGATCCTAACGGGTTATGTAACGCTGGATGTTGGTTCTGTCCAGTCGCTTATCACGGAAATCCTAAGGAGTCTGTAAACCAGATGTCTCCTGAAGATTTTAGGAATGTTATACAGCAGATACACGAGAACAAGGGCGGCATAGTTTCTGAGCAGTTCAATGGTATCTATACCTCTCACTACAATGAGGCACTTATATACGCCTACTTCGAGGAGATGCTAGAAACGCTTAGAGAGTTTAGGCTAGGTATGGTTGTGCTTACTAACGGTACACCACTTACCCCTGCGAAAACGGATATCATAAACAAGTACCAAGACGTGGTGTGGGGAGTATGCGTTAACGCACCTATATGGACAGACGCTGAGCTTTTTGAGAAGCGAACCAATATGAAGCAGCAGCTATTCTCTAGGCTAAACGAAAACGTAAGGTACGCTGCAGATAACTTTAAAAATAAGAACCTACTGTCTATTCAGATCAACGGTCACGACAGGGAGTCTGGAGCGCTAAAGGGTCCTAAGTTTCCTGATATATCCGCTACAGAGCTAGATGAACAGGTTGCCGCCGCTAAAGCGCTATTCCCTAACGTAAACGTATTCAAGCAGCCGCACCTAATAGATAGAGCTGGACTCATTGATGACTATATTTCATCTTCTCCGTTTATTAAGAAGGATAAAAAAGTTATAGGGTGCCAAGGTAAAAGAGATACAGAGTGGCTTCACATCAACGCTAACTCAGAGCTATTTTTATGCTGTAACGACTACCATATGGAGCATAAGTACGGTAGCTTGAAGGAAAATAGTTTACAGGATCTGTGGATGAGCGATAAGCATAAGGAGGTTCTAAACCACGCCTGGGGTACTATATGTGCTCAGTGTACGTCCGCTATATGGGAGGCATAGTCCCTACAATTAACTATCTTTGCTTAAAATATTTGTATAGTGGCTAATACAGGCATAAAGAACGTATTGACCTTAAGGAAGTATGTGAACGGGATGGCTACCAGTGAAGTTAAGAACAACGTAGCCGGCGATCCTGACTACATAGCTCCGTACCAAGATTTAGTAGACTGCCCTACAGTAATAGCAACAACCACTACTACGTCATCAACAACCACCAGCACTACCGGTACTCCTCCATCTACTACCGTAGATATTACAGGTGTTACTGCACCTATAGTTCAGGGAGATGTAGACAACTACGGCGCTACCGTAGGTGGAACCACTACCGGAGATATTACCTACACCTGGAGAGTGACTAAGGGTGAAATAACAGGCGGCACCTACGACGGTTCACTTAGAAGTGTTTTAACGGGTACCGCTGCATCTGTCCCTGACATAGAAGTAACCTGGGGTCTTTACGGAACGGGGGCTGGTCTTATAGAGCTTGATGTCACTAGAGGTGGCGTAAGCAACTCGGACTCTGAAGCTGTAAACGTACTACCTCTTTACTATATATTCAACGCGTGTGACGGTGGAACAACTGTCATAGATCAGCTATCTACACCACCTACAATGGATCAAGGCTTAGGTCAAAGGTATGCAGACCTGTCTCAGCAAACAGCAGTATACTACGTGTGGTCTGGATTCACTCAAGCTGACTCTAGTGGATACCCTGTGGTAGATCTTCAAGCAGTTACACCAACGGCTTACGGATGCCCTAGCACATCTACTACTACATTAGCCCCTGAGAGTATTACGATCACTGGACCATTTACCGCAGCGAGCGCTGGCGAATCTGGCATAGAGTATACTGTAACCACTGTATATCCAACCACCGAGTGGGTGCTAACAGATCAAGCTTTAGCTGAGTTTACCCCTGTAGATATAACGATCACCACATCTACATCAGGAACTGGAACCGCAACGTTTGAGGTTACCTTTGGTCCGTACAACGGAGATGGAACAGAGACCCTAAGATCTCAGATCATAGCTACATCAGGTAACGTTACTCCGCAGGTGTCTGGAACTATAGAAATAACTCAAGGACCAAGCTAGAGAACTATGTCTTATACACTAAGCTACGACGAAAAAGTAAACGGATGGGTTTCATTCTTCTCCTACCAGCCGGAGATGATGGTCAACCTTAACAACGATATGTATAGCTTCAAGAACGGACAGCTTTATATACACGAGCAGGAGAGCTCTACCAGAAACTCGTTCTACGGACAGCCTTCAGAACCCACAACCGTTGAGGTCATCATGAACGCATCACCTTCAGAGGTTAAGATATTCAAGACCATAGAGCTAGAGGGATTCTCTTGTAACTGGGACGTAGAGATAGATACCAACCTAATATCAGGTCACGTGTCTAAGGAGTCGTTTAAGGATAAGGAGGGTATCTGCTACGAGTACATCAAAAGAAACGAGGAAGATGTACTGGACACAAAACTACTGTCCGTACAAGGTGTAGGTGAGGTTTCATCTGTAAGCGGATCTACCGTTAACTTTACATCGGTACCTAACAACATCAACGTAGGGGACTCTCTCTACTACCAGGTCATAGGAACCCCAGTAAAGGTAGGAACAATAACAGCGGTCACAGGCACCTCTGTATCAGTTGGTTCTGTACTGTCCTCTCCGTCTGTAGGCAGCTTTGCTTTCGCGGCTAAGTCGTCTGTAGCTGAGAGCTATGGTCTAAAGGGATACTACGCTAGCGTTAAGCTAACCAACGAAGACACAGGACCTGTAGAGCTATTCGCCGTAAACAGTGAGATCATCAAAAGTTTCCTCTAATATTAGTATCTTTGCTTGATATAATATAAAGTATATGGCAATACCATTGATAGTTGCAGCAGGTGTAGCCGCAGCAGGTTCTATAGCACAAGCGGTCAGTGGAGCTACTAGAGCAAGCCGAGCAAGAAAGGCGCTTGAAAATTTCCAGAGACAGGAGCTAAGAAATGTTACCGAAGGGATGAGGATATCTACCTTAGGCGCAGAGCTACAGACACAAGAAGCACAGAGAAGATTTGCTACAAGCGTTGAGGCGCTTAGATCAGGCGGTGTTCGTGGTCTTGTAGGTGGACTTGGAGCTGTGGAACAGCAACAACAAGCAGCACAGCAACAGATAGCAACAGGTTTAGATGTACAGCAACAACAGATCGAGCAGATGAGAGCTCAGGATGAAGCCAATGTAAGAGCTATGCAGGAGCAGAGAGAGTCTTCTCAGATAGCGGGACTTGGAGCCGAGATGGCTGCAGGTAGACAGCAAGTTCAAGCTGGGTTACAGGGACTTGTTCAGACAGGTTTATCAGCAGCTACCATGGGATTAGGTTCAGCAGCAGGAGCAGCCTCTGGGGCGCAAGCAGCTGCAGGAGGAACAAATTTTACAGGACTTATGTCAACAGCTCAACAAGCATCGAACATACTTCAACAAGGAGTTCAGTTGCCGTCAGCATTCACAACTCCTAGAACAGCTATCCCTTTACCGAATCCTACAAGAAACCAATAGATGGCAGCGAACAGCGGAGCATATTACGAAGGTCTACAGTACGCCAGTCAGGGTGTACAGCCTGTTAATTTTGGAGAGCTCTCTATGGGTTTTGCCAAGATAATGGAGGACAAACGTCTAGAGGAGAAGAGAGATAGAGAGAAGCGTGAGGCTACTCAGATGGAGATGACCCGACTCTTCGGGGAAGAGATCTACTCAGCTTTTGACGGCACTGGCCTAGCCGATATAGATATCGTTAACGCAAAGATCAAGGACTCTATCGTAGCGAGAGCTAACGTAATCAATAGTATGTACGATAAGGGTGAGCTCACTAACCCGCAGATGATGCAGGAGATGGTGAAGCTGAACGCTCAGTCAAATAAGTACGCTTCGTTTGCTAACTCTATATCTACCAAGGTAGAAGAGATACAGGAACTTGGTGGCAACGCCTCTGAGTACACTACGTTGATGCTAGAAAGAATCGACGACCTAATGAAGAACGCGTCTCCTGTTATGGATAACGCTGGAAACCTTAAGTTCCTAACCAAGGACGGTGACGCTGTGGTTTCTAATCCATTCAATGAGCTTGAGAGACTTCTAGATGTACGTCAGAAGTACGATACCACTCCTGTTATTGAGAGTATCATTAAGTCAAGAGGTAAAGAGCGAGTTACTGAAGGAGGTGCCGTTGTAGAGAAGCTTGTTGATCTAAACGAGAACGATGAGAAGGCGATCAGAGATATAGTTAATACCTTAGACGACGCCGACAAGTTTGATATCGCTATGAGAGCAGGAGTTGAGGTTAAGAGAGACCCTAGCTCTGTGTTTAAGATCCTAAACCAAGACGAGGTTGACAGTGGCATTGTAACATATATGAAAGACCTTGCCAAGGGACGCATCGATCAGATGAAGACCGTAGACGAGGTTGCTGGAGAACAACTTTCTATGCAACTAAACCAAGATTACAGAGCAGCTCAGAAGTTCGCTAAAGAAAATCAAGGTGCCGTCGTTAATGTCGTAGGAGATAAAGAAGAAGATCAAGAGATACAGGTATTCCCAGCTCCAGGCAAGAATGTACTTGTTAAGTCTATTATAGTAGATAATAACGCTATACCTACAGCAAACATTGGAAGATATGTAGTTGATAAGGATGGCAATCATAAGGCGACTATAAGTTACGTCACAACTAAAGAGGTACCGCCTGAACAAGGGAGAGGCCCTTCAACACTTAAGGAGGTTACTACCACAGAAGACATAACGATCACAGACCCTGGAACTATAAACCAGATAAGAACTCAGTTTGGCTTAGACCCTATTAAAGAGGTGGCAGCTCCATCTAAACGTAAACCATACTAATGAACGAAGAGATCTTAAAAAAGTTATACGAAAGCGCTACTTCTGTTTTCGATATGCCTAACTACGATCAGTTTGTCTTGGATATGCAGGACGAAACAAAGTTAGACGTTTTTAGAAATAGTATGTCTGAGCATTATGATATGCCAGAGATGAATCAGCTAAAAGCTGACCTCGGTTTCGTAAAAAAAAAAGAAGATACGGAGTTACCTTCAGAGGATGGTTTATCGGAGCCTCAAGACTCTGAGTTCGTTAAGAAATTTAAGTCTACGGGACTCGCTACTCTATCGAATATAACTAGGATCCCTTCCTACCTACAGGAGCAGGTTATAACAGTAGCCGCTGCATTTGATCCTGAGCTCAAGAAAACACTAGACGAGATGTCCTTCGAGGAGCGTGAGCGCACCTTCGAAACTATGGCTAATATAAGTGGCCAATTTGCTGCAGGAACAGCTGCAAGAGAGGCTTCTGAAAACCTAAGAGTAAGATCGAACGAGATAGCTGAGACATTCAAGCAGTACGATCAGACCATAACAGAAGACATCGCCGACCTTAAACTCGGTCAGGCTACAGCAAGATTATTCTCAGAAGTAGGTGGTGCTATACCATCGATAATGCAAGCCTTTATTCCTGGTGTAGGTATAGCTTCTATAGCGGCTGGAACAGCTGCAGAGAAAAGTAGAGAGCTGCAGGAAGAAGGTGCTGATCTTGGGCTAAAAACATCTGCTACAGCTGCGTTATATGGAGCTGCGGAAGGAGCTCTAGAAACGGTAACCAGAGGTATAGGTAAGAAATTCTTCAAGTCCCTTGCAGGAAAGTCTAGCGAATTTATTGAAGGTACACTTAATAGCTTCTTTAAAGAAACAGCTAAGGACTTCGCGCTAGAGGGTAGCTCGGAGCTCGGTACAGAGCTTTTACAGAATCTTACAGACCTAGCTATACAGGGTGATGAGGAAGCATTCGACAAGAAGTGGCAGGAGTACGCAGATATATTTATCATAGGTGGTCTCGCTACAGCACCTATCAGTGGAGCTACTCAAGGAGCTAATATAACAAGACAGACACTTCAGAAGAGAGCTATCGATAGAAAACTTGAGACATCTAAGTACGACGATCTTGTGGATATGTTCAGTAACCCTGAGGTAGATCAAGATACAGAGGACCTAGCTGTACCGCAGACAAAGAAGTTCTTAAAGTTCCAGCTTGATCAGAAGGTGTTGGATGGAGATATCACTCGTGAAGACGCTGATAAGGCGCTAAAGAACTATGAGGATGCTACATATATTAAGAACGAGTTCAGTGGTCTAGAGATACCAACCGAGAACAGATCTAAGGTAGCTGCATTGCTACTAGAGAAACGCGATCTAAAATCTAAGATAGCAGGAAAAGAACCAGCCCTTGTGTCTAAGGAGATCGAAAGATTCCAGAGCATAGATGGAGAGATAAAGTCATTGCTAGAGGCAGCTCCTGCCGTAGCAGAGACCGAAATAGAACAAGCTGCTCCTGCTGTAGCACCAACCGTAACTCAGCAAGCACCTCAGACGGTAGAAGAGGCTCTTAACAGACCTGTCACGTTAACGTCTTTAGGAGGATCAGCTCTAGAAACTCCAATCGAAGGAGACCTATACGTAGAGGGTCAGCAGGTAGTTGTAGAGGACGAAGCTGGAAACATAACAGAGCTAGGTAACGTAGATGAGATATCATCTAGCACGCTTGAGTCTATTGGTATTCAGGTAGCAGAGCCAGCCGTTAAGCCTATGACCGACGGTAACCTTATGTTCGAGGACAGGTTGCTTATCAGCGACAAGAAAGGTATCAAGAGAAACAAGAGAGGTGAAATATCTCGCGTAACCCTTCGTGAGGAAGGTGGAGCTTTCGTAACTTTACGCGGAGCTAACGCTGAGCAGGCAGCCTATCAGATACTACTAAGAGAAGCCACCTCACCAGAGCAGGCTGAATTTATAAACCAACAACTAGAACAGGATGAAGAATTCCAAAACGAATTTAGAGAAGCTACAGAGCCTACCGCTCCAGAAGCAGCTCAAGTACCTCAGCAAGTTGCAGGAAACAGGCTCAGAAACGAGCCCCTACCGGACGCGACAAGAATTAGCGATAAGCTTGCAGAAAGAACTGGCAGAGATCGACCAAGAACTGAAAACCTTAAGAGGTTAGACGAGGAGAAGTCTAAAAGAATATCTGACGCGTTTGACGCGTTAACAGAGACCCCTGCTGATCCGAGAACCGTAGAGTCTTATGAAGCGCTAGCTAACGAGACCTTAGAGCAGTACCAGTCTATTATAGATGAGGGATACAGCGTGATCATTGATAACGCAGAGCCTTACGAGAACTCTCAGGACATGATAAGTGACCTCAGGGACAACAAGAGAATGAAGATATTCTCTACGGAGGCTGGGTTCGGAGACACAGCTATCACAGAAGAGCAGAGAGCTTCTAACCCAATGCTCAGAGACAGTGGCCTTACCGACGCTAACGGTCAACCGCTGCTTGTAAACGACGTATTTAGATTCGTACACGACTTCTTTGGACACGCCAAGGTAGGAAACTCATTTGGTCCAAGAGGAGAAGAGATCGCCTGGCAGGTACACTCTCAGATGTACTCACCTACAGCCAGAAGAGCGATGACCACAGAGACAAGGGGACAGAACTCTTGGGTTAACTTTTCTGGCGTAAACGACAAAGCTTTCGCTATAAGAGATGAAGCTAGAGCTCTAAGAGCTGAGGCTAATAGAACCACTGATGTAAACGAAAAGATCCGACTACTAGAGGAGGCTAAGAAGAAAACCGAGCAAGCCTACGACACCATGAAGTTCGCTGACCAGAAGATCGGTCTACTTCCTGATGAGTTCGTATTCGAGGAGGTAACTCAGGATCCTATTCAGGTAGAGGTAGATAAGCTATCAGATATACTAGGAACCAAGAACGTTCAAGAACGTGTAGATAATGCCGTTAAGGCGCTATCTAAAATCGCTCCAGATGTACAGTTCCTGGTCTATGAAACAGAGCAAGAGTATACCAGAGCAACAGGTAACACCGCCTCAGGATCTTACGACCCTATCACAAGGGTGGTGAGCATAAATAAGCAGAAAGCTAACGGAAGAACCGTGGCTCACGAAGCATTCCACGCCATACTTACTAACTACGTTAAGACCGATGCAGAAGCTAAGGCTCTTACGGAGAAGATGATAAAGGCGGTATCTAGAAACGCTCCGTTCGAGCTCAAGGAGTACCTTAATGAGTTCGCTGCTGACTACGATAACAATATTCAGTCTGAAGAAAAATTAGCTGAGCTCGTAGGTAAGTTAGCTGATGAGTATACATCGCTTCCCACAAACACGCAGAGCACCATCAAGAGATGGTTAGATAGCATAGCAAAAGCACTTGGACTTGTACAGTTCACAGATGCTGAGGTTATAGATGTATTAAACACCATATCAGGTAAGCTAGCTGCTGGAGAAGAGATCGCGTTCGAAGATATAGATGTGCTAGGTGATCCTAAGACCATAGGTGCTAAGATGGCTAAACGATTCCAGGCCAACTTCAAGGACCCTATAAGCGGACTTTCATTTATATACGATAAGAACTCAGAGCGATTTAAGTCACTAGAGGAGCAGGGATTCATTACAAGAGATAGAAGCTTAGCTGACTTTGATGGGGATATATTGATGCTACATCAACCTGATGCGGCGTTCTCTGGGACCATAATGAAAGGTGATGAGGTCATCGTCGAAGGTAAGGGTGGTATATTCTATCCTATCAAGTTCCACGATGAAGGTTTCTTCTGGGCGAGCACTGAAAGAGCTGCTAACAAGATGGCTAAGGATCTCAATGAGATCTACGAAAGAAATAACGGTAGAGTGCTTATGGCACTCACCTCAGCTCCTTATGATAAGCTGCTTTATAATACTACTATGTCTAATGCAGTTGTAGACTTTTTTATGTCAAAGGCTGTAGACAGAAGGTTCAAGATAAAGAAAGATGAGGTGCGAAAAGGCATCATCGAAGCATCAAACAAAACACTTGAGGTAAGTGATAGAACCACTGGTCTAGGTCTTAACATAAAGAAAAGCGAGAACGTAAACGATGTGTTAGTTCAGGTAAGAGAGAAACTTCCATCAGCAACCTTTGCCGATAGAAAGGTCTTCGTTAACTCTCTTATTTCAAATATGGTAGACTTCATAAACAACAATGAGGTCTCTGTTAAACAGTTCGGAGAGATATTCAGTACAGGCATACAGAACAAGTACTTCAAGGGTATCAGTAAGACAGGTAAGGTAAGGATATCTACAGCCAATATGATACAGGCTATATCTGAGATGTTCACTGAGCCTATACTAAAAGAAGGAGTAAGAAGAAATACAGGGGGACAGGTATACGCTATACTAGAGCTAAATGGTAGAGTAAAAGCGGTGGACTCTGACGCTCATGAATCTTATCCTAGAGCTATACAGTCTGAGGAGGGTCAGAAAACAGTTGTACATATCCTTAAAGATAGACTCGACTGGAACGACAACTTCATAGATCCTGAAACAGGTCAGGCTATACCAAAAGAATCTGAGCTAAGAATATATCCTCCAAGCGTAGGTATGTCCGTAAAAGGGCTTCAGCTTAAGGTAAGAGAGCAGGTATCAAACGTAAGACAGGTAGTTAGAACAGCTAAAGCTAATGGTATATCTGACGAATCTATTCTTAAATACCTAGCTGACAACAAGCTTGACGTAAGAGAAGGTGTCGAGATACTAGATCGCATCAATCAGGAGCAGAGAAGAGCTAAACAGAAGGCAGAAGGACTATTCGATCCATCTAGAAATGTAGTCGTTAACTTCCTAGACAACGTATACAAGACGTGGATGTCTGGTAGAGGATACAGACCACTATCTATGCAGACCTTATCTGAGTACAAGGAAGGAGCTATAGAGGCTGAGATACGTATAGCCAGAAAGAACGTAAAGAGGATAGAGAACGCTATAAAAGGTGATAAGGATCCTAAGAAGATCATCAGCGCTATAGACGCGTTTATGCGCGGAGAGCAGGATCACGGTGTGCCAGATGCTATGATACCTATGGTATCGGATATGCGTAGACACCTAGACAATCTTTCTAAGAAGCTTGTGGACTCAGGAGCTATTCCTTCTACAGAATCTAGACAGAATATCATAAATAACCTAGGATCTTATCTTAATAGGTCTTATGAGATATTCGATAACAAGAACTACGCTAAGAAAGTAACCAACCAAGTAAAGCAAGCTGCTAAGAATAAGCTTAGAGATATATATAGAGAGTATGCTGAGACCGAGTCACTAAGATCTGGTGTACCTGTAGATATCGTTCTAGAAAGAAGGGTAGATAGAGCGATCGATGAGATCCTTAATCAAGACGAGGGTAACGAGTTCGTTATGAAGTCTAAGCTTGGATCGAAGAATCTTAAGCCACTTGAACAGCGTAAGGATATACCTGCTGAGATCAGAGCTCTTATGGGAGAGTATGGCGATCCTGCTATGAACTACGTAAGAAGTATCCAGAAGGTAGCTTCTATCATAGCTAGTCAGAACTATCAGAAGCAGCTTAGAAAAGAAGGTGAAGGCGTATATCTATTCACCGAGCCAACGGGTATATATAATGTAAAGATAGCTGGAGAGTCTTCTAAGAGTATGGATATCTTAGCTGGTATGTATACCACCAAGGATGTCGCAGAGGCTATGACGGCTAGCGGAATAATAGATGTCAACCTTAGAAAAGCTCAACCTATATATGACTACTACCTTAAATCTGTAGGAGCGGTTAAGTACACTAAGACCATCTTATCATTAGGTACTCACGCTAAGAACATCATAGGTAACATACCTTTTATGATCGCCAACGGTAACTTTAGTTTCAAAGCATTCAACGAAGCTATCAACGTTTTAAGGGCTGAGTACAGTAAGGATGGCGGTCAAGAGCTCCTTAATAAGATGGACGAGTACACAAGGCTCGGTATCATCAATCAGAGCACCACACTTAACGAGGTAAAAGAACTTCTGTCCTCTGGAAAAACATTCGAGGATGTGATGATAGATAGAAGCGCTCAGAAAGGATGGGATAGGATTGTAACTAAGGGAAGATCATTCTTTGGTATGGCTCAGAAAGCATATCAGGTAGAGGATGACTTCTTCAAGATCGCCGCATATGAATCAGAGAAAGTTAAGTACGCTAAAGCTTTATTCAAGAAGAACCCTAACCAGCTTACAGAAGCTGAATCAAAAGAGGTTTCGGATAAAGCAGCAGCTATCGTAAAGAATACGCTACCTAACTACGGAAGAATAGGTGGATACGTGAAGCTATTGAAAGCTATACCTATCGCAGGTACCTTTATCTCGTTCACCTCTGAATCTGTACGTACATCTTACAATACCATAGATCTTACGATGAAGGAGATCGCTGATCCTAAGACCAGGGCTATAGGTATAAACAGGTTAGCTGGTATAATGGCACTAGCCGCTGTGAAGGCGGGTATCGTAGTTCTTTGGGGAATGAACTCTGGAGATGATGAGGAAGAAAGCTTAGATCAGGCACGTAAGTTCTTGCCATTCTGGGATGAATATTCAACCATAGCTCCTACAGAGATCAAGGACGGAGTGTTTAAGTACAGAAGTATTAGCGCATCTGATCCTCATGGATATATGACCAAGGTTTTCAATGCCTATTACTCTAGCGATAGTTTTAGAGAGGGTCTTATAAATGCTCTAGGAGAAGCTGCTGAGCCTTGGACAAACCCAGATATATTATTCTCTCAGTTGACCGAAATGATCTCTAACAGAGACGGAAACGGAAGGCCTATATTTAAAGAAGGAGACACCAGCGAAGAGATTACTGAGAAGGTGTTGTCTAGGATATGGAAGACCTATGAACCTGGTACCATCACCTCCGCAAAAAAGATAGCTAAGTCAGAGAACCCCGGTAACGAAGTAATAGGTCAGTTTACTGGATTTAAGGAGCACAGTGTAGACGTACTAGATGTACTTGGATATAAGTCATATGATATAAGAGACAGGGCTTACGAATCTTCATCAGACTACTCTAGAGCAAAAAGACAATACGAGAGAGGAGAGATAACGATAGAGCAAAGAAATGAGGTATACGATAGGGTCAACGAGAAGTGGAAGAACGTATACGATGAAGCTATCGAGCACTACAACGGAGCGCTTTACTTCGGTATAGATGAGAGAGATGTACAGCAGAAGATGCTTGACTCTCGCATACCTAAGTACGTACTTAGAGGTATTATCTTAGGTGAGATACCTGATATGCCTTACGACTAGCTGTTGTTGTAGAAGTAGTACGGAGAGTTACCGTAGGTACGATCGATGTCCTCTGAGGTCAGTTGCTCTTTGTATATAGAAAGCCTTGGAGGGTTCTCCTTGTCGTAGGGCACGATGAAGTCTGGGTTGTGCCACCTTAGAAGGTTATTAGGCTGCAAGCAAAAGTTACCGTCATCCAGCACTATAAAGTGGTAGCACTTAGAGTCCTGGTCGTTTGAGTAGCCTACATTTATCTCGTTGAGGTCACCCTCGTAGTCGTCTATAGTGAACACATACCTACCCTTCCTCCAGACCTTATCCCTGCAGAAGACCTCTACAGACTTATTCTGAAGAAACGCAAACGTAGTTACGGCTATGTTGTTAGACTGGCAGTCCCACGTCTGCAGTAAGGACAACCTCTTCTCCTCATCAACGGAGAGCACGTCATACTCCTCTGAGTGAACGAACGCGCTTATAGGCATATTCCAGAACACAGCTCCAAACGAAGACTGAAAGTGGAAGTGCAGCGGCCTGTTAAGCATAGACTTAACGCCAAATATATACCCCTCGGTCAGGCCATCGCTATCCTTGATGTACTCGTTTCGTATGTATGCCTGAATGTATGGTGTATTCGCGTTAAGCTGCGCCATTAAAATAGGTGTGTTAGTCGGGCTATCTGCCCGTGGTTCTTGTCGTGAATGAATCCTTCAACAGCCTTAGGGGCGTGCTGATACCCGTTTCTATGATGCCACCCGTCTGTTCCGCTTGGGCTGCGTAAGCTCTCTATGGTTACGCCTATGTCGTCCTTAACGATCTTATGGTGCACGTGGTGCGTGTACACGTAACGCTTCTGGTTCTTACCACCTAACCACCTGTCGCACTCCACAGACATAAGCTTACCTAGGTCCTGCCACTTCGCTCCGTCGCCGTGCGTCGTGCAGATCAGGTTGTCTCCGTAGGTGTAGTACTTACGGTGAGCGATGCTCACATCGAAGGTAATGTTCTCACAGGTCCTGTACCACGTCTGAATAGAGTCGGCTAAAAAGAACCCGTGGGTGTAGTCGTGGTTCGATGGGTTGTACATGAAGTGTACGTCAGCGATGGTCATCAGCCTGTCTATCACGTCGATGTAAAGCTTCTTGGCGATCAAAAAGTTGTCGTACCACATCCCATCTGTGTCCTGCGGTGTGCCAGAGGTAGTTGTTCGTCTCGGCGAGTCGATGTGTAGGACGTCGTTTCCTGCCACGAAAACTATCTGGTCTATATCGAACCCCTTAGACTTCTCGATAATGCCTTCAACACCCTCTAAAACGCGTTTTACGGCTATCTGGTTGTTGTAGTCCTCGCCCGTCTCGAAAGATGAAGCAAGTTTACCGATATGAATGTCTGCCGGATCGATCACCAGCAGGTTACCTAACCCTTTATGCTCCCTAACTATCTTAGGGTACGTAAATGTGTGACTCTCTACAGCGTCTATGTGGTCCTTGAGCATCTCCTCAAAGGTTGGACCGTTACTCTCAGCCTTGAAAGCTATCGACCAGTGCTTGCCCTTGTACCATCCGTGCTGTACGTTCTCTATAGGTATCCCTATCGACTCACACTCCTTTGCTAGCGCTGGGTTGTTCTTCTCAGCGTCAAGCCTCTTGTTCCAGTACCACACGATATTGTATAGCGCGTGGTAGCTCTTGTCGTAGAGGCCGCTGTCTTGTATTGATTTTGCTACCTTAGCTGGTGTTTGTCCAGCCCTTAGCATCTCAATCGCTTCTTGTTTAAATTTCATTGGATATAGATTTCCTGATGTAGTCTACCAGATCCGATAGCTTTCTCAGATTGTACTCAACAGAAGGGAAGTCCTGATCACACAGCGCCTCGTAGATATCGTCGCACACGCCGTGAAGCTCACCCATAAGGATGTTAATTCTTTTTAGTCTGTCTTGTTCGTAGCTCATTATGTATCACAAAGTTATTAACTATTGTGACCCAGATTACAGTAAAGATATTAACACTCTGTTGATAACTTAGGATCGATCCAAGCACCCTCAGATACAAACTCTAGGAACATGTTCAGGTCGATCTCAAATACATCGTAGACCACAACGTCTGTGGGTGTCTCGTATATAATAGTAGCAGCGAAGTAGTAGTCCTCCTCAACCACGAAGGCTACGGTCTTGGTCTTTACCACGTCGTAGTCCGGCTTAACGTAAGATAGCGCGTCGATGATGTTCCACTTCATATCGTGCCAGTCCTCGTTTAGGTACGAGTCGGCAAAGTAAGAGACGGTAATCGAATCAATCGCCTCTATAGACTTCTGTTGTAAATCCATAGCCTTCTAGTTCTTTTAGTCTGTACTGTTGAATAGGGCTAAGCCTGCCCTTCTGGGTCTTTATCTCTGAAAATATAACGGCAGCGTCAGGTGGTATAGCTAAGACGTCAGGAATCCCGTTCCTGTTTGTCTTTATCAGCTTGATCACATAGTAGCCCTGCTTCTCGAGCTGGTCTATCCTTTTCTTCTGAATCTGCTGCTCAGTCATATTACAAAGATATCAAATCACTTCTAAAATGAGACAGCGTGTAATCTTTTTTGTTGCTGACCGCCTTGTAGATGCGTTTCTCTATACCGTTGTTAGCGAACACCCAGTATATCTTGTTGTGCTTCCTGTCCTTGGTGGTCATACGATCCCTAGCCTGCCAGTAGCTGGTAGCGCTGAAGTCGATGTTGTAGAACACGATAAAGTCTGCGTTGCGTAAGGATATACCCTCACGACCGCTAACGATCTGTAAGGCTATGTGCTTACACTTACCCGAGTCAAAGTCCTCTAGGTTGTCACAGATATCGCTACCGAACACCTTCTTAAGCGCGTTGTACTCCTCCTTGAACTTGTAGAATATACCTAGGCGCTCTGTGTCAAACTTCCACCTAATAAACTCAGCCTTGCTGTAGTCAAACACCATACTGTTACCGCTCTCGAACTTAACCGTTCCGCTGTACATCTGGTGCAGCTTAGACATAAGCTTAGCGCCTGTATCCGCCAGTATCACCTCGCTAGCGCCCTCTATTACTAGGTTGCGCTTAAGGTTCTTGCACATCGCGTAGGTGTTGTCCTGCATATCTACGTACAGAACCTCCTCCTCTATGGTCGACTCAAACCCAGCCTGTGACTGCGTGTAGGAGATCGTGTACGGACTCATAGCCTCCGTGATCTCAGGTCTACCGTCAGAGTAGTCGTTGATGTTGAACCCGTTGATCTTCTTCTGCGTCACGTTCACGTACTCTGAAGCGAACTTGTAGAAGTTCTTGTACGCAGAGAACGGGTTGCTAGGTACACCATATACCTGATGGTACATCTGCGAGTAGGACTCCGGAGTAGGGGTGCCTGACAGAAAGATAGCGTACGGGTTGTTCACTATCATCAGCTGACGCACTAGCTTCGCTCTGGTGCTCGCCTTAGGGAAAGCTCCTAGCGAGTGTGCCTCGTCTACTATGATCGTGTGCCACCCCTTCTGAGGTACCTTGTGCAGGCTCTCGTAGTTGATCACCGTCAGTAGGTAGTCCGGAGAAAGCAGATCGTAGTCGCTGACTATAGAAGATATAGCCTTCTTCTTGGTGATGAACAGTACCTTAGTACCACTAGCTAGTCTGTTAGTTATTCCCAAACTGGTAAGTGTCTTACCTGTGCGCACCTCCATAGCGAGGTAGAGCATCCTGTGCTTCTCAAGGATACCCACACCCCTCTCTATGATGTCTTTCTGGTAGTCTCTGAACTCAACCATTTAATTGTCGCCGTTAAGAAAATCAATAATAAATACTATATCCTTTAGAAGGAGCTTGTTGGCGTAGTTGGTATTGTGATGCAAGTTATCTGCTACACCCTCTATCATGCGACAAACTTGATTTACGACTGAATATTCCATCGCAGAATCACCTAAGATGCCTCTTAACTCTTTTAGCTCCCACAGTGGATCCCGTTCACCATAAGCTTTTAATTGAATTCGCTTTAAATTTTCTTCGTTAACTAAATCTAACTTGTTATCCATATTTTTCTTTTAACATTTTATATATAGACGGTAGCGCCGCCTGCGCCTCTTTCTGTGTCTTGTAGGTGGTAGAAGACTCAATAGAGATACTCTTCTTGAGCCTTCCGTTCACCATCTTCATCTCCTGACCCTCGGTGGTTATACCTCCGCGCTGTACAACGATCTTGCACTCGTTAGTTACACCGTTGAGTGTACGTACAAACACCTTGAAGTCGTTATCGATGCACCACTTGAAGTTAAGGTACTCCTCGTGGACCTCTGGGCTTACTCTAAAATACAAGTTCTCCTTCGTGTACGGCATCTTCCTTAGTTTTAAACACTATCCATCGCCCTAACTTATCTCTGCCCTCCACAGCTTCAACGCCATCCATAAAGGTAGCGAACGCAAGCAGCCACTTGTAGAACAGTGTTCTAGATATAGTCATCTTCGCCTTCGGAGCAAAGTCAGGGTTATCAGTAATAAAATCATTATACAGGTCGTCTTTAAATATCCTCTTATCGTACACGATAACATCCGCAGACTTGGTGCCCTCAACAAGTCCTAGCCACTCGATGAACTCGTGACAGGTCTCAGAGGCAAGCTTACGTATGCCTAGGTTCTTGAACTCAGACTTAACAAGCCCGCTCTCTAGGTACAGCTGTAGGTTGCTGATCATGTAGTTATCAAACGCAAGCCACTCCTGCTCTGTCCATTCGTCGAACAGCCGCATACCGAACTCATCCACGGGGGTGTAGTCCTTGTTGTAGTGCTGCCTGAACTCAAGCTCCCACTTACGGCGCTCGAAGGAGTTACCCTTACCGCTTATCGCGTAGTTGGTCGTGATCACGATCTTAGGGCTGTGCCTGAAAGGTATCTTTATCGCGTCCTTGTTCTTCTTCTCAAGGGTGATACCCTCAGTTATAACAGAGAACAGTCTCTCGAAAGGGAAGCCCTTCTTGACGTCGTCAAACGATATCACCTGCGTGTCGGTAGATATGGTCTGGAACGCAAACTGCTTGTCGAACGAGAAGGTCTTACCGTCGATGTACGACACCTTCTTCATCTTGCTTATAGCCTGAACAAACAGCCCCTTACCCGTACCTCCCTCAGGGTTGTCGGTGATCACCTCGTCGTTTAGTATCACAGATGGGCAGAAGCCCGGATCCTTGTAGCCGCTCATAAGGAAACCTATGGTAGACCTGAACGACAGTATAGCCTCCTCACTGCCTCCAGATATGTTAGACAGGAACCCCTTGAAGTCACAGTCGTCATTGTCTGCAGGGATGTAGTCCCTATCTATCACCTGATCTCTCCACACGAACCCACCAAGGTCCACGTAGTCTATCTGCTCCAAGCTGTCCTTCATAACCTTTAGCGCGCAGTTGCGGAAGTAGATGAACGACATATCAAGGGTGTCCTCGACGAAGTGGATGTTCACCGTGTCTAGCAGGGACAGGAAGTCCTCCTTGAAGAACCGCGTCTTGTCTGCGAAGTAGTTGTAGATGGACAGGTCCTCGAACTTCTCTAGGTAGCCTAGCACCATATCCTTCACGTCCTCCTCAGCAGCCTTATCGATAAGGTTGTTGGTCACCTTGACGAACATATACTTGTCGCTACCGTGTGGCGCGTACTTGTAGAAACCGTTCTGCTGAAGGAACTCCTTGAATACGTAGTGTATGATATTAACAGCCCCCTTGTCAGATACCGTCCAGAACTTACTCACGGACATGTTCTTCTCTATGGACTCCACCACCTCATCGACGTCTTCTTCAGCTACGCTAAGCTCTATTAGGTCTTTCTTTATTTCCTTCGAGGACGCGCCGCTTATGATCCTTGACTTGATCCGATGAACTTCGTTCTCGTCCTCGTAGAACTTTGTTCCGTGCGCAGCTCTGTTCCTGTAGGCAGACTCTATGGTGTTCTTTATCTCTGATGCCGGGAAGTCAGAGGACTGCATCTGCATTATAACGTACTCAGCCAGAGACTTACTGATACCGAAGTCGTTGAACGCCGCGGCAAGCACGAACACGTTGTTGTTACGAGCTCCCTCGACTAGACCGTACTCCTTCTCCCACCACCTCATCAGCCTGTCCATTATCTTGTTCTCATCCCTGATCGGTATGGTGGTGCGTATAGACCTCATATCCAGTGGCTTAGACTCCTCCTCAGATAGCTTGGTCCATACGTCAGACTCTAGGTTGATGTGGATCTCCGGATCGTACGACTCGTAGCACACACGGCTGATGTTCTTAGAGGTCACATCAAACTCAGGGCACCCGAAGTACTTCTCCAGCGCATCAAAGTACCGCTTGTGGTTCTCTATCTCAGAAGGGATCTTAACGATCACCTTTAGACCGTCGCCGCTAGGGCTAACGAACACAGCCATCACGTGAGCGTCCTCCTTCAGGGTCTCCTTAAACTCAAGCATATCTCGCTTGGTCTTGTAGCCATCGAAGTCAAGGCAGATCAGTCCGCTGTGCTCGATGATCGCGTCGTCCGCTCTCTTCTGGAACGTACCCGAGAAACAGATCGCAGGGAGCCCCTTCTTCAGCTCGTTACGCTTGGTCTTATCCTTCTCCTTACGGATCTGCTTGATAAGGTCGGCGTACTTGCCCGTCTGTATCCTATCGAAGACAACCTTCACGTCTCTGTGAAACGGCGTGGACGTCTCCTTGATGTTGCTAAATATAGTTACGGTCATAGCATCTTAATGATTGCGTCAAGCCTTAGCCTGACAAGTTCTACTTTATCTTCAGGTATGCGTGTGATGAGGTCCTCGAAGTTACCTACCTTCACTAGCCTGCGGTTCTCCTCCTCAACGATCTTCAGCTTGTACCTCAGGTTGGCGACTTCTCTCTTGGCCTCCTCATGCGATGCAGGTATGGTCTCGATCTGCCCCTGCTCGAAGTCTATCTCCTTACACAGCCTGTTGTAGGACTTCACTACATCCGGCTCGAAGCGTACTATGGTAGGGAACACGTTGCGTATGGCGTGAAGCACTGTCGCGTGGTCTGTGCCTACATCTTTTCCGATACTACTGAGGGTCCTGTTGAACATATCTCTCGCTATCTTATAGTAGACCGTCCTTCCGTACACGTAGATCCTCGCTCTCGATCTCTTTGTTATATCTACCCCAAACTCTTTAGAAACCTTCTCAATGATATCTTTATTTTTCATTTCTCTTCATTACATTAATAAATAAACTCAGTTCTTTTGCGTCTTCAAATATTACCCTGCTCTCCATAAACTGGGCTATCCATTTACCGTCCTCTATCTCGTCGTGAGCTGGAGTAAGCAGGTACACATCCTCATCAAAGTCGTATACGTAGTAGTAGAATGGTTCGGCCCAGTTGCCTTCCCCCTCATCCTGTCTCTCGAATCCTAGGTCAATTAGTTCTTGCTCTGTCATATCTACAAGTTTGTTCTTATTCCAATATTCCCTCTTGAGTCTATACGCATACGTTCTACCGGTCTTTTTTCTTGAATCGTTTTGTGTATAGCAACCGGTGCAATAACCGTAACTGCAGACAACGCACCGATGCTTTTTAAAAAATCTTTTCTGTTCATTTTAGAGTTTGTTGCGTTTTTGTTTTAGAGTTTGTGGTTAGCTTATACGCTTAATTTATACCACAATATGTAAGTTTATAGGCTTACTCTATGTTTGGCAGAACCACATCTATTTCTCTGAGGGTTTTTAGTAACCATTTAAGTTTCTCAAGATTGACTTCCTTATACGAGTTGCTTGCTATACACAACGTCCATTTACCATCATTTACCTCATCATCTTGGAATACATCAATGGTGTCTAACCAAGAACAAAACAAGTTACCAAACTGACCCACAAGACTGTATGTGATGTATTCCTTTTTAGCTACATCGTCATAGTCAGTTTCCTTCTCAAATCCTAATTCAAATAAATCTTTTTCTGTCATTGCTCAATAATTTTGGTTTGTCCAGCCTTCTCTAATTCCATCTGTAGGTTCGCTAGGGCTCTCCAAGCTACCTTGGCTGAGTGTCTTATACCGTCGTCGTCTATCTGTCCGGCCTGTATCAGGTGTCGTGATAGCGCGTCCAAGTGGTCGCTGGACTTACCCCTGTCCCAGTGCAGTGGCTTATCGGGGTGGTGCTGCTGGTTTCCAGCCCAAGAGGTGCGTGCTACCTCTAGTATCGCGTCAGGGAAGTACTTCAGTACGCCCGTGAACACAGGTTTATTTTTTCTGCTCATCGCCGATTAGTTTTACGATTATAAATGCTAAGATGATGGTGTTGACGTTTACAGGCAGTAGCCCGTTAAGTAGTGAAAGCGCCAAGAAGAACACTACCGTAAGTACGTACCTCATTCTTCCTCCTTGAAGTACTTGTTAATCCACTCCTGCTCCTTAACCTCGTCGACAAAAGATACGTATGCCTCGAAGAATAAGAACGATACTACGATATAGACACCTGAGTGGTCGTAGCTTATCTCTAGTGCTGGTAACACGTTTATCTGCCACCAAGATACTGATGAGTAGAGCTCTAAGCTGTACCTTCCTAGTTTTGATTTTTTCATTTAAATAGATTTAGAGACGCCAGATCTAGGGTGCTCGGGTCACACACCCCGTCACTGACTAATTAACCAAAAACTCAAATATGGAAAAACTCCCGATGTAGATCCCTGCCAAGGAGTCGAACCTCAGGCAGGGTGGTTACTAGATGTCTAGCTCTAGTGTTTCTTCCTCGACCTCGATCTCTCTTAGGTCGTTAGAGAAGTAGTTGTCCATGTGCTTCTTAAGCGCACCTGCGGCGGAGTCCGCTTGGTTTGACTGATCAACGTTTAAGGGCTTGCCTAGCGAGAACACAGGTACGCTGTACTTAACGCTTCCCTTCTTCTCGTCCTTAGACGAAGTGACCTCAACCCACTGGTTGTCGATGAGGTTCCTAGAGGCCTCCATAAAGTCAGACCACTCCTTCACGACCGCACCCTTGAGCGCGATGTTAGCGACAGATCCGTCCTCTAGCATTACGTACACAGATCGGTGGTACTTACCTCCGGCGGCAACAACATCAGGCTTGATGTCCTTGTAGAGCCCGCTAGCGATCTTCTTACCCTTGAAGGTCTGAACGCTTAGGTTCTCCTTACCGATGTAGAACACCTCGTTAGAGTAGATACCCGTCTGCGTGGCATCGTTCCACCCCTTTATGGTGTGGTAGTGCTGTAGGAAAACAAAGCGCAACGGAAGCTCAACAGCGATGTTGTCGCCTGAAGCTTTGTCGTAGTAGCTGAACTGCTTATCTACAGATTTCCAAGCTAGGTACTTGGTCGTTGGGTTAGAGCTCTTAGGGCTCTCGTTAGTGTGGGCAAATCTTGCCATAAAAAAAAGTGTATTTGATGCGAGGGACAAGCCCCCCTCGCTTGGGCTAAAGTATTAGTGTGCCGTCCTGATGTTTCGGCCAGCTGTCGAAGCGCTCGATGTATCCGGTCTCTAGGTAGTTCTTCCACTTAGATACCGCTCCTACCATCAGCTCGTAGCCCTCCTCCTGCATCTGCTCAGATAGCGTGTAGGGCACCACGTCGTAGGGGTAGTTCTTCTGCATCGCTATGAACTTAAACTGATCCATCGTGTAGCCGAGCACCTCGCAGTAGAACGCCGCCTGAATGTGCCAGTTGTACTTGTACACGTCGCGTCTGAATGCCTTAGGCGATGCGTTCTGGCAGGTCTTGATGTCCGACAGGAACTCAGGGTTCTTCACGTCTGGTCTTACCTTCACCTTGACGCCCATGTACTCGGAGTAGTGCGACAGCTCGACCTCCCCCTGCAGGTACATCTGCACCAGTGGGCTATCTCTTACGCTGTTCTCTAGTCCGGTGATCACGCCTCCGTGCTCAGCCTTCAGCAGTAGCTTGCCTGTCTTCTGATACTCAGCGTACAGCTCCTTTCCTGCCTTGTACGTCCTGTTCATAGGCTCCATCACTAGGTAGTTCTTCAGGTACTCGTTAGGCTCTAGGAACCTAGCGTGCACAGCCGTGCCGAGGAACATATCCTCAGACTCCTTGTACGGGGTAGAGTGCAACAGGTGGTACACCGACATAGACGCTATGGTCTTCACCGCTGATGATGATAGGTAACGCTTGTTCGCGTGGTACTCCTCGTTTGTCTCTACCTTGGTTGTCATAGGTTCTCTAGCTTTTTAGTTAGGGCGTTTGTTATGTACTTAGACCCACCGAAGTCTCTGATCTGCCTGAGGTACTTGTCCCTCTTGTAGGCCTTCACCCCCTCATCGAAGCCCTGCTCCAAGAAGATCGTGACGATGTCGTTACCTACCTTGACGTAGAAGTCACTCTCGGTGGACAGCATATGGAACCCGTCCTCGTCCTTCACCATCTTCAACCCCTGATACAGTCGCGCCTCGTAGTCTCTTGTACTTAGATCCGCTCCGCGCTCTACAAATTCATTCCAGATGTGTTCCATTTCTTTTCACAAATATATGTTTATAAACCATTCTAAACAAGCTTTCTCTTAAAAAAGTTTGTCTTCCTGCTTAAATTATTTTTTATCACGAACAGGTCGTAAGCCTTGGCCGCGTCCTTAGGGTCGTCGTAGTACCCAAGCTGAACCGTCTCGTTGTTGTACTTGATCCTAGCTATCCACTTCTTCTGCCCCCTCGATACCCCAAGGTATGGTGTCGTTTTTCTCATATACTTCTTTTTTATTTTTTAATACTACTTTTATTTTTCTTTGGCTCTCTCATATAGAGTAAAATCGACATTTTCGACACCCCCCTGTATTTACAGGCCTTCCGAGATGTCGATTTGGTGTCGATTTACCTATCTGGTGTCGATTTTCAGCTTTATGGTCACGTTGTCCCACCTGCCGAACCGTCTTTTTTTCGATACGAGGAAGTCTATTCTGTTCCTCCACCGCTTGTTCATTCGGTCTTCTATGGTCCACTCTCCGTCCATATCACCCGCTCCCGACACGATCACCTTGCTCCCCATAGTGAACCCATCAGCCTCAAGGTCTCTGCTTACCGCTATCCACCTCTCAGGCTTGTATGGGTCTTCTATGGTCTTAAGTGACGCTGTGGTCAGGTAGTCTTCGTTACACTGAGCAGGATCTGCGTGATATATCGTCGCTGTAACGCAGGCGACTATCAACAGCTCCCTTATCAAGATATAAACTTAATCAAAGATTCAACAGACTGAAGGTCGTCGCACTCGATAGATCGTCCGTTTCTGCGTACGATAGCCTTACCGTTACTGAAGTTGATGGTGATGCCGTTACCCGCGGTAACCTGATGTGATACCACACGCTCGGCGTTAGTCGCAACGCGCTTTGTCTTGTTCTTTATATCTCTCTTGATCCTAGAGGCGATGCTCTTAAGGTTATTGAAGGTGCGGATGTTTATCTCCTCCTCCTTAAGCCACACGTAGGTACTGCCAACCTTGCCTATGATGTTGGTCTCAAGTAGTGCCTTAATGAAGTAGTACGACGCACCGCTGTCCTTAGCTAGTGTGGTTGATGATCTGTACCTAACCTTAGAGCTAAGTAACTGTTTTACGTTCTTGATGTTCTCGAAATTTGTCATTGTAAATTGAATTAAATAGTTAGTAAAATAAATAAAGTTGTCCAAAAAATTAGTTTAATTAATCCTGTTCTCGAATCCATGATAGAGTTTGATGATAGTGAACACCTCTTCGTCAGATAGAACGGATGTTACCGTCTGACAGTCGATGATGTACTTATCGTCTAGGGGCTCTACCTCATAGATTACGTAGTTGTTCCCGATGCTACCTGTTATCTTGTAGCGCCCGAAACGTTCCTGTACTACGAGTCTTACCATTTTCCTAGTGGGCATTTAGAGTTAGTAGATAAAGTCTTAGCTGAGATGTTGCAACCGCAACCACCTACAAGCTGTCCTGTAGCTACGTGCTCGCCCTTCTTGCGGGGGTCACACGTGTTACCTGTTCTGATGTCACAGCTATCGCATAGCAGTAGCCTGTCCTCCGATAGCCTCTTGGTATCGGGGTCTAGTTGGTTGAACCTGTCCTTGACAACGTTCGCCCACCCTTCTATGATGTCCCGTATCATACGTTCTCTCTTAGGTAGGTGGATAGCTTCAGTTGGTTGGATAGGCTAGGACGAGAAACGTCGTCCTTGAGTACGGCGCGAACAAGGTCATGCTCAAGCGCTATCTCCGGTAGTACACCCACGTCGTCGCAGATGAATTGAAAGTCATTCTGTGTCATGCTGTGATAGTTTAAATTCAAGGTTCAGCACCTCGATGTTCAGGTTGTATATCTCCTTCTCCATAGCGGCTACTCTAGCCCTAAGGAACTCTAACTCTTCTTCCATATCTATGCTTCGTTACGGTTAAACTCTATCTGGTCTACAAGGTCCGAGAAGATGTCCGCTAGGTCCCTAGCGTCCTCCCAATCACAGTTCTTCATACAGAAGGTGAAGACCTCCTTAGGTGTCTTGTTAAGTAGCACCCTTATGGTGTCGGGGTCGAAGTAGTACTTTCGTGTCATAGTGTCCAAAATTTAAGTCCGTGATTTATTATCGTTTCCTCTACCTGATCGTCCGACGATAGGTGGTCCTCCTCGTCCGCTAGCCACTCAACTATCTCGTCCTCTAGCTTGTCGATGAAGGCCTCTAGGTCGCCGTCCTGCTTGTAGTCCCTAGCTATGTTAGCTAGATCGTTGTTGTTCATCATCAGCACTATCTCCTCAGCCACCTGCTCAGGTGGTAGGTATAGCTTGATGCTCGCGGCATCTCTGCTGTGGTATATGATATCTATACCCATGTCCTGAAACATATCGTATGTCTCTAGCCACCAACCGTCGTACAGGTTGATCTCTCTGTGCTCCTCTATGGCTATCTGTTTCTGCCTAGTGGTTAGCTCGTCGTAGTGTAGGTGTCTCATTGTGTTTCGATAAATTCGCAGTGCTCCTTGCACGCACCGCATATGCCTAGGTCCTCGTTGTTAAGCCACGGTGATGCACCGCAGCAGTCGCTTTCTATGTTCATATCTGCTTAATTTCTTTGATTATCTCTTCCTTATTTTCTTCTACGTATTCATGAATCTTACTGTTGATGAACTCAACGATTTCATCTCCGTATGATAGCAGCACAGACCTCATCTCGTTGTCAAAGAAGCTATCAAACTTATCTTGCTTCGCTACGTATTCTTTAGCGTCTATCTCATGGTATATTTCTAGGTAGGACTGAACGTCTAGCCCTGACCAACTTACTGCGGGTATAATATCTTTGCTCATCTTAATTAAATTTATAGTAGTTTGACTGAATGGTTTCTATTAAGTTTCTTCCGTAGGCCGTGTGGAACCCGTAGCTGTGGGTTCCGGTCATCGGCTCGTTCTCTATCAGCAGGTGAAATAGCTTCACCGCGTTTAGCTTGTACTCCTTAGCTACCGCCCTGCAGGCGCTCACTAGCGCCTCTACGTTGTGTCTAGGGCGTCCGTAGTTCCTTGTGATGTAGGCCTCAGCCTGCTTTACCGTTAGTGTCTTCATTTGAATTGCTCGTAATAATGGTTAATACTATCGTAGGCGATCTCGTCGCCGGTCTGCTCGTCGAAGGCGAAGACCTGTATCTGCTCCTCGTCCGTGCGCCCCTCGAATAGGGCTAGGCTTATGCCGTCGTACACCACGTACACGTAGCCGCTCCACTCGTTGTAGCCCACCTCCTCGATAGACTCTCTATCTACTATGTGGTGTCTGCTGTACAGGTACTCTAGCAGTGCGTTCAGCGAACGTACCTGCCTTAGGTTTCTTAGGTCAATCATGGCTCAATAAAGTAGTCTTGGTTAAACGTAAACTTCTGCCCTCTGTAGTTAGGGTTAAATACTAAGCGGCCCTTGCCGTCGCGCTTAAGCGCTATCGCTTCCTGCGTCGTCTGCTCGCACAGCGTCTGTAGCTGTACGCGGGTCAAGCGCTCGTTCTCGTACACTAGCACTAGCGTAGGCTCAACGTCGCCCTTGTACTCGCCATCGATAAGGCTCCGCTTGACGGGAGCCCTACCCACTAGCTTGTTCAGGGTCTGCGTTATCTCTTCTGTGGTCTTGGGGTTGTTGTTCAGCCCGATATTTAGTGTTGTCATATGTGGTTCATTGGTCTAAAGTCCATTGCTCGTACATCGTTGATGTAGCGCTTGCTCAGCACCTTTGATATCACTTGCACCACGTAGAACATATCTCTTGGCGCGTTCTCAGGTCTGTTGTCCCAAACGTTTCTAGCTTCTCTTAGTGAGCTCTCTAGCCTCTCAGTGCTAACGCCCTCACAGGCTCTTCTAAAATCCTTTGCAGGTGTTCCAAAAATTGTAATCATTGCTTTTGAGTTATGGTTAAGACGCGCAAGCGAATTCGCTTCGCTCATACGCGTTTCGTCCAATAAGGACTCATCAGTTAACCTTTGCTTGACCGGCCGTTATTGTAGATAGACCAATAAACTTCTTGTATCTGAGACTCGGTGTCGATTGACTTCATGGTGAAAATGTCCTGCTCGTGCACCTTCTTGGTGCCCCACCTGTTCTCTAGGTAGGTGCTAATCTCGCCGTGCTCGTACATGCTCACCCATTTATGCTTTAGGTCTACATCAAAGGTGTACTTGTGTACCTTGCCTTCGGCTAGCTTAAGTTCTTCAGCGATTAGGTTCAGTAGGTCATAGATAGTTTTCATAGTGTGTAGTGTTAATGGTTAGTCCCTATGCAAGGTTTCGCTCCTTGGCCACTTAGTGGTAAGCCCGTCGGCACATAGGGTTAGGTATCCGAACCTGATTCGCCGCGTACTAAGGTCACCCACTTGTTTGTTCGCATATGTTGCGGCCGCATCTTCGTACGGCACTAGTGGTCATCCCTAGGCTAGCAGTAAATCAGTATTTCAAAGAACGTCCCGACATCATTGTTATCGTTTGACATTGCAATGATATGGCAGAATGTTAATACGTGTCAAGTTTTTTTTCAATTATTTTTAAAATCCCAGCGTTTATGCGGCCTGCGAGAGGTAAATTTTTTTTTCGATGTTGGATGTTATCAACAAAATATAGGCTCAGCCCACGCTATCAGAGGGATAGGTAGCGATTTGGTGGGGGTAATGGCCGCGATACAGGCGTTTAATGGTTGACGTTATGGGGACGGGAGTTATTCCTCATCTCAAGGTACCTTGCAATGCAAAATAATGCAGAACGAAAACGGTGCTTCATATGCATAAGTAGATTTAAGTAGGTATACACCAGCCACAAACAAAACCTGAAAAGTTTGACTTCATTACATATATATAGGAGGGGGGTGGGTAAATAGAAACGACTTTCCTGTGGCGCGCGTGTACGTGAAATATATATATAACCCATTTTCTACATATATCTGATGGTCAAAATACCCTTCCCTGATGGTCAGAATTCGATGTCGAAAATGATGTCGATTTTTTAGTTAGGGGTCAATTTAGGCTTGTCTGGAATAATTCTAAATAAGCGTTAGGGGTAAAATAGGCTAAAATCGACACCAGAAAGCAAAATCGACACCAAATCGACACCAAGAAATCCCAGTGTTTATAGGGTCTACGAGAGGTGGTGTCGAAAATGTCGATTTTTTTACTCCTTGACAGCCAAAAAAAAAGAAATAAGTAATTAAAAAATAAAAAAGAATATAGGGAAAATTCGTCACCGGCACCTTTCATATCTTTGTGGTATGATCAGCATTATTTTACAGCCTCCTCATGCGATGCTAATTGGGTGGGAGAGGATACGGTACGAGGAGGGTAGGTCTCTATGTATTCATTTATTACTTATTTCGATAGAATTTACGAAATTGGATTAGTTTTTGCGTATATTTGCGCATCAAATTGAATCTAATGATCGAAAAAGACATACACTATGACCGTGAGGCGCGAGAAAAACTGGCTTCAGGCATAAATAAGATCGCTGACGCTGTGAAAACAACCTTAGGCGCGGCGGGAAACACTGTAATCTTAGAAGACGAGCTAGGCAGGCCTCACATCACCAAGGACGGGGTAACTGTTGCTAGGTCTGTGAACCTATCTGACCCTGTTGAGCACCTAGGTGCCTCTATTATGCGTCAGGCTTCCATAAAGACGGCGGACGAGGCCGGTGACGGCACCACCACGTCGATGGTTATAGCCCAGTCTCTGGTTAAAAACGCCTTCGAGGCTATAGATTCGGAGCAGGGGATCAGTGTGAACCAGCTGAGAAGGGACCTAGAGGTGCTCTCTAAGGCTGTTATAGCGGACCTGGAGAAGGTGGCTATACCTGTGACGGACGATATGCTGGACAACGTGGCTGCGATATCGGCTAACAACGACACGGAGCTAGGGAAGATCATCGCTAACGCCTACAAGGAGGTTGGTGTGGATGGTGCGGTGACGATCGAGCAGTCGATGTCTATGGAGACCTACACGGAGATCGTTGAGGGTACACGTATCAAGAGGGGGTTCCACTCGCCCTATATGGTGACCGACAAGGAAAAGAACCAAGCTATACTGGAGCGTCCTCTGGTGATGGTATCGGACAAGACGGTGACCTCTATCGACGACATAGAGCCTATCCTGATGGTTGCGGTGCGCTCAAAGAGGCCACTGCTGATCGTAGCGGACGTAGACATCCCTGTGATGAACACGCTGAACGTGAACAAGGCCAAGGGGGTGATACAGGTGAACGTTGTGGCCCCGGAGGGGGTGGGTATGAACAGGTTCGAGCTTCTAGAAGACCTAGCGGTGATGACCAGCGCTGTTCTGATATCCGACGAGACGGGTAACGACTTCTCTGCGGTCGACGAGAGCTTCCTAGGTGAGGCCAAAAAGTCAGTAAGTACTGACAGAGAGACGGTTATAACGCTGGATGGCGAAAAAACCGCTAGCGCGGTTAAGGAAAGAGCGGATATGGTGAGGCAGCTTATCAAGAAGAACGAGGACAAGTACAACCTTTGGCACCACAAGGATAGGCTATCTAGACTGGCTGGAGGAGTTGCAGCGATATACGTAGGTGCGCTGACCGAGGTAGAGATGAAGGAGAAAAAAGACCGCGTAGAGGACGCCATACACGCCACAAGGGCTGCCCTATCTGAAGGAATAGTATCCGGCGGAGGGGTTGCGCTGTATAACATAGCTGACAGGGTAAGTAAGTCAGCAGCCGGTACAATCCTCTCAGAGGCTCTCAGAACTCCTGTAAGGCAGATTCTCACCAACGCTGGGGTAGACATACCATCGTTCGAACAAAAGGTCCTTAGATCGCGTAAAAAAGGCTACGGGTTAGATGTGAAGAGGATGAAGTACGGGAACATGATCGATATGGGGATCATCGACCCGCTTAAGGTGACTAAAAACGCGGTGCTGAACTCAGTTTCGGTGGCGGTGACTATACTAACTACGAACTGTGTCGTATCAAACAAGAGAGCATGAAAGCAATAGGATCATATGTGGTGGTAGAGCCGCAGAAGGAAGAAGTAAAGACCAAGGGAGGGCTGATACTGACCGAGGCGAACGAGATGAACCTCAGGTACAGGCTAGCTACCGTTGTGTCGGCTGGTGATGAGGTGAAGGACCTGTCTGACGGTGACGGTATCTACTACGACAGCGCCGCTGGCTCTGAAATACGCATCGAGGGCAAGAAGTACGTGGTGGTCCACGAGCGGCAGGTAGTTGTGAAGATTTAGTATCTTTGTGGTCCTATGAAGGACAAGTGTTACTACAAGGTCAAATCAAGGTACAGGGTGTTCCCGTCTGCTTACGCAAGCGGTGCGATCGCTAAGTGCCGTAAGGTAGGTGCTAAAAATTGGGGTAGTGGCAGTAAGAAAAAGTGAAAAAGGACTAGCGCTGAAGCGTTGGTTCAAGGAGGAGTGGACCGACGTACGTACAGGTAAGCCTTGCGGCAGATCTGAGGGCGAGAAGAGGGGTACACCTTACTGCAGGCCGAAGAAACGAGTGTCATCAAAGACACCTAAGACCGTATCTGAGCTTACGCCATCTGAGAAAAGAAGCAGGGTAGCTGAGAAAAAAAGATTAGGGCAGCCTAAGGGCAAGCCTAGAAGAGTAAAACCACTAAATAGATAAACATATGTTACTAATTGTTATTGCCTTGGTACCTGTGCTTGCTGGACTAGTATTTCTAGCTATCAAGGCTAAGAACTCTGGGTTCCTAGATGACGCTAACGGGAACTACGTACCTGATGTCGTAGAGGACAAGGCTAAGAAAATTAAAGACGAGATTACCTCAAGAGCTAAGGAGGTATCTAAAGAAGTTGCAGACGTAGGCGCTGCGGTTAAGGAGGTAGGTAAGCAAGCCTCACACATCCCAGGTGCTGTTTCTGGTAAGCGCAGATCTGGTAGACAGAAGTAAGTCTTTACAAGATACATCTTGCAATAACCTAAGAATCACCCTCCTCCTCGGAGGGTTTTTTATTCATCTTCTTTATGAGTCTCCTGTAGATCTTATCCATGTAGTTGTCTGACTTAAACACCTCGTTACGGTACTTATCCTCAGATATAGGCTCCTCCTGAGTTAGTTTCTTGTAGGTCTGGTTACAGATAAGCTTCGCGTGCTGCGTGAGCTCGTACAGGTTAGCGTACCCTTCCTTTCTACGGTCGCGCCACTTCCTGATAAACCCTCTATCCATAAGGTCCTCGAAGCGTCCACGCTTCCACGATATACACTCCTCGAAGTTCTTGAAGTCTGTCTTAGTGAACACGTTCTCGTCGTAGAGGTAGAGCAGCAGCTCGAGCTCAGGGTAGCTTATCTTGTACTGCTTTGTGATGTAGTACCTCACCACCCTCCAGTACTTTAAGAAGTTGTGCTCCTTCGGGCGGGGCTGATACTTAGGTGTCTTGCCTCGCTTCTTGTCTACGTAGTATCTTCTGTACATGAAGAACAAATATAAAAATTATTACCTTTGCATCAAAGAAAAAATACAATGATTACAGGTATAAAAAGAGAGATGATGCGCATCAAGGACCGTAAGAAGCAGGAGAAGCTTGCTGAGGAACTCAACGAGATGATCGTCAAGGAATCATTTAAACAGCAGATGGATTATACCTCTAAAAAAGGGTAGGTCAAAGAAGGTTGTATCACAGAACATACGGAAGCTTATGGGGGAGGGATACCCTCAGAAACAAGCCGTAGCTATAGCATTAAGTAAAAGTGGCAAATAAAGCGAACATGAAGTGCAACAGACCTATGAAGTCTGACCGCGCTGGAAAGAAGAAGATGGTTAAGGCCTGCGCTAACGGCAAGGAGAAGCTGGTTCACTTTGGCGCCACTGGTTACGGGCACAACTACTCTAAGGAGGCACGTAAGTCTTTCAAGGCAAGGCACAAGTGTAGCACCGCTAAAGATAAACTAACAGCTCGCTACTGGGCCTGTAAACATTTATGGGCTGGTAAGGGAGGATCAACTAAGCAGCCGTGAAAGGAAGAACGCAGAGATACTACGACGCTAACCCTGAGGCTAAGGCTAAGAAGGCTAAGTACGACGCTAAGTTTCAGAAAAAGCGTGAGCAGGTTAAAAAGCGCGTAGAGGCGAACAGGTTTAATAGAAACAATCCTAACTCTGTGATAGGGGATAGGCTGGACGCTTCTCATAGAAACGGACGTATTGTTTTAGAAAGTCAGTATACTAATAGAGCCAGAGGAGGCAGAAACAGGAGATAAGATGGGGGATTACATTCAGGTCGTAGTAACTCTTATTGGTGTCTTGGGAAGTGCGTCTATCTGGAAGTACATGGAGGCAAGATTCCGTGCTAGAAATGAAAACCGAAAAACCGAAAACGACACCGTGCAGTTTAGAGACGACCTGAAACACCGAGTACGAAACCTTGAAGCGTTACTATCCGAATCCGGAAGCGAGAAGGATGAACTAAGAGAGCAGGTACTTGCGCTTACCGCAGAGGTACACGCCCTTAGAGTAGAGGTGGACTACCTTAAGAAAGAGAACGAACGACTAAAGATGAAGTAGTATGGAAAAAAACTTTAGACAGGGATGGAAGACCACGCTTATAGGTCTTATCCTGCTACTTGTAGATATATACTACCTGATAGAAAAAAACGGCAGCGCGATGATATTCTTTGGGCTACTTGTTGTATCTTTCGGGCTGTTCTTCGCTCCTGATGACCTAATCAAGGGCGTCAAGAACCTAATCAAAAAGAACCAGGATAAACAGTTTTGAGGATATCAAAGCACATCTCCTACAAGGAGGCTACCCAGAGTCAGACGGCTACTAGGCTAGGGATACCTAACGTTCCTAGTCAGTACGATGTTCAGAATATGCAGCTGCTTGCTGAGAAGGTGTTCGAGCCGCTAAGGGAGTTCTTTGACGTGCCTATATACGTGAGCTCGTTCTACCGATCCAGGGAGATGAACAAGGCTATCGGGGGGAGTTCACGGTCTCAGCACTGCGAGGGCAGAGCGATTGACCTAGACGACGTGTACGGTGGGGTAACTAACGCAGAGATGTTTCAGTTCATCGCGAACATACTAGACTACGATCAACTCATATGGGAATTCGGGAACGACGAGAACCCAGCGTGGGTACACGTGTCTTATGTGAGCGAGGACCAGAACAGGAAACAGATGCTAAGGGCCACTAAGAAAAACGGTAAGACAATATATGAACCACTATGAGGTACGCTTTAGTGATGCTCCTCTTGCTAAGCTCCTGCTCGGTAAAGAAAAAGGTACTGTCACAGAAGACAGACACCACTGTTACTGTCAAGCGGAGAGATACTGTTGTTGTGAACTCGCAACTTGATGAGGTAGAGGTAGAGGTTCAGGACACCGACCAGCCGGTTACCGTAAAGTTCGTCAGTGAGAACAGGCCGCCTGTTACAAGAACCTTCACCAACGTTAAGTCTGTTAAGATCAGCAACAAGCTTTCTAGGGAGGTTTCGCTTATCGATCAGGACATCAAGACTGAGGAGCGGAGGGTCGAGAAGAGCAGGGATGTCGATAAAAATAACTACCTTTGGGCTGTATTAATCGTAGCGGTAATATGGCTAAGCAGCATGTTCAGATTCAGAAGATAGTTCGGAATATAAGCCGACCAGGCGTCCACGCAAAGACTAAAACGTCTTCCAATAAAGCAAGCAAGAACTACAAGAAACCTTATAAAGGTCAGGGACGTTAATGGCAAGAATCAGTACATACGATAAGGACCAGAAAGTCAATCCTGAAGATAAGTGGATAGGGTCAGACGCTAACAACGGCTTCGCTACGAAGAACTTCACCGCTAGAGACGTTGCGTTCTACTTAAACCAGTTCAATGAGGTAGGTGTAGGTAGCCAGATAAACTTTGAGTTCGCTATAGACCTAACGGAAGGTGTGTTACCGGGTACCATTGCGGTGGGGACGGGTAACGTAAACAACCTAGCTATATCTACGGTTACACAGCTAAGGATCAATAAGTTTACCGTAGACGGTAAGCTGATACTAGAATACATTCAGTACCTCGTTAACGAGGAGATCATACTATTCAACACCTCAGACAGGAACAACTTCGGTCACTTTAAGTTTGTATCTTTGCAGGAGGAGTCTGAGAACGTATACATCGCCACCCTAGAGCTTATAGCCGCTAACGGCGTTCTTGTGGACGGTAGGGTATATGGTTTTGGACTATTCCTAAAGGGTTCTAAGGATAAGCACTACAGACATATTCAGGGGGCATCTAGTAATGTGTGGACGATAAACCACGGGCTACAAAAGTTTCCAGCTGTGGTTGTTAAGGACTCTGCAGGCACGATAGTTATAGGAGAAATAAATTACGTAGATACAAACAATATAATACTAACATTCTCTGGATCATTTTCCGGTGAAGCATATTTAAACTAAGATGGCACAAAGATTTCTTACCAGCATTAACCTAAGTAGCAACGAGCTTCAGAACGCCCTGCTACACCCACTAGCTACAGCCCCAGCAGTAGGACTCGCTGGTAAGGTGTACTATAACACTACGGAAGACGTTCTGTACGTATCTGACGGTACGGTATGGAGAAGCATTTCGGGTGACATAACCTCTATCATTGCGGGTACAGGTATCACTGTATCTGGAACAACTGGAGATGTTACCGTAAATCTAGCGGACACAGCTGTCACACCCGGTTCATACGGATCAGCTACGCAGATTCCAACCTTCACGGTAGACCAGCAAGGTAGACTAACCGCTGCGGGTACAGCTTCGATCTCTACAGACCTAGATATCGCTGGTGACACAGGTACAGATACGATATCACTTGCTAGTGAGACGCTAACCTTCACAGGTGGAGACGGTATCACTAGCGCGGTTACTACAGGTGTAGTTACACTTGATGTAGATAGCACGGTGGTCAGAACATCTGGCGATCAGACTATCGCTGGTAACAAAACCTTCAGTAACAACGTGATCATAAACGGTGACCTAACGGTCTCCGGTAATATGGTTACCAAGCTCTCTGAGAACGTACTGATAGAGGATAATATTATCGTCCTTAACAGCAACGAGACAGGAGCTCCTACAGAGGATGCGGGTCTACAGGTCAACAGAGGAACGGATCCTAGTATCAGCTTGATCTGGAACGAGACGACAGATAAGTGGCAGATCGAGACCGCTACAACGGTTTACCAGAACATCGCTACTGAAGATTACGTAGGAACGCAGATCGGCAACAACTCGTTCGCTGCATCTATTGGTGACGGAACAAACACATCTTACACGGTAACGCATAACTTCAATAGCAAGGACGTGATCGTACAGCTGTACGACAACAGCACCTTCGATACGGTGTATGCGGATGTGGTTAGAGATACAGTTAACACGGTGGAAGTTACATTTACAGTTGCACCAACAGCTAACGATATAAGAGTACTCATCACTAAAGTAGCATAGTATGGCCAATCGGTTTCTTAGTAATATAAGAATAAACGATGCGTATACATTTCCATCCACGGATGGATTGTCTGGTCAGGCCATTATAACCGATGGCGCTGGTAACTTATCTTTTGGAAGTGTATCAGGTGGAGATGGACAAACCTCTTCTGTTGTTTACAGAGAAAATTTCACAGGAGATGGTACGACAACTGACTTTCAGTTAACAAGGAACATCACTGATGAAAACATAACGCAGATTTATTTAGACGGTATCTACCAAGAAAAAGATGCCTACGAAATAATTGACTTTGATACAATACGCTTCAGTGCTGCGCCACCTAGCGGTCACAGTATTGAAGTTTTGTATTTTTATGCCATAGACGCCATACCACAGCCTTCAACGTCTGTTATCTACAGGGATAACTTTACAGGTGACGGTTCGACTACAGATTTCACACTTGCTAATAGTATAAGTAACGAAGACTATACGCAAATCTATATCGACGGTGCGTATCAAGAAAAAGATACATATACTGTAACAGGGACGACGCTTTCGTTTACTACAGCGCCAGTTTCAGGACACTCGGTTGAGGTTATTAGTATTGCAGGGCTTACAACACCTTACAGTCCAACAACAATTTATCAAGATAACTTTACAGGAGACGGAACATCTACTGCGTTCACACTTACAAATGCTGTAGACGATGAAGTAAAAACAATGGTGTACTTCAATGGGGTATACCAGTTTAAAGGAACATACGTAATAGACGGTGTAACAATTACTTTTGATACGGCACCGGCCTCTGGGGTTGAAATTGAAGTTATCACGATAGCATCGGCACAAGGATATGACTACGATTCGCGCAAGCTTGTATTCTACGGTAAGGCATCTGGTGCTATAAGTAAAGGTGATGCTGTAATGTTTGCGGGAGCTCAGGGCGATCATTTCTTATTTGCTAAAGCAACACAAGCGGCCATTGCGGCAAACCACGAATTATTTATCGGGCTAGCTAATCAAGATTTTGATAACAATGAATTTGGGTATGTTGTAGAGTTCGGTAACGTTACAGGGCTCACTACAAATATGTACGATGCAGGTGATACACTTTGGTTTGACTCTGAAGGGGCTACAGCCGGTGCACTTACAGATACAGAACCTGCTCCACCTAACGCTAAGATACAGGTAGCAGCGGTTATACGGTCACATCCAGCAGAGGGTGTTTTATTTGTGCGCCCTACGTGGTACCATGAACTAAATGAATTACACGATGTAAATATTACATCCCCGACTGATAATGATGTATTGAACTACGATGCCGCAACTGGAACGTGGAAAAATACAGATGCACCAAACGTAAGGGTGATGGAGGCAATTATATTCCAGACACCTAAATCATTTACAGAAACGCATACGGTACCCGAAGACTACAATGCCTTACTTATAGGACCAACAACACTAGAAGGACAGATAACAGTATCTACAAACGCAGATCTAACAATAATATAAGATGAGTAAATTAATTGTTAATGAAATAGAAAAATACGACGCAGGTCAGTTAACCATAACCACGGGGACGAATGTTTCTATAGGGAGTGACCTGACTGTAGGAGGTGCTCTAAGCGCTACGCTAAGCACTGCTGCTCAAACAAACATTACAAGTGTAGGTACGTTATCGAGTCTTGCAGTTTCAGGAAATCTTACAGTAGATACAGATACACTCTTTGTAGATGCAGTAAATAATAGAGTGGGTATTGGTACTTCGAGTCCTTCACATCAAGTTGAAATAGCATCAACTGTTCCAACACTTGCTTTTAAAAGAACTAACAATACGAGCGGTAATGCAGAAATTTTTTCTGTAGGAAGTACAGGTGTAGAGAATGGTAAAATTATATTAGGAAGTGGAACTGACCAAGCCATTAAGTTTTTTCTTGCTACCGATGAAAAAATGAGCATAGACTCAAACGGCAACGTATCTATTGGAAATGCAGCTTCATTTGGTAATTTAAGAGTTGGACACACAGGAGATAATACCAATGCTTTAGTTATTGGTGATGGTGCTACCCCTGCAAATGATACGGGTATCTATATGCGAAGTGATACTTTGGCTGTTATTTCTGTTGGAAGTGGCGGAGAACTTTCATTTAGACAAGGCGGTGGAAATGGTACCGAAAGAATGAAAATAAATTCAGGAGGAAATTTAGCCTTTCCTAATGGTGGGGGTATTTACTTCGGTGCATCTTCAGGCTCAGGTTCTACTTCAGAACTTTTAGATGATTATGAAGAAGGGACTTGGACTCCTGTTTTTACAGGTTCAGGCGGTAATCCTACTTATACAGCATCCGTAGGCGGGCATTATACCAAGATAGGAAGGGCTGTAAACTTTACTTTAGATATGAATATTGGAACATACTCAGGAGGAAGTGGAGGATTAAGGATTTCGTTGCCATTTACTGTTGGAAGCTATGGGTTTCAACAAGCAACCATTTATGTAAGCGGAGTTAATTATCTCGCTGATTATTTAACTGCCGAGCCAAATGTTGGAAATACATTTTTATCAATAATAAGAGTTAATGATAATACAGCTGCTGACGGATTGTTAGTAGGTGCAGTTTCAGGTGGAGATATTATAAGAATAACAGGAACATACTTTGTATAAAAAAATAAATAAATAAAAAATGGCACTAACAAAACAAAAAGTACAAGACAAAATCGAAATCGTTTCTGCTTTTAAGCACATACAGATTCGTTACGCTGACCAAATCGTAGAAGATGGTACTGTTATTTCTTCTGCTTTCGAACGCACCGTAGTTTCTTGCGGTGATTGGGATAAGGCAGACGAGCATAACGTAAGAGGTATTGCTGAAGCAATATGGTCTGAAGACCTAATCGCGGCGTATGAAGCATCTATTGCGGAACAACAATTAGCATAAATAATTATTAAATAAAAACAATGGCAACAACTTACAACTTTGTAATTTCAGATCTTAACGCTAAGATTCAGGACGGTGAACTATCAAACGTAATTGATACGATTCATTGGAGATACCAAGCAACAGACGGTGAAAATACCGCTGATGTATATGGTTCTATCGGTTTAGATGCACCCGAAGCAGGGTCATTCATCGCGGCAGATCAATTAACAAAAGAAACCGTTATCTCTTGGCTTGAAGCTAAACTTGATGTAGACGCATTGAAAGCAGGGTTAGACGCCCAGCTTGACGCTTTAGCGAACCCGACACACACAAGTATTACACTTGCAGAGTAATTAATTTCAGATAATGGCGCAGACTAAGATTAAACTGATTGCCGATGGGGTTATTGATGCAAATAACCTTAAGGCTGGTCATACTATTACCACGGATAATATCGGTGAGGGTACTAATTTATATTATACCGATGCGCGTGTAGGGTCGTATCTTTCAACGAATAGCTATGCTACTGAAGGGTATGTAACTACATCGGTGGCTAATCTTGTAGATGCTGCCCCATCAACACTGGATACATTAAATGAATTAGCGGCTGCACTTGGTGATGACCCTAACTTTGCTACTACAGTAACGAATAGTATTGCTACGAAGCTGCCATTAACCGGGGGCACAATATCTGGAAACCTTACTGTTGGTACAAATACGCTTTTTGTAGATTCCGCTAATAATAGAGTTTCTATAGGAGGAGGCGTTGGTGGCGACGTTTTTACTATTTTTAGTTCAGGCTATCCACTTGTTAGATTCACCGATGGCAGTACCACTAGGGGCCTTTTAGGATATGTTTTTGATTGGGGATATTTTGGTTTGCAATCAGAATCTAACCTTGTTTTTAGAACAGGAACTTCAGGGGGTGCAGAAAGAATGCGCATAGACTCTTCGGGTAACGTAGGGATAGGAACGAGTAGTCCAAGCAATACTACGCATATATACAAAAACGCTACTATGGGAAGCCCCGCCTCATTCACATCAGCAAATGCGGGGTTGAGAGTGCAAGACAGCACTAATAGTATGTATTTTGATGGAAATGCTATTATAGCTGATGGTACGGGTGATTTTACATTTGGAACTACTAAAAGTTCTCCATTGATACTGCATACTAACGCCACAGAACGTATGCGCATAGACCCAAGCGGTAATGTAGGAATAGGTACGAGTAGTCCTGAGACTAAATTGCATATAAACGGAACGGATACTATTGTTTTAATAACAGAAGATAGCGAAGGAAAGGCTACTTTAAGGTTTGGGGATACACAAGGGTCTGTTAGCCAGTCAATGGCTTTAGCTTATAATACAGGGGGCGGAGATTTTACTTTTACAGCTAACGGTTCTTCAGAAAGAATGCGCATAACGAGTGGAGGTGATGTTTTGTTTGGTACTACAGGAATACCTAACGGAACTTCTGTTTATGGGACTGCTTTTGAATCTACATCAAGTGGCAGAATGGAGTTGAACTTTGGTACATCTTCTGCGGGTTTTTTGTATCATATAAGATTTTGGAATCCCAACGGAGGGGTTGGAAGCATCAGCACAGAGGGTTCTTCAACTTCATTTAATACTTCTTCTGACTACAGATTAAAAGAGAATGTAGTACCTATGGAAGGTGCTTTAGACAGAGTAGATGCTCTTAACCCTTCTCGATTTAACTTTATTTCTGACCCTGAAAAGACAGTAGATGGTTTCTTAGCACACGAAGTGGCCGAGGTAATCCCTGAGGCTATTAGCGGAGAAAAAGATGCAGTAGATGAAGAAGGAAACCCTATCTATCAAGGTATTGACCAATCTAAGTTAGTTCCGCTTTTAACTGCAGCCATCCAAGAACTAAACGCTAAAATACAAGAATTAGAAAATAAATTAACCGCAAATGGCATTAACTAAGGCAAGACTTATTGAAGATAACGCTATCAAAGCAGTACACATTGATGAAACAGCTACAGGTATAACCTTAGCTGATTTAACTGTTACTGGTGCTTTAAATGCTAATAGTGGTGTTACAGGTAATATAACAGGAACGGTATTAACTGCAGCACAGCCTAATATAACAAGTGTTGGAACTTTAACCGGCCTTTCGTTGAATAGTGAGTTGCAAATAAATGGTTCTTCAAATATTTCAACAATAAAAACTGATTCGGATAATAGTCTTATTGCCCTGATTGCAAGCCCTGAATTAATTGACAATAAGCCTAGGATACAAATTATAGGGACAACGTTTGCGTCTGATCCTAACACGATTCAATATTTAGGCGGACAACATATATTCAAGTCAAGTGCTGCTGCAACGGAATATGTGCGCATAGACTCTTCAGGTAGGTTGGGGATAGGAACAAACTCACCCATTGCTTCATTAGATGTCTTTGGCTCCATCATCACAAGAAACTCTACTGGAGGTGGGGCGATAGGTATTGGAACAATCGCAGGTCGCGGACAATATCAATATTTGAATTTTGGAGGAGCCACAGGCGGAACAGATTATGGATGGCAAATTGGGCGTTCTCCTAATGCAGGAGGTATTATTAACGACGGTTTTTATATTTATGATATTAAAACAAATAATTCTCCTTTTAACATTGCGCTTGGAGGTAACGTAGGTATTGGTACAACAGGTCCGTATGCAAAACTTACTGTTTATGGTGGTGTAGCTAATCCGCCGTCTGCTGGTGGAACACCGAATGTTGTTGGTATACCTGGATATTTTGAAACAAGATCTTACGGTTTTGGTTGCACGACTAGCTTTACAACATTTTTTACGGTAGACGGAACTAACCTCACGTACCTTATTGTTTATAGGATAGGTCAATCAGATCTTACTTCAGTACCAAACGGGATGATAATGGTTTTTAAATCTCCAGGCCTAGGTATTAGTTATATAAGCGGAAGTAGCAGTTATATACAGGCTAGCGGTAATGATTTACAGATCAGAAGTGCATTCGGAAGTTACGGAACAGCTGTCACTATGCAAATAACTAGATTAGGATAAAGATATGGCGAACACTAAGGTAACAGGTGACTTAATAGCTAACGGTACGGTAACAGCTACAAACTTAGCTGACGGATCGGTTACGGCTGCGAAGCTGAACAGTATCACTACAGATAATATAACAGAGGGGACAAACCTGTTTTATACAGACGCAAGGGTTGGGAGTTACCTTTCTGGCAGCGGTTACGATACAGCAACGAATATCATCGCAACGATTACAGATTCAGCCCCTACAACATTAGATACGCTAAACGAGCTTGCGGCCGCTTTAGGGGACGACCCAAACTTTGCGACAACTGTTACGAATTCTATTGCAACTAAATTGCCTTTAGCAGGGGGTAATATAACCGGGAATTTATCTGTTGATACGAATGTATTGTTTGTGGATACGGCTAATGATTTTGTTGGAATTGGGACGACTTCACCGGCAACTGCCTTAGACGTGAGTGGACGGATACGTAGTTTAGAATTTACCGCAGATGATGGAACAGTTCAAACAGGATTTAACAGTAACTCTTTAATACAAATAAGCAGAGGAGCGGCTCCGTCTTTCTTGCAGTTTATTTCCCCAAATAATCAGCAACAGGCTATATTATTTGGAGATACTGACGATACTGTTTCTGCTTCTTTAAGGTACGACCATAGCGGTGACTACATGTGGTTTGAAGTTAATAACGCAGAGCGTATGCGCATAGACGGAAGCGGCAACGTGGGGATAGGTATATCTACGCCTCAGGCTCCATTGCATGTGATTGCTCCAAATTCTGCTAATAATAGTATAATTCAAGAGTGGTCATATACCAATGATACAGAAGACCAATATAGCTTAATGCTAAAACAGACTGTTACAAGCCGCAATGTGCGTTATAATTTTTCGATGGTTAACGACGATGTTGCTTATGATGACACTTTAGTTTTGAGTAAAGGTTTTGTTGGTATAGGTATAACTGATCCAGAAAGAAAGCTACACGTTGCTGATGACGCTTCTACATATATACAAGTTGAAAGAACAACTGCTGGTAGCGAGGGTAATATATTGCTTGGCTGCGCTACTACTGTGAATGCACTTTATTCAAGAGATTCAGGGTCAGGTGATAGAGATTTCGCTTTTATTACAGGGTCATCAGAAAGAATGCGCATAGACTCAAGCGGTAATGTAGGTATAGGAACTGTTCCTGTAGGCACAAGAGCCCCCCTTCACATTCATAAATCAAGCGGCGCAACGTACATTCATATGACAAACAATGACGTAGGAGGCACGGAAGATGATG
>Ga0209953_1000027_pt1 | contig 63103 bp, 70 predicted proteins | sample SalPonred_H2O_MG_FD_185713 | JGI IMG/M metagenome (GOLD analysis project Ga0209953, IMG submission 185713) | Salt pond water microbial communities from South San Francisco under conditions of wetland restoration - Salt Pond MetaG... | ecosystem: Environmental > Aquatic > Non-marine Saline and...
GAGAGATGAAAGAGGAAGCATTAATATTAGTTGAAGAACTCAACGATAAGGCAATCACCGATTTAGAATACTATTGTCCATTTGAATTTAAATCACACGGATGGAATAATTCTGCTATATACTTTATGGGAATCATTTTATGGACAGATGAAAATGATGAGCGAGAATATATTGAGGATACAGATGAGCAAGAGCCATTAAAAGATTATATTTTGAGAGAGTCTAAAGTGATACTAAAGGACTTAAACAAAAAGATGAATAACCTTTAACACCAACGAGAGATGAAAATAACAGTTGAACATTATGATGAAAAGGTTTCTATTGAAACAAAAAACGAAGACATTGACTTTAGTGACTTTATGGAATTGGTAAGAAAGGTTGCTCGTGGTGTTGGTTATACTAATGAAACAATAAACAAATATTTTAATCAATAGAAATGAGAGAGATACTACTTGAAATGTATGAGCAGCTCTGGGAAGCTGACAAGGATAAGTTCACTTGGAATGCTATCCTAAAGGACACGCTTGAGAAGATAGAGGTGATTCAGCAAGACCCTAACGAGGCTTTAATGAGAGCCGCAGAGAAGTATAAAGAGCAATGAAAGTAAAATTCACAAAACAAACCCAAGTTGGATTTCTTGTCTATTGGGGTTCTGGATGGATGAGAGACCAATACTTTGGTATTGACCTTCCATTCCTAAGTATTCAATTTATCAATAGAAAGTAGGTTACATAGTTCAACACACCAATGCATTGGTAAAAGTAAGAGGTTGTTAATGGGTTCGTAACCCAACGCCTACTTTAACATAAACGACTAAACAACAAATTATGCTATTTGAAGAACTACAATCAAACGTTGAAGACTGGGCAGATGCCAAAGGTCTACTCAAAAAAGAGAACGCACCTAAGCAATTCCTTAAAGTGATTGAGGAAGTAGGTGAACTTGCAGCAGCAGTTGCGAGAGATGATAAAGAAGAAACCATTGATGCTATGGGTGACACATTCGTTACACTCATCATCCTATCAGCGCAGCTAGGGTATGACCCAGTAGCCTGTCTGAACGAGGCATACAATGTCATTGCTAAGCGTACCGGAAAGACTGTTAATGGAGTATTTATCAAGGACGATGAGTAAGAAAGACAGAATCATAGAGCTGTACTCAGACACGGATGACATCCTGTTTGCTGACGGACTAGACGAGGCTATCATAGGCTTTGCTGAGAACGACTGGAGAGTAGTATACTCTAAAGACAAGTGCATTGAAATCCTTGCAGAGGATATGTCTGAAGAGGAAGCTGTAGAGTACTTGGAGTACAATACATTCAATGCCTACGTAGGAGAGAAAACACCTATATGGGTAGACACATTTAATTGGTAATAGATATGATCAGAAGATATTTAAGAAAGAAGAGACACATCCGGGAAACCCAAAAGTTTCTTGAGATGCTAGTGATTGATAACACTAACCTGTCAATACAGGCAAGTAGATTTGGTTGGACCACAGAGATTCAAAACTCTATCACCAACAACGCACTGCTTATACGTAAGTATCAGCGCAGGTTACGGCTAATAATGATGTAAATAAATAACAATGGCATACACAGACAACAAAGAACACAAGAAGATCATCGATTGCGTACTTCATCAGAATGTACAGCTATTTCAGAACTTAGGGGTAGACAGCTCTAGATCCGAGTACGAAAAGGCTAAGATTGCCGAGCGTCAAAAGCTACGCAGAATTAGAGACATTGATCCGGAAAAGATTGACAGACTCATTAAAGATTCCCTAGATGACTAAGGATGACATCGTAAGAATATGCGACAACACAAAGAATCTTCTGATAAAGAAGAACGAAGCATACGGAGACAGCGCACTCAACCCGCTAGGGGTATTTGGAAATGGGGATGCTGTAACATCTTTAGGAGCTCGTATGGACGACAAACTTATGCGACTCAAAAGTCTTGGGATGGGCAAAGATTCCGTAGATACTTTATATGATTTGCACGGATACATTACTTTGCTTATCATTGCAATAGAGAGGAAGGAGAATATCAATAGTATGGACTCCATCTGCGATGATGACAGCAACACTAGTAATTTAATTAACGAGAGAGAGAATGCAAGAACAAGTAACCCTATTCAAAAACATAACGAGTACACAGGAGCCACATCACTCTACACTGAAAGTAGCACTGGAGCGTATCAAGACTGGCAGGAGCAGATCCTTGATCGAGAAGGTAAGAGGGGTGCATTCGGTGGACCAACACGGAAATCCAGTACCGGACAAGACAGCTAAGAAACAACTACCGGTAGTACTCTTCAGTGGTAGGTTTGACTATCGAGCTGATGAAGGTCTAGTAGACCACAACGGTCTAGTCATACTTGACTTTGACGACATTGATGTTAACTCACTTAAAGCTCAGGTAGCTTGTGACAAGTACACCTACGCCTGTTGGATATCTCCATCAGGTAACGGTCTTAAAGTACTGGTTAAGATCAAGCACACTGACAGGCATAGAGACCACTACAGAGCTATTCTAGGGCACTTTGAGCGTGAGTATGATGTCGAGGTAGACTCCACGTCTATTAATGAATCTAGAGCCTGCTATGAGTCCTGGGATGAACACCTAGTATACAACGAAGGCGCTGAGGTATTCACCGGGATGGTATCCGTTCGTGAAGAGCGTGAGAAGTTAGCTGTAGTTGCACCAACAAAAGGTACTGACTACAACAAGGTAGCTATCATTGTATCGATGATACGTAGAGCACCTGAAGGAGCTAAGCACAAGGAGCTGGTTAAAGCAGCTTACCTAGCAGGTGGATACATAGCAGCAGGGCGTATTGATGAGCAGGAAATCTACGAGATTATGCTCAATGAGATTGAGAAGAAGAACCCTACAGATCTCAACCACGCAAAGAGTACCATCATAGATGGCATTGAGGCTGGTAAAAATATACCTCCGGCTGAAATGGTCAGCAAGGAGAATGAAGTACGCAGAGAGATGCTGGTCCTTGATAATGACTACAGCTTTTTATCTGACGATAAGGATGACTTCTCTTGGATTGACGCTTACGCTAGTGGTGATATCAAGCTAGGTCTAGACACCGGTGATGAAATCCTAGACAACTACTTCCGATACAAGCCTGAGTTCCTTATTATCAACGGACACTCCAACGTAGGTAAGACCACAATGGCACTCTATATGATCGTTAATTCAGCTGTAAGACACGACTGGAAATGGATCATCTACTCTTCAGAGAACCGTACAGCTAGTGTGAAGATGCGCCTTATGGAATTTATCTCAGGAATAAAGATTCACGAGATGAGCCAGGAGGAACGTACAAACTCTTTTAAGTGGGTTACAAAGCACTTCGTTATCATCGGCAATGAAGATGTATACAGCTACAGAGATCTCATCATATTCGCAGAGAAAATGATTCATATGAACGGCAAGTACCAGGGATTCTTTATTGATCCTTACAACAGCTTGAAGATTCAAATGAGCCAAGGCAGTAGCATCTCTACACACGAGTACCACTACGAAGCAGCATCAGAGTTCCTGACCTTCGCTAAGCGTAACAATATGGCTGTATGGCTGAACACTCACGCTGTAACAGAAGCACAGAGACGTAAAGGAGAAGATGGATTGCCAGTAGCTCCATACGCTGAGGATACTGAAGGCGGGGGTAAATTCGTGAATAGAGCTGATGCGTTCATAACATTCCATAGAAAAATTCAGTCACCTGACACCAGAGTCAAGCGTAGTGTTGAGTTCCACGTACGTAAAGTTCGTGAGACAGAAACCGGAGGAGAGCCTACACCATTTGACAGACCTATATTCTTGTGTATGAATAATGAGAACACAGGGTTCTTATCTCATCAACGTGGACAGCTGTTATTTAAGCCACTAGACTTTGAGGCTAGACAGTCAAATTTAACTTTGTAAAAAAACAATACAAAGTGTTAGGAATTTAACATTCAGTGTGTTAGCTTTGGTAAAATGAAATTAGAATACAATGAAGTTACTATCTTTCTTCCCAAACCTCCGAGCCTTAACAAATGGTATTCGGGAAAGCATTGGTCGATTAGAAAAAAGCAAAAAGAATCCTACAGCAAAAGCATCGGGGATGAGCTTGAAAAGATCGATCAGTTTACTATGGATAGATTTGCGCTTGATGTTCAGTATAATTGTCGCTATGACGTTGACAATGCTATTACTTGTATCAAGTTTCTTGCAGACTATCTACGTGGCGATGGTTACGTTGAAGATGACACTCCGAAGTATTTTTTCTCGCAGTCAACAACCTTTAACAAAGAACTAAATAAAGATGAGTTCAAAGCTACCATTCGGTGTTATGGATACCAAGTCCGTGAGTAAATCCTACTTTACAGCTACGTCCAGGGTATGTGCCTTAATGACAGAGCTGTATGAAGATCTTCACAACAAGAAGGGTGAACCCCTAACTGATATTGAAGATATCACACACAAGATCAACGCATACAAGAGAGTCGTCAGGACTGAGCTTGAGCTTATTAAGTCAGCTGTAGAGCAGTATGTCGAAGATAAGGATAGTTAACGAGGAACACCTCTTTGAGTTACTTAAAGAGAAGATCATATCAGACTTGACTATGTCCGGGGAACAGATGTCTCGATACGACTGCTACTCTCTAGATCACAACGTAGATGTAGAGTTGAAGTGTCGCAAGAAACATTACGATGACCTGCTCATAGAAAAGAAAAAGTATGATGCGTTAGTACTCAGGGCTACTAATCACGGAACAAACCCGGTGTACATCAACTCAACACCATCAGGTGTATGGGCTTTTAGATTGCTGGATATAGACCAGCCCACCTGGGAAGAGCGTGGTATGCCAAAGACCTCAGAGTTTAGGCAGCGCCAGTTCATCACAAAGGTTGTAGGCTACTACAACATTATGCAGGGCAAAGACATTACGGACCTACTATTTTCGTAACTTGCGCCCCCATTGTTTAATCACTAAAGAAAAGAAAAATGACAGAAGATTTTGAAATGAACGGAGACTTTGATAGTTTTGTTAATGAGTTAGAGAGCTCAGAGAAAAACGCAAATGCAGTCTGCGGATTAGACAGTAGTGAGTGTGACAGCTGTGGAAGCTAACACAACACTGAAATATAATTGATTGCAGGAGGGACTTAGGTCCCTCTTATTTTTCACCATAAGAAAAGAGATGAAGATAACAGAAGAGAAATTAATTGAATTCTTCCCTAGAGATATGAGGTTTGCCTACTTCGTGGCGAACAAATACAATTACAAGTTCAAGAACGGTTTCGTTATGGAGCAAGCTAATCACTTAGCTATGGAAGCTGTAATGAAGATGTACCGAGAAGGAAAAGAATTTGAGAACGAAGCACAGATGGTTGGCTATGTTATGAACTCGTTTCGTTTTGCAATGCTTCGTATGTTCAGTGACACAAACCCACAAAACAGATTAAAGCTGTACCTAGAGTCAGATGTTACCTATGGTGATGACGGAGATGAGTACAGTGTATTTCAAAACACCGCTTTTGTAGAACCAGAAGAGATCGATGACAATGCTTCATTGAAGGTACAGCTACTTAAAGATTCACTTACCGACAGAGAGCTTGAGATATTTGAGCTACGCTACGAAAAAGGTATGAAGTACGTGGATATAAAAGAGCAAATAGGAATTGCAAATGGATCCCTAGAATGGGTGAAGAGTAAGATCAAACGTAAGTATAAATTAATTGACAAAAAAGTAGAAGAAAATGGGAGCGAAGAAGCCAATGCAGCAAAGGAAAATGCAAGAAAAGAATCTATCGAAAGAGCTAATAGACAAGCTTATCTTGAGCTACGAAGAAAAACACAACGTGAACGTATTGAGGAAGAGAAGAGACAGAAACACCGTCGTTCCGAGGCATTGTCTTGGCTTGATCTTGACGCATAAATATAAGATGACTCTGATGGCTGTAGGATACCTACTCGGAAAGGATCACGCCACAATACTACACGGAAACAAAGTAGGAAAGAACTTTTTATCTCAAGGAGATACGCAATACACGGATGCAATGGTTAACTGGCGCATCATATTTGATGAGCACGAACTAGATATCACTGAAGAGACTCACGCTATAGCTAGAGTCAAGAAAAGAATACAGTCACTTATTGAGGACTCAATGAGCTACTCCGGAATCAGTAAAGAAGACACAGCTAAAATGTTAATAGAGCTGTTGAAAGAGAACGAAGTGGGTGCTGAGTATTTGATGAATAGAGATATATATTAGGATATCTCTTTCAGATTAATGTTTTCATTTCTCTCTCAATGAAGAAGCCCCTAACGGGGCTTTTTCTGTTTTGGGATATTACTGCAACAGGTCTTGCCGCATTCTACCGGTGCAACCTGGCACCATTTACTTTCTGTATTTTCTGTAGTGTTTCGTTTGTTTCGTTTACCCACGTATCCATCTTATCGTTAAACCAAATGCGATCAGTCCTCCAAGGACAGCTAACCCAAAGGTAAATAGCTTGTCTTTGAAGCTTTCTTTCTCTACGTAAACAATCTTCTCGTAGGGAACTTCGATCACACTAATAATCGTATCCGAGTCGCAGATGGCGTCGATAGTAATCGTGTCGTTCACCTTTACTAGCTGTACCCTCAGACGATCCTTCACTAGTGTTATAGTGTCGTGTTGCTTCAAAGTCACAGTATCCGTGATAACCACAGGTGGGCTGACAACCGTGTTGGTCACAACCATCGTGTCTTTTTCCAGAACCAACGGGTCTTTCTGAACCGCTTTCTTTAAGTGCCATTGAGCGCTGCAACTCATTAAGGACAGCAATAGAATTGACTTTACCACCCATTTCATATAACTCTATATTGATTCATACCATCGACACGATCTACTCTGAGCATCTCGCCTCTATTTTTCCCTTTCTTGTAAGATACGTGAACCCAATCCGGTTCATCGTCTGTACCAAACTCCCAGATCATCTGATCAAACACAAGGTTATCCTTGATGTACTCAAACAATTCCTTGTTGGTGAATCCACCATACACCTGTGCATCCAGGTCCAAAGCTTCACCCTTACAGTGTTGACTACGGCTACTCCCTTTTATAGCCTTGTTAAGAGCCTCGCTTCTATAACCTGAGCTCACATATAGAGGCTTACCGAAGTGCTCTCTAATCGGCTGAAACACGTGTTCAGCAACAAGCAATAAGTTCGCTAGGTGTTCTGGTGTAGGCTTGTTGTCGATGCCTAATCGTTTAGCTGTGCCTGACTTGATGACCTCAGCTAGAGATAAGTTTTCTGTCAATTTCATTTCTTTGCAAATTTTTCTAGCCCTGCGATTCCAAAGCTCCCCAAAGTTACGAAAACAAAACTGTTATAAGTGAACTCATTGATAGGTAAGTGTGCACCAAATGCACCAGTGATTACATCAGCAAGCATCACCAATACCATTACAGCGAAGGAGAGAAAACCAATAATGGTCTTCTCGTTCCAGCTGTTGTCGTCTTTAAAAATCTCTAAAAATTTCATAGTCTATTCGTAAAAAAAGTAATCTTGATCTGCCTCCATTAAGTGTGTCTTGATGTATTTCTCGGCGTTATCTACCATCTCGTTATTACCTTTCGCGTTACCAATCTTCACTACAGCTAACCACTTCTCACGAATGTCATCTAGCTGTGCTTTTCTCTTAGCTGGATTGTCGTAGTCTTCGTAGCTCTTTCTAGTCTCTGAGATCTTTCTTAGGTCTTGTAATAGTGAGTTTACAATGTTGTACTTGTAGTCACGTATTAACGATCGCTCAGCAACCATAGACGCTAGGTTGACAACCTTGTCTTTCTTTGGTAGATCAGATCTTAAGTAAGCATCTCTAAATGAAGAAGAGATTGTTGGTGGTACCACGATCTGCTTACCTACATATCCAGAAACCTTTATGATATTGTTGATCTTAGAATCAGAGTAGTCTGCAATCTTTCTACCGTAGATGTCCTCTCCTTTAATCAAGTTGAACAGAAGGTCTGCTGCAATGTTAGGACGGATAAAGTCCTTCACCATAGCTGACCAAGACTCTGGTCCACCAAAGATATCCGATACATCTCCATAAGGATCTTCAGAAGAGTAGTTGTAAACTCTTACATTACCATCCTTGTCAATCGATCTAGGAATAATAGTCTGACCACTCATCCATTCCGGACGTAATAACTTCGCTGCATCTTCGAGTTCTTCGTCATCATCTCCTAAGAAGTAATTCGAAAGCACAGTAACAATAGCTGTCTTCAATGCAAATACAGCTGCCGATCCAGCAACACGTCTAAGACCAGCTTGTAAGTACGCTTTCTTCTGTACATCTGTTAAGCCTTTTTCTTGAGACTTAGCAATATCCGAAGCACCATTCCAAACGTTCTGTCCGTAACTACGTAAAGACTCTAGTCTAAACGAAACGAAGTCACCCACTACAGGTATTACAGCCACCTTGTCGAACCACTTAGGTAATCTAGAGAATGTAGGAGTACTCTCCTTTACACGCTCTGCTGCTTCCTTGTGTACTCTGTTTTTCTGTGTTCCAGTTAAGCTGTCGTATTCTTTCCCGTACAGCTTTTTAGCATACGTCTGGATCTCACTTCTGAATATGATAAGCTTAGTGTAGTCATCGACCGCACCATACTTCTCCTGCAACCATTTGTCTTTGTTCTTGATGTTGCCCCATATACGTTTCGCTCTTTCGTTGTAAGCATTCTCATCACCGTCCATACCATACTGCATAGCAGCTTGAGACATACCGATAAGGTTAGCATCAATACTCTTACCAATAAGACCGTACTCAGCCATAAGGTCTAGTAATGATTCGGTCTCAGCATCTGGTGCCCAAGTCTCACCGGTCTTCTTAAACATCAGCTTAGTACGCTGACTAAAGTCTTTAGCAAACTTAGGGTTAGCAACCCCGTTAGCCATAATGAAATACCAACCACCGGTTAAGTTCTTTCTCCAAGTGGTGATGTTCCAAATAACCTTAGACTTTCTCGCAAGCTTTAGCACATTGAAGTATCCGTTTGCCCAAGCTTTGTCAGAAGAGTATAAAGGCTTCTGCTCTAGTGCATCAGTAATTTCATTGTGTACCCACTTGCCGTTTAACTTAGAGTACGGATCGTTAATCTTAGTGTAGTGTTTTTTCTTCGGACTTCCTGGGTCTTCATCTAGGATGTAGTCTGAATTCGGACCTACAATATCTAAGATACCTTCTACCATACGACCCTTGTACAATACATTAGCTAACGCTTGTGATGTCTGTGCAAACCTATTGATAGGATTCTTCTCTTTACCTAACAGCTGTTCTATGTACGCAGGTAATTCTTGCTTTCTTTTGAATGGAGCATTCGGTAACTTGATACCGGCACCACCTTTACTAGGCTGGTACTTCACATCCTCAAGGTCTGAAATGTACCCATCAATCATCTGTACAGCTTCGTCTCTGATCTCATCTCTACGCTCATTCACAATGCGCTGGATGTCCAAAGGACTTAAACCTTGAGCATTAAGCAAAGCAATCTCACTAATCATAAGCTCTTTAAACTGAGCCTGGATAGCTGGGTCTCTACGCTTATTGATATCAAAGTTCTTATCCGTAAAGAATCTGTATTGAGTTCTCAGGTAAGTAGTAAGGTTCTGCTGGATAGCCATCACCAAGTCATCACTAAGACCTTCAAATGCAGGGTCGTTAATCAAGCTTTCAGAGATGCCATCAATAAATGCACGAGCCTCACGCAAAGAGCTTAACAGCTTTTCACCTCTAGGTAGTGCAAGGATTTTCTCCTTAGCTTCTTTCTTGTTGTCAGCTGTCAAGTATTCATTGGCTAATGCTAGAGCTTCCTTAGTCTTAGCATACTTCTTGATCTTGTTAGAGATGACCCTAGACTTCTCCTCGGTTCTTGATATCAAGCCTTCTTTAGATTCTTGGAGCTTGAGAATCTCTGTCTCTAGCTGTGTTCTAAACATTGTGTGCCAAGCTCTCATATACCAAGCCTTCTTGTGTGTAGGCTTTGGAATTTCTCCCTTTTCTAGCTCTGTTAATTGCTTCTCTTCAACTTTGCTTACAGGATCGTTATCGATCTGGAACTTAACTGGCTGACCGTCAGCATCTTTATATCCGTTAACAGTAAACTGGTCATCAGACCAATCAGCATACTCTACATCTTTAGCATATACCAAACCACCAATCTGTACCACCTCAGCAGCAGAAACAATTGGCTTTCCATTTCTTCTATCGTAGAAGAAGCTGTGACGGAATGGGTTCATACCTACCTGTCTCCAAGGAGAGCCTTTACGACCTGCACCCGGAAAGCTGTTCTCAATCTTTACGATTTCCTCAACCTTCTTTACAGCTGATGCATCTCTCTCTTCTTTAGTCTTACCCTCAAAGTTCTTCCACTTACCAAGCATACGTGCGATGGTAGTCTTGTCTTGCTTTTTGAGGGTATCCATATTCTTACCAGCTGCAATGAATGAAGCTACCTTAGGATTGCTACCAAACTTCACATCTGTTGCCCAAGCTACAGAGCCGTAGCTTAAAGACTTTCCTGATGCTCCTTTATCGTGGATAGATACAACCCAGATATTTCTGTTCTTGTATGCTGGTATGTCTAGACGAAGACCTACCTCTGTCCCGTCTTCTAGCATCACGTTCAACAGCTTGCCTTTGTTTTTATCTAGAGACTCCTGCATATCTTTAGTAGATGCCGGAAGGAAGAAGTCAGTGATAGCTTCAATAGCTTGCGTGATACGAACTGTCTCTTTATACTCGGTATTGGTAATCTTGCCTTGTAGCAATTCAGAAGCAGCTTCCTGAACCTCTGTAGTTCTGTTTACAATAGCTGGGTTTACCTGACCTCTACCAAATAGACTTGGCTTCCAATCGATCTGCTGTTTAGCTTTATCTCCACTAGGTTCTTTATTTGTAGGCAGGTCTGTATTCCAAATAGAGGCATACTTGATATGATAGTAAGGTTCTGCTTTTTCTTTTAAGTCGTTAATCTTTTCTTTAGAAATAACTCTTGTAGGTACGCGAGAGTAATTGTTAGCGTATTTAGAAATACCATCTCTAGCTGCACCAAATTCTACACGTACAGGTAAATGAGACATTCCTAATTCTCTTGCTGCAAGAACTCTGTGGTTACCTTCACCTATCCAGCCGTAGCCTTGAGCATCAATATCTATGTAGATGTGGTCAGATCCTTTATATTCAAATCCTTCTTTCTTAAATGCTTTAACAAGTTCTTGTACACGCTTCTTATCTTCAGCTGTTTCGTATAGACCGCCACGATCTCCGTCACGCATATCCATAAGATTGTACAGCGTAGACACAGGGACATAAGCTGTACCCCCTGTTTTGATAATAGGGTCTGTGTTTCCAGCTGTTTCCTTTGTCTTCATCTCGATGCCTGCAAAGTCAATCTGTTGTTTCGGTATATCTACCTCAGCTACCTTTGCTATAGCACCAGCACTAGAACTAATATTCGACTCAATGAATTTCTTCATTGTCGTTTCAGCCTTAATCTCAACGACTATTTCATTTACATTATGCTTTGTGTAGCTCTCTGTAATATCATAAGACTTGTAGTACTTATCTGGATGATAGACACCTTTGATTTTAGCCATAACAACCCAGCCAAACGATGGGTGATGATTAACGTCACCCGGTTTAGTCTTTACAACTTTAAACGTCTTAGGATCAAATTCTACAAACGACATAATCTCACCACCAGAAACTCCAATATTTAAAGGGTCTGAAATTCTGTTGTAAAATTCTTTAAGACTCTTTACCCCAATTGCTTTTTGAAAAACTGGGTTCGATGCAATTCTCCCATTAAGTAACTTTCTTAAATCAGGAGAGTAATTGTTATCTGCATTTAGTAATTCCAATAAAGCATTAGGATCTTTCCTAAAAGAACTCAGGTTTCTTATGTTCTTTCCTGTTTTCTCCTTGTAGGTTTCAGCAAAAGATATGAATTCATCCTTCAGTGGAAGAACTGTTTTAGGCTCTTTATATATCTTTCTAGGAACCTTCTTTTCTATGACTGTATAATACCCTTTCTTTTTGAACTCGGCTCGCTTACTTTTTGAAAGCTCTACACTCTTCTCTGAGTTTTGAATACTTGTGTTGAACAAATCTATAAGAGTAGACTTGCTCATAATTCTATTGTCTAAAATCAAGTTTACCAGTTCCTCAAAGATGTGATGCTGAAACTGCCAAGATCCATCTAGAGTTCCGGAGTGAGGAGCAAATAAATCTGCCTTACCTTCTATAGCATTACGGATAAAACCTTCGGCTTGAGTTTTAGAATTAAACGCAGCAAGGTTAGAAACCTCTCCGAGCTCAACACCATTACGCTCCATCATAAGAGGAACATAATTCCTACCCCCAAGTAGATCGATAGAATAGCCGTTACCTAAAATTGTTACACCAGCATTTGTGTAGTCGTACATATTTGTCACGAACTTACGACCCTGTAGTGCAGTCATCTTAATGTCGGTCACAAACTTTTGTACAAAGCTTCGGGTATCTTCTGACAGCTTAGGAGCATCAATAACTTCTATCTGTTGTTTAGGGATGTTGATTGTACCAACCTCTCCTGATTCACCTTGCTCCTCCTCTTCGATTGCAGTTCCTTCTAAGTATGGGTTCTCTACAAACTCATCAGGCAGTAAGCCTACCTTTTGAGGGGCATACTTCATTATAGCGTAAGCCTTATCAGTAAACTCTTGAGCTTCCTCAAACTTACCCTCTCTGCGTAAAGCTCTACCTTTATCCCTTAGCTTAAATGCTTCAGTGTTAACCCCTGAGAAGTTTACATAGCTGTTCTGACCTCTGGTCTCAGCTGTAAGTGCTTTGCGTGCTAGAGGGCTAAACATTCTAGAGTGTACATCCCACGCATTCTCCTCACCAATAGGTCCAAAGCCATTGCCTCTTTCTGCGTGACCAAAGAAGTCGTGCACAAACCTAAAGATATCGTTTACAAGTAAGGTGCGACCGTTGACATCTTTGTACTTTGTCTCAGCCAACATAGGGTTATCCTTTCTCTGTTGAGCTGTTATACCTTCATCACCAAACCCTGAGTCTGTACTGAAGATACGCATATTCTTATTCTTGCGAAGGTCTTCGATCAACTCGTTACTGTTGTTGTAAGGCTCGTTGTTGTTAACCTCTACCTTGTACCCCGCTTTAATGATAGCCTCGTGCTGATCAATTGTTTCTTCGGCTAAAGCCTTGTAAGCAGCAGCAACCTCTGGGTCTCTAGGGTTGTCTTTCATCGCTATATAAGCGTCAGAGATTCTCTTAGACAGCTTTTCGTCAAGCTTCTTGATGAGATTACCATCCGTATGTTTCATCCCCTTAGACTCCATATAAGATATAGCTACCTTACGTGCATCCTTAAGAGGTTCATTAGATATTCTAGAACCTACAGGAACGTCCATCTGAAGCCTAGAAGCCTCGTATGGATTCTTGCTGTTTACTACAGCTGACTTTTCTGCATTGACATTTACCTCAGCACGACCCTGCAAGGTATTGATAAACCCATTGATGAAGTCTAGAGCTTCCTCTCTGCTTTTAATCTTACCGACCAAGCTCTTGTCTACGATATTTAACTTCGCAAGGAACTTGATTACAGCTGCCTTGATTTTATCTACAAGTGAAATATTGTTGGTAGGAGTCATACCACTACTCTCAGAAGCAATAGCGCCTACATACTCTGCTAAGAATTCTTCCGCAATGTCAGCATCATCTTTAGTCCTACCCGGACCGTATACCTGTTGATCGATATAAGCCTGTCTAAACGCTGATAATCTATTGGCTAATGCTATCTCTTCAGTAGAACCCTTAAGTAGCTCTGCTTCAATAATGTTAGTGAATTCAGAGATCTTTCTTTTATCAAACTTGACAACAGATAAGTAAGCGTGTAGCAGCTCGTGAGGTAACGTTGACTCGAACGCAAGGTCTAAGTTGATAGTTATTCTTCTTTGAACAGGCGACCAACTACCTCTCGATTTACCTAGATCAGGAGTACCTTGCAAAGCCATATAAGACTTCATATCTAAGTCACCTAGAATCACAAACTCTACAGGAGCTGCACCAAGTTTCTTGAGAATCTTATTGAAGTTCTCAATACTCTTAGCCATCTTTCTACCCTGCGCTTCGCTAATCTTACCAGCTGTCCAGTGACCTTTCTTTCCTAGATCTTCAGGCTTTGCATTTCTAGACATTAACTCCTCAACAGGGTCGCCTTTGTACTCCTCGGCAATGCCTTGCATTGCAGCAATCTTGAAAGCATATTTAGATGTACCTCTATCAGCCTTGTTGACTCCGGGGATAGCTTCAGCTTTACTATAAGGGATAAACACCTCACCACCGTCTTCTTTCATACGACCGGTATCTTCCTTTGTTCTGAATAGGATACCCTTGTCTGTGTAGACAGCTGTCATCTTACCAGTGGTAATGTTACGTGGGTCGTCTTTCTGACTTTCGGTTAATCGTTTGTCACTACCATCTTCATTCAGTAGCTTGATGTCGAGCTCTAGCTCTTGTTCAACTGCCCCAATTTCTTCAGTATCTGCATCTTCTGCGATGGGTTGAGCTGGCTCAGCTTCTTCAGTAGGTTGGGTGAGGATTTCTCTTGCTTCTTCATCTGTATCTATTAATTCTTGTAGTTCTTTTTCTGCATTAGATATATCCTCTGGGGTAGATGCGTTCTTCTGTAACCAGGACTGATATAAAATTTCTTGAGCTGTAGCACCTCTAAAGGTTCTTTTCTTACCGTCTTCGGTAACAAGAGATATAGATACTACATCACCTTCATCATTGTAGTTTACAGCGTCATCGATGTTATCGGTTTCACTCTTATATTCCTTACCTCTGATAGCGACTTTATTTCCAGCAAGCTGTACATCTGGAGTCATTTGTACTTCGATACCTAGCTCTGATATAGGCTTGTCTTGCACCTCGCTAAAAGGTCCTAACTCAATGATTCTATCTTTAGTTTCAACAACAGCTTGTTGTCCATCTCTCAATAGAGTACCCTCAACTGTCTCACCTGAAACAGGATCTTTGTATTCTATCGATTGGTCCTCAACGTTCTTAACTAATATTGTAGGCTCAGCTGTCTCTTTATTCTGGGTGACTGGTTCTTCAGCTACCGGCTCTTCTGCTGGAGTTTCTTCAGTCGGTTGTTCTACTGGAGCTTCCTCCGTAGGTTGCTTGCTTAACAACAGCTCTGTAACCTCGTCATCATTCTCTACACCCCATTGCCCAGTAGCAATATCCTCAGGAGTAGCATTGTTGACCATCTCTACAAACTCTTCTTTAGAGACTTCTTTGCCGTCACGGATGTAACGTGCACCACCCTCTTCAGCGTACTTGTTTTCTATAGCTGTCTTCTTAGCACGTAGATCATCAATCTCTTTTTTGATCTCAGCTTTCTGTGCATCACTAGGTGCTACATTGTATCTCTTAGAAGCTGTACGTATCTTCTTGTTAAGGTCTAAAACCTCTGTTCTGTCTTGCTCTGTAAACTTACTGTAGAACTCAGCGTCTTCACCTTGTGTGTTAATGAGCTTACCAACCTCTTCTTCAATCATCTCATCAATGATCGCCTGTTCTTCTGGTTTAGCGTTCTCACGCTTCTTCATCAGCTCAGTAACATTATTCTTGGCACGAGCTACTTCACGTTCGTTCTTAGTGCTACCGATAGCGTTAACACCTCTAGATAAACCGTGGATAGAACCACCCATCAGACCACCAATCAAAGTATTGTCTGCGATTTCTAGCACAGCTTCACGATCCCAGTTATCAAAGTTACCTCTGAGTCCGTTCTCGATAAGATTATCTGTTACAGCTACTAGGAATTCTTCTCCAGCTTCTTCTCCGAATGACTTGAGTAAAGTTTCTTTCTTTAGCTCTTTCTTTAGCGCTTTCTTAAACGTTTCTTTAGTTCCTTCTTTACCAAAGATCCTTGCAAACTGACGGACATCCGTCTTGAATAAATTCTCTGCAACACCTTCAGCTGTACCGACAGCTAGAGAGTATAAAGCTTTTTCTTGAGAAGAGAGTGTAGGGTCATCCTGAATCTCAGCATACTTACCACCGGCAGCGGTTGCACCTAGAACTACAGCTCCTGCTGTACCTCCTGTTGCAGCCATCACACCAAGCTGTGGGATTTGTTGCACCATAGTAGATGCAGCCATCTTAGCAGCTGTGCCAAAGTTACCTTCACCTATGTTACCTACGATCCCTCTTGCTGCATCTTCTTCACTGATACCGTAGTCACGCCACTTATCCTGCATTGTCTTAGCAGCGTCATCCATATAGAAGTCACCCATAGCACCTAAAGCTTGTGACAGCTTATTGTCTATAGGAGCAGCACTAAGCATAGCATTTTGTGCAGCAGTGTATGCAGGGTTAGCTGTAGCATAAGCCAATACATTTTCTTTGACGAACATTTCGCCAAGCTTGAATGCAGAGCCTACCATAGATTCAATACCAGACTGTAGTTCAGCCAGTACAGGAGTGTTCTTTATAACCCTACCGATAGGATTGAACGCATATATATCATAGTCTCCTTCAGATTTCTCAGATACCTGTTCAGGTGTCTCTTGAGATTGTAAGTCTGAAGATAATTCCGAAACACCGACACGAAAAGGTTCTTGTGAATCTTCTTTTTTTTTTTGATCTTCAAAAACCACTACAGATTCGTACTCTGGGTACTTGTCTACAATTTTTCTAGACAACTCTAGATCATCAATATCTTTATACTCAGGATACTTCGCTTTAATTTTTGCAGCGAATTCTGAAACTGTTAGCTTTTGATCTGCCATAATATCTTTTATAGAATTCCGAGACTATCCTTACCTTCAGTAGCCTCTGTGGTTTCTTCCTGCGAAGATACGGAATTTCCATCAAGGCTGATTCCGTAGTCCTTTTTCAAAGCGTTTTTGATTCTTGCAATTTCGTTAGGTTCAGCGCCTCTAGTTCTGGTTTTTGTAACTGTTTCTTTTTGACCCTGTTGATTACGCTCTTCAATCTCGTAGGTTTCTTCTACCACTAGCTCACCATCATTGTCAAATGCAAAACCTACAACATTCTTCATAGATCCTGTAAATGGCTTAGCAAATGCCTTGAAGTCAAGTATTAGTGGACTAGCGTCTTCTGTTGAAGTAGGACCTTCCATCTCTACTTGATAATCTTCTAGTCTTAAGTATTGCTTTCCAGAGCCGCTTTTTGAAGAAGATAGTGAGCTAAAGTCACTAGGTAGGTTACGCATAAAGTTGTCTACCAATTCTTTCTTATAAGACTGGATAAACTCTTGCTTCTTTTCTTCGGGTTGATTACGTAGGAATTCTAGTTCCTCCATACTATTGATCATCTCATCTTCACCGCCGGCAAATCCATTACGAACGCCACCCCAGGCTAAAGCCTTTTCTACAGATGATTCGTTAGCATTGATAAACGCTTCTGCCATAGACTCTGCGTGAGCTCTAGCAGCACTCGTATTTAGATCCCCACTGTCATTGTAGAAGTCCTTAACCTTAGCACTGCTTAGTTTAAGCATCTTGTTAGCTTGATCAACAGGGTTAGCCAAGTCGTACTTCATAGATTGAGGAAGCACAAATGGCTCTTGTACAGCTAATGTAAGGTCATCAAGTGTTCTCTTAGAACGTCTGAAGTTATCTGTCAGCGATAAGAACTCTTGACCTGCGATAGAATACTTACTAGGGTCTGCTTTGTACGCAGCAACCTGTGTTCTGTATTGATCAGCATTAGCAATAGCCATACCAGCAATCTGAGTGTACTCACCATACGCTTCATCAGCTTTACGCTTAGCCTCCGGGGAGTCGGACTCGATAGCCATATCTAGCTGTGACTGATATTTATTCCAAGCTTCTTGAACTAACGGCTTATCACCTTCTAGGTATGCACCCTCTTTCTTCTCGTTGGAATCGATCCAGCTGTTCATCTCTTTTTGCTCTTGACGCTTTTGTTGCATAGCGTTCTGAGCCATAGATCCAAAGTCTGGTGTCTTGATTATATTTGCTGGTACGAAATCCATTACTTGAATTGAGGTTTGTTTAATAGCGTGCGAACGAACTTGTGTAGGTCTGAGTCTCCAGACTTAGCTAGCTTCTGCATAGATTTAGCTTGAGTAGGATTGAAGATGTATTCACCACCGGTCATCTCTCCAATCTTAGCACCATCCTTCATAAGGTTGATAGGGTTCTCTTTGTGAGAGAATTTACCAGGAGTCTTTTTTACTTTAGCGCCCTTTTCAGCCGTAAGCGCATTAACTACAGGTTCAAGCTCGTCTTCATTAACTCTATCTGTGGTCTGTGCATTTTTTACACTTAACTTAGGCTTGCCGTCTTCACCAAGGAGTCCCTCCTTAGAAGCTACCCCATAGTTTAGTCCAGCTTGCATAACATCTCCAATACCTCCAGTGATGTTTTGAGCACCTGCTTGGATAGCATTCATAGCAAACCCTTCCTCACGGTTTTGTCTTGCTACATCACGCTGTCTTTGTCTCTCAGCACCACTAGTAGCGATAGTCATTGCACGCATAATCTCTTGCTGCTGTTGTGACAACGCTTGAGTCTTTGCTGCTGATCCTGCTCCTGTTACCTGTCCAATACCACCAATAAGTGCACGGCTACCACCTTGCTGTAATGCAGCTGTAGATGAAGCCATAGATCTATTGATCTCATCAAGTCTACGTCTACTCAAGTCGCTAGCACGTGCTTGCTTGATTAAATCAGCATACTCTGAAGGCTTGCCTGTTGGAGCTTCATAAGCACCAGCCAAAGCTTGCTTCCCTTGTTTCTTTTGCCACGCTCCGTAACCAGCTTTTCCTAAGCCGGCTACACCTTGAGCGATTAACATCATTGTAATTGGATCCATATTGCAAAAATACTAATTTTAGTTATGCGCCTTAGAGTCTGCTACTATCGTATTGATAGCAAACAGTTCAATAGGGTCGCTTGAAGTTTTTGTCATTTTAATCTTAGCGTAGTAATCTCTTACCTGATCGCCTTCTACAGAGCTGCTACCAACAACCACTAGTAAGTCTCCTGCTACAGCTGTTACACTACCACTAAAGGTAACTTGTTTTGCCCCAGATATACTGACAGGATTTACAGATAAGCTGTTGAGCTCTGTTGCGCCAACCTTATATGCAGTAGCTGTAGCCCCTAGTGGGAAGCTTGTGCTAATAGAGTTAGTGAAGGTTACAGCTGATCCGTTTACCGAAGCTACCTCACCTAAGCTAAAGATTTCACTAGTACTTGTTACAGAATCGATAGTACTTCCGTAAGAAGATGTAGCACCGTGTATGTAAGAGTAGTAGAAACCTTCTCTTTCTTTGAATAGAGATTCAGCAATAGTAACGCTTTGTGTAGCTGTAGTAATAACAGCTGACCAAGGGGTGTTACCTTCAATAGACACAGACTCGAAGGTCTTGATAGCAGAAGGTTCTATGTTTGATACTACCTCTACAATAGACTCTGATGTCGCAGCACCGTAGAACGTGTTTCTGTCAGCATTCTCATCGTGTCTGTATATCTTACCTCCACTGAATGAATACATTGTAGAGTGTACAGAGTCAATTCGCTCCGGCACAAAAGAATATCTCGTAGCCCACTTTCTTGTTGCTGTTCCGTAAGCAACAGTAAATGCATCCAGTGTAGATGAAGAAGGGTCAATAGATCCTGTAGAATCTGAGTCACAATAAGCATTATCAAAGAAGAATGAAGGCTTGTACATATTTACCCGGATCATCACAAAGAAGTCTAGGTTGCTGTTCGTAGCTACACCTAATACACTTGATGCCTGAAAAGGCAAGCTTGTGTATATTGGTGCCCCACTTGATAGCTGGTCCAGATAAACTACAGCTTCAATACCCTCATCAAAAACATCACATATATCATCGAATGTACGTGGATCAGTTAAGAATCCAAATACAGCTGTCGGATTGTATTGTATTGGTGCTGATACTTCTGTACCCGTAGAGTCTAGAGAAACTTCGTAGCTGTACTCATCTGTATTGATGTGTACTTGAGAGCTAGTAATTTCTCCGGAGTGTACAATGTACTGATCAGTATCGTCATCTATACCACCACCAACTAAATGTGTACTGTATTTAGAGATGCTGCCAAACTTATCGTCAAAGTAAGACTCCATACCGACATCACTTATAATTGTAATGCCTTGACTATCAATCCTAAGTGCCTTGTTAGCATTAACATCAGCAAAGTATGTCATACCATCTTTAAAGGCTACAGACTCAGGGTGAGAACCTAAGCCGTACTCTCCGGTGTAATAGCGTTCATTGCCTAGTACATTTGTAGAAAGAGATACGATCTGATCTCCAGATCCTGACTGCAACACCTGTCTGCCTACACCGATCACACCACAACGCTTCTCTTGTAAGAAGTACAAAGCCTCGTTGTATCCTACTAGATACTTGATGCTTCCGTGCTCGTAAGCTAAATCCTTATAGTTAGCTAGCGATAGATTAAAGGAAGAGAGGTTAAGTCTTGTGCTGTCTTCAGAATCGTAATCAGAATACGTAATAGAACCTCTTCTCTTGACTGTTTTAGCGTCTTGTATATGAGCTATAGGTCTACCAATAGAAGATGCCTTAGAATCAAAGAAATCGCTCACTGAGTAATCCTCTATATATCTGGCAATTGAAGAGAAACTAGGGTAACCAGAATCACCTGTAAATAGGTAGGATCTGTTTTTAGAAGATGTAAATACATTTCTTCTACGGAAGTATACATCGCCCAAGTCTAGGTTAACAACGCTATCTGGATTAGAAACAGCGTAAGTTCCTGTTGTAGCAGTAATGTTTGACGTACCAAATCCAATATATAGAGATCCCTTTCTGTACACGTTACCTACAGTAATAGCTGTAGAACCTGATACAAGTATATCGCCCTTGAAAACTTCTTCGGTTGTAGTAAACTCTACAGAGGTAGGCGCTCCATTTGTGATGGTTACAGCTACACTGTTTGCAGTTCTTTCACCTTGATGCACGCCATTCACCACTTCGTAAGACTTACCAATCTCATAGTAGATGTTAGTAGCTGTCCTGTTGGTATTGTAGATCTCAACCACACACTCCTTGAACCAGTTTGTGTTCTTATTGAGTATGCTTTGTACGTTAAAACCTATTGCGTTTTTGTTATCCTCTAAGACAACGAACTCCCCAGTAGTATACTCTAAAGAACGGCTAGAAGATTTATCGAGTATAGGGTTGCTTGAGTCATCAGTGAAATTCTCAAGACCTAATACTTTAAATTCCTCCGTTGTTCTAGAGTCTCCATCAAATGACACAATACGTAGTATATCTCCCTTTTGATAGGTGTAAGATATATCAGCACCTGTCACAGAGTTGTACCCTGAAGACTTGCTAGACAACGTGTTCAAAGAAAGATATATCACCTTGTTTGGAGTGATCTGCAAGGAAACGTCTTCACGGAACGGTAAGTACGCACCACCTACCCCATACATAAGTTTAAGCTCACTCTCTCCACGACCAGTGTATACTGGTGCCCAACGCTTAGCCCAAGAAGGTGCTGAATGTTGTAACCTCATTACCACAGATGCCGCACCGTATAAATCGTTCTCTGAAGATCTGTCGTTAAGTGATTCAATGTAGGTGTTGCCTAGTTCCTGTACACCACCACTTCGGTTGAATTCATCGTAATACACCACACCTAGCTTGTGGCTAGAGCCTGATTTAAACGCTCGTGTGGACACTTCGTCCTCACTGGCAAAGATACCTCCAGCCTTGTAAATGGTGACTGCTCTGAAGCTTAAATCGTATATCGATGAATCTATATGTATTACTGGCGCTGCAAGAACTTCTCTGCGTACACTGCCTACCACAAGCTCTCTTATGTAAAGATCCAACGTTGACAGCTTGAAAGATAATTCGTCAAGTCCAGTAGTTCTGGAAGCTGTAAACACTGCCTGAGCATCAAACAGTGCATTCTCTTGAGCCATATTGAATCCATTGTTTTCAAGATTCACAAAACCTGAAGCCATACCTGACAACGATACATTGTAGCTTGAAGAGGTGATCCCGTTTATTACAGCTGTAATCACATCTGCTTTAGATGTTGCCACAGAAAACTCAATAACATTAGAGATATGTATTCCGGAAAACAAGAAATTAATGTTAGTCTCCGTTTGCGCTATGTCTATAGAAGCTGTTCCAGAACCGTCTCTGTTAGAATATACTACAGTGATGTCATCAAAGTCAATCTTATCATCATAAGTGTCTCCACCTACCGTGATGTATTCTGCTCCAATATGTGCGTTGATATACACCTTTGAGTTAGCTGGCAATCCAGCTGTATCATCAATCTCCGAGAAGTCTGGATACATATTACCAGCGGCATCAACAGTAAACGGTATATCGTATACTACACCTTCTTTTGCGTAGTTTGGTAACAGCTCTACATCTGTATCTATATTGGGATACCCTTCTGTGTACCCACCGTACATTAATCTACCATTCACAATCTCTTGAGAGTCTGCGATCTGTGGCACGTTATCGTACAGCTTGGTTCTTTCGTTCTCGGCAAGGGCTACACCGTACTCATCATTAATGAAGTTGATCGTAGCTGTTGTAGCTGTAGGGACATTGGTGACCTCAGCAATCTCATAGAACGTGCCCTCATTACCCTCTCTAGCATACAAGAATATCTTATCGACATCTGCTGAGCTGTATTTCAAGAACACATTGATCTGATTGTAGAAATTATCTTGACCAGGAGTTGTAAATCCTCTACGTAGCTGATTTTGGTTTACCGTAAGAGAGCTGTAAGGAGAGATAGCACTATGCTCACCGTCTGCATATACATACTTGTACGCAAACTGAAACACCTTGTCCTTGATGTTGTTCTCCTTTAAGTCGGGGTTGTTAACCACAACGTATGCCGGAGGATCTAAAGGTGGAGCCTTAGCTACTGTAAGCACAGCTAGCTTTTCGTCATCCGTACCTGTAAGCAACTGAGGGTAACCGTTTACTAGCGCCTTATCTGTATTGATCTTCTTAGGAGCTGTAAGCCCATCACTGAAGTACAGAAGCACATCGTTATTGTTATTGACGAATATGTTTCCCTTGACAAATCCTTTCTCTGTAAACCCTAGCACAGAATCTTTAATAATTCTAAATGCCCTGTTTGCTCCTACACTGTAACGGTAGATGCTATGATCGTCATTACTGTTCCAAACGAAGTAAAATATATACCCAAGCTGCTCGTCAGAAACGCTTCCAATAACCTTGTTAGTACCAGCAGGCAAAGACTTGTCTAAATCAACAGCTGTATTACCATAAGCGTTCTTTACCACAAAAGCTTGACCCGTATCATCAGAAGACACACGGATGTTAAGCGCATCAGTCATCTCTACAGACTTAATCTGACGCTCATCATCATCTTTATTTAGGTAATTAGGTGTAAGTTTATGTACAGCCATTTATTAGTATTTATGTTGGAACCCCTCGTATCCCATTTTATGTAAAAAAGTCTCTGTTAAGTGTGCTTCTATAGGGCATTTATATATACCTACAACCTCATAACCCTCGACTATTCTTCCATTCTTTTTATGATCTAACATTCTTTGCCTTAGGTTATTACTAAATCCAGCATAGTGCTCTTCTGGCAAGTAATACACTGCATAACCTCCAGTCTCTTCCTTGTATATTTTTTTAAACCTGTCTCTACTTTTTTTAACTTTCTCTGGATTTTTAATTCTGTATTGTCTTGAGTATTCTTTTTTGCACGACTTGCATCTTGAATCAAGTCCATCCTTTGATTTTGGATGACTGTAAAAATCTGATAATTTTTTAGTTTTGCAGCATTTAGAACATTTTTTCATCATTACATTTTTGGAGATTGACGGAAGTTCTTTCTTAGCATTGACAGTACGTCTTGCTTTCCGAATGATTTCATACGGGAATTAGCCTTGCGTCTCTCGTTATAGTATTCTTGTCTTGCTCTAGCCTTTTCATTAGCTGGAACATTACTCTTACGCTCAATAATCTTGTAGTACATATAAGACCTTAGAGCTTCTTCTGCAAAGATGTGAATCACAGGATTCTCTGAACGAGCTTCGTCTCCTACATACTCTATAAGCACCTTAGCTACTGCGCTGTTTGTTGACAGCTCGATTCTATTTTGCTCAAAGTTGATTCGGTACTCACCCAATCCTTTACCTCCTCCAAGTCCGTACAAACGTCCGTTAGAAGTATTAGAGATAAAGTCTCTGTACACATAAGACTCAAAAGCTTCCATATAAGAAGGGAAGCCTGCTTGTGTGTTAGTCTCTAGTAGATTCAAGTGATTGTTTCTTACAAAGCTGTACACTAAACCATCACCTCCAACAACACCCAACTTCGTGAGACCTACAAAGTCTACAGGTAAATCAGCTGTACTTAATGCACTGTCAACGTCAAGCTCCGCAGTCTTAATGCGTTGCCCCATATCAAAACCCATCTCACGAATTCCACGTAAGGCAAAGTTTCGGATAACGGTATCACTTGCATTAGAGGCGTAGTCATCCCCTGCAAGCGTAAGTATGAAGTCATTTACAACCTGACTAACGGCTACTGTTTCTTGTGACATTATTTAGTTTCTTCTATCTGCTTTTCTGCTGAAGCATAATTTACTACGTCAGCATCTCGCAGGTTAACACCAATCATCTTTGCGATCTCTACAACCAAGTCTACATAGTAGTGCTCAGGTAATTCAAAGTCAATACTGTTCGACGGGCTGTAGATCTCTACGCCTGGAACAGTCGACAAGTACCCAAAGCTTGGCTGTGAGGCTACTTTAGCTCTCGTTGTAGGGTTTGTACCTTCAGGTAGCTTATAGTACCTTAAATCGATTCTATTAATAGTTGTAGGGAATACTTCGATATCAGAAGATACTAGAGCAACAGGCGCACTACTTGTAGGCTTAGATAAGTCGCTAAATAAAATGCGATCAATATCCTCCTGATTGTACACTAAGTCAATCTGAGTCCCTAAAAACGAGCCTAACGCATACGTAGACTTTGTATTTACAGCTATGATTCTACCTAAATCTTCAGGCTTAGTGAATACACCATTAGACTTAGAGAGGGTTGATTTTTTTGCGAATACAGACAGGTCTTCCTGTAGCTGTTTCTCTTTTGCTTTATCTCTGCCTTGATCAATACCTGTTCTACGGAAACGCATAGCATTGCGCCCCTCGTCAAACAAACGGTTATATATGTTCATCTGTGCGGCAGCAGCGAACTCATTAAAGACAGCAGGACTTACGAATCCCTTCTGGTCCTTATTGACCAAGTCCTTTAAGGTGCTGTATACTCTATTTACACTTGCCATTAGATTATTCTTTGTTATGGCAAAGATAACAAAAAAGAAGGGGCTGCATTTCTGCAACCCCCTCGGTAATAGTAACTTATATGTTTCGTTACAGTCTGTTGAGCTCTTCGAGCAAACGATCGTAAGTGTCTGCACCTTTTTCTGTCAAACAGAAACGAGTCATAACATCTACTGGATCTAGTCCGGCAGCAGCTGTAACAATCAAACGGTTCGTGTCAAACCAGTACATACCGTCAGCCTTCTTGTTAAGGATCTGGAACTCAACTGCTTGAAGTACAGCTGACTTACACTTAACTTGTGGGTTGTCAAACAACTCTACAAAACGTGTAGGGTTCTTCTTAGCATCAATCAATAGATCTCTGCGGATTTCAGCACTCTTACGCTTGGTGTTGATACCCAAGAACATAGCAACAGGTAGAAGCTCAGAGATGTCTTTATCTCGTACGAGAGCTACAGCTTCAAACTGTGTGAACTCACGTTCTAGTTCTTCTTCTGCTGAACGAGACTTATCAATCATCTCAAACAACTTACCGCCATTGGCTTTGTTGTCAGGGTGCATAGATAAGAATGCTAGTAGGTTTGGTTTTTCAATAGGGACAAACAACATCTTGTTTCTGAAGACTACGTGCTCACGTTGTGCGTGTTCACTCTGCTCTTCTACATAGATAGATTGTTCGTTAGGAGAGTATCTGATCTGACGGACTCTATTTTGTTCCGGATCAAATACAGTTACCTGTGTGCGAATAGGACATACAATACCACCACCAGTGATGATTTTGAATGAGCTTGCTTTAGGTTTTTGTGAATCGAATTCCTTGAAGGAGTATTCTCTTTTTACAGCTGTAGGTTTAGCTGTAACCTTGGGAGTTGCAGTGGACGCAGATTTACGTGCACCTGCTGAGGGCTTTGTGTTTGCCATTGTATTTGTAATTGAATGAAATTAAAAAGTAAAGATAAAAAGGGGAGACCGAAGCCTCCCCCATTATCATATGTTTTGATCTTACTTGATCAATACGTGTTGGTTAGCTGCACGAGTAACCAAGTTACACTCAGAACGGTAGTTGAACTGCAAGCTATCTTCGTTAGTGTTAGAAACACCCAAGATAGAACCTGTCATCCAGTGCTCCATTTCACGAGAGTAACCGTTTACAGCTTTGTAGTTCATCTCCAAAGCAGCAGCACGATCACCTGACTTAGGATCGATAACGCTAGTCAACGGAATCATTACACCCTTGTAAGAAGAACCACCAAGCAATGTTGGGTCGTTCAACAATTTCCAAGGCTTCTTGTGGAAGGTGTACCCACCACGAGTGAATGACTTGAATCCTAGTTTTACAGCTTGGTCAGCATTAGAGAATGCACCGTAAGCCATTGGTCCGTTTGTTGGATCTCCAAATCCAGCAGCACCGTTAAGGCTAGCTACCATATCGTCAAGTGCAAGCATCTCAGCTGTGTTAGCGTAGATAGCGTACTCAGGAGCAGAACCTTGCTTGTCGAGCTCAGCAACGATCAAATCAAGATCAGTCAAACCGTTAGTTCCGAAAGACGGAGTTACGATACCACGATCTTCAATAGCTGCGAAGTAACCTTCAGAACCTTGAACAGCTTTATCACCTACGGTAGCAGAGTCATTCTTTCCTAACAACATCATCATCTCACGCTTGTCGAGGAAACGCTGACGAGTATCTTGCTCACCTTTGATGTACCAACGGTAATCACCACCACCTAAGTTGATGTAACCAATGTTTGTTGCTTGAGAACCAGTAACCTTAAATGTCTCTTTCAAGATCATATATGGGTTAGTACGGTAAACAACGTTGCTTTCTAGGAAACGCTCTGGTTGATCAGAACCTTCAGCGTACAAGTTACCAATGATTGCAGCGTCCAATGCGTCAGTTGCAGTTGGAGCTGATACAGTTCCCAATGCCTCTACAGTCACAGTGAATACACCTGCTGCTTCAACGATAGCTGTAACTACGTAACGATCATCTTCGTGAAGAATAACGTCATTCAAACGAACGAACATCACATCTGAAGCTGTAGTGTCAACTTCAAATTCAAGAGCCGCAGTCCAAGTACCTGCTTGCTTAGCGTGTAAGCGAGCTTCCTCGAACCATTCTACTTTGCTTGCAGAACCATTAGCCTTTACAGCTCCGGTCATTTGCAAGAAACCAGTGATACCTTGATCACCGTATGTTTTTACTAAAGCTTCACGTACATCTGGACGCTCTACTTTATTGATGAAGTCACCTAGTGCGGTGTACTTCGCTGGATCCAACTGGCGGAAAGACGACTGAACGCCACCGCTAACTGAAGGAGTACTTGATAGTGCCATTTCTTATTTCTTTTATAAATGGTTTAAAAAAACTTTAATGTCTTATCTGCACCAAGCGCATCAATGATTTGCTTAGCGAGATCATCTCCCGGTTGTGCCTGAGCAACACCAGGAGCTTGAGTCGATACATTTGCAGCCTGCTCAACAAGCTTACGCTGTCCGTCACTTAAACCCTGCTGATATAGACTTTTCGCAATCGCATCTATATTATCCACCACGGCTTGGTGTGTGTTGAACTTATCGTAATCCCATTGACCATCGTCACTAACGTATTGATCAAAGAATGATTCCAAGTTTGTATTCTTATTTACAAGCTGGCTCTTGTATTCGTCAGTAATTCCAAAGTTGAACTCACCGCTAGGTAAGTCAAAGCTTATAGCTTCTAAAGACTCTGTCTCCTGCTTCATACTAGAAATCCACTGCTCGTCAATAGGACTAGTAGCTGTAGAATCATTATTGTCTACCGGCAAAGTGTATGAGCTGCGCAACTCATCAATCTGCTTTCTAGACGTATTAGCATCAATCTTAAGCTGTAGTTGAGACAGCTTGATCTCGTCCTCTGTATACAAGTCCTCATCGAGTTTGTACTTAGATCCGAGAAGCATATCAACTTCTTCACCTGAAAGATCTGGATACTCGTTGACCATCGTCAGCTTTACAGCTGTCATATCATCCATTTCGGATGGGTTAATCGATTGGTACTTGAACCAGTCTTCTGGTGAGCGTCCGGTACTTTCGACAAAGTCGGCAATAACCTTCACACGCTCATCAATCTCTGCTTGTTGTGGAGTAAGCATTTCCTTCAAAGAATCGACACTGTTTAGCTGTACTCCTAGCGTTTCGCTCAAGTATTGTGCTACAGCCTCGTCACTCATCTGTGGCGCTTGCTCCGGTGTTTCCGTATTTAAAGAACTTTCTACTGGTGCCGCTTCCGGCTCAGCTGTTGCAGCAGGTGTATCGCCTACTGTATTATCTTCTGTTGATGCAGGTGCTGGCTCTGAAAAGTCAAAGTCAGCTACAACGCCCTCAGGTAATCCTGATTCTTGCGCTGGTACTGGTTCTGTTTGAGCTGCCTGTACATCTTCTACATTTGCAGACTCCATTTCAAATCCTGCTGCACCTAGTGCACCTTCTAATTCTGTTTCGCTACTCATAGCTATTGTTTTAAATTGAACTTTCGTGTTACAAAATTAACACTTTTCTATATACGCTTTTTAACAGTCTGTTACACAGCTGTCTAAAGGTTCTTGAGTCTTTCGTTCTCACGAGTAAGGAAATCTACCTTGACGCGCAGTGCGTGTACCTCAGCTGTAAGTGCTAGCACCTGCTCACGGAGTTCGTCTTTCTCGTCTGCGGATCTCGCTAGCAACGACTCCATATTTCTTACTCTATCTTTCAAGTCGTCTCGGTACTGCACACCGTCATCGTTTTGTAGTTGTGATTTCTTTTCCTCTGCCTTTACTTTGAGCCTAGCTTCAAAGAATTTCCATATACCTGCCGACCCAGCAACGGTAGCTATTGTTACTACTATTTGTGTGATATTATCCATTTCGGTGTAGCTGTTCTGTTTTTAATCTTTTAAGACTGCTGAACGAAGAGATTACCAATAACACCCATCCGTAATGAGACGGAGACGGTAATCCAATCGTAAGTAAATACATCATTAGACTTGTAGCGTATAAACCGAATGTAATAACAGACGCTCTAATTCGACAAGAAAGTTTTCCCTTAGCTACACATATAAACTGATAAACACCTGCTGCGATAAGCATAAGTTGATACACCGGCATAAACCCTATCTCTAAAGCTGTAGCAATAGGAGCGAGTATCATTAGTGCCATAGATAATGTAAGTTCAGTAGGCTGGCTATCGCTATAGGTCCATATGTTCTTTACGTTTTTAAACACCCTTGTCTAATTTTTCTTTAAACACTCTGATGGTATTCCAGAAGGCAAACAGACCAATAATTACCCAGCCTATATTAGCGCCTCCTATGATATTCATTTGAATAAGGTTGATGATTGTCATCACAGCTATAAGAGAAGCAACCTGTACAGCTAACAGTCTCATCTTTAATGTACCGTTCCATAGAACTGCCCACATCTGAAAGACACCTGCAAGGATTGCACCAAGGCAAAGGATTCTGTTTGGAGTGTGGAACTCTACGATCATAGTTGCTGGTAAAGCAATCATATGACAGAATGCAATTAGAACCTCATTGGGTTCACTATCACTGTACCAGAACAGCTCTTTAAATCTTGATAAACCTTTCTTGTATGAATGCATCACCATTTAACTTTTGAGGACCACCAAGCAGCAGACATTTTACCTTTAGCTATATTCTTTCTATGTCTAGCCTTGAATGAAGCACGTTTCTTTTTCATACGATCTGACTCACCAGCTTTAGGTTTACCAGCTGTACTAGCGCCTTGTTCTCCAAAACGAATAGTCTTCACTTTATCTCCAACCTTAGCCACTACAATGTGCGACTTCTTAGGGTGATTAGGGGTGCGTTTAGGCTGATTGTATTTTGTTAATCCAGCTCTAGATAACCTACTATCAGTTTTTCTTTTTTTCAATCTCATAACCGTTTTTTCTCATTCTAGAAGCTAAACCTTTAATGTACGTAAGCTTTACGCCAGTTTTTTCTGCTATATATTTTCTATCCTTACCTTCTATAAGCATTAACTCTACTTCCTCTCTCTTTGGGTTAGACAGAGTTTTAGAAATTTTTATTTTTAAATCTTCACTTCTTTTTTTGCCTTTCCAATAGAGTGTGGGCTTTTCTAATTTAGACTTGCTTAACTTTCTTTTGTGTTCTTCAGAAAGTTTCCTACCTCTCATTTTACATAAATCTTCTTCTCTATGTTTATAGCCTTCTGCACCTTCACCGCCATATGTGTAGTTACAAAGGTTTTTATAACCAAAAAAAGAAATTAAGCTTTTTTCTATACCACAAGCTGTCTTATTGTCAATATTTGATTCTACTATTTCAACATAGTATCCGTACTTATTTACGATACTGTGCCAATGCTTATTTCTATTAGATTTACTATTCTCTCTCCACCTTCTGCCTTTACCTACATAAAAGACCTCGTTATTGTCTTTTCTTCTGTGTAAATAAACTTTATAGTCGGTGTGCTTCATTTCACAAAGGTATAAAAAAAAGGGGCTACGTTTCCGTAACCCCTTGAGTGTAAGCAAGTTCCTTGTCGGGTTATTACTTTACCTCTTCAGCTTCTTCTACTACCTCTTCGTATTCACCTGTAGTAAGGTCAACAGTGATTGATCCGTAGTTAGCTTCTAGTACCTTTTGCTCTTCAGCCATAGCCTCTTCCATAGATACTACTTGTAGCTGTGCTTTGTAAGCAGCGTTGGTAGCATCACCAAGAATAGTCTTAGCTTGATTGAGGTTAGACACAGCAGTCTGGATAGACTTGAGTTCTTCTTCTTTGAGTTTTAGCTTGTCAGCCATAATGTTTAAATATTTAAGTTAATTAACGTGGTACAAATATAATGCAAAATCTATAATGATGACACGATGGCAATACCTAACCATAATATTGACACACCGTAGTTTAGTACAGCTGTCTGGATGTCATCAAGCGGATACTTTACCGGGTATCCTAGTTTCTTCCCCTCGTATTGGAATAGCCCTGGACCGTTGTGACAGCTAAACCATTCCTTCTTACCGAAGATAAGTCTACGTGGCTTGTCAATGAGATCAGGCATACATCCCATAATATATCCAAAGGACGCTAACCAGAAGTTACCAAAAAGGTATGCCCCTACAAGAAACATAGCGAAAGCTGTTGCCTCTATGATGGTAGCGTGAAACTTATCCTTAAGTCCAGACTCACCGACATAGTCCCATACAAAGTGAGATACAAAAGCAACAGAGCCACCAAGGATATAATCCCCAGTGGCTAGTGTTATTGCTGCGCCAGTCGTACCGTGAACACTAAACCACATTATTCAGCAGGAGTTTCTTCAACAACCTCAGGAGTCGGTTCTGCAATGGTCAACGTTACAGAAGATGGTGATGCAAGTTCTGCGAGTTGAGCATCAAGGTTAGACTCAAATTCAGCAACACGGTCTGCACCAAGTGCTGCTTTAGTCCAAGCAATCATATCTTCGTGAGTTACGCTGTCAAATGCAGTAAACCCTGATAGGTCAGCAGTCTCTAAAGTTTGTGTACCGATAACGGTAGCTGAGTTTGTTTCGTCTGATCCAGTAACACGCCAGTGTACGTTGTAAACTACTTGAGATTCGGTTACACCGTTCTCGTCTGTGTGAGTTGGATACGCATCTACTGTGCGACAGTTCCAAGTGTAGGTATTAGCCATTCTAAAATGTTTTTGTTATAACGTTACAAAGATAATGAATTACAGCGTTCTGGTTTCAGATACCTGCGGAAGCTGTCTCTTTTGAATAGAGTCTGTTAAGGCGTTTCTCATTCTAACGAGATCTTCTTCAGGTATACCTGACTCAACCCAAGAGGCTACTGTAGCTTCGTCTAACGAGCCGTAAGGGACGAACTGAGACAGATTATCTAGTGACAGCTTAAACTCGTCTATATGCTCTTGTGAGTCCTCTCCTTCTTGAGCTGTGTAGCTCCAGTGTATGGTGTGAAGCACATCTATGTACTCCACATCATCCTTTGTAAATGTCGGGTAGACTTCTACCTCTCTGATATTCCAAGTGAATGTCATTGTTATATTTCTTTGATTAGTCTAAATGAAATGTGTCCTGCGTTTGCTCCTGTCTCTGAGTCTAACGTGTAGTTTAATGATCCAGAGCGTATTGCACTCTTTAAGAATACTGTTGCTCCAGAATCAATAGTTGCGTAGAACGTAGCTTGAATAGTAGCGTACTCACCGTAAGTAGTGTAACGTAGGTATTCAAAAGATCTTGAACCTAAGAACGTGTTATTACCACTGTCTGTTACTTGCGCTCCAACGACACATCTGTCCGCATAGTTATTCTTAGCTACAAACTGATATCTGATCTCGTAGTAACCTGTTTCGTTGATAGTAAATGTAGTGTTGTTTGTACGAGTTACAGGTGTTGTTCCGGAGTGTGAAGCTGTAGACGAAGAGGTGATGTTTTGACCACCGCCAGTATACGTTGAAGCTGTGAGCTTCCATCCCTTTGGAGAGTAGATACCGCTTTGCGTTAAAGCTGTTGTTGAGGTTGTTGTTAAGTCTCCGTTAGAGTCTGCTTGTAGAAGACCGCTTGTCAGAGATTCAAAACGAACAGTGCCGTTAACGTGCAGTTTAGCTTGAGGGTTAGTCGTACCAATACCTATGTTTCCCGAAGAGTTTATTCGTAATGCTTCAGAAGATGGGAAGTCTGAAACTATTCCTGAATCACTAACCCCAAAGGTTGCTTTTACTGGTATTGATCCATAAGAAACACCCCCATAAAGTACATCTGTTCCTCCAAATGTTAGTGTGAAGCTGCTGTCATCTGCTATAAGACCACCTCCTCTAAAGCTACCATTTACATCTAACTTATAAGAAGGACTCGTAGTCCCGATACCAACGTTGCCTGCCGAGGTGATGCGCATCTTTTCAGAAGTGTGAATACTTCTAAATATTAGAGCGTGATCATCAGGGTCTAAAGCAATGTCAGCATACTTGTAAACCGTACTACTGTTTTGCGCCATAAACCTAAGAGAAGACTGTTCTCCAGCACTACTGTTTTGTAGTCTAAGTAAAATACCAGTGGTAGCATCTGATATATGAAGTCTAGTATTAGGAGATGTTGTTCCAATGCCAACGTTATCTCCAGATATTATCATTTTGGTATTAGAGCCTGTCTGAAACTGCATAGTATTGCTGGAATTTTGATATAAGATGCGACCATCTCTATCGTTTCCAGCAGCAGAAAAATCAATGTAGCCTCCAGTTGTTCCAACTAATTGAATCACTCCATATGAACCATCTGATGTTTGACCAATATGTACTCCGTCTGTTGTCGGTGAACCCGGAACTGTGCCTACCACTTGTAAAGCTGATTCTGGACTAGTAGTCCCGATACCAACGTTGCCTGATGTATTGATAAATACAGCATTGGCAATACCGTTCGGATGCAGTGCTATAGCACCATTACTGTTGTATATATTTAATGATGACGCTCCGCCAAAACCACTATATGATCCTCCAGCTTTGAATATTTGTGCATTTCCAGAGTTCGTAGTAAGTATGTGGTTGGCATAATTTGAATTACTTGAATCCCCAACTTTTAATGCAATAGAAGATGTGTTGTTTTCAAATTTAGCAATGTCAACAGTAGATGATGAAAAAACATTGAGTGGTGCTGATGGGTCTGTTTTCCCTATACCAACTTTACCACTTCTCATTGTAAGTGTTTGCGTAGCAGTTCCAGCTGACATTGTTTGGAAGGTCAATGAACCATCTTCAGTCCCATCAGTTACATCCTCTGCTTTTGCCGTTAAGATTACATATCGTGTATCTTGACTTGCGTCATTATACCCTCTAAAATCTAAAAGACCAATCTCCTCTTCATCAACAGGAACAGCGTTATGTTGGAAGTAAAGCAATGGTCTATCGCTTGAAGCTGCTCCAAAAACCATCTTAGCATTGCCGTCAGATACATCTAACCTGTCGGCTGGTGCTGTAGTCCCAATACCAACGTTGCCAGCCTCTGTATCTATTAGCATTCTTACTAAACCATCAGCTCTTCTGAAAGCAATTTCACTTCCTGTCCCAGTAGAGTCAGCAGCTTGTAAATACGTTCCCAAAGCGGTAGAAGACCATAGTGTATTTGTATCGTCAGCTCCAGTAAACCAGCTTCTAGCTCTTACTTTACCGTTAACATCAAGCCTCTGAGTTGGATTAGTAACCGCAATACCGACATTGCCTGTGTTGGTAATACGCATACGTTCGGAGTTACCACTTACTCTAAACTCTAAATGGTCATCTGCGTGTGCGTATACTATCCCTCCAGTATAGGGAGAAGACGCATCACCAAAATAAACACTAGAATAAGTAGTGCCTAGTACGCCTATAGAAGATTCATTAGACTCTTCAACTAATAGTGTGCCGTATACAGATGAGGGGCTTATACTTGAATGCTGTACGTGTAACTTAGCCCCTGGACTAGTAGTCCCAATACCAACATTTGTGCCATCGTGATAAATTACTGAGGAAGTACCATTAGTAATATTTAACGTTGACACATCTATTTTTAAAGGCTTAAAAGTACTAGTATCGTAGTCGTAAGCAAATAGATTATTATTTGAATCTGTTGCATCAGCATAAACACCAATCCCCTTGTTCCCACTCTGAGCTATGAATCCCCCTGTATGTATAGATACTCTATGCCAAGAAGAAGCATTACCAATGCCAACTAATAAATCATCTGATACGTATCCAGTACCTAAAACGTGCAACTTCTGTGAAGGATCAGTAGTCCCAATACCAACGTTACCTGATGAATCTATTCTCACAACCTCCGTTGTAGAATCAGCATCTGCAATAAACCTTAAATCAGAATCATAAGCAATGAAGGTAGTATCTGGAGCAGTACCTGCTGCCGAACGAACAGCACCTAGTTTGAGCTTAATGTCATTATCGTTCTCTATTGTAAATATAGGTGATAAAGTGTCTGATCCAGACTCTACGTGTAATAGAGTGTCTGGACTAATAGTCCCGATACCAACACTGTCGTTGTGAACGGTCATTACAATACCGTTATTGCTATTTCCAAATCTAATATCAGCATCATTAGTACCGCCTCCCCTAGAAGATGTTCTTATAAATACTGTTTCAGCGTTATCCTTGTTTTCTTGAAGTGTTATCTCTCTATGAACTTTTATTTGACCATCTTTTTCAATAGAGAACTCACCTGCACTAAATGAAGATGTAGTACCAAAAGATTTACCATCAATATCCAATTCTGTCTCAACAGCATCGCCAGTTGGAAGTGTAGTAACATCTGTAAAGTCTACAGTTACAGCTGAAGTACTTACCGCACTTGCTTCAATATATACAGTTACACCATCATCTGTATATGTCTTTACATCTACAAATGCAGTTCCATTAGCAGAGTTTCTAACTACACGGATAGCCTTTATTGAAGAGCTGTATCCATTGTGATGTACAGTGATTAAAGACCCTGAGTTTCCGTAATTAGTACTTACTGAACCACGACAGCTAAATGGACTTCTTGTTCCACCACCAGAGTAGAATGCAAACTCACAAGCACCACGCCCAGCAGATCCATTCATATCAATAACACGATACCAATTATCTTCTGTTACGTTAGCAGTATCTGTGTCTTTGTAGGACTGTGGGAAAATCAAAGTTTGATCTGTAGTATTACCTCTATCTGTTACAGACTGAAGGGTGTCAGTTTCAGTATAAGAGGTTAAAAATGTGCTATTATCTACAGTTACATTACCGCTAGAATCTGACTTAAGATATCCTGCTCCGTATTGACTTAACTGCAAACTACCATCACCGCTAAGAATCAATAAGGTGTCAGAACCACCGCTTTGGTAAGACTGAATAGTCCATACCTTATTTGGTACTTTTAAGTCTGACGCTGCTGTACCTGCACCATCCCACTGGTAGAAAGTCCAGTTTAGAAGAGGGTCATCGTTAGAGCTATCAAACTGCACGTATCTGTTTATAGCAACAGGCGCTGAGGCGTTTTCTCCTGCGAAAGTATATATACTTCCACTCTTAGGTCTTGATGAAATAGTGTAAGTAGATCTACTATTTATATCCCAACTTGTATGAGCATTATAAGCTGTGCGTGCGTCAGCTGTAAAAGCTGTGTCGTGAGGGTTGTAAAAATCTACTACCTGAGAATCAACCCCTGACCCACCATCATCTGCTGGTGCGAAGAAACTACGTCCTCCATATACGTGAAGTAATCCTGCTGGATCAGTAGTACCGATACCTACGTTGCCAGCAGCTGTAATTCGCATTTTTTCTCCACCAGTGGTATCAAATAAAATGTTCTTACCAGCGTCTTCAACATACAGCTTTAAGTCGCCATCTGTTTTGATTGTAGCAGTACCTGTTCCTACGTTTCTAAATAGTATTTCTTTTGAACCGTTTGCTGCGCTGTCTAAACGAAGAGTATTTCCAGTTCCAAATACTTCTAACTTAGCCCCTGGATCATTAGTTCCAATACCTACACTGCTGGTTCCGCTATCAATAACGATAGTTCCGTCTCCTAATTTTCTTTGATATGAGATTGCCATATATCTGTTTATGTTATGCTAATACAAATTGTGGAGTACTTGAACCTGTGTCTCCATAAGTAGTTAAATGTAGTTTCCAAGTACCTGTTGTGTCCCCTGCGTAATAAGGTATATATACAGAGTATCTAACAATAGCGTAAGACCAGTTAGCTGTACCTGTTTGCTCTGTGTCTGTCACGCCATCTGAAAGAAAGTAAGTAGTGTCCGCTGAGAAGTTCATTCCACCGTTTAGGCTTGATATTAAATGAACGTCTCCTTCTGCTCTGTGTGTGAAATCCTCATCACTTTCCCAGTAGATGTAAGAAGAATCTTTCAATGTTCCAAAGTTTCTGTAAAGACCGTTTCTACTATTAACAGCTGTCAACTCATATTGATATCCTCCAGAGTTAGGGAACACTAAGTTGAAGTTGTAAGTACCTGCGGCTGTAAAAGAAAAGTTTAGATTAGCTGTATACATACGCTTATGTGTGTCTTCGTATACCTTAACAAAAGTTCCGTTGTTTGATGCTGGATCATTTGAAAGAGAAATAGAACCTACACTAATATCGTTTGTTGTAGTTGCACCTAAAGTAGTTACATCGTCTAATGTCTGTGCTTCTGTGTAAGAAGCTGTATCTACAGATACTAAACCATTAGCATCAGTCTTCAAGAAACCAGCTCCGTACTGATGTAGCTGTAAGTTCCCATTCTGATAGAACTCAAAGTTTGGCTCGTTGATATCAGCTAAGTGGAATACAAGTGAGTCATCACCATTACTATCCAAAGCAATGTGGTAATACCCACCACCAGTCTCAAGCTTGATACCTACATCTCTGTCGTTCGTGTTTTTAATGAGAAGGTCATCACTATTACCGCTAGCATCAGAGTTTTCAATGATAACAGATTCATTAGAGGTCTTGACAATGTGTAACGGTCCATCAGGTGAAGTTGTACCTAAACCTAAATCGTGGGTAATCCAAGAGTCATTGTCAGGAGTCAGTTTAATGGCTTGTGTTGAACCATCTCTAATGTCTAGGTAGTTGTTGCCATCATTATCATCCCAAAGCTCTACACGTTGTCTAATACGCAATACAGAGTCTGCATAGATAGCTGGTGTATCTGAAGAACCTGTACCTTGGTTTATATTGGTGTCCTCGTCAATATAGATATCGCTTGTACCTGTATTGATGGTAAGCTTGTGAGAAGGTGCATCTGTACCTATACCTACGTTGCCATCAGATGTAATACGAACCGCTTCATCTAATGTTTCGTCATTTTGAGAAGTAAAGAACGCAAGGTGTGTAGTGGAATCAGAATCTCCACTAGAACCCCTTATAGCTGCAATACTTGCACCGACTAAACTATTTCCAGGAGTAGCAGTATCGTTTCCTGCAATTCTAAATTTAATACCTACGCCTTCACCACCAAGCTGATTAATAGAGTTAGCATCATCACGTAAAGACAATACCAATGGATAATCAATGGTTTCTGCGGCAGAGAGATTTTGAGATACCTCAAGTATACCTGTTGGTGATTCAGTACCGATACCAATACTACCTGATGACTCATAGATTACAGAATCGGTAAGTGTATCGGAATCACTCCACTTAGGGATGTAACTAGCACTACCTGTTCCATCTACAACGGAAGTAATAGTGTCTAGGGTGATATTACCACTAGCATCGGTTTTAAGATAACCTGCTCCGTAGCCGTGTAATCTTAAATCTCCGTTATTATCTATAGTAACTTGATCCGAACCGTCAATTAGTAATCTAATATTACTATCAGCACCTTCGTTGTTTGTATCGGCAGCTATTATTAATCCATTAGCTGTATTTGATATGTAAGATGCAGTTGCATTGTCTTTTATTTGAATCCAAGCTGTAGCATCAGTGCTTTCAAATATTGCTACGTGATTTGTATTTCCTGCGTTAACGTGAAGTTTTCTACCAGGATCAGTAGTACCTATACCAACGTCACCAGTAGGGGATACAGTCATTGCAACACTTGTACCGCCACTAGCTATCTTAACAGATCCATCGGTGTGTCCATACACCTGACCCTTAATTTCGTCAGAAGCATTTACAAAGTTTACACCTCCAATATTACCGCTTGTTCTGTCAGACTTGATATCAAAATCCGTAAAGGAGTTACCTTCATTGATTCTAAGATTACCAGCTACATCAAGTTTATAAGTAGGACTGCTTGTTCCAATACCCACATTAGCATTAGTAAAGTAAGCATCTACAATACCATCACCACCCTTGATACGGAAGTGTTCATTCTCAGCACCACCTGCCGCAGTACCTGTCTTGATAACTACAGCACCGCTTGGAGTTCTGTTTGTCAGATATGGGAATGAAGCGTCATTGGTATTATCAAAGCGTAACCAATATCTCTCTGTTGCTACTGTACTCTCAACAGGTGTGTACGAAGACCCATCGCTAGAGCTTCCAAACTGCAAAGATACCCCAGCTGAATTTACATTTACTTTGCCGTTAAAGTGAGTTTCCTCTGATGTAGTTGCACCCCTGCCTGTAACACTAGCTAATGTATCTACCTCTTCCTGAAGGAATGTGCTGTTGTCTACTGTTAGGTTACCACTAGCGTCTGACTTAACATAACCTGCACCATATGCATTTAACTGAACAGTTTGGTCATTTTTAACCGTCAATGCAGCAACGCTATTTGTAGCTAACGTGATTTCTCCATTACCAGAAGAAGCATTAATCTTATGACCTGCGTGGTCGCTTACAGTGTTATATGAAGATAGTCTAAGCTGTCTTGTTGATCCTGAGCCGAAGTATGCGTACTCACCAATAGTAGACTTGTTTACATCAAGCAGTGCATTGGGTAATGTAGTTCCAATACCAACGTTACCATCATCTTGTATCCTAAGTTTTTCATCATTGTCTATATTAAATACCATTACGGTATTATTATGACTGTTAGAAGGATCGGCAGATAAAACTAAATTTTGATTTTTCTTTAATTGATCGGGGTTAGACGTATCAATATACCATTCTCTTGCAGTAGCACTATTTACTTTAAGTAAAGTCCCTGAACCGTCTATTTCTAATTTAGCTCCAGGACTAGTAGTTCCAATACCTAAGTTACCTGTGTTTATGTAACTGACATTGTTATCACATCTAAGAAGAACTTCTGCAGTACCTGCATTGTTCTTCATCTGGAAGTAAGGATCTTCAGATGAAAGATGCCCTAAGTGGAACGTATCTTGATTATTTACATTTCTAATCTTAATACCTTCTTCACCTGCTGCCGCTTTAATAGCAAGTCTAGAGTCAGGATCTTCTATTCCGATACCAACTCTACCATCATAGTTGATACGCATACGCTCCTCAAGAGTAGTACTGCTTGCACCAACGTTGGTAAAGAAAGCTATATCTATTCTGTTTCCCTGACCAGGCACATCTCTAATAGCATCTATAGCTGCGGCATTAACTCCGTTGGTCTGCCATCTAATTCTACCTAAGCTGTGTTCTGCGTTTACGTCTCCTCCAGAACCTGTATTCTTGATTGTTAAAGCTTCGGTTGTAGCCGTACCCCAGTCAGTAGATGACGAGATATTCAATACCCCAGTCATCGTATCACCAGTGACGTTCACATAACGTGCATCAGCAGTATCTTGAGTATGGTAGTCTGTAGAAGCACTAACGTTACCTGAAGCATCTGTTACAAGAACACCTGTAGTGTAAGTGTTGAGACGTACAGAACCGTCTGCGTTTACCCTAAAGGTTTCTTGTATTGTACCACTATTTATCTGTTGGAAATAAATGTCACCACTTTCACTTCCATCGGTAACACTATCCATTGACCCCATTATTCTAGAGTACAACAGATTCTCAGGAGTAGCAGCATTATTTTTACCGTAGAATGCAAACGAACCTATGTTTTCTCCTGCTGAATTTCTATCTGTATTTACAGCTACTGTGGTGAACGATGCTGATTTTACTTCAAGCTCTTCTTGTGGTGATGCAGTACCGATACCCAGTTGACCGCTAGAGCCTTGTAAGAATAAAGCGTGAGTATTTGTATCAGACTCTACTCTAAAGTCTAAATCTCTACTTCCGTCATTGATAACTACTTCGCTTGTTGTTCCTTCAATTAATCGCAGCATTTCATAGCCACCAGCTTGAAGAATAATACGATCCCCTGAAAATCTTAAATAAGTATTATTGTCTCCACTATGATATAAGTATTCTGTGATACCTACTGAACCGTCAACGTGTAGCTTGTAGTTAGGTGATGTTGTTCCAATACCAACGTTACCATCAGAAGCAATACGTACCCTTTCAGAACCGCTTGGGCTGAAGGTTAAAAATGAAGTACTAGCTGTTGAACCAAGGTCTATTTGATGTTCTGAAGCTACATCGGTAGGTGATCCGTGTACTCTTAAATGAGCGTTATTAGAAGCTGCCTGAAAGAAAATTTCAGCTGCTGCATCTGCATCGTCAGTTCCATTATTATCTAATGAATTTTCAATACGTATGCCCGTTGCAGCATTACTATTATGTTTTACGTGTAATTTATGATATGGACTCGTAGTACCGATACCCACATTAGTACCATCGTCATAAACAACAGAATCAGTAATAGTATCTATATCCGACCACTTCGCTAAGTAATTAGCCGTACCTGTACCATCTACACCCTGGATCTCAGAAAGGCTCACCCAATCTGTACCTGTAGCTGTAGATGAAAGAATCTGTCCCGATAGACCTGGGGAGTTGTTAGAGTCGTAGTATGCTCCTGTAACTCTTACGTTACCTGTTACGTGTAGCTTTTCAGAAGGTGCTGTATTGCCGATACCTAGATTACCAGCTCTTTCAAGAACCATCAGCCCCGATCCGCTTTCACCCATACTGTCTTCCCAAATTAAATATTCAGGAGTTGTACGGTAATACATAGACATACCATCTGTTGCAGTATATCCAAATTGAATACCGTGTGGACCACCTGCGCCAGTACCTGGATCGCCCAATCTAATAATAGAGTCTCCTCCAGCAATGTGTAAAGGAGTAACAGGCGCAGTAGTATTTATACCCACTCTATTGTTTGTAGCGTCTACGTGTAGTGTATCTGTATCAACTGTAAGCCCTCCAACGGTAATAGCGTTAGTAGTCGTAGCATTTCTGTCTGTAACGCTGTCTAACGTATCCTCAATGATAGATGTGTCTACCGTAATGTTACCATCTGCGTCAGACTTTAAGTAACCAGTAGTGTATGAAGTTAGTTGTAAGTTACCGCTTGTATCTAATATCAAGTATCCATTACTAAGACCTTCTTGATTTCCAATATAGAAACTGTCTGAATCATTAGCTTTAATACCGACTGTCCAAGCAGAAGTAGTATTTATATATTGTGTACCTGCGTTATTTAAACCAGTCTCTACAACAACCCACGTATTAGCGTCTGCGTCATAAATCTCTAAGTTCTCTACAGGGTTTGACTGTCCTATACCTACAAGTCCATCACCTGTAATACGCATAAGCTCTGTAGACGTACCTCCTGCGTAGAATACGTGAGCCTTTGTGTTATCGTGTAGGACGTGCTGCAACGTACCACCTGCCGAACGGATAGATGAGGTACTTGAGTTATCTGTATCTGTAAGCTTTAGTTGCGGATATGAATTAGAAGATTTTAGGTTTAGCGTAGTAACTAAGTCACCACTAGCCTCGTAGACGTTAGAGTCAGTAAGTGTATCTCCGTCTAACCATTTAGTAAGGTAGTCTACAGTACCTGTTCCATCAACACCTGCTGGGTTTGATTGAATGGTACTCTCAATAACATTACCATTGGCATCAACAGCTAAAGCGTATGCAAGAGTTCCGGTGTTATTACCAGATCCATATGTACTGAACTTGACATCTGTCTCTGCTGAAAATAGACTGTTACTAAAAAATCCTACGGCATTGCCATCAACTTGAAAAGTAATACGAGTACTACCTACTGCATCTCCGTGGTCAGCAGTTAGATAAACGTAGTTGTTTGCAGCTCTAAGCCTACCAATAAGATTATTAGTAGTGTCCTTTACAATTATATCTGGAGTATTCGCAGCTTCCGCTTGAATATTATTGAGAAACTTTATTGCCATAGTAATATTGTATTACGCAAAGATAAAAAATAAAGGGGTAGCGACATTCAGCCACCACCCCTCTATATCATTGGTTGTTTTATGTTTATGAAAGTCGTGTCACCAAAACTCTATATGCATCTGTAGAAGGAGCTGTAGCAAAAGTAACAGTCACTGTATCCGTATCCGTTCTTGTTACATCAGTGAATACTGTGTCTCCTGTAGCCTTATCAAAAATTTGCACAATGACATCCTTAGTGCTTAGTCCGTGAGTAACAGCTATTGCTGTAGTCGCACCATCACCAATGTCTTCAGCGTGAGAATTACCTTCAAAGAATCCAGTCAATGTAGCTGGAGTAACCGCACGGACAGTATCTGTTCCTGCGTTTACTTCTCCCTGAGTAGCGAGTTCAATAGAACCACGTACTGTCTCTGAGGCATCGGCAATAGAAATGGTTAATGCATTGCTCGCAGCTTCAGTAGTGATTGTAGTTCCGTCACCTTGAATTGCTAGGTATGCAGTAGACCCTATACTTTCAATACCTGTATTACCTACAAACTGAAGAACAGCTAAGGCAGTAGAGATGTCCAACTTCTTAACCTCACCTGAAGTATGAAGAAGAATTTCAGAAGTACCTGTAGTAGCTCCAAAGTCAGCAAGACTACCAATGTGTAGCTTTTGGTTTACTGTACTCCAGTAGTCGCTAGATTCATCCCAAACGAACTTTACATTAGCTGCACTACCTCGGTTGATTTCAATACCTGAATCTTGCGATGGTGCTGTCTCCGCTGCAAGGTTGCTGTTCAATAAGATGATATTGTCAGCAAGGTTAATCTCCTCGGTATTTACTGTGGTTGTAGTACCTGTGACAACGAGGTCGGAAGCAATGGTTACCGTAGTACCATCATCGCTAATGCTTGAGTCAACAAACTTACCATTAGTGGAATCCCACTTAGGAATGCCGTCTCCAGATAAATCACCAGCACCACGGAAAGAGATGGTTACATCACCAAAGTCTGGAGATACATCATCACGAGTAACAGTGATACCATCACCCTCTTCAATACCAATAGTACCGACAGTGATCCATATCGTTCCGTTCCAATACTTGATTTCATCATCTACCGTATCGTAGTAGATTTGACCCTCAACAGGAGAACTAGGTGCTGACGCAAGGTTTTGAATACGTGCGTTCTGTAGCTCGTTCTTGCTGAGGTTAATACTGTTTAGATACTTAATCGCCATAATATGTCTTAGTTAAAGTAAGCCTTACCTGTAAAAGCTCCTGTAAATGTTAGTGTTACTGTGTTATCGTCTACATATGAAATATCCCCATAAACAACGTCATCCGCAGAATCTACAACGACTACAGCTGGACGCTTACCTAGGTTATGTGATGCCGTCCAGGTTGACGCAGCTACGTCTTGAACGTGTACGTAGTTTTTATCACCACCACCTTTAAGACCAGCTATATCTACAGTATTCTGTACCGGCTGCTTAACGACAGTAGTTTTGTTGTATCCACTCTGCTGAATAGATACGCTAATGCTCTCTTGGTTATTTACGGTTATGTTACTCACTGACGTCTTCGTTTACTTTAAAGATTCCGTACATCCAAGTAGTGACAACAGCACCTTGAGAGCTTTGCAAATCATAAACGTAGATACCACCTTCAATGCCTGACATTACAGTTGCACTTGCCGTTATAGTAAGTTGACCATTGTTATTACCTGCAAATCCAAAATCATTTGCGGAGACATCGTTAGAATCACCATCTAATAGGGCAGATGTTGAGGTATCAGCCTCACGAACTTGCATCATCCATTCATAACCAGAAGAGAGGTCTAAGGGATCTCCTTGCTCATCATTAAATGTCAGTTCTAAGTTGAATGTATCACCACGTCTAGTAGTAATATCCACTCTATTTGATATGTCTAAGTTTATGTTGGTTGCCATATTGCAAAGGTACTAATTTACTGATTACTAAATGTCTAGAACGTCTTGCTGCTCTGGTAATTCACCTCGCTTGCCTTGACGCTGACTCAACAGCTTAGACTGCTCGACAGCTTGCTTTTTAACACGCTCGTCTTTACGGTCTTCTTTCATAGTCTCAGCTGAGTTCTTTACTTGGCTTTCAATCTTTTGTTCTTCTATTCCGTATTGACCTTTAAGCTGTTCCATTTCCATACGCATCTGGTGTTCTAGCTGTGCTAACTGAGCTTTCATCTCGAACTCCATTTGCTTCTTCTGCATATCTAGCTGAGCAAGGACCTGTTCCTTTTGGATCTCTGCTTGCGTTCCAGCTTGAGCTGCTTGTGCGTTAGCTTGTGCCTGTGCTTGAATGTTTGCTTGCTGCATTGCTTGGATCTGTGCCATACGCTTCTTGCGTCTGATAATGAGTAGACGTTCAGCCTGGTCAATATCCTTAATGTTACGTATAGCAATAGCATCCTCTAAGTCGATTTCTTTTTGAGACAGTGCAATCTGAATATTCTGCTCTAGGTACTGACGGTCTGTGTCGCTGAGGTCACTCAACACACGTACGCCAAAGTTGTACATAGGTAGATCCTTAAAGCTGTTTAGTACAGACATATTTGTCTTGCCAATAGCCTTCTCATACACTTGGTACAATACAGACTTATTAGGAAGGATCTGTAGACACTTCACGACATCTTCACAGACTCTACGGTAGTAGATCATAGCTGAGTTGGTAATGTCGTACAGAGCGTTGTTAGAAGCGTTTACAGCCATCTGATTCACACCGACCAAAGCTTCACCTTTAGGTGTAGTACCATCGACTACCTCATTGATTCCAGTAGTATCACGGATCATACGCAGATAGTGATTATATAGCGCAATCAACTCATTGATGTTACGGATACTGTTGTTAATCTCACGGATAGGAGGGTTTTGGAAACCTCCCTCTGGGTTCTTACTACGGTAGTAGAACACACCTGTTTGTTCGTAGATGTCTTGAATATCTAATGGCTGCAATTCTCCACCACGACCAAGGTCAACATTCTCTAGACCCTCGATATCGACAAGTACACCGTCAGGCTTAGCCTTAGCTACAGCTTGTTGTAGTTTCAAGTGAGACAGCTGTAACTGATCAGCAAATCCAATAACGCTAGACACCAAAGACTTTGGAATCATATTACGGATATTGGTAGCAATCACACTGTAAGAAAGACGAGCTCTAGTGAGGTCGTGCATATTCTTAGGAACGTTATTACACTGCTTGTAGTTGTATACGAAGTCTGTTCCAATAATGTAGCTACCTCCGTAAACTGTAGCGTTGTTCATATTTACAATCTCGCGATCGTATACAGAGTTCTTTGGTGCTTCGTAAAAGTCTCCTTTGAAGTAGAATCCTTGATTACCAAAGCGTGACATCTTCTTTTCATAGATCATAGGATCTACAGATAAAAACTCAAAGTCAAGTACCTGAACGCTATACTCATCGTATGGCATTTCTTGAACATTTACAGTATCGCCAAGTTGTACACGAGAGAACTTTTCCGGACTGTTGCCGTTCTTGTTCATTACGCTTTGCGCCATCGATTGATACTGCTTCTCTGTAAACTGACTACCAGCAATTCTCTTAAGCTCCGAGATAGATACAGTCTTGATATGACCAGCATACACTAGATCCGAGAATGTCGCATCTTCTGTAAAGTTATGGATGAACAGCTTAGGGTCTACATATTCTTGGCTAATCCCGTAGTTAGGGTCATTAACACGTTTAGACACACCCATACCACAGTTCACTAGATCCTCAACAACCCTTCTGTAGATCTTCTCATCGAAGTTGTTCCAGCTTAGTGTCATCTGAGTCCCTAGCTGTGCTGCAATCTCTGCGTCTGTCTTTACGTTAGTCTCTAAGAAAATCTCTGCCTCTTCCGGGGTCTCTGGCAAACGATCTGGATCGATGTCCACCTCTAGTCCGGACTGCTTAGCTTCTTGGAACTTGTCCTTGTTCGCTATGCGTGCCGCAATCTTCTTTTTCTTTACGTCTTTCTCGCTCTGTGATAACGGATCTACAGCTTCTACCTGTGGATAGCGATAAGAAGAAATGATTTTGTTTACAACGATCTTTGCGAACTTAGGAACGATAGGTACAGGAGTCCAATCTAAAGACATAAGAGCACCATCTCCATTATCTGGGTCAAGGCTATTTAAAATCTGTTTATAGATAGATGTGTCTTGAGTACCGGCAGCATATGCGCGAGCTCTTTCAAACTCTTTGTAGCGTTTGCCGTAGATACTGTTTTGATTATCCAATCCTCCCCACTGCGCTAGCATTGCCTTAGCATACTGCAACCCATAGCTGTAGTGCATCTTCTCACTTGTGACCGCTAATGGATTAGGGAATCCTCCTTTTTTTTCGTTATTCATCTTTTCGCTGAATCGTTATCAAACGCAAAGATAATAATTATTAACGTACGATTGGTTTCGCCTTCCTAAAGAACTGTTTACCAGAGAAGTCTGACCTCTTCTTTTCTTTCGCTACACGCTGGGCAGCAAGCAATGCTAACCCTGAAGATATGGTAAGGTCATACTTGGTACGGTCGTCAATCTTAAAGTTGATCCAGTCTTCTAGTGTACGCTCAAAGTACATACGTCCGTAGTTTCCAGCTTCATCTAAACCTATGTGCTCGTGAATATATGCCTCGATAGATTGTGCGTGTGCTTGGATTACATCCTGAGAGTTAGATGGTATACCTTTTGTTTTTACAGCTACCCTAGCCGTAGACTTCAAGTGTTCCGGACGGTCCATTAAGTACCCATCGTACCCTCTGTTCTCAAAGTAACGAGCGATACCGTACTTGTTATTCTCGATGAGTATTTCGTAGCCGTAGTACACAGCAGCCATAAGCACATCTTCATAGAAGATCCTTGCTAGTGGTGGACGGCTTGCATACTCTAGTACAAACATATTGGAGGGGTACTCCATATTGAACTTGTTGTATAGGTGGTATGCACCCTTGGACCCACGACCATCAACTGTAGCGTCAAGATCATAGCTATCCACTCCACCGGTACCTATGTGTTTATTACCTGGAGACTTCTTACCTTTATCTGTAACCACCTTGTTGCGTAGTTCTGTAGGCGGTAGCCAGGCTACTCTGAATCGACCATCAGGATCTGGACGGAACAACACCTCTGTGTCTTGTTTACCGTCTTTCCATACAAAGTTTCCTTTTACTACAGGGTGAGGGTACAGCTCTTGATTGTGCTCCACCTGTTCGTAGATCTTACCAATGTTGAACAGGCTAGCTTTAGCTGAATCACGGAATGCTTCCTCAGCAGTAAACGGGAACTGACGGATAACCTCATTCAGTTCATTGCTGTTATTGGATAGTGACTTACGCTCGTTCTTCAAGTAAGTGCGTGCACCTATCTCAATAAGATCTCCATCGATACCCATCACCGGTTCTTCTGGATTGTCTACAACGGGATTACCATACACGTCAAAGAAACCTTCTAGTGCTTCGTATGCCGGCACAAATATTCTGTACAGCATTGACTTGGTCCTACCATTGGCGTTACGCTCAGATGGATCGGACATATCCCAAAGGTCACGGTAGTTCTTACCGCCCTTGTCCAATGGGTTGACTGTAGAACCTACAATAGCCTTGCCTACAAACTTACGACCTACCATCAAACAGGTACGCTGAATACGCCAGATCTCTAGGATATCTTCTGGGCGCTCAAATTTACCAGCCTCATCGATGAATAGAACCTTTAGCTTCTCACCATCATAGGCATTCGAAGTAGTGTTTCTCCAGCTGACAATTGTATTCAGTGCTTCACCACCACCGGCAGTCTTGTTCTTCTTGGTGATACGCTTTGACGGCTCACGAAACGCAAGCTCTGTACGTGGGTTTGTGGTACCATCTTGAATAGGCTTGAAGAAGAATGGGTAGTGACGATACATACCTACCACCTTTTTCATAAAGATGTTGTCCTGTGCATCACGACCTGTCTTAGACATAATCCCTAGACCGGCATCATACGTAGAAGTAGCTACATCATCCACAACAGAGGAGGCTACGTTTGTGTATCCAGAACGTCTACACTTCGTATACATCTGTCCAGCACTTCTAGGATCTACAAAACAAGCTTCAAGGTGGAGCATAATGTCCCTTTGAAACTTTAAGTAGTACCCATAAAAGCTGGCATCGATCTTACTCCACTGGAGTAGCATATAGTTCTTGCCAGTGATATATGTTGCAACACCGTTATTGTAGAACCATAGTCCGTTGTTCCTGCGATCAAACTCTCGCTTGATGTATGGCTCGTACTTTGCTTTGAACTCTTTCGGCATATCATACCAGTCGTCCATAGACTTGATACGTGACAGCTCCGTAGGCATTGGAATACGTTGCCAGCGTTGCTCAGGCTTAGGTAGGTCACTATAGAGAATCTTACTGTCATCAGGTTGCTCAGGTAGCTGTATAGCTAGACCAGCAATCTCTACAATATCACCAGAGGTATCGTTGGGACATATATTTATGACCTTCTCTTCGTAACCTTTTATGTCTTTTAGCCCTGCCATTTGTTTTTTATTTCGTAACTTTACATTAAATTAACATACGATATGAAGAAGTTACTATTATTTTGTGCGGTATTATTGCTATCATCTTGCGCCTCAACAGGCAGCTATGAGTTCACTCAAACCTGCGTATATCCTAGCTGTGACAACCTAGCAATCCACCACCACACCTTCTAGCGTTTAGCAAACTGCTCGCTAAAACCACCGCCATAATCCTGATCGGCTTCAATACCTCCGGTCTCTTTCAATTCCTTGATCATATTCTCCAGCTTCTGGTACTCAGTGATCAACTCCTTAGCATCTAGTGCGGATTCTTTAATACTCTTGAGCTCAGCTCTACGTCCTGATCCAGATTGTTCTGTATCGATCGGTCTTCTGATCTCTTCGGTGATATTCCGGATAGCCTCAGCCATCGCTTCCAACAGCTCTTCACCGGCTTTTACGCTGCTGAATTGTCTCTTGCGCCCCATTAGAATCCTGTGGCGTAGATATGATCGATATGTGTACGGAATACTTCTTGACCATCTATCTTCATACGGTAGTCAGCGTGCTTCATAATCATAACCTTATCGCCAGTCTTGAGACCTAGGTCTTGAACCACCGGTGAATCGTACATTACGTAACCGAACTGGTTGTACTCAGGTTTCTTTAGCTCTGTGATGATACCGCTTTCTGTAATCTCTTCCTCAGGCTGCTCCTCTGGCTTGAGGAATATCCATTCTGACAACAGCTGTACATCGCCATCTTTGTTTTTATAGGCATAAGCTTGTGTAGCTTGGCTATTGCTTGGGTTGAATCGGACAAAATAGATATCGTCTTTTACACGTTGGCGCTTACCGTCTCCGGCAATCAAAACGTGGTGGTGAAAATACAATGTATCACCAACCTCTACGCCAGTGTCATACTTCTCAGGGACAGCTACTACTTCTGCCTCCATCTTACGGTTTTCGAATTCGTTCCATTTAGGATCGATGTAGATTGTAGTGTCTCCTACCTCTACCTCATCGTTGAATGCCTTCGGCAAACGCACGAAGAAATCATACAGTGGTCTCATAATAAATTAAATTGGATTGTGTTATGAAAAGTCGCAGTCGTATTCAAGCAGCACTGGCATATCCTCTACAGATTTCCAGAGCATAACACCGTCATCCGGGTGCTTGATGTAGATAAGGTATCTCATCTTACCATACTTATGCAGGTGCTTTTCATCTACAATGATAGTATCAACTGTACTTTCACCTGCCTTCTGACCTATATAATAAGCCATAGCCTTTAGGGGATTCACCCCAATGATAATTTTTCTAATCATTTTATTTTAATTTATGTAAAGAAAACTGGATTTAGTTTACACTATCATCTCCGTTAGATAAGTTTATCCAGTAATCTATATTTGAAGGATCGTTCTTTGGATCCTCTTCTTTTTCTTTTTCTACTTGATGGCGGTAGATGTCTACAACGCAAGACAACAGATCATCTAGCTCTTCTTCGTCTTCTACATCTGCCATACACAGAAGGTTCATCTTAGCCATAGGCTCGTTATCTTCCATCTCAATCGTATCCGGATCAATAAACCCTACAGCTACAGAAGAAATAAAAGCATCTCTCAAGCCGTACTTTTCTACGATGTCATTCATAGATAGTAACAGCTCATTAAGCTCTAGCAAACATTCTTTCTGATCGTCAGTCATTAGTCAAGTTTTGTTAGGATGAATGTAGATGTAGCAAGAAGACCGGATACGTTATTAGATGAAATCTTGTAGTACAAATCCGTTGCTGCCGCTACGTGGCGTACAAGTGAAAATCCAATAGCTGTATTACCTGTACTAGAGTGACCACGTGCAATGGATTGAATCAATGTTTCAGAACCACCGTCTGGTTTTTCATATATAGCTACATCAACATCAGTGTTATTTACTGACACCTCTAACATAAAGTTGATATCAATCTTTACCAAGCCTTCTTGCTGCACATTTACAGCGCCAGTAGTCGTGGAGCTTGGGAAGAAATGGTTTGATGTATCGTTTACCTCGTGAGAAGAAGCATTACCGTTGTTGTTTATACCGGCTTGAGGAGGTGTTGCTAAAGTTGTAGTAACAGAGTACAAACCGTTAGGGCGTAAGACAAACATAGGATTGGCAAACACCTGTGAGCTACCACTAGCTGTAGAAGCAAAGCTAACAGTATTCCCAGAGTACGTGATAGCCATATTACTACCCGCCTCAAACAAGATGTTTCCGTTAGAGTTAGGCGTTGCAAAGTTTACAGCGTTTGAACTGTCTACAAAAGCAACAGTCCTTGGGGTTTCATCATCGATCCAAGAAGTGCCATTCCAATACAATAAAGCACCTGAAGCTGGCGAAGTAATTGTTGTGTCTGTAAGATCTGCTAGTGTAGAAACACCACCGCTGCCATCACCAAAAGCACCAGCTCCTAGCTCACGGCTAACCACATCTCCATTTGCATCTAACAGTAAAGCTGTAAGCTCCGTAGAAGAAACAGTAGGAGTGTTAGTAAAAGAAAGTGTACCATCAATCTCTACAGTGTCTGTAGATAATTTCAATCCAGTGTCGTTCCCTCCACCATCTTCAACTGTCTTCAATGTAGCTGTAACCCCACCTTCTACGTGGAGCAAATTACCGTACTTATCCTTGATCTTCTGACCTGCTAATGTAGCCATACTGTTTTATTTAGTTAACTTTGCAACAAAGGTACTAATTTAATTTACAGCTATATGCCCAAGGGTAGAGTCGCCAAAAAGAAGATGTTTAGGGACTTCTCCTACATCGATGATAAGTGGATCAAAGACAACTATTTAAAGCTCTGGCATCCCACGATGAGAGATATGTCTACCAACTACGATGTCAATGAGTCTCAAATGAGATTTATGATCTTCGTGTATGATCTAGAGTTCTGGACCAGGGATTGGATTGCTGATCAATACGGTAATCAGAAATGGGGAATGAGTAAGCACCTCATCTACCCACTACTAAAGAAAGGATATCTGTACAAGCACTTCAATAGATACGCACCTAACCACGAAAAGAATGATCACCTGTTCCGTGAGGAGCTAGGACAAAACTATCGTATACGCTACGCACTATCCCAGAAGGGTAGAAACTTTGTAGCACGCTTCTACAATAAGATGCAGGGTGAGGTTAAGATCAATGCGCCTTTTTCACGCGAAACTTAGCCTCTAGGCTAGCACCCTTATGTGCAACAAATTCTCCCTTGTGAGGCATTAGGTAGTAACGCCCCTTCTCAAGCATCCAATGATACCCAGAAGGAGCCTTTACCATCTCGTGTGTTTTTGCTTTCTTAGCTTTCACGTTTTATTTTTTTAACAGCTTCAAGCATTGCCTTAGTAGGCTTCTTGCCAGAACCTCTATTTGCACGTATGTTGTCCCATAACCCACGAGGTGAGTATGATCCGTCTTTACGCTTAATTAGTTTCTTCTTAGCACGCATTACTTTTTCTTTTTTACACGCATCATCTTAAAGTCAGCGCCAGAGATCTTACCGTCCTTGTTAGCGTCAAGCTTTACCTGACCACCTTTCAAGTACATACTCATCTTACCACCGTTCTTCAAGTACTTCTCTGCAATCTTAGTAGCTTGCTCTGGAGTAGCTCCTTCTTTGATGGCTTGCTTGTACTCACGATCAGCTTCACTACGTCTCTTAAGGTATGCCTTCTCAGCTTCCATTTCTGCTAGACGCTCCTTAGCGACACCAGCCATCTTAGTCGTTTCTGCTTCACGCTCTGCCGGTGACAGCTTTTTCTTCTTAGTGGTCACACCACCCTTCTCGTACATACTGTACTTACCGCCTTTGCCGTAATTCTTCTTAGCCTTCATCTATTTTTTCTTTTTACAGTCCTTAGATTCCTCACAGTAGCATACCTCTTCACTACCACAAGCAAACGGTTCAGGGATGTCATAGACCTTCCCTCTGCCCATACGTGCAAGTATAGACACGATCACAATGATCCAAAATAATACTACTAGTTCTTCCATAGACGCAAAGATAGTAAACATATACATTCAAGATAAACAGCTGTAGACCAGCACATTGGGTGCTTACTCTGTCGTCCAGTTATTTTCAATCATAAGATCTCTAAAACATACAGCCTCAGAAAGAGATTCAAATCTTCCGAAACTATGTACTTTATTACTTATGCTTTTCTGAACGTTGTATCTACCTCCTGTAATACTTATGTGTTTCGGTAATTTATATTTCCCCATTGATGATCTTCTTGTATTCTCTGATTGGGAAATCATCTGTAGGTTTGAAATGCAATCGTTTGAGGGGTCTGAGTCTATATGGTCTATTACCATACCTCTTTTAATAGGCTCGTCAGAAACCTCATTAAACGTGAAGTACACCAGATGGCTAACCTTTTTATCAATGACAGATCCTTTATGACTCATAGATATAGATCTGTACTTATTAGACTTGGACCCACCCTTTAGTATTCTTTCTTTATGGGTGACCTTTTTGCCATTGCTGTATTTTACAGTTCTCTTTTTTCTTCTTACTCTACCTAGATTAGAGACTTCATAATTTTCATTGTACGGATAGCAGTACACATCTTTCCAAACTTCCTTCATAGTGTAATTGTTTCTGCAAAGATACAACAAGTTTAGACACTAAATGATTCACTAATAATTGTTAGTCGAGACTAAACCTGACGGCATCTTTCGTTAATCAGTACTTTGCATTACATAGTACCCCCGTAAACACTGGGATTCATTTTCTTATTTATATTGATTCTAAACTTATTTTTCCGTAACTTTGCCTTATGAGGTGACAAGCTCTCAAGTTCCGAGCATCATATCCTCAGACAATAAGAGCAACAATTCACTATAGGGGTGGCGCTCACCGCCGCACCCACCCCTAATCACTACAGCCAAACATACTCCGTATACGGCACAACTATATCTTGTGACTAGCTGTACACCATCCACCCCCTCCCTACCTATTTCACCTCCTTACAGCTACATATTCTGTGGAGTCTTATGGCGGTCTTTCAGCCGCAAAAGACATTCTCCCCATACATCCCCCTCATCCCCAGAAATAAACCCCTGAAACACCCCTTAAAACGCCTTAAAAAGCATCTATTCACCACCATTCCCCTCCCTATTTCCATCCATACCCACACAACATTATACAGCTGATCTGTTGCACCCCATTGTTTTTGTATTGAGTTATTTGTAGGAGTGGGATTCTATATATATATGAGCGCGCACGCGTGTAGCCCGAACCGATTCTCTCGACCCCACCCCCCCAGATTTCGTTTTGGATTTCCCTGAGGATTTTGGCTTTTTTGACCGGTGTGCTGAGGCTGTTTTTGACCTGATCGAGACAGGTACTTTTTACCCGGTGATTTGATGCCGACCGGAGGATGTGAAGAGGTGATATTTGTAGGTTATGTATGCAGGTGAGGAACAATCCCCTCCCAACCCATTTTCCCCTCATCCAACGCACTCACAAACACTGCCCAGTTGACTCCAGAGGACCCGAATGTCCAACCCTTGGTACACTGCTTTTGTGACCAGTTGATGCCCCAGTCGTTCGGTTACTGGGTGAAAAGTGCCGTTCCAGGAACGTGGTTTTGTGCCCCTACGTGCGTGCGTGTACGTGTGCGGGTATCTTACTCTTGACGGGGATGTTAAATTTTTCTCCCTGATTTTCAGGCAGTTAGCTGTTGATTGTGAAAAAAGTTTGATTTGCGTTTGGTGGTTTCAGGATGTCGCCGTAGAATTGTGGTGTTGAAACGATTCAACGACTAAAACAAATGCCTTATGAGAAACCCATTAAACATCCAAACGTTGACCAAAGTATTCGCTGATGTGCTGAATGTGAAATACACTGATTTTGGTTCGAACAAAAAAGAGATGAGAATAGCTAAAGACCTAGCTGTTAAATTTCACGATTTGCACTTGAGTGGTGGTGACCTGAGCACATTTGCTCCAGTAATCGACCAAGCCAAAAAAAAGCTAAGCTAACTAGAACACTAAACTTAAATTAATTGCCTTATGAAAAATCAAAACTCAATCAACCCACAAGAAGCTAAAGCACTACTTGACAACGTACGTGCTGACCTAGACAAGCTCATTGCGCTAGGTGAAAGCTACGCACATTTCCAATCTGCTCAGGCTACGCACAAGTACCTGAAGAAGGCTAAGAATGCCTTAAAAGGGCTCAGCTAGTTAGCTGTTACGCTGATGATGGGTGAGCACACCCGAAACTGCCTTCGGGCAGTCCGTAACTAAACTTAAATTAATTGCCTTATGAAAGAATTAATCCCTATGGAATTTATCAGTAGCCACGGAACACTATACGTCAATGAGAACGGCACTATAAACAGCATTGATTGTGATGAAGTTGATTGGCTAGGCGATATCAGCAAAGTAGATATCGAAGAGTTGGATTACTACCTGAGCCTATATGACCTTGAACCGACTCAGGGTGGTGATGTACTTGACTTCGGGTATTGGGACAAAGATGGTGTATACCATCAGCCGAGTAGACAATGGAGGGAAGATGTGTTTCATAGAATCTCAGTCGACTCCGACCCTGATGAAGCCAAGGATTATTGGACTGAAGAGAAGATACAAGAAACCATTGAGAAGAGTTTCGAGTGGATAAAGAAGAATAGACTATAGATTGGTTCGCTCATTGGATGCTTCAGGCATCGCCTAGGTCGTGCTAGGAGTGAGCTCTAAAACAATTGTGAAAATAATTGTGGAAATGTATTGCGGTCTCGGAATATCTTTTTAGATTAGCAAAGCAAATGAGGGAGAGCCCGTAAGCCCTACCTCAGCTAGTTAGGTCTAGCAACGTACTTTACTTATTGGAAAACAAATCAGTCTGATGAGGGCAGTCCATTCAACTGCCTGAGCACATTGTGCTCGACTCCTGAAACGGAGCGAAACCACGGAACGTAGGAAGTACGTATGATATTTAAGAGGGCAGTGTTACAGCTGTCCTTGGTTACTGATATTACTAATTAAAATAAATGCCTTATGATTACATTCACTGAATTACTAGAATCGTTTGCCTTCAATGAGGAAGGTAGACTACCAAATGCAATTGATCCAACCGCACTTTTATCAGGTATTGATATTGTAGGTTTTGAAATCACTACTAACCGAGATACGTATGTTATCGCACTGGATGATGACATCGAATACGTAGAAGAAACCGATGATTGGTTTAGCCTTTGCGAAGGCATCGATGCAAACGTGTTCATCACTGAAGCAGGTCTTGTACTGCTATCGTTTTACCCCGTTATAGATGGTAAGATAGATACCACTGATAGCCGTATGGAAAGTATTGCGTGTTTCACTAAACAATTGAAAAAATGACAAGCAGAGATAAAATGATGGAAGTACTCGGTGAGTATTTCCCTATCACCGGAACGACCGAAGACTTCGATGGTAGCGAAGGTGGTATTTGGATTTGTGGCGAATGTGGATACACCAACCTGAGAGGTGTGCCGTACTTCGATTACTACGCAACAACCGGTTCGTATGAATTCGGTGTATTGTCTAACCTAGTTAAACTAGCTGAGCGACACGGATGGTACTTTGAATGGTACGATGCCGGGACCATTATGGTGACTCCTATGTAGGGGTTACCGGTTACTGATAACTTTAATTAAAAGCCTTATGACAAAGCAAGACTTCGTACAATTACTTGTAAGCCACGATTGGTACTTCGAACGTACCGAAGACCCAAAGATGTACAAAAGAGGCGCAGAACAGCGCAGAAGAATCCTAGAAGCCAAGAAGAGCCTAGGTACTGATGGTGAATACTTATTTCAAAAGTACGCCAAGAAGATTCAACCGGATGCTCCTATAGCTGTAACCGCTACACGTTCTGCTCGTGTAATGCCTGAGCTTATCTGCCGGTCTACCGGGCGCATTGGTACGCTTGTAGACAAATCGCCAAACGGATTCTCGGAGGTGATGTTCAACGGAGAGATGCGTAGTGAGTTTATGAGACAAAGCGATTACTTTTTACTCGACTAATTATGGAAAAGGATACATTGAGAAACGGATACCTGAGGATAGCTGATAAGCTACAAGGTGAAGACCTACACGGAGCAATGGCTGTAGCCAGGAATCTAGGTCTAATGGGAATTATGAATGAGATAGGAGAGATTATGTACAGCCCTAATGAGGTGTACAATACCTATCGACAAAGGTTAATCGAATACCTTATCGAAGAATAATAGAAGCCTCTACGGAGGTGGTTACTGATAACTTAATTTTATGCTTTATGAATGTATCAACCATTTACAAATTACAACGTGAGAACGGACTTGCAGAGATGCAAGAGATGATCAACACCGGTCTTGCTTTTAAGATGGAAGGCAGTGTAACTAGAAGAGCTATGGAGCTGTTGCGCTCAGGAGCTTGTATGTTGCCTCTAACAGCTGTTGTCGATGCTTATGGTAATCGTGTACCTAGCCGTAAAGAACTTGTCTCAGGTACGCTAGGAACGTTTGAGAACGCTGTAAACTTTTGGTCGGATGACGACAACCTTATGATGCTCGAAATGGATAATGAGCCTGATGAGGTAGCTTTATTTCACGAACTTTAAATCAATCATATTATGTCGGAAAGAAAACATAGAAATAGAAAAGGAGACATCTGTTACACCTTCGGTTGGGAAGGCGGTGGTGGTAACCACGTATACGCACACAACAAAAGAGCCGCTTATAGAAGAGCTGTAAAACTGGGTGCCGGAACACATACACGTAACGGGGACAAACTCAAAGTACCTGCTCAACATAAGCCATTAGTACCGGTTGAAGATACATTTCGGTCGGTCAACCTCACTGAGCTATTTGAATTCGATAAGAATTTATATCTAGCTTACTCCCTTTAAGTCAAGGCAAGGCAACTCCCGGATATCTTCGGGAATGAAGGACATTCTGCCGAACTCAATTTAATTAAGGTTAAAGATCGCCTTGAGCCTCCGGGTAAAGCATCGATCTAAGAATGTTCAAGATTGACAGCAAGGAAAGACTTGCGGTTACTGATAACAACATTATGAATGATTGGAAGATACCATTTTTAAACATCGCTAAGATTACCTTTGGGTTAGCCTTGGGTATAGCTGTCGGAGGTGTATTTACCTTTATTGTAAAACAATTACTAAAACTAGTCTTATGAATTTGAAAGAGATGTACCAGGAGGTTTACCTTCTAACAAGCCGTGTAAAGGAACGTGCTGAGTTAGCAGACCGAACACTAGATGCTCACGATATGGAGCGTATAGAAGCCCTACTAGGGCAGATTCAGGTGTTTACAAAACAACACCACAGCAACTGCGAGTAATTTGATTACCACTTGTGGGTTAAATAAATTCTTGTATATTTGCATCAACAAACAACCCTCGTGCCAATTGTGGTTGTTTTGCAAGCATACATTTAAGACTCTATCGGAAGTAGTTGAGGGCACGCAACGAAACTGATAGGGTCTTTTTTGTTGCTTGGTATTGAGGCGCAACACAAAACAAAGCCCTTACGTTTGGAAGAGATGGTTACCGAGTAAACAGCATCGCCAATGATCCGGATGAATAATACACACCGGATGGAGACCTACGCTATTGGAAACAGCTGTAGTTTCAATGCTCTAAACAAAAGTGTTAGCGAGTGATGGATTCCTATACCTTTCCTGCTCGTGGGTGCCGGAGAATGCGATGAGTCAACCTTAAGCTAGTCTCTTTCCTTTATAGGGTTCTATACCCTATAGGGGATTTGAAGGTCTGCTCAGATATCACCAAAAGCTAGTTAGCTGTAAGAAACATTCACCCTCTACAAGATACATTGAGGGAGGAGGTGGGGGGTTCTAAACCCCCTCCCCCCCGCCACACAACATTCAAGGCAAGCAACATAATCAGGCAAGAAAAATTACTAACATTTCTTGTATAAGTTACAGCTATTTAGTAAATTGCAATCAACATTAGAAGTCTAATTAAATTCAATACATATGACTTTAGGAGAGAAGCTGTCTTTGATACAGCAAGAATTCAAGGCTAAGAAAAGCCGCTTCAATAGCTTCGGGAAGTACAACTTCCGTAGTGCTGAAGACATCTTGGAGGGACTAAAACCTTTCAACACAAAGTACAAGGTACACTTCCTTGTAGAAGAAACATTAACTGATCTTGGTGGTCACCCTATCATCATCTCTACAGCTAGCATTGTAGACAATGAGAAAGGCGATCGTGTAAGTGCTACAGCTATTGTAGGTGTAGACCTAGCACAAAAAGGTATGCAGATGCCTCAGGCTTTTGGTTCAGCTTCTAGCTACGGCAAGAAGTACTCACTGGGTAACCTTTTGTTGATTGATGATACAGCTGATGCTGATGCAACCAATGGACACGGAAAAGCACCTGCTACACCGGCTAAGGCACAAGCCCCAGCTACAGCGCAGAAAGATGACAGCTTCCAGCAGTCTATCGAATACTTGAAGAGCACACCGGACGACAAGAAAGGTATGGTACTGGGTATGATCCTAGAAAAGTACGGCAACAAGTTCTCGCCTAAGCAGGTTGAGGCACTCAAGAAGTTTGTATAACAGCTAAAGAAACAATTATGAATTATCGTGAGAAAAACCTTATTAGATCAATAGAGCATTTAGGAGTGTCAGCGCAGAACGATGCGGTGGTAAACCTAAGAGATCAAAACAAAGCAACTGTCTTTGTAATGAACCATCTTAACGAGCTTATAAACATCACCATCCAAAACATTGATAATAGAATGTATGTATGGGTAGGCGGTAAGCAATACGAGATCCGAGAAGGTCAGGTAGAAGCTGTTGATGACATTCAGATGCCGGAATCAGAATACGTAAACCTCTAATGGAGTTCGCTAGACTACTAGTTGAGAGGACGGGTAAACCATACCTGTCCTACTCAGCGCTTAAGTACGCCGCAGATGGTGGAAAACAGCAGGATATGAAACTATTCGAGCTGTACATCACCGGTAAACTTAAGAAGGAAAGCCAAGCACTATTCTTTGGATCATTGTACGATATGATGTTGCTAGAGCCTGAGAAGGTGAATGAGCAGTTCTATGTGCTTGATGATTCCGAAATCATTGAACAGCTAAAGGACAAATACAAAAATCCTAGAGCTTCCAAGCAGTACAAGGAATGGAAAGCAGCTCAAGAAGGTGATAAGCGTACAGCTGTACCTGAAGAAGACTGGTGGATGGCTAAGAATATGATCAGCCGCCTAGACAGCTCTGAAGTAGTAGATCCTGAGACTGGTTTGATCACTCCAGTGCGTAACTTCCTTAAGGGGAAAGCTCAGGTAGAATTCAACACTTGGATTGAAGAGATTCCGGTAAGAGGTTTCTTTGATGTTGAAGGTGATGGGTTCGTAACGGATAGTAAGTCCACACGTAACGTGTACGGATTTAGATACGATGTGAAGAGCTTTGATTACGACATCCAAGCATACATCTACACTCAGGTAGCCGGAACAGACACGTTCTATTGGGTAGCTCAGGGTAAGGCTAAGCCATATCTCTGCGCTGTATACAAGGCTTCTCCGGAGATCATCGCTTCAGGTGAGCGTAAGTTTTGGTCAGCTGTAAACAACATTACCAGATGGCTTAACGATCCAACAAAAGACACCGAAGCATTCGCTATTTATGGTGAAATTTAATCTTATCAACTTGTTTATTAACTAGGAACACTTTATATTTGTTCCTGCAACTTTAAATTTAATAGTTATGCAAAACGACAAAATCTTTGCGCAAGGATTCTCTTTCAAGAAGAATCCAAACTCTCCTGAATTCGTAGTAGGGAAACAATCTATCAAGGTAGATGAAGCTGTAGCATTCCTACAGGCAAATCAAAAGAACGGCTGGGTCAACCTAGACGTGAAACAAGCCAAGAACGGCAACTACTATATGGAGTTGGACACTTGGGAGCCTAAGGGCGGTAACGGTCAATCAGCACCGGCTTCAAACAATCCGTTTGTTGCAACAACTCCAGGAAGTGACCTACCGTTCTGATAGAATAAGTAATAAGGGAGGTGGAGCTAGACTTCGCCTCCCTATTTACTATATGGAGGTAGAGGTATCTATCTTCAAAGCCAAGAACTGGCACAAGAGACACACTTGGATCGTTAGTGTGATCACTGATCAAAATCAAATCTTAAAAGAAGATGCCAAAACAAGGTCAAGACTCAACGAAGAGTACTACGGATCAAAGTTCAAAGGACAACGAGGCATCCGGATCGAGCGAATCCACAGCTGTAAGCAAATCGGCACCACAGCTTGGTAGCGACTTCAAATTTTTATACTGGGAACAATGAGAACAAAGAAAGAGGAAGAAGATTTTCAGAAATTCAATAAAGCTGTAAAGCTAACACTACTACTACAAGCATCGCTTGAGTTGATGGATGAGATGAAGGGGTTGAAGATGTATAGACAAGACATCAAGAACCAAATGAATAGACTGGAGAAAAAGATTGAGATACACCTGCGTGAAGCTATTGCTCAGATGTCTTCTGATGAAGAGTTTATGATGATGCAGATACAAAGAGGTATCGATACATTATTAGAAAAAACATTAGAGGAGATTCACAATGAGGGTATTTAAAGTAAAGATCAAGGACCAGGTCTACGGAACATACAAGACTATAGAACAGGCTAGAGACCTTAGGGATATGCTTAGACAGTGGAGTTATGGACAGCTGTCTATAGTAGTCACTGAAGAGGAGGATGAGTAAACTGATAAGGGGAGGGGTTTTTACTAACTTAAACTAACGACTGTGGTTATTCGTTCCCTCCCTTTATGAGCCAATTAATTAAGATAAACGGCTCAAATCTTCACAGCTATGAACCTTAAATCTTCACAATGATGTCAAGTAAATTGCACAAAATAGTTGACACCAACAAGAGGTGTAAGCACATTAAAAGAGAAGGTGAGAGTTGTACGCTCAATAACAACTGCACCTATCCCAGATGTAAAACCTTACGAGTGTAACGAATGCCCTTGAGTACCCAACGAGGGTAATGTATCAATAAACAGATTACAATCTGCTTATTTGTAACATTAATGATACTTTAAGCATATAAAAATAGGCGCACACATATAAAAGTAGGCGCAAACCTTAATACCAAATAAAAATGAGAGAAATATTACTTGAGATGTACGAGAAACTTTGGAACGCTGACAAGGATAAGTGGGCTTGGAATGTGATACTGAAGGACACGCTTGAGAAATTAGAGACCAAAGATGATACAGAACAATAGGGTTTTGTGTCTTTAATAGAACATTATGTCAAGTAAACTGCACAAGATGCTTGACACCTTTAACACCAAAGAGAGATGACATCTTTTAGAGAACTCAAAAAGCGACATAAACTAAAATACTATCTTGGAAAAGATAGTGTTGGAAACAAACTATATGCCGCTGATGAAGTAAAACTCTCTATGCCGATTGAAACAAGGACTCCT
>Ga0209953_1000028_pt1 | contig 62784 bp, 82 predicted proteins | sample SalPonred_H2O_MG_FD_185713 | JGI IMG/M metagenome (GOLD analysis project Ga0209953, IMG submission 185713) | Salt pond water microbial communities from South San Francisco under conditions of wetland restoration - Salt Pond MetaG... | ecosystem: Environmental > Aquatic > Non-marine Saline and...
AGTGGTGTTTAACTCGACGCTATTCCTTAACACTGACAAGTTCTACAACAAAAACAAAGACTTTTTGTATTATCGGGTGCTGGCCCATGAAGCTGGCCACCTGACTCACTCTAACCACGCGAGTGAGCTTGACGCGTTAGTGCGCAACAACCCTGCAGAAATTGAAGCGGAATTGATCAACATATCTACAGCGCTGTATGGGAACTTTGACCAGCAGCGCGTTGCCTTGCAAGACCACAAATACTTAGCGTCGCCTAATGAGTTATTAGCTGAGCTAAATACATACCGGATGGTGTACCCAGAGTGGGCGCAAACGTACGCTCCGCGCTTAACCAATTTTTTAGAAAATAAACAGAGCTCCCTTACTAACGGTAACAGTCAATTTCCGCACCCTGAAACAAACTGGGATGATTCGGACTGGCAGAATGCAGAAATTACATTTTCGCGTGACGGTAACGGGGTTCCTATTGGCGTAACTGCGGAATCAAACGGAAAAACCCTGCAGCAGCGCATTGCGGGGTTCAATGTTGACGGGATGAGGGACCGCCCTAATTTTCGCGCAAGATATATCGCGCGTATGTTTGGCGAAGTAAACGACTCCACAGGAGAAGTAAACCCTGTTGCCATTGACAAGATAGAATCTGCAATTGCTAATGAATTTGCCCCGGAGGTAGAAGATGCGGGACGGCCCACTGAAGATGCTGAACAACCTACGCCGAGACGACGAGGCGGTCGTCGTGCTGCACGTCGCGAACCGGAGCCTGCAGCTGACGAGCGAGCAGCTGAGCCTAGCGTGGACGTGGGTGGAGAACAACGAACCGGAGCCGCCGAGCCAAGTGAAACACCTGATGCCGGAGGAGTGGGCCGCCGTAGCGCACCTGCTAGTACAGACACAGATGGAGTGCCAGCTAGCGACGCTACACTAGAAGGCCTGCCGCCTATCGCGCTGCCTTTGCAACGAGCAATCACTGCCCCGACGGAAACAAACACCAACGCGGTGCTTAACCAAGCTAACCAAGACGGCGTGCTGAGTGATGAGCAGCTTGAAGACTTTAGGCAGAAAATTCAACGCGGTGAGCAAGCTCGTGCTAAGGCCATCATGCACGTCTACAACGAGGTGCGTGACTACGAATACTTCACGGCCAACCCATCAGCAGCACTTAGCATGGATCGTCAGATACAGTCTGTTAGACAGGCTGCAGGCGTTACGCGCGCCGCCACTGATGCTGAGATTGACGCACAAGTTCAAGAAGACCTCGGGCCAATCGACGACGATACAGATATCGTATTTAGCCGCGCGCCGTTCGTGAACAAGCAGTTGTCAAAAGCGGAAGACCTCAAAAAGACGTTTTCTAAATTACTTAATCGAGTTAAAGACACGGTTGAAGTTGAGGTTGTTCAGTCATCAACTGATATTCCAGACTTAGATATACCGACCAATGTGCGAGGCGTTTACTACAAAGGCAAGGTGTACATCGTTGCTGATGCGGTAAGTGAATTTGATTTTGAGACTGTGCTAGCTCACGAAGTCGTAGGCCATGCAGGCATGGAGCAGTTGCTGGGCCGCTCAGCGTTTAACAACCTTGTTAACCAGATCAACAAACTTAAATCTGGCAACGCGCGCATGAGGCGCATCATTGAGGCAATTCGCCGCGAGTACACTAACCCGCAAGGCGAGTACGCCCTGAATGACAAACAAGAAGCACGCGAAATCATCGCACACATCGCTGAGTCTAAAGCTAGCTATCTTTCAGACAGCGGCATTCGCCGGGCGTGGGATAACATTGTCCGCCGTGTTCGTGCAGCGTTATCTAAACTAGGCTTTGTAGACCCAGCCGATGTGTTGCTGGATCAGTTAATTTATGAAGCGGCTATGCACGTGGAAGGTGGGCGCAACGCCTTGCGTAAGAGTCGAGTGTTTTTACGCCCCGAAACTATGGCTGCGCACACCATGCAGCGTGCGTGGGATAAAGGGTATCGTGGGTTTGACGTAGAAGAAGCAGGGCAGCACGTCCGTGATATTGCAGAAGGGCGCAAGGAAGTTCCTGATCCAACGCAAGAAGACATTGCGAATGCCCCGGTCGATGATAGTTTCTACGATCAAGTAAACTTTTCCCGACGTGCGGAAGCCGCGCGGCCTGTTAACGATGGGTTTGATTCGCTAGCAGAAGCTCGGGCCCCCTCGCCGCAGAACAAATCTAATCCGGCGAAAGACGTTAAAAACATTCTATCGGGTGAGTGGAGGCTGCGAGACACGTTCAGGGTCCGCATGATAGACGCGGCCGCTACTGTCGAAGACAAAATTATGCGGCTGTATAACAACGCCGTAGTTAATTCACAAGGCGTCATCAACCCCATGGTCTCCTACGTGCAATCCCTGCGCTCCGAGGGCTTAGCAGCGTCAGTGTTACGAGCGGGCTCTTTAGTGCTAGACCGAACAACTGGGTTGTGGAACGCTGTTCGCCGGGATGGGGTGCCTTCAATTACAGATGTTAACGCAGAACTTGGCAAACTCGGTGATCGTATAGGGCACACTAACGCCGTTAATCGGTTTCACGCTGCGACTATCGCACAGCGAGAGCTGGAAATAGACAGAAACAATGCTGAGCTGCAGCGCAAAGCTGACGCCCAAAGAGCCCGAGGTCGGCAAAAAGAAGCGAGCCAGATAGAAGAGGGTATTGTTGACTTATACCCCAACCTAGACGGCCAGCAGATTGCAGAGCGGCAACGCGAAAACCGGGAACTAGTTAAACTGTTCAACCAGTACCCTGAGCTCCAGAATGCGTTTGATATGTTTACCAAATTTAAAAACGGGCAGATCGACGCAATGGTAGAGGCAGGGGTAGTGTCTAAAGAGTATGCTGCAGAACTCAAAGACAACGTAGCTTATGTGCCGTTTAACCGTTTGTTGGATGACGCTGACCCCGGCACCGCCAGTGGGTATGAAGTCCACACAAGTGGGTTGATGAGAATTGGTGAGATTAAACGCCTACGCGGCTCTCCCCGTGAGATAGATAACGTCATTGATAATATGGCTAAGTTGTCTATGTGGATGACTCAAGCGGCGGTGCGCAACCATGCTGCCAGAGAAATGGTACGTGGCCTTAGAGAGGTCGAAGCGCAAAGCCCCGGTACTGGGGTTAAAGAAGAGTACGCGTCGCTACAGCAGGTTCCTGCAGCAGATCGGCCGAACGCTATTTCGTGGAAAGAAAACGGCAAATTAAGATTTGCGGTGCTGCACGATCCGTTAGATGCGTATGCTTGGCGGGGCACAGAATCAGCCAATATACCCATGCTTCGTCCTTTTGCGGCGCTAGCTAACTTCCTGCGTAAAGGCATTACTTTGTCGCCTGACTTTATTCTCAGCCAGATACAGCAGGATACGTTCCGCTCGTATGGTTTTGGGGGGTTGAAGAACCCAGCTAGAGGTGCAGTGCGAGTAAGCACAAGTTGGTGGAACATCCGCCAAGACTTACGGCGAGGCACCTTTGGAGAAGAAAACCTTAACCGCTACGGTATTGTCGGGCAATTTGACTACATGCCCGAGCAGGCAAGGCAAACAGCAGAGGCAGCAGCGCTAGGTGAGGAGCTGACATTTTCTAACCAACCGCTGGCATGGCTGCTGCGGTGGGGCGAGCGTAACGCTGAAGCCTCAGACTTAGCGCAGCGAAAAGCCGTGTACGACCAAACCCTAGCGGAGACAAACAACGAGACGCTAGCATTCTGGCGTGCCTCAGAAATTATTAACTTTAACCGTCGGGGCACTAGCCAGTTTGCGTCAGTGTTGCGTCAGGTTATCCCATTTATGAATGCGTACGCTCAAGGCATGAACGTTTTGGGTAAGTCTATGGTAGGCCGAGGTTTAAGTCAGGCAGAAAAAACCCAAGCGCTAGGTGTGTTTTGGGGCGCTATGATGAAACTCAGCATACTCAGCGGGCTCTATGCGTTGATGAACGCTGACGACGAAGAGTACGTTAATCAACCACCGCACATACGGTCACGCTTTTTCTTAATACCAACGGGCGATGATCGCCCTGCCTTAAAGCTGGCTATGCCTGCAGACCTTGCGTTTATAACAAAAGCGCTTCCAGAAGCAGCAGTAATGGGCATGATGCGGGACGACCTCGACTCTCAGAAAACAGCTGTAGAACTTAGAGATGCGTTTACTACCGCAGTCTTTGGGCCGAACTTTACGCCACAGCTAATAAAGCCGTCGTTAGAGGCGATGGTCAACTACAACTTTTTCACCGGTGCGCCTATTGTTGGCATGGGCGAGCAGTATAAACAGATTGACGAGCAGTACCGTGAGAGCACTTCGCAGCTGGCTAGGCTGTTTGCCAACGTGGGTATATCGCCGCTAGTGGCAGACCATTTGCTAAAAGGGTATCTAGGTACGTTAGGCGGCAATGCGTTGACTATTACAGATATTATGTATGAAAAGGCAACGGGCGAGAAAAAGACGCAGCGGGAGCTTGCCGACTACCCAGTAGCTCGTGTGCTATTTAACCGCACGCAAGGCAGCGGGTTTAAGCAAGACTTCTACAAGCTCAGAGATGAAGTTCGGGCAGCGGTTGGCTCATTGAATCTAACAAGGGAGCGCGGAGATGTTGAGCGCGTGCAAGAGATCATGGAGGACAGCAAGCGACTGCTGCAAGTCCGCACGCAAATAAACCGAGTAGAAAGTACGCTGCGAAAGAGCAACAACCGGATAGAGCAAATTCAAAACTCTAACTTGTCACCTGAAGAAAAACGTAATCGGATAGATCGCGAGCGTGAGTTCCAAGCACGGCTGGCTCCGCAAATTCGCAGAATGAGAAACTACGTTTACGACGGGGAATAAAAAAGCCCCCGGCGAACCGGGGGCAACCCACTTCAGAGACCAGTGACGCAGTCAGAGGAGGAGAGAGCAGGGCGTCACTGTAAGTGGTATTCTACCGGATTCTCCACGTGCGTAAACCCTTGATATAATTCTCAGTTCTTTTCATGCACCTAACCTCCACGCCGTACTCTTTAGCCTTTTCGTAAACCTGCCGGCGGTACTTTTCGCACTCTAAGCAGGGGATAAAAAAGCTATCCCCCACTCGCATACCGCCTAGTACAGCGTCGAAGTCCCAACGAAGCACATCTTATTCCTCCGCATCCTCATCGCTAGCTGCACGTTTTTCTAGCGTCTCAAAGATAGCCTCGGCCTCCTCGGGTGCGCACTTAAACACGTGAGCATCAACGCCCGGAGAGGTAATCGCAGTGCCCGCCATCATGCGCTTCTTAGTTGTGCGGATATAACGGAAGGTAGACTCCTCACGTGCAGCCTCCCGCAGTGCTTCAGACTCAGTAAACTGCCGGTCTACGCAGTATTCACGGAACGGTTTTTTGGCGATATACATGAGGTTATCTTCAAGCTCAAACCGTGCAACCAGTTGTGAGCTGCGCGCAGGCATCCAGATATTATCCCCGCTGCGTGGGTTGATGCTCGGGCCAATAGCCAATATGCCATTAGAGTGATCCATCAAAAACTCACCCACAAGGTCGTCCGCCATAGAGACTTCTGACTTGACTTCACTGCGCTGAGACATGATGTAATCGCATACCCACTCCTGCAAATGGACAAGGTCGTAGTCGTGCAGTCCTAGTTTCTGTGCGATGCGAAGCCCGACTAAGCACATCGCCAACGTGCCTACCCAGAACCGCTCATCCATGCGCTTTTCAATCTTAGCGTAGATCATGTCCCGCTCTTTATCGTAGAGCTCAGCGATCATGTCACTATAGTCAACGATCCACGGCACATAGACCTCGGCTGCGATGCCATAGCTCGACTTAATCTTTTCAAATAGAATGTCAGCGTCCTCGACGTACACGCGATCCACGTGCATCTCCATCAGGCGCATCATCTCCCCATCCGGGCGTGCCTTGGCTTTAGAAAGTTTGCTCATCATCGAGGAGTTTGAGTTTGTCAGCAGAATAGTCTTCCACGAGCTAATGTTCTTACGCTCCCGGTTCGCGTCCTTCTCCATGCGGTGCCGTGCCCGCCCCTGAGAGACTGCGTAGATCATGTTAGACAGCAGGTCAGGTGCAAGGTTAGTCATCTCATCTGACATCACAGGCAGATTGTTCATCACGCCAATGCGGTGCATGCGAGCAAGGTGCGTGTCCGCTGCGATCAGCGAGGTCTCCAGCGGGTCGCCATAGATGCTCATAGCGACAAAGCCAGCAGTAGACTTGCCGGTGCCTGACTCGTTACTAATCAGGTTTATGGTAGCCCCGGGCAGCCCAGTAAACGGCATAAGCGGCGCTGCGAACCCAGCACCCACCGCGATCTGCAAAGGCTCCATGCCTTCTCGGGCAAACACATTTGCCGCTGCCTTCCAGTCACTCAACAACCCGCGCGGTTCAAAATGTCGGATCAAATCCACGGTAGTGCTGGATGCCGGGTTATGCTCGATCTTACCGCCCTTGCAATACGTGCGGTTGCCGACAATAAACTTCTCGCGCTTGTCATCCCAGCCAAACTGAAGCCTCGCCTCATTGGCTTTCTGCAGTCTCTGCAGCTCTTTTGCAAAACGAATTGAATAGTTCATAAGCTCTTTCATCTGTGATTGCGGGGCGACTACGCCCTCTTTGCCAAAGGTATCCCTAAACTGATCCATCGCCATCAACCGGGTCAGTGGGACGGTAAACTCGCGAACGCCATCTCTGGGCAAGTGGTGCCTAAACACAATCGCTTCGCCGTCGTTCGGGTCGTTAACCCGCTTAAACGGGTAGAGGTCGTACTCATAGACCTTAATCTCAGTAGCCTCATCCCCTGTCCCGTCCTGCCGGTAAATACCCCCGTCCTTCGCACGGAAGTATGGAAATGGCGGCTTGTAGCCCTTAACGGCTTCTTCGTCCTCGTCTTCTGCCGGTTCTTCCACCGGCTCGTCAGCTATAACTTCATCAGGCTGCGGCTCCTCAGATGGAACCTCCAGCATAAACATACCCTGCTCATCTCGTTTGACTTCACTACCCAGTTGTATAGGACTGCTAATCTTACCCTTAAACGGGCAGCCTTCACACAGACTAGGCATCAACTCACCAATGGTATCGCAGGTGTATGGGCCCTTGGTCAACTGCGCCTTCTCTAGCGTATTCTCCGGCGTATAGCCCGAGTGTTTCCTAGACATAATATGAATGGCAGTGTCTGCGTCCTCGCAGGCCCACGCCACGGATAACCCCGCGCGCCATAGCGGCTCGTCAACTTCTTGCTGATTCTGAATGATGTAACGCATGGCGTTACAACCCTGCCCTTTTAAGCTACGCCGTGCGATCTTGGCAAACTTAGAAGTACGCAGGCCAATCAATGCCTTAGCTGTCTCACTTAGCTCGCCCTTAGCGGCAGGCTGTGCAGGCTTTTCTGCTGGCAAGTCAAGCTGATCGAGGTTCTCCTCGATGTCTTCAGCGGTCGTCACCTCATACTTATCCCCCAGCACATACACCGTCTTGGGGTTGTCCGGGTCTTTGTAATTCACGGTTGTTGGAACGCGCAGTATACGCGCAGAGTCTGCGGTGACTGCAGGGTCCGCCTTGAGGCCCAACAAACGGCAGGCGGCTTTGAGCTTGCCTGCAATACGTAGCCAGTCTTCGCTTGAGATGTCCTCGTGCAAAGGCCAATACACATGGATTCCGTTGCCTGAATTAACTAACAAGGGCTCAGGCAAATTAGCCGCGCTAATAAACGCAGGCAGGGTATTTAATGCGTCGTCCTGCGTCGCGTACTCTTTTCCTTCACCACAATCTAAGTCAAGCCAGAACGCACGCATCCACGCGGCGTTATCTTGGGTTCGTTTTTTGCTGCCTTCCTCAAAAGAAGCTACCGCGAAGTATGCGTTGACTCCATGCTCAACTAGGTCTGCTGCTCTCTCCGCAACCTTGTCTTTAGACTCGACAAATAGTTGCCCGACCTTGCCGCCACTCTGGATGCCAACAACGCAATACACTCCATTATCAGGAAGCACAGCATCGAGAAAGTCGTTTAGTGCGCTCATTCGATGCTTCCGGCGTTGTTATGTGGGGGGCAGCAATGCTGCCCCCATTATTGCCTATCAGAACAAGTCTAACTGGCCCTGCTGACGACTAAGATTGTCAGTCTCCGCCGCCTGTTCTACCAAAGCTACCAGTGTATCCATAGAGTCAGCAAGCTGTTCTGCTAAATCTCTATCTAACTCCACTACGTCGCCATGGCTATGGTGCAAGGCTTCATTAAGAAGCCTGCGCAGGTCGCTGTGCGATAGTTGTCCGTACAGCATCAGTCAGCCTCGTCTCCCCACTCATCGAGGATGTCAGTCATGTCATCCGTCGGCGGTGGCTCAGGGGCTTTCTTCTTAGAGACTTTCTTCGGCTCTTCGACCTCCGGCGATTGCACCTCGTCAACTTCCTCAACAGGCTGCGGGGCTTTCGCGTTCGGATTAGCCGCGTCTGACGTACCCGCGTCGTCTTCCTTGCGCTCATACTTGCGCTCACCGGTGTGCGACTTAGCCTCTGGGCTATCAGAGATATTCTGCACCTGCGCCCATTCCTTCTCGTCCAGCGGACGAACCGCACGGAACATCAACTTAGGCACGGGGGCCTTGGTGTCGAACTTCATCTCGGTGACAACCTTGACCACATCGTAGCCAAAGCCAGCTAGCTTCTTAACGTACTCCTGCAAAGAGAGGTAGTGCTCGCTGTCCACATCACCGAAGATAGAAGCAGCTGGAACATTCAGGCCATACACATCACCACCCATGTCCCCTTCGAGCACAACGGCAAGACGGGCGGAGTATCGGCATGCACGGCCACCGTTGGGGCCAGAGCCTTTAATGTTCTGCGGGCATGAGGCACACAGGCTGCCTTGTGGGTCAGTGGCATGCTCACTTGGCGCGTTGCCGTCGTCCGACCAGCAAACAGGCATCGAGCTCTGGCCATCCTTGTAGCTGGTGTCGTAGTACGTACGAGCGTAGCCGGGAGCAGAAGCCACAATAACCATCTTCATCGCCCGGTCTTCGTTGGTCGCTACCTCTTGGCCGCCGACCATCATGCGGAACACACTACCTTTAATGCTGATCCACTTCAGACCACCGCCGCCAGCACCGAGCGCCTTAGCAGTTTCTGACAGATCACCACCCTGTAAATGGGCAGGCACATTTGCAGCGCCTTCAAACATTCCGATTTCGTTACTCATTTTCGTACTCCTTACTCATAAATCCGCATTTGCTTGTCAACGAACTCGACCAGTGATTCCTTTTTAAAAAAGACCTTCTTGCCAAGCTGCACGAAAGGGATACTCCCTTCTTTTCTTAACTTGTGAATCGCTGATGGGGACAGGCGCAGAAACTGCGCCGCCTCCTTTGTGTTCAACAACTCCAGTTGGTTTTCTGTCACGACTTGTTACCTCGTCTAACCACGATTGAATACCGGCTATCTGCGTTAACCGGTGGCTTAATATCTGGGTTGTTTTCCAGAAATTGCTTGAAGTTGCCTTGGTGAATCCGGCGCTCAAGTAAATCGTAAGTGCCATGCTCATCAAGGAACTTAGTAAACGCATCCCAATCGGATGCCCAATAACGGGTGCGAACAGTACGCGAAGCCGTACCATGCGGCGTCTTAATACTATCTAGCCCGTGTTCTTTAGTCAGATTAAGCAAGGCCTGCTCAATCTTCTCCAACTTCTCACGCAGCGCGCCGTCCTCTTCATCAAACTTATGCTTCAAATCAGCACGAGCGTCACGAATCTTAACGTAGGCTGCAACCAGCTTTCCTGTATCCATATTGTTATCTCCGAAGCGATTAAGTGGTTTACGCTTTTAACTCTTGTTCATACAAGCCAACCAGTGTTTTTTGATTAGCTTCTTTGGATTCTAGCGCATCATATACTCTCTTTTCAACCTCTGAGCCGTAAATTTTTATTACAGTCATCTTATTCTTTTGTGATGGTCTGTTTATACGTTCGTTTGCTTGTAACCAAGTCTCTACAGATGCAACTGGGCCAAACCATACAATCGTATCCGCCGCCGTTAATGTCACGCCATGCGATGCGCTTTGCGGCTGTATGACTAGCACCCGGGGGTCGTCTGATTCTTGGAAGTCTTTAAAGATTTTAGTCCGGGCTTTCATAGAAACACCGCCGCTTATCACCTCGGTGCTAAACCCATCCTTGCGCAGTCGGTCAGTCACGATATCAATGGCGTGCTTAAACGGCACAAACACAATGACTTTATGGCTCGCCTCCTGCACAACCTCCGAGACTTCGTCAAGTCGGTTCTTAGCATCAAATTGCACAACTTCACCGTCGTCTGAGTACACCGCCCCGCAACTAATCTGCAGTAGTTTGTTTAAGCCAGCAGCGGCATGCACCGCGCTAATACTCTCACCTGCGGCCTCAATAAGCATTTGTTTTTTAAGCTGCCGGTAATACTTTTTCTGTTGAGCAGTCAACTCAATCTCTCGGGTCACATAGGTTAGCGGTGGCAGATCAAGGCAGTCAGCTTTTGTGAATCGAATCGCAGGTTGAAGCGCCGCGTTCACTAGCTTGGTCGCGTCTGGCGCGGGTATCCACTTAAACTGCGAAATGCGAATCAAAACGCGGTTTTTCCACGATGTAAAGTAAGGCGGCACGCGCTGAGGCACGGCAAGTTTGGCAAGGCCATAAGCATCAGCAGGGCTCTGCGCGGCAGGGGTGCCGGTCAACATCCATAACTTATTTTCTGGCCTGAGAACTTTATTAAAAGCCTTCCATCTTCGTGTCGTCGCGGTCTTTAAGAAGTTAGCTTCGTCAGCCACGATCAGATCAAACTTATTCTGCAGCTCTTTTTCCATAATCGGAATGCCATCGTAGTTGATGATGACAAACTCATATTCACCGTTGATAACTTTTTTTCGAGTTGCTTGTGTCCCGTGGGCTACAGCGGCGGTGCGGTGCATCGCGATCTTAAAAATATCTGTCATCCACGCTGAGTGCATAATAGACAGGGGGCATACGATCAGCACGCGTTTTATATCGCCAACGTTCATTAGGTAGTCAGCCGCCCAGATTACTGCACCGGTTTTGCCTGTGCCTTGCTCGCTAAAACAAAAAGCTCGGTTGTTCGCAGCTAAAAAGTTAGCCGTCTGCCGCTGGTGGTCAAAGGGCTTATATACGCCCGGCCAATCATAATCACGCACGATCGGTGAGGGAGTGCGGCGCAGGCCAAGGTTAGTTAGTTTGCGGGTGTTATCCAACGTCCAGTTGACTAGCACCTTATCTGCCCCGTCCTCGTCCGCCCCAATGTAACGGCTCTGTGCAATGTGCTTGGTCACTTTTTCGTGGTCTCGTACTCGAACCAACAAACCACGATTGTCGATTATCTCCACACTGACTCCTTATGTCAGATTACAAACTTTGCTTTTGTTAAGTGAAACGTAGCCAGACTACGAAAAATAGCAGGGCGTAGTCAACAAAAAACGCACCCGTAAGTGCGCCTTGCTATCTATTTCATCCGAGCGGACTTAGTGCGGGAGTATGATCGGTTCTTCTTCGCCGGAGTAACGCGCAAATTATCGCGCTTTGTGCTGCCGCCTTTGCTAAGCGGCTTCTTGTGATCCACGTCTTTGCCGTCGCCCTTGCTGACCTTGCCCTCTTTCATGAGCTTGTATCGTGCGCGGTTGCGCGCGGCACGGCGGGCTTTGACTTCCGGTTTGCTGTCGTACTTACGCTCTTTTTTGTAGTCCCGAGGATTCCTAGGCATATCACGCCCTCCCGTTAAACTCACAAGTCACAACCGGACAATACTTACGGCACAGCCCGTTGGGGTTAGGCGGCCAGTTGTCGTGCTCAAATGCTCGGTCAAGTATATCGGTTTTCTGATCCCACTTCTCCCACAACGTATCGGCTTGATCGCGCTTGTAGGTTTCTTTTTCTACATGGTCGTGGAGCAAGAACACGAGCGCTGCCTTCACGGTAGTCACTTCAGGAAAATGGGCAAACACCATTAGCGCCATCAGCTCTAGCTGTTTCTTATCAGGGTACTTAGCCGAGCCAGTCTTGTAATCCACCACCCAAGCCCTGTGCCCATTGACAATGACCAAATCAGCAATGCCTCGCACCCACACGCTCTTATCAAAGAACCCAACAGAGCGCCGGTCAGTTGTTAAAGCCATCTTTAATTCACAGTGCTTGTCACCGGGGATTTTATTTAAAGAGTCAAGCGGCTTCTGAAACTTCTCCATGCCTTTAGGCAACGGCTTACCGTCACGGATGTATTCCTCAGCGGCAAGGTGTACCTCTTTGCCGTAAAGCGTCTGCTCCGTTTCTTCAAACGGGTATAACTTTTCAACCTTTTCAGCGTGATACTTGCGTGGGCAAGTCTCAAAAGTCTTTAAGGCGCTGAAACTCCAAGTGTGTCTGGTCATGCGATTTAGTCCTTAGCCTCGCCATAGTTAAGAGCTGTGCTCCCTTCAGACCATGTTACCAGATCAGGCCACCACTTCACGCCCCGACGCATAATAGACTGCATATAAGCCAGCGCTTCTTCGTCGTCGTGCTCGGCTACAACAAGAATAATCTCATCGTGTACCGTGTGAGCAATGGGGTAGCACTTCTGAATTTCCAACATCATGTCAGCCATCGCCTCACGGGCTAAATGTTGCACAATGTTTTCCGTGACTTTCCCAGCGTATATCCGTGCCTTCTTGCGCCCATGACCATACACCCACTCCGTACGCCCGGTTTCCTCGTTGGTTTCTTGACGCAGATCAGGGTAGCGGATCATGCCAAGCGGAGTCTTTATCCCCCCCTCAATAGTCTGGCACAAACCCCACGGGTCAATGTTAATTCCATAATGCCCGTAGTAAATATCAGATAGCCGGTCATGGCAGGTACGCCAACCCGCTGCGATACGCCCATACTCGTTTCGCCATTTTGCAACAACCTCCTCAGACTCTTTCAGGCTCAGGTCTACACCGCCCATTATCTTTGCAACTTTCTGGAATGTAGCCGCGCCTGCGCCGTACCCCAACCCAAGGTGTGCAACCTTGCCAACCTGTCGCTCAGCCTTTGTCACCTCATCCCAGTCTTTCTTATACAACTTACTGGCGAAGTCTTTATACAGATCGGCCTTAGCCGGGTCGTCGTTAAACAGCTGCATGCTGGCGACTTCTTTCCACAAAAAGTGGTTGACTCGCAACTCAATACCCGACAAGTCAGCCACCACAACGCTTTTGCGTCTCGGCGCAAGCAAACATTTACGCAGTGCATCAGAGGGCTTGGGCTTATGCGGGTTTACCCGAGGCAGGTTCTGCTGGTTCATCTTCATCGTACCCGACCAGCGACCGGTAGTGTCTGCTCCATAATAGTTAAGTGCGATGGGCATGCGCCCACCGATAGCCCGACCGCAGCGTAAGAACTGCTCGATGCGCGTCTCAAGTATAGTGCTCTTCACGCCAAGGCGTGCGCTGGCAGCGGCGGCAACTTCAAAGTCCTCATGCTCCTGCAGCGCGAGAAAGTCCTCATCTGTCTTAGCAAGGGCGGGGATTTGCTTTTCAGGGTTAGACGGCGAGGGCTTCATCGGCACCGGCACGCCCTTACTTTCTAAGAACTTAGCGAACTTCGGCGCGCTAGCCAGCACCTTCTTAGCCTGCTCGATCAACTCCTCGGGGAGTAATTGCTTGTAAGTGTCAGTCTCGACCAGACCCTCCATCGCGCCAGATAGTTCAGGCAGTAGCGAGTGCGCAACTTTAATCAACACATCGCGTTGCGTCTGTTTAATCTCCGCCAGCGTGCGCTCAAGTAGCTCTTCGTCCAGCTCAAACTGTGGCTCGACTAACATGCGGATTGTCATGTCAATCAAACGCAACTCACGAATGCCCAGTTGGGGCGCTAGCTTATTGAATATCCCGGCGCACAGCTCAGTATCCACCACGTTGTAGGTGCGCATAGACTCAATCTCTTCGGGTGTGAAATCAGCGAGCTTCTTGCCTTTAGTGTTAGTCGCCTCAAGGTCTAGCTTGGCTCCGAGCTCCAGAGCAGCTGCAACCTTTTTCAGTGATCCGCCAACTGTCTTGGCGTACCCCAGCGCACGGGCAATGGCTAGCGTGCAACTCCATGCTTTCGGTTTAATGCCGAACCGCCATGCGCAGATCATCGCATCGAAGCCTGCCATGTTATGCCCAATCAACATCGCATCTGAGAAGTCAGTATGATCCACCCACGCCTGAATATCTTTTTCACCGAACAGCACAAACGTCTCGCCGTCATCGCCTTCTTTAATGGCAACCGACTGAATCTCAGTCTCCGGGTGCATGACGTACTCGACCGGGTGAATCTTAGTCAGGCTGTGGTCTTGCGACCAGTAGGTCTCAAAGTCTAGGTATATCTTTCGCATCGCTGTACTCCTATTTTTTAAACACCGCCCACGCCAGCACCCCGGCGATGAGCGTAGTAAACGCGCAAACCACAATGATTAGCGCAGCTATGGCGTAGCTCAAAACACCGCACATGGCCTACAACCCCGCCATCAAGGCTTCTACTTCATCTATATTGTTAGCGTCGATCACGACTGCGACACCACCTGTCGCATTGATCTGATCCAAGTTTTTCTGCTGCAACGCTGTCGGGCCACGCTTCTTTGCGTCTGCCTTAACCTCGATGCCAAGGAACTTGCCGTTGTAGCAAGCAATGATGTCAGGCACCCCGCTGGCACCAAACCCACCAGTAACAGGGTAGAAGTAATAAGCGCCGTATTGTTTTAGAATCTCAACGACTTTCTTTTTTACCTTTTTCTCGGGGGTATCAGCCATATTTGTCTCCTACGTGGGCCCATAGCGGGGGTATCCGCCATATTAGTCATCTACATGAGCCCATAATCTGCGCTTAATTATTCGACGTATTGTTTCAAAATGGACATCAAACTTATCTGCAATATCGTAATAAGTAAAGCCGCCCTGCGCATAAAGCGCACGAATCAACCTCACATCAGCCTCAGTTAGCTTAGCGTTTCCGTTGTCTGAACCAACTACCCGGTGACACTCACTCACCTTTGTCCTCCTTAGGTTTAACAAAATCGTTTTCTGCCCACTATGAGTGAGCAAACTGACGAAGACTTAAACTACTCATCCCTACTCTCCTTTGGCCACTCCCCTTTGGCTTTAGCAACAACATATCTAGCAACATCTTCTGCACACCGCCTGACAGCCTCGTTTGCGGTTTTTGTCGATATGCCCATCTCCAAGGCGTCTAGCATCTCAGCCCGTTCTTCAAGCACCCCATCAATCGCCTCTCCTATCTCTTTCGCCGTGAAATCAAGCTGCTCGATGTCTCCTCGCCGCCACTGGTTATACAATCTAAGCAGCTCAGTATGTTTGTTCATCACGTGTCTCCTGTATAAATAATGTTCAACAAATAGCCTATGAGGCTAAAATCAAAGCGAATTTTTAACAACGCCCGTCTTAACCTCAAGCCGCCAGACACGGTGCGTCAGCGCTTTAACATCACGCTTTAAGTCCATTATCGCTACCTCTCCTCCCGTCACAATCGTTTCAGGCTTACCCGAAAGTGATGGAAAATCTACACCACCAGACTCACTCTGGCTTAACTTCTCTAAGCGTTCGACTTCAGCATCCGCGTAGAACTTCACCTTCTTCGCATCGCGTAGCGCATCGCTGTGCTTAGCCAGCCCTTTGCGATAAATCGCACGAAAAATCTCACCGTCTTGGGCGTTCATGTTTCTATAGCTAATCAAGTCCTGAAGCTCACGCGCCCGCTCAGGCAACTCGTAATAGCTCGCTGTGCTCCCGTCAGATACGTATTGCTTATCGTCACTCATTTCACATGCCTCCATGTGTTGTAGTTAATAGCATCCCACGCTGTGGGGTAGGGTTGGTCGAACAAAATGGCTATACAACGCACACACAAGTCGTAGTCTTGTTTCAACTCACGCATGCGGCGTACTTCGGATTCAGTCAGGCGAGCGGCGTGGTGATGCTCACCTCGCTTATGATTGTAGTGCTTAGGCATTGGTCATCCGTTGTGGGTACGGTCATATTTTAATAAGTGCTGGCATGTAGCTACGACGGCCAGCGCGCCGTGTTCTTGTGAGTAGCGCGGAGTACAGCGATACAGGAGGACACGCTACTCACACACCTCAGCTACTAAGGGGGGAGTTCTCTATCCAGCATCCCCGTCAAAACTTAACCCCTGCAGTACACGAATAGTTGTACTACGGCAGATGTCCTCCTCGCAAGTATCTGTCTCAGGGTTCTGCACATCAGCCAGTGCATCCTCCTCGCAACTGTACTCAACACCCGTGCGCGCATGGACTATACGCACCTCGGACTCAGGCAGAATAACCCGGCTGCCATCGGGGCGAACTTCGCTGATTCTCGCAGGCTCAACTATCGGCATTGTCTATATCCTCATCTGGGTGAGCGTCAATTACTACCACAGGAAACCCATGCTTGTGAAGTAAATATGTATTGCTCAAATAAAACTCAAGCGGGCGATCTATCCCGCGCGCAGCATCAGCATACAGTAAGTCTTTGATCTCCTGATAATACGCCCGCCGTTTCCACTGATACTCAATCGCCGCCTCAGTGCGAGCACTGCCCTCACAATAGGCTACCTTGTCGCTGTACTTCTTGAGCTTGTTGTCGATCCTAGAGATAATCTTGTTAAGCTCCAACACGCCAGCGTACATCGCGGTCTCCCGCATCTTTCTATCTTGCTCCTGCACCACGCGCTTTATCTCCTCACGTTTTTGTGCCTGCAACTCACGCATCCTAGCCCGGCGACGCTTAGCTCGCCGTGCCTCCTTGCGCCTGCAGGGCGTACACACCTTCATCCGCTTACGGTGCTCCCCCCAGAACATTTTAATGGGAAGCTCCTCAGCACATTGCTCACATACTTTAGTAGCCATACCATGACCTCCATGCTAATCGTCTAATTAGACGATCACTCATCGTCCTCATCATCGTCATCATCGTCATCGTCGTCATCATCTCTGCCATCGAGCAGAATCGCCTTGACCTGCTCCATGTAAAAGACCAATTCAGCGACTGTCATGTTATCCGTTGCCCTTGCCGTCAAAGCACCTGACTTGTTAACACCCAAAACACACACGACCTCGAAGTCTCCCTTGCACAACTCCAACAGCTTGTCCGGGTTTCTAAGCGCATGCACCGGGTAGATTTTCTCAACGTTATTTTTATCACTCATAGCGCACCTTTATGTCGCATCGCCAAATGCCAAGAGGCACTCGCGGTAGTTCTTATTAGCAAACTCAGTCGCCTCAGACTGAATCATGTCGTCGTTGTGCAGCCGAGGCATGGCATAGGCATCAGATATAACTGCCTTAATAATGTCAGCGGCGATCTCCGAGTCCACCTGAGTAAGCAGCATGGCTCTTACCTCGTGCATAGGCATGCCGTATTGCCGCAATAACATCACATTGTCAGACAATGTATAGACGTGTTTACACATATCCTCAGTCAGGCTGCCTTGCGCCTGCGCCGGGGCCGGGTTAGCTGCCAGCAGAAAAACTGACATGCACATCGTCACTAATAACTTCTTCATCACACTACTCCTTGAAAGCTGAAAGTAACCACGAGTCTTTACCCTCGTGGAAAAGCCAAAACGTATCTTTACTAATGCGCCGACCTATACCCTCTACATGGTCGTTATGGTCAACGTGCAAAAGAATGGCGAGGCGGTCAGCCACCTCGTCATCAAACTCATCAATAGAACTTACACGTTGGGTCTCACTACCCCATGTATCTTTGAGTAAAGGCTCAGCCCACCACTCACCATCCTCGTCTCTAAATACCCTAAGCATCAGAATGAAAAGGCATCAAGAACTGAGTTAACACGCTCACGTACATCCTCACGAACCTCCTTACTTTCTTTCAAACTATCAACATCAACACCGCGTATTGCCTCCTCAGCCTCAAGCGCCATAGCATCAATGGCGGCGTCCTTAGTCAGGTTAAGCTCACGCACCGAGGCGATTGTCTCGGCAAAGTTCTCAAGCACATTATTGCGAAAGCGCTTACGCGAGCCGTCGTCGTTGTCGGTGAACCGCTCAGACAGGTGACGTAATGAGTTGAGTATTCTATCTCGAACCTCGTTCATCGCGTTCTCCAAGCGCTGCTCGTACTCCCGTGCATACTGCGAGCGAACCTCATCAAGCGCCTCACGGCCAATGTCCACACGAAAGTCTCCTGTCTCCGGTATGGGCAGGTAGGCTACGTTGAACCTAAACTTATTCGCAAGCTCAGACACATCAGGGTACTCCTCGCGGTCAAACATATCACCTAGCTTGAACGCCTGCATACTAATGAGCGTGGGGTATACATCCAGAAAGCTCTGCACCTTCTCATGGAACTCACGCTCGTACTGGTCTAGCTCACGCTTGAAGTCAAAGAACTTATCCGTGGTGATCAGCCGTGGGCCATAGTCAGACCATGGCAGCGTGCGGGTAGCTACCCAGTTTCGCACCATCGCAGCGTGCTTGACGATGCCGTCGAGCTGCTCCACACCGGGCAGTAGGTTTTTATTGACACGCGATGCCTGCTGGCTGGCGTGCTTGCTAGTGTTCACCTCGTCGGTAACGCCCTTGTCGAGCTTACGCGCCGTCCATGAACTGATTGACAAATCAACTAACATTGCAGATGAACTAATTGACATACTCATTGCTATACTCCTTTGTCTAATTAGACGATTACTTAATGTGAATAGTCTTGCCATAAGGCGAGACACGGTTGCTTGTTGACACCCACAAAGTAGGCTCGTTGAAGTCCGGCCAGTCGCCGTATATGTACCCGTCGGTCAGCACCAGCACCAGCTCAGGCTTAGTACCCATGCCATCGACAAAGTGCTTGACGCATCCCGGGTCAGTACCCCCACCACCCGCAGGCTTGGTTGAACTGGCTAAAGACTCATACTCACCGGGCACATACACCTCCTCACGGGCTACCTTAGTATCCCAGTACAACAGATGGATGCGCTCAGGCGGCATGGCTTCAGTGATGCTCACAATCTCAGATAAGAACTGGTTGATAGTCTCAGCACTAATAGACGCCGAGGTATCCACAGCGACCACCACCGGGCCGATAGACTCAGAGTAGGGGCTAGGCATATAAGCCCCGCTAGCCAGCCACCGTCGGTTAGGCCTGCGCCATGTGCTGCTGTCACGCCCTGCACAGACAGACTGCACGAAGTCTTGCAACTGCTCACGCCAGTCGACTTGCGGCTCAGGTATCGCACCGATATCACGGTTAGTCTTACCGTTGAGTTTCCCAGCCAGAATGTCACCCTGACGCGCGGCTTGATCGACCGCCTGCTCCAGCTCCTTGCGCTCCTGCTCACTCATAGACTGCGCATCGTCAAAGCCATGCTCATCGAATGAGTCACCGCCAGAGCCGCCGCCTTCGTCTTGCTGCTGCTTGAGGTCGTCATAGACCTGCTTGGCATCCCAGCCTCGGTACTTCGCATCTAGGCAGAGGTTGATCTCAGGCAAGCGCACATAGTTATTGCCCGGGTCGAGGTCAAGTATCTGCTGGTTGATCACGTAGTCACACGCCCTATTAGCCAGCTTGGCATCCTCCTGCCATAGCTTCTGCCATGTCGTCAGATGCTTATAGAGAACGTGAAAGTTCTCATGCGCCACAACAAAGTTAAGCTGCTTCTCGTCGAGCGTGTCCATGAACTCCCGGCCATACACCTTGTCACGCCCGTTAGTGTACGCAGTGGGTACACCGTCCTTCACACTGCTCGTGCCCAGCAGGATAATGCCGGACAACAAAGCAAAGTTGGGCGAGCGCATCAAGGAAATGTGACTACGTTGTAGTCGCTGCTCGTGGGTTAAGTTATTCATCGCTGTACTCCTTCCTAATTAGGAAACTAAACTGCCCAGCTGTTCTCGCGTGCCCAGTCCGTGAAGTGCTTTGACTTCACAACCACAGCTGCACTGCGACTACGCATCGCCTGTTGGGCAAACATGAACTGCACCTCACGGGGCAAGCGGGCGAGGTATGTCATCCACGCATCGACGTTCTCGGCAGTCATGCGAGTCACCGCACCCAGCGCCAGAATCACACAGGCAATGGGCGAGTCAGGCACCTGAACAGTCTCAGGCTTCTCAATGATTGCCTTGAACGGCGGTAGCGCATCAGCCACCGACAGGAACGCCTGCATATCACGCGCGGCAGACTCACCAATCGTGCCAGACAATGCCGATATCAGCACATCATCAGTCAAGTTGGCTCGCTGCTTAACAATATGCGAGGCATGTGCAAGGGATCGAGGCGTGACAAAGGCAGCCTGCTGCTTACGCGGGGTAAAGATGTACGGGTTATCCGTCGCACCATCCGGGTCGTCAGCATAGCTGGCAAGGCATTGCGGGTACTCCTTAACCCACGCCATGATCGTCGGGTCAATGTCGTTACCCACACCCCAGTCAATCCACTCATCGGCATCAGGCTTGCGAACTGTGAGAAAAGTCACACGGTTACGGGCATGCGCCTGCATCATATCGCCCACACCATCGCTTGCCATGTTGGTCGTGCCAAACACCACGGAGCCTTCGGGCAGCTTGTGGTTGCCGATGCGATGTTCAAGTAACAAGGCTAGCAAGGCATTCTGCACCGGGCGCATAGCTTTGCCAATCTCATCGAGCATGATGATCAGCGGCTTGTCACCGACGAACATCTTATTGGGCACGAACTCTACCGACTCACCCACACGGGGCATTTGCAGATCGCCCAAGTCGAGCAAGGCGCAGTCGATGTAGCGCGGCTCAAGGTCAGACTTATCCGCCAGTGCATGGAGCATGGCAGACTTGCCTATGCCCGGTTCGCCCTGAAAGATAAATGTATTAGTCTGTCCACAGGTGCGGACAAGATGTGCTGCTTCGTTAAGGTTTACTGTTGTCATCGCTGTACTCCTAATTGAATCGTCTAATTAGACACTTACTCGTAATCGGGGTGGCCTGCGATCTTACCTCGCAGGTACTCATCCCCACTTATCAGGTTCACGCGCAGTTCAGGCACGCCCGACCACACATAGACCTGCTCACCGCCATTCTCTTCCGGGCGATAATTCCTCTCGTAGCGTTCCGCCTTCTCCATCAGACGCATCAACGTGATCGCATCCTCCATAGGGAACACATAGTCTGAGAAATTGATATTAACCACCGCCTTGTTGGCTGGTGCTTCTTTGGTTTTAGTCGTCATCGCTGTACTCCTAGTTTTCCTATTGTGAAACACTATTATCTCATAGTTGAGTTGAAATGTCAAATCAGTTCTAGTCTAACGGTTCACCTGCTGATATATCCACAGACCGGCGCACGTCTACGTAGTCGCACAACATCGGGGTGTTTTCATCGGCGTTATCATCTTCCTCAATAGTCTCGATGTCGTCGCACTCCTCGCCCACCCTGACAAATCGGTACGTAGCGTTGCAGCTCTCGACCGCCAGATCAATCATGTCAAGCACCCCCTTCACATCATCATAAATAGGGTGCCACTTTATCCAATCGTAGTGCCCAACTAACACGCGGTCGTCCACGCGATCCCATGCCCCGACTACCATCTCGTTCCAGAACTCAGGCGCTTTGAGCTTGTACGCCATGATAAACTTATCGCACTCGCCCTTGGTCTTGAACGCTAAGGCTATGCCTACATCACTTCTATATCCCATCACTGTACTCCTTTGAATTGTCTAATTAGACGAATAGAAAAGCCCGTCTCGTGGGCCAGCCGGTCGGTTCCCGAGTGGAAGAAAAGCGGCTACGTCAAGCAGCCGTGAGGGAATGGCTCGTGCCGACTGTGCGTGTTTTAGGGCATGAAAAACCCGAGGCACTACGCACTCACCTCTGGTAGCTAAGCTACCTCGTGATCTTTCTCAACTTCAAATACTTCCTCCATATCGCGCGCCCACTCAATGAACATCTCCTCGCTGGTTCTATGCTCAGCGTCATCTAACATCCACCGATAGAGCCGGCACTCAACGTCAATAATGTCTTGGTATAAAAACTCAGCCGCGTTGTCCTCGCCTTCCTCCTCGCAGAGCTGCACCGCAGTGAACAGGGGCAAACCGTCATAGATGCCGCCCATCAACAGCTCAGGTGAAAGGTCAATGTATTCAGACCCGGGGTAGTCAGCTTCCCACTCAACACGGGATGCAGCGTAGTGGCGTTGCACGACAGTGCTCACCCACAACATCTCGCGGCGCATCATCTCAGCGCACATCGGGAAGCGCTCACGGAACTCGTTACGCTTCTCCTCGCTCATGTGTGTATATTCAAAACACGCATCAAGCCCCACGCCATCGCCTTGTGAGTAGCACAGCCGGTACTCTGCGAGGTATACATCCCATCCGGTACCCTCAAGCCACTCTTTAGCAAGTTGGTACATATCAGAGTCCCAAGTCTCGTCCATGAACTCCCACTGGCTCTCGGCCCACTCCTCATAGTAGCGCTGATACTCGTCGGGGTAGTGCTCCTTGAGCACGTTAATATCTACTTCCATTTCATTTACTCCCATCTGTCTAATTAGACGGTTACTTCTGAGCGTAGAACTTGTGTCGTCCTAGTTGCCCAAGGTACTCATACTCATCTGCCCAGAACGGATGCACATACTCAGCATGGTAATGCGTCGCAGGCACGCCGAGCGTCACCTCTCCTGCAATCACCCATTGCGCTAAGTCTTGTGCTTTCTGCCATGCGATCATATCGCCGGGGCGTTCGGGTTTGCCGTCGCAGTAAAAACTAAAATGGCATTGATCACGGTGCTCACCGCCTTGCGTGACAACTGAACACACATCATCAGGGAACCGCTCGCTCTCGACACGGTTCATCACCACCTCAGCCACCGCTAACTGCCCGTCGAACGGCTCGCCTCGTGCCTCGTAATACAATGCCAATGCTAGGCATAGTGCTGCGCTAGTCATCATTGTTCGCCTCCTTACTCATATCAGCACCTCCACTCCGGCGGGTAGCATTTATCCAGCAAAATACTCAACACATTGCGAGGCTCGGTATCCGTCGCGCCGTAGTCCTCATAGCGTTTTAGCTGCAGCTCCATCTCCGCTCGGGTTTCCTCACGCGAGAGTCCCTTGTTCACGCAGACGGTGAGTTTTTTATTCAGCACTCGCGCCGCACCTTCTGCACGCTCGCCGCCAGCGTCGTCGAACAACTCCCAGTCATCGGCACTCAGCTCAATGCGCGTGACACGCACGGCGGTGTCTATCTTGTCGGTTACAAACATCACTGTACTCCTTTTGTCTAATTAGACACTTTCCTAATTAGGAGGCGGCCATCAGGCCGCCAGTCTCCGTGCCATCCACTCAGCGACACCATATTCAGCGATCAACTTCATATCTAGCGCATTACGCTTCTCAGTCTCGCATAGCGGGTGAAGTTGTGAGTGGTGCTTACTTGTGGATGGACTGTACTTCTCAGCGTTCTCGTACCACTTACCATCTGCATAGATAAACAGCGGCCAGTGAGTGCCGTATGAGTACACCACGTACATCTTTGGCTGGTAGTACCACATCGAAAAGGTATTACTACCCTCGAACTCTTCACGCTGGCGTACATAGGCACGGGCGTCTTTATTTGCTACACGTTTAGTCATTGGAACTCTCCTCGAATCGCTTAATTACACTCTTCACCCACTCAGCATCGGTGCTCAGCAGGTATGCCATCATCACGGCGAACTGCACGTTATGCGTGACTACCTCGTCGTCGCCCTTCTCCGGCGTGACTAACTTCACACTATCAGGGCTAATCACTAGGGCAGCCTCGTCGTTGCCTAACTTAAACTCTGTTGCTTCTACAACTGATTTATTCATCACTGGTCTCCTTTTAATTGTCTAATTAGACGGTAAATTCGGAGTCAACCTCCGAAAATTCAGGGTTTATGGGTAAGCACACTCGATCTTCTCGTCGGTGTGCGCGCAGTGGAGGTTGTCATCCTCCCAGTTCACGGTAGCGTACTCTAGTAGCCAGCCACCGCTCGGATCATGCCGTTCTAGGGCGTCCTCAATCTCCGCACGGTTTTCTTCAGCGGCGCTGAATGACAGCGCCATACCATCACTGGCAATGAAGAACATTGGGTACCCACCCGGCCATACATAAGCACCCGCGTCGAGTGCTTCGCGGAAGTCATCAACGGTTTCAATCTTCATCTTCAAAGTCCTCCTCGTCGATCAAACCCTCACACTCAGCCATGTCTCGCACATCGTCCTCGCTCATGTAGGACAGGCAGCACTTGGCGATAGTCTCCCAGTTAAGGATGCCTTCCTCGGCCAGCTCAACTACTTTGTTCGTCGCTTGTCTTGCAATACTCATGTCATTCTCCTTTCGTCTAATTAGACGATCTCGTTGATTTCCCAAAACCCAAAGTCACTGCCGTTGCCCGGATGGGCACCGAAGTAATAGCCCTCGGGCGCGTAGTCGTTAAGCGTGTCAAACATCTCCTCGATGCAAAACTGGCAGTCCTCACTCTCCCACCACGGGTGATCGTCGTCCTCACCGGCGTAGGCAGGGATAGCCCCGCCGTTAACCATAATTTGCGCTGATACTGCCGGAGCGACAAAGTCGATCAGATTCACGAACGCAGGGAGTAAGTCTTGCGGGCGAAACGTGCCCTCGATACAAGTGCCAAGCGGCACGAGGTTGCCGTCATCATTGTAAGTAAAGTCTTTCATGTCATTCTCCTTTCGTCTAATTAGACGGTTTGCTTAAAGGTTGGGATGTCAGGCATGGGCTTCTCCCAGCCTGAGCCTATAGTATAGCATACCTAGCTTGAGATGTCAAACGGGATAAGTGTAGCCGGTGGGAGCAAGCGGTGAAAACACGGAACATGAGCGCATTACATTGTTGGTAGGGTCTGAGATGTTTCGCCCTGATATTGGCGATCTGTAATGTCGAGTCAAGCCAGATCGGTGAAAATGGTGGGAGATCGAGGGCGGGCGAGTCAAATGGGAATAAGGGCTAAGTGGGGCTAAGTGGCGATGGAGTAAATTGTCTAATTAGACGAATCACGGCAAGGCTTAGCGTGTTCTGCCCTGACGTGGTTTTGCAGAAGGGAGCGGAGAGGGATGTGAATTAACTCTGCAAGCTAGTCTATATTATGTTAAATAGCGTTTGGAAAAAGTGTCACGGCGAAAGCTAAAAAGGCAATGAAAACAAGGTTATAGGTTGCGACAAGTGGGAGAGTAAGTGGGAGAATTGAAGGGGTCGGAGCGAACAAGGGAACATCACTGTAAACAATGGGTTATGAAAAATAAAGTGGGATTTGTTCCGGTAGGAGCGAACAAGGAAAATCGTTGCAGAACAATGGGTTAGTTAAGAAATTTTTTGTATGTGAGAATTGCTTTGGATCATGAGAAGGGGTAAATCGCGTGCAAAGGGCAGACGGGCAAGGCTGAGCGGAGAAGTGCGTGATGATAGATAGATAGATAGATAGTAATAACTACTGAATCTTAACTCTAATCTAGGAACAACCCGCGCCACTGCTAGCTTTCCGGTGTTCGGTCTGACAGAACATGGACGGAACACGCCCACTTGCATATCTCGGAAACCCGCGCCCTGCTTAGCTTTCCCGTGTTCGGTCATACCAGAACACGCTAAACTTCGTCTAATTAGACACTTTCAACGCTCTCAACTGCCTGCCGCCTACGGTCACAATGCCCTCAACTGCCCGTCACTGTTGCCGGGAACGGTCACGGTACGGTCATAAAGCCTTTCACTGTTAGTGCCCATTACTGTTACGCCACCGGGAACGGTCACGGTACGGTCAGAAAAAACATTGCGCGCGGTGCGGGGGCGCGCCAGCTTCGTGCGGACAAAAAAAAGCCCGGCACAAGGCCGGGCTAGGTTAGCGTCTAATTAGACGATTAGTGATCCGCTTCATCCGGGTTGACCCAACCCGCGTCAATCGCAAGATTGTACAAGGCCTTGAGTTCTTCCAGATTAGCTAGGTCGCGCTCGTGCTGGTACAGCTTGCCCCATGCCTGCACATAGCGCTCCTTGAATGGCGTAGTCGCGGGCTTCTTTTCCGCTACGCTTTTCGCCAATGCCTGCAGGGTTACGCCGTGAACCCGCTTCACGCTGTCTACGTGCTCCTGCCATCCCTTGCGCAATGCCGTCGCCGCCATGCCCGCGCATACCTTGATAGCGTTGATATCAGCATTACTTGCGCTCGGCATTAGCTTGCGCAATTCGCCGCGCTCGGCGGCGGCTTTCTTAATTGCCGGATCAACGTTGCCTGCTAGCAAGTTCATGCACAATTTAGCGTTGAGCGTAGATTGCGCGGCAGATGCGGTATCGAACTCGCTAGCGGCTACACGCCCGTCGAGCGCGGCATTATGCTGTTCGATCTTCTGCCCATGCTTGCGAATGGTGATGATAATCTCTTTCTTCGTGCTCATGATGTAATCCCTCATTTTCAGTTTCAGTTTGTGGCGGGCAGGATTGCCCCACCACGGAATCAATTATCCATGATCTAGCCTGACAAGTCAAACCACATCAACGAAACGTCTAATTAGACGAATGGGCAGGCTGGCAGGCTGGCATTGTCCCGCATAACGAACCGCGCGATCTAACGACGCGCGAGCCTACCACGCTCTGCCATGTTTTGTCAAGTAACCCCGCCCCTTGGCGATTCTGCGCTGGTCTATGCGCGACCCCCCACCCCCCTAAAAACGCGCGGCGCGCTCAACTCTATATACATGCCAATTTGCACGAACGATTTGCAAAATTTTCAAAGTACCCCCACCCCTCTCTTAATTCTCAACGCACATCTCTAAAAACACCCCCACCCCCTTTCTCAGCAGAGGGACCCGTGAGTTTCTTGCGTCGGGTATACTATGTTCTATATAGTCCCGAGGACCTTGGAGAGATTTATGGCAGATGAAGCTGACATCGCTAACGACTATTTAGAGCGCATGCAAGAAGCTGCTATGCGTAGACCGCGCCCGCCGATGCCAAAAGGTGAACCCGGTGAGTGCGAGTGGTGCGGAGAAGCCAGCCCCCGTTTAGTTCGCGGGGCGTGTGCTCGGTGTCGCGATAAATATAGCTTGGAGTAACTATGGCGCTTGAGTTTCTCATCAACGACGAAGAGACCGACATTATCCCTGCGGTAGAGTCGGGTGTGCCTATGGAGAAACAAAAACCACTAGGTACGCGCGAAGAAATCCACGCAGCAGCCACCACAGCTGACTTTCTGGAGATACTAGGCGACCCAGAAATTTCTACAGAAAAAACCGAGGAAGATGAAAACCGCGCACGAGACCTCTTCTCGTCCGCTCGCGTGCCGACTTCGTATGAGAAAAAACTGCCTAATGTCATGCGGCACCTCAACGCAATGCTCAGCGAGTATGACCACCTAATTATAGATGATGCCCAGCAGGTGCGGACATACGTCACAAACCGTCTGCTAGAAGAGTCAAACGACGACGACCCAAAAATCCGCATGCGAGCGCTGGAGCTACTGGGTAAGATTACCGATGTGGGGCTGTTCACCGAGCGCCAAGAAGTCACACACAAGCATCAGAGTACCGAGGAGCTTGAGAATCTGCTGCGTAATAAGCTTACACGCCTGATCGACGGCGAGGTGGTGGACGCAACAGTGGTCTCTGAGGACAATGACAAGCCTGATCCGGTTGAGTTGATACAAAAGGTAACACCTGATGATATCTTCAGCGCCGACTAAGAAGGCATTTACTCAAGAAGAGCTCAATGTACTCCTGCAGAACCTGCATAAGTTCTCTCCGGGCGAGCAAGCGCAGCTCTTAGATGTCGTAGAAGAACTAGAAGAGCGTAAAAGGTCTGAAAAAGCACGAAATTCGCTCTTAGACTTTGCAAAACTTATGATGCCGGACTATAAAATCGGGCCCCATCACCGCAAATTGGCAAAAGTCCTTGAAGACTTAGCGCATGGGCGCAAAGATCGGGCTACAGTGTCTATCGCCCCCCGGTTTGGTAAGTCTCAGCTGACCTCAATCTTCTTTCCGGCGTGGTTTATCGGCAACTGGCCTGATAAAAAAATCATGATGGTCTCACATACCGCTGATTTGGCGGTAGATTTTGGTCGTAAGGTGCGAAACCTTGTCAACTCGCCTGATTACCAAAAGATTTTTCCTGATGTAAAGCTCTCCGCAGACAGTAAATCCGCTGGGCGGTGGTCAACTAACAAGGATGGAGAGTACTTCGCTGTGGGTATCGGTGGTGCCATCGCCGGTCGTGGTGCGCACTTGCTCGTCATTGATGATCCCCACAACGAGCAGGACGTGCTTAATGGGAATTTTGAGGTCTTTACTAAAGCCTACGAGTGGTATGCCTACGGTGCGCGGACACGTTTGATGCCCGAGGGCTCTGTCGCGGTGGTGGCTACACGCTGGGCAGAACAAGACCTAATAGGCCGCTTGCAGTCCGACATGGTGCGTAACGAGGACTCAGATCAGTGGGAAGTCATTGAATTTCCTGCACTTTTTGAGAAAGAAGGTGTACCTCACGACGCGCCCGAGGAGCAGAAGTACATCTCGCTGTGGCCGGAGCAGTGGCCAGTTAAGTCGTTGCTGCGTACTAAGGCGTCTATGCCCTCATTTCAGTGGTCGGCGCAGTACATGCAGGAGCCCACCTCGCGTGAGTCGGCTATTATTAAGCGTGAGTGGTGGCGTGAGTGGGTTAAAGATGACCCGCCGCCGTGTGAGTATATAATAATGAGCCTTGATGCGGCGGCAGAAAAAAACAACCGGGCGGACTTCACTGCGTTGACAACATGGGGGGTGTTTTACGCCGATGATGAGAATGGCGTCTCGCAGGCGCAAATTATCTTGCTCAACAGTATTAAGGAGCGTTTAGAGTTTCCTGAGCTCAAGAGACTGGCATATAGAGAGTACACTGATTGGGAGCCTGATTGGTTCGTGGTGGAGAAAAAATCGGCGGGCTCACAGCTCTACCAAGAGTTTCGACGTGCAGGCATACCCGTGCAGGAGTACACTCCGCACCGAGGCACAGGGGATAAAATTATGCGTTTGAACTCAGTCTCTGATATGTTCGCATCAGGACTTGTTTGGTATCCAGCGAGTAGGCGTTGGGCAGAAGAGGTTGTAGATGAGGTTTGTGGGTTTCCAGCAATGCCTAACGATGACTTGGTGGATAGCACCGTGATGGCGCTGATGCGCTTTAGAAACGGAGGGTTTATTTCGCTGCCGGATGACCGGTGGGGAGATGACGAGGACTTTGAACCCGTGAGAGCGGCGTATTACTAGGAGGACTTATGCGGTTGTGGATTCGAGGCAAGTTGATGCTATTTTCGCTTTATGTTCAGGCGTTTATTAGTCGCATCTCCCCTAAATACGCTGGCCCTAGCAGAGTAGAAGCTGAAGCGTGGGCGTTGTGGAACGCAAACACTCAATGGCCTTTAGTGCTTCCTACTGAAAAAGAATTAAAATTTCGCGAAGACTTAAAACGGCATCGCGAAGACTTAAAACGGCATCGCGAACAGCTCAAAAAGGAATCAAACTAATGGCTATTGAAAAAGCGCTATACGGTGCTCCGCAAGGAGTCAGTGAACAGGCAGAGGGCGAGATTCCCTTAGAAATTGAGATCGAGGACCCTGAGAGTGTCGAGGTCAGTATCGCAGGCGAGGAGCTCTTATCAATAGAGCCCGGTGATGAAGGCGATATGATTCCGCATGCTGCCAACTTAGCTGAGCATATTGATGAGCAGATGTGCGCGCAGATTGCTGATGAGCTGCTTGAGGCCTACGCTACTGACGTACAGTCGCGGGCTGAGTGGGAGGAGACTTACCACGACGGGCTTGAGTTGTTGGGGCTAAAGATCGAGGACCGCTCGGAGCCGTGGGAAGGCGCGTTCGGGGTGTATCACCCGATGCTCGCTGAGGCGGTGGTGAAGTTCCAGTCTGAGAGTATTGTCGAGACATTCCCCGCGCAAGGCCCGGTGCGTACTAAAGTGTTGGGTAAAACCACTAAGGACAAAGAAGAAGCAGCGGCGCGCGTGCGCGACGATATGAACTACCTCCTGACAGATAAGATGGAGGACTACCGCTCCGAGCATGAGCGGTTATTGTGGAACCTGCCCATTGCAGGCTCTGCGTTTAAAAAGATTTTCTATGACCCCTCGCTAGACCGTCCGGTGGCGCAGTTCATTCCGGCAGAAGACTTTATTGTTAGCTACGGGGCCTCTACGCTCTCTAGCGCTCAGCGTTATACACATCGCATGAAACGAACTAAGAATGAAGTGCGTAAAATGCAGGTCAGTGGGTTTTATCGCGAGTGTGATATTGGCGACCCCACGGTGGACGAGGATGATATCTCACGGCGTAAAGATGAGATCGGTGGGTTTGATGCCGCGCGAGATGATCGCTACACGCTGTTAGAGATTCACTGTGAGCTTGACCTTGAAGGGTTTGAAGACCTTGATAAGTTTGGAGAGCCCACGGGTATTGAGCTGCCATACGTGGTGACTATCCTCAAGGACAGCGGCAAGGTGTTGTCTATTTATCGTAATTGGGCGGAGGACGATGAGAAAAAACAAAAGCAGATTCACTTCTCCCATTACAACTACATCCCGGGCTTTGGATTCTATGGTTTCGGCCTTATCCACCTCATTGGTGGTTTTGCCAAGGGCGCTACGTCAATCATGCGTCAGCTCGTCGATGCCGGCACGCTGTCTAACTTGCCGGGCGGCTTCCGTACGCGGGGGCTTCGCATACGTGGCGGTGATACGCCTATTGCACCGGGTGAGTTCCGCGACGTGGATGTGCCGACTGGCACGATCAAAGACAACATTATGCCGCTGCCCTATAAGGAGCCCTCAACGGTTCTAGCTGGGTTGTTGGATAAAATTGTCCAAGAAGCACGGCGTTTTGTCTCAATGTCTGATCTTAGCGTGGGCGACATGCAGCCTAACGCACCGGTGGGTTCTACGCTGGCTATCTTAGAGCGGCAGTTAAAGACCCTGACAGCGGTGCAGGCGCGCATGCACGCGGCGATGAAGTCTGAGTTTAAAATCCTCAAGGGCATCGTGGCGGAAATGGCCCCCGAGGAGTATGACTACGACGCACAAGGGGTTGAGGGCGCAGAAGAGCTGATGGCTCGGCGCAAAGACTACATGATGACTAACATCATCCCGGTGTCTGATCCGAACGCCTCGACCATGTCGCAGCGGATTGTGCAGTACCAAGCAGCGATGCAGCTGGCGCAGCAGGCCCCTCAGCTCTACGACCTGCCGTTACTGCATAGAAAGATGATTGAAACACTCGGCATTAAAGATGCTAACGAGCTGGTGCCGGATGAGGACGATGTCAAGCCAATGGACCCGATGACGGAGAACATGGCGCTACTCAACGGTAAGCCGATTAAGGCATTTGCTTACCAAGACCACGAGGCGCATATCCAAGCGCACATGGCGTTCGCCCAAGACCCTGAGATTATGAAGATGATCGAGATGGAGGGTGAGGCCGGTAAGATGAAGATTGCTGTGGGTATGGAGCACATCAACGAGCACATTGCCCATCAGTATCGTCGCCGGGTAGAGAAAGAACTTGGTGTACCGCTGCCGGCTTATGATGAGGATGAAACCAGCTTGACTGAAGAGCAGGAGTTGGCGATCTCTCGTCTGGTGGCTGAAGCCGCGCCTCGTGTCACCGGTAAGGCTCAGCAGATGGCGCAGGCCGAAGAAGCGGCTAAGAAAGCGCAAGACCCTGTGGTGCAGATGCAGCAGCGTGAGCTAGAGCTGGAACAGGGCGAGCTGCAGCGTAAGATTCAGAAAGACAAGATGGACTACGAGCTTAAACTTCGAGACTTAGAGCTTGAGTCGGCTCGCATAACTTCTCAAGAAAAACAGATTGGGGCCTCAATTGGCTCTAAACTGCGTCAGCAGATCGTGAAAGCGGAAGCTGATCTTGAGTCAACAGGCGTCAAAGTTGGCGCTGGCATTGCTGAAGAGCGCATTCGCGCCAATCAAAATCTGGCTTCCCAGATGATGCAGCAACAACGTACCCAAAATGGTAACAATGGTAACCAAAATGGTAACGATTCAAACCAGCAGGAGTAAACGATGATTCGCACATTCGGAGAGCACCTCCGCAAAGAAATTCGTAAAGACTTGGACGATCTGACAGATGCTATCTCGACAGGGGCAGCTAAGTCTTACGATGAGTACACCCACTACACGGGTGTGATCAAAGGGCTGGCACAGGCTGAGAGGCTTGTGTTGGATTTAATGGAAGCAGCAGAAAAATCACCTGACCATAATTAGGAGGTCACATGACTACAGCCGATCAGGCTGCACCTCAGCTCACTGAGCAGCAAATACCGAAGCCTGCGGGCTATCGCCTTTTAGTCGCCATACCTGAAGTCAAAGAGACTTACGAGAGCGGGATTGTTAAGCCCGACACTGTGTTAAAGCAGGAAGAAGTCTCCACGATGGTGGTGCAAGTTATTGATATGGGCCCTGACGCTTATAAAGACAAAGAGCGTTTTCCTAATGGACCATACTGTAAAATTGGCGATTACGTGTTAATACGTGCCTACTCTGGCACGCGTTTCAGGATTCACGACAAAGAGCTTTTCCGCGTCATTAACGATGATTCGGTTGAGGCGGTCGTTGAAGACCCAACGGGGTATTCCCGCATTTAAGGAGTAAGTTATGAACCGCAAAGCAAAAAACGAAGACGTTGATTTCGACGATACTGAGTTTGTAGTGGGTTCGGACGCCAGTGGTGTTCCGCCTGCAATGAAAAACCAGTTTCAAAAAGAAGACGATACGGACGTAGAAGTTGTCACAGAAGAGTCAACTGACACGGACGATGACTCTGACGATTTAGAGCTAGAGATTGTCGATGACACCCCACCTGCGGATAGAAACCGCAGCCCGCTACCCGATGAGGTGGTAGAGGAGCTAGAGCAGGACGCCGCTGATGATTACTCTGCAAAAGTTAAGCAGCGAATTGATCAGCTTAAAAAGGCGTGGCATGACGAGCGGCGGGCAAAAGAACAAGCAGCACGTGAGCGCGAGGCGGCAGCTGAGTACGCTCAACGCCTACAGGCAGAGCGAGATAAACTTCGCAATGATTTGTCTAGCGGCGAGACTTGGGCGTTAGAGCAGGCGAAGCAACGGGCGGCGTTGCAGCTTGAAGCGGCTAAGCGTAAGTACCGTGATGCGTACGAGCAAGGAGACTCTGAGGCCATCACCGATGCGCAGCAGGAGCTTTCTCGGGCGACGTATCAGGCAGAGCGTGTAAACCTGCTATCTCCGCGCTACACACAGCAGAATGTAGCGGCTCAACAAAACAGTGCTTTACAGCAGACATCTCAACAGGTATATAATAACCAAGCGCAGCCACAAGTTGACGCGCCAGAGCCCGACGACAAAGCAAAGTCGTGGGGTGATCGTAACGAGTGGTTTGGCAAGGACGATGAGATGACCAGCTTCGCGCTAGGCGTCCATCAGAAGTTGGTAAAAGACGGAGTTCCGCCTTCTACTGACGAATACTACGAGCGTATTGATGCTCGCATGCGTGAGGTCTTTCCTGATCGGTTTGAACAGGAGCCTCCAAAAAGGAAAAAGCGGCAACCCTCTACCGTTGTCGCCCCGGCTGGACGAACTCCGAAGGGTAAAAAGGTAGTGCTAACTCAGTCGCAGGTAGCGATGGCTAAGAGGTTGGGAATCAGCCCCGAAGCATACGCCCGCGAAGTACAGAAACTGGAGGCTAACAATGGCTAATGCAACTAGAACACGTGAAGCTCGACCGGTTTCTCGCGAGCACGACAACCGAGAAGCGACTGCGCGGAAGAAGCAGTGGGCACCTGCAAGTCTGTTGCCTGAACCTAACCCTCAAGAAGGGGTTTCGTTCCGTTGGGTTCGCAAGTCAATGCTTGGAACTAATGATCCGACTAACTTTTCTCGCAAAGTGCGCGAAGGTTGGGAGACATGCCGGGTTGAAGATCACCCAGAGATGAAACTTCATGTAGATGAAGAAGCTCAGACCTCGGGGTTGGTTGAGATCGGCGGTCTTATCCTTTGCCGGATGCCTACCGAAATGGTTGAGCAGCGAAACGCCTATTATCGGCGTAGTAGTGAAGCTCAGGTTGAGTCGGTGGACAACAACTTTATGCGGGAGAACGATCCTCGGATGCCTTTATTCCAAGATCGCAAATCCAGCGTTACATTTGGGCGTGGCTCTTAGAGCCTTTTAATTTTTCCTTTAGGAGATGAATCTCATGGCATATCCAACCGTTTCAGGCCCTTACGGCCTCGTTCCGGTGAAGATGGTTGACGGTTCTCCGTACAATGGTGCTCAACGCGCCTACATGATCGAGTCGGGCAATGCGACTGCGATCTTCCACGGAGACCTCGTTGCTATCGGCACCGATGGCATGATTGATCGTGTGGCTGCTGGTGATAACATCAGCTACGTTGGCGTTTTTGTCGGCGTGTCATACACCGATCCTGTTTATGGTCTAACCTTCCGCAACTATTATCCGGGCAATGTTACCGCTGATGACATCACGGCTTATGTCGTTGATGGCGCTAACGTTCTGTATAAGGTTGCAGTCGTAGACTCCGGCGGTGATATCTCAGGTATTGCTCAGTCTGAAATCGGCAATAACGTCGGTTTGGACGATCAGTCCCCTGTGGGTAACACGACTACTGGTGTGTCGGCAGTTGCTGTCGATGACGCATCCCACGCAGATACGGCTACCCTGCCGCTGCGCGTGGTTCAGGGCGTTGCTGAAACCAAGAACAGTGATGGTGACTTCACTGAAATTCTGGTTAAGTTCAACGCTGGTCATCAGCTTAGCAACGCCACCGGCGCTGGCGACGCTTAAAGGAGCTTAGATCATGGCAATTTCAAGAGCACAAATGGTAAAAGAGCTTCTCCCCGGCCTGAACGCTTTGTTCGGCATGGAGTACGCTCGATATGGTGAGGAGCACAAGGAAATCTTCGAGCAGGAGACTTCTGAGCGTTCCTTTGAAGAAGAAGTTAAGCTGTCGGGTTTCTCGGCTGCTCCGGTTAAATCTGAAGGCGATGCCATTCAGTACGACTCGGCGCAGGAAGCCTACACGGCGCGCTATAACCACGAAACGATTGCCCTTGGGTTCTCGATTACTGAGGAAGCGATGGAGGATAACCTCTACGACTCCCTGTCTTCGCGTTACACCAAGGCGTTGGCTCGTGCGATGGCGTACACCAAGCAGGTCAAAGCGGCCTCGATCCTGAACAACGGTTTTGACACCAACGTCACTTATGGCGACGGTGAGGCCCTGTTCTCGACGAGCCATCCGCTGGTATCTGGCGGTGTTAACTCTAATAGCCCTGAAGTGGCGGCTGATCTCAATGAGACTTCGCTCGAAGCTGCTGTTATTCAGATCGCTGGTTGGACTGATGAGCGCGGTTTGCTGGTTGCAGCTAAGCCTCGTAAGTTGATTGTTCCGCCGAGCCTGATGTTCGTTGCTACTCGCCTCCTTGAGACCGAGCAGCGTGTTGGCACTGCCGATAACGACATCAACGCGATCATGAACAACGGGTCAATCCCCGGTGGTTATACCGTAAATCACTTCCTTACCGATGATGACGCATGGTTCCTGACCACGGATATCCCGAACGGCATGAAGCACTTTGTTCGTACCCCGCTGACCACCAAAATGGAAGGCGACTTCGATACGGGCAATGTTCGCTACAAGGCGCGTGAGCGTTACTCATTCGGCGTGAGCGACCCTCTGGGTATCTACGGCAGCCCCGGCGCTGCTTGATAATCTGAGCTTGCCTCAGTAAACCAAGACCCTGCTTCGGCGGGGTCTTTTTTTGGGTTGCGTTATTAAATGGGTTTGCGTATAAAGGTTTTAAGTCTGGGACTATTCCAGCTATGCCGACCGACCCAGCGGACTTTGCAGATGACGGTATAGCAAGTGCTGCAACACGGAGACAATCCAATGGCGCGTACAAGATTTTCCGGCCCAGTCCGTTCCGATAACGGTTTCGAGGGCGACCTTACTGCGACTAACCTGACCACGACCGGCGACGTTACGGTTGACGGCACCACGGTTGTTATCACCGATCTTCCTGAAGCTGACCCTGAAGTAGCTGGGCAGTTGTGGAATAACAACGGCGTGCTTAGCGTTTCTGCTGGCCCGGCTTAATAGGAGGCCGTCATGGCTGGAATGCACTCTGATGGCAAGTCGGCAACGCTAACGGAGTCGGGTGACGTTTTTGGCGGCCCGGCCCGTATTGCTTCTTTGTATTTTGTAGCAGGGTCAAGCGCAGGTAGTGTTGTTATTCGCGACGGTGGGGCTACTGGCCCAGTAGTGTTAGAGCTAGCCACTCCTGCAGATTCTTCTGCTAATGGGGTGGAGTTTTATTACACGCCGATCCGCTGCGAGTCTAACCCTTACGCGGTGCTGACTAACGTTACCTCGGCTACATTCTTTTATTACTAGCGGAGTCTAGCAATGCCAATAGGTAAACCTAGCAAACCGACTACCCGCCCCGATGCGGAGCAACAACGAAAGATTCGTTCACTTGAAAAAGAAATGAATCAGTATCGAGAAGCAGGTCGAGATCAGCTAGCTGACAAAATGATGGATAAAATCCAAAACTTGGCCGCAGAAGCGAATGAGATTCGTAAAAAGGCCGGATATAAGCGAGGTGGTAACGTGAACCGATCTAATATGAATATGCAAATGACTCGTGGTGATAAGATGGACGACGAGAACAAAAACGCTAGCAAAAAGAAAATGGCTCGCGGTGGTATGGCCAAGAAAAAGATGGCTCGCGGTGGCATGACTAAAAAGAAAATGGCCAGCGGCGGTAAAGTCAAAGGCGCAGGATGCGCGATGAAAGGCACACGCAAAGCCAAGACGTACTAGGAGTCTATTATGAAAGCAGGTGATTTATCCCCGCTAGCAGGGATGCTAACAGGTGAAGGAATGACAGGAGAGCTTATGCGTGACGGCATGGGCGGCTTACTGCCTTCTAAAATTGCTAAAAGCGCCTATGAGCGTCGCAAGGAAAAAGAAGACAAGGAGCGAAACCAAAAAGCCGTTCAAGGTCCTCGTCGGGGGATGAAGCGCGGTGGTAAGGTTAGAAAGAAGAGCTCTACGTCTAAGACGAAAGCCCGAGGCGTGGGTGCGGCGACTAAAGGCGTGCGTAAGGCTAAGATTCGATAATGGCTACTAGTGGCACTACAGACTTTAAGTTAGACGTATCTGATGTCATTGAGGAGGCTTACGAGCTTCTAGGACTTGAGATGCGCACGGGCTATGACGCACGAAAAGCGCGACGTAGCCTTAACATTATGTTCCAAGACTGGGCTAACCGGGGGATTAACCTCTGGAAAGTTGAGCAGGTCAGTGAGCCAATGGTACAAGGCCAACGCCAGTATCAGATGGGTAACGGGGACATTGATGTGCTTGAGTCTGTAGTGCGGCGTGATGGCACTGATTACACGCTAGAGCGTATTACGCGGGAAGACTATTTAAACCTACCACAGAAGTCTCAAACGGGGCGGCCTACGCAGATTTATGTCGAGCGCACGGCTACACCGAGCTTTTATGTCTGGCCTACGCCGGAGAACAGCACCGATACGGTGATTACTTATCGGATTCGTCGCATTCAAGACGCAGCAGCGCTGACTAATGATGTTGATGTGCCGAGCCGGTTTATTCCGCCGATGGTCACAGGGCTTGCTTATTATCTGGCGATGAAGGCTGCGCCAGAGCGAGCTCAAGCAATGAAAATGGTTTATGAAGAGGACTTTGCGCGCGCTGCCAATGAAGACAGCGAGCGTGGGTCGATGTATATTCGCCCTAGTTATCGCTCGTATGGGTATTAGTTATGGGTAACTACGCATCAGGAAAATACGCCTTAGCGCTGTGTGACCGCTGCGGGATGGAGTACCCCTACTTAAAGATTCGTGAAGAGTGGAACGGCTCACGGGTGTGTCCCGAATGCTTTGAGGTTAAACACCCACAACTAGAGCCGCCTTATGTACGGGCTGATGCTGAGGCCCTCCGTCACGCGCGCCCAGCTCGCGTGGAGCCGCCGGTCGATACGACCGCTTACGATGACTTTATCAACGGACTACCCTAATGGCTGGTTATACATACAACTCATTGCGGCAAGCGATTCAAGATTACACGGACAACGTTGAAGAGACGTTTGTTAATAACATCGACTCGTTTATTACGCAGACCGAGGAGCGGGTACTTAAGTCAGTACCGTTGGAGCTTTTTCGGAAAAACGCGAACACTAATATCGTCGCGGGGAACAAGTATATTCCTAAGCCTACCGATTGGCTGTATTCATTTTCACTATCTATTGGGTCAGGTGCGGATAAGGAGTTCTTGCTGAACAAGGACACTAACTTTGTCCAAGAGTTCTGGCCCGATGACAGCGAGACGGGGTTTCCTCGGTACTATGCTGACTTTGACCTTGATAATTTTATTGTCGCGCCTACTCCTGACGCTGCGTATAATGCGGAGCTACACTACTTCTACCGCCCTGTGTCGTTGGTAGATGAGCCCTCGGGGGTGACGTGGTTAAGTGAGAACGCGCCTACTGTGATGCTGTACGGGTCGTTGGTAGAGGCGTATATTTTTATGAAAGGTGAGCCTGATATGATTAGCGTGTATGACCAGCGGTTTAGTCAGGCGCTGAGCAACTTAAATGGTTATGCCCAAGCCGTTGAAGGGCTTGATTTTTACCGTCGATCTAAAGACTAGTTAGGAGATTACAATGGCGATTACCCAAGCACTTTGCACCAGCTTTAAAGAAGAGCTCCTTGAGGGCATTCATGACTTCACCACCGGTGGGGATACGTTTAAACTCGCGCTGTACACCAGTTCAGCCTCTCTGGATGCGTCCACGACGACGTACTCCACGACTAATGAGGTCTCAGGTACGGGGTATACGGCAGGCGGTAATACGCTATCTAATGTCAACCCAACGACTTCTGGCACGACTGCGTTTATAGATTTTGCTGATACGACGTTTGCTGATGCGACGATTACGGCGGCCGGTGCGTTGATTTACAACAGCACGGACTCTAACCGTGCAGTGGCTGTGTTGGACTTTGGTGGGGATAAGACCTCGACCAACGGTGATTTCACGATTCAGTTTCCAACGGCTGACGCGAGCAACGCGATTATCCGCATTACCTAAGAGGTAAGTCATGTCACTGGTATTCAAGGATCGCGTTAAAGAGACGACGAGTACCACCGGGACTGGGAGTTTTACGCTTGCAGGCGCGGAACCGGGCTTTCAGTCTTTTGCTGCGGTCGGTAACGGTGAGCAGACGTATTATGCGGTAACTGACCCTTCAACCGGTGATTGGGAAGTTGGGCTGGGCACATATAGCACGACCGGACCTACATTGTCCCGAGACGAGGTATTCTCGTCGTCTAACAGCGGCAGCTTAGTCAACTTTGGTGCTGGTGATAAAGAGATATTTGTCACTTACCCCGCCGGCAAAGCCGTGTCGGGCTCTGAGGGGCTGATTATCAACAGCTCTACGATAAACCAAGAATTTGAGATTCCCGCTGGGTATAACGCGCTAAGTGCTGGGCCGATAACGGTTGAGGCTGGCGTGGATATAACGGTGCCCGCTGGATCAGTATGGACGGTGGTGTGATATGTCAGTAAAAGTAAGTGGCTCTGATGGCGTAGATCAATCCCAAGTCACAGGGGCAACACAGTTACCTGTAGGCACGACGGCTCAACGCCCTGCTAGCCCTCAAGCGGGGATGATGCGGTTTAATACTGAATCAAATAGGTTAGAGGCGTACAACCCAATTAAAGAAGAGTGGCAGTCAATAAGTGATCCTTTTGGGATACAGGCGATAGGCGGCACTGTTACTGACATTACGCAAGACGGCAAAGAATACCGTGTTCACACATTTACCTCAGACGGAACTTTCCAAGTCACTGCTGGCGGCGGTGAGGTTGAGTACCTTGTTGTTGGTGGTGGCGGCTCAGGCGGTAATAATGAAATTGAAGGTGTTAAAGGCGAAGACAGTATCTTTGCTACTATAATATCATTGGGTGGTGGTGCTGGTGGAGGAAGTCTAACCCCTACATCTTCTAGGAATGGAGGGTCTGGCGGCGGCGGAAGAGGTTTTGGTGGATTAACCGCAGGCACAGGCGTAGCAGAGCAAGGTTTTTCAGGCGGTTCAGGATCAGCTTCGGCGCCTTATCCTCCGGGAGGTGGAGGAGGTTCTTCTGAGGCCGGAGAAGGTGCCCTTGGTAGTCGAACAAAAGCCGGTAAAGGGGGAGACGGCGTTTCTTCTAGCATAGACGGGAGTCTTATTGTTAGAGGTGGAGGAGGGGGTGGTGGAACTACCGGGTCTGGGGCTACTGCTGGAGACGGCGGCGATGGTGGAGGAGGCGATGGTAATGTATCTGGGATTAGTAACACCGGTGGCGGTGGCGGTGGCGGAAATTTTGGCGGTGGTGGCGGCTCAGGCGGCTATCGAAGTTCAGTAGTTGGAGAGTTTTCTGGCGGAGGGGCAACCGCAGAGGAGGCTTTGCTTGTAAGCGCTCAAAGCTACCCAATAACGGTGGGTTCTGGAGGTAATAGCGCGGGAGGTAGTTCGGGGGCGGGCGGCTCCGGCGTCGTAATCATCAGATACAGAATAGGGTAAACAGACATGAGTAGTATTAAAGTTATCTACGACACACAGACATCTGAAATTAGATTTGATAAGTCAAAGATCGGGCCGTACTACTGCGACTTTATTGCTGCCCTTGAGCGGCATGGTCAGACGGTTGATATTCGGGGTCTATCTTATGGTGCTGATGTCAGAGTCAACGGTGAGCTAGTGCTAGAGAAATCATGGCCACCAGAGGGTGTAAAGTACGTCTCCACTGACCAGAATGAGTTAGTGACTGAGCGCTTGACCACTTTCCCGCCGGATGCTGAGTGTGAGTTCTCCGTATGGATCAAAGGGCGTAACGGTGAGTACACCGGACAGACAACGTTCACTATCCCTCGCCCAGAGCAGCCTTACCCGTCATGGGTGTGGAACACCGAGACACTAAACTGGGAAGCGCCTGTGCCTTACCCTGATGACGATAAGTTCTACGAGTGGGACGAAGAGACCCAGAGCTGGGTAGAGGTCACTGAAGATGTCTAAAATCTCTCTCCAACCAAGTGCTAGCGGCACAGGGACATTTACTCTAGCTGCACCGAATAGCAACACGAACAGGACGCTGACTTTGCCTGATGTGTCTGGGACGGTGGCTAGAACGGAAAGTCTTGTTGGTAGGTTTTTCAAGTCAGACCGCGATTCCGTGGCTTGGGTTAAGACAGGAAACGACACTGCTGAGACCGGGCAAGCAATTTTCGTCGAAGTGGGGGGCTCGGTGCTTGAGATTGCAAGCGGAACGACTATCTCCATGCCAACCCTAACAGTCGGCACCGACTACGCAATATGGGTTGAGCCTGACGGCTCCTTGACCGCCGATGATTCATTTAGCGTCGCGCCTGTGGCTGGTGCTCGAAGAGTGGGTGGTTTTCATTATGCGCCGGGTGGGAATGCAACAGGCACGTCAGGCGGAAATACTACCAACCAGATTAATGAATACAGTTTTTGGGACTTGAAATTTCTCCCCTCGTGCGAAGACCCTCGCGGAATGACGCTTGTTGCTGGCGGCTTTTGGGCTGACATATACTTACTCAACACCAACCCAGACGCAAACGGCACTAGCGCTTTTGGCGTAACGATTGCTGACGGCAGCTCTCCACCGATTATTCCTGCTGCTTTTGGTGGCAATGGCTCTACGACTTATGGCTCTTTTAAGTGGTATGAATGCCAAGAGGTTTTTGCTGCTTATGGCAAGAAAGCACCGACCTATGCGGAGTTCATGGCGCTGGCCTATGGCGTCACCGAAGAAACGGATCGCGGCTCTGATCCCGGCACAACCCAGCTCGATGCTGCTCGCACTTCCAAATGGGGCGTTATTCAGGCAACGGGCAACCTTTGGGTTTGGGGGCGTGACGTTATCGCAGACGGAACAGGCTCAGGCGCATGGCGAGATATCGCTGAGGGGCGTGGTGAGATTTACACCTACAACGGCGATCTCCGTGCCGGTTTTTTTGGCGGGGCTTGGACTAATGGGGCTCGGGCTGGGTCTCGTTCGTCTTATTGGGCTTCTTCTGTAGCCTTCTCGTTTATCAACCTTCTCTCCGGCCGCGGCGTCTGCCCTCACGTCATTCTTCCGTGAGTGCCCACATAGGATAAAAAGATATGATTATTAACAACCGAAAAGATTTAGACGCTGCTCCTGATGATGTGCGGGATCGGTTTCTTGCATCGCTGGCAGGGTCGATCAACAAGTACGTCTGGGATGGTGCTGAGTGGGTGTTAGAACAGAGCACGGCAGAGATCGAGAAGTTTGGCTTTACGCTTGATGACTTCCCGGATGCGCCGGTTCCTGATATGCCCGACTACAATCCCGATGAACGTGCGCTTGAGCAAGCCAGAGAATCCGCATCCCTATCCCGCGCTAATTTCAAACTAGCACTGATGGAAGCTGGGTATCTTCAGGATGTCAAAGACTTTGTAGCGAACACAGCTGATGAGCGTATCCAGATTCTCTGGGAGGACTCAGATACCTTTGCTCGCCTAGACCCTGACCTGCTGAACATGGCTTCACAGATGGGTTATACAGATGAGCAGATGGATGCACTGTTTGGAGTAAGTTGATATGAGCACACTGCGGGTTAACGAGATTACAAATGAGGCAGGAGACGGCCCTCCGGGTGGTGCGGCGAGTTTTTTTACTCAGACTGTAGACACGACGGACTGGGCTGGGACTGAGCCGGCTGTGGCGACTTTGACGGTTACTGGAATTAAGTCTACGGATAGACCCGTTATTGATTTGGATTTGTCTAGCACGGCGTTTGCGTCAGTAGCGGATATCCAGAGCGCTTGGGGTTCAGTGTATCGTGTCGAGGCATCGGCTGATGATGAGGTTAAATTGTACGCAACTGACGTACCCACAGAAGACCTCCCTGTGCTAATCAAGGTGGTGCGCTAATGGCCGAAGGTATCATTACAAGACGTGGTGGTGGGATTCTTCCTGTTGTAGCTACAGGCGGCACTGTTACTGATATTACCCAAGATGGTAAGCAGTACCGTGTTCACACATTTACCTCCGATGGTACGTTTGAGGTCACTCGCGGTGGTGAAGTTGAGTACCTTGTTGTTGCTGGAGGGGGTGGTGCTGGCACTTCACAAGGCGGAGGAGGAGGCGCTGGCGGATATCGTTCTTCTGTTCCTCGGGAACAATCGGGGGATAACACTATATCCGAGCCTTCTTTAATTCTATCTTCTGGTTCTTACACAGTCACTGTAGGTGACGGAGGTGCTGGAGGGGTTTCCGGTCAAGACTCTGTATTTTCTACGATAACATCTATTGGTGGTGGTCGAGGTGCAAATCGTGACGGTAATGCGGCAGATATTGGAGGTTCTGGCGGTGGCGGTAGTTTGAACAGAATCGGTGCTTCTGGTACAGCTAATCAAGGAAACAGAGGAGGAAATACTGTAGGTAACGCCGTAGGATTCGCAACTGGTGGTGGTGGAGGCGCAAGTACACGTGGGGCAGATGGCTCTGGATCAGGCGGGGGTGTTGGCGGTGATGGTATTTTTTCTTCTATTGATGGATCAAGCGTTGCAAGAGCTGGAGGGGGTAGCGGGGAAGGCTACGGATCAGCCTATCCAACCGGCGGCGGCGCAAGTATAGGGGGCGGAGGAGATGTAGACCAACCCGGCGCTCCTAACACTGGCGGTGGTGGCGGGAGTACTGGCGGAGCAGGTGGCTCCGGCATCGTCATCGTAAGGTACAGAATAGGATAGACTATGAGCGTTACAAAAGAGCAGCGAAAAGAGATTACAAGGATTTCACGGGCGATAAGGGGTGCGGAGGACTCTGCTGAGGTTTCCGCTGCCACCGTTGCAGTGTTATTCTCAGGAGCGCTAAATATGGCTGGGATTGTCGCCACGCCGGAGATGATCGCGGCGGGTTCAGCTTTACTGGCTTCGTTAGGAAGTCGTATCTCAAGAGGTGTATTGTGATGAAAAAAGGACTACTTTTCATACCTGCGGTTGCGCTGTTAGCCGGTTGTGCTAGCAACGCTGAATACTATGCCGCAATGGTTGAAATTAACGCCAAGCGCGCTGAAGTCGAAGCCGTAAAAGCTGACTCACAGTCTCAGCGAATTAACGCTTTAGTGCAAATGGCAGAGCAAGGTGATGAAGCAACTAAAGCCTCGGCAACGATGGCGCTGGCTTTAATGAACGCAAACGGCGGCGATGATAATAAATCAACTGCTGTTACCCCTGAGGCTCCGCGTAATCAGATGCTAGACTGGGCGTCGGTCTTGCTGCCCTTTACTGGTCAAGTGGTCACGGGCTACATGAATTACAATTTGGGTAAAGTCCAAAGTAATAATAGCGTGCGACTGGCTGAGAGTGAGCATGAGGCGTTTACCGAGCTTGGCATCGGTGCTTATCGTGAAGGCAACGCACCGCGTTACCGGCCTGATGACTCTTATGACTTAGGTGAAGGTCGGATTGAAATGCAAGAAATCACCCAGCCGCAGGAGTAGTACCATGCGTATTTTATTGGTTTTAGCCCTTACAGCGACGCTGACTGCCTGTGCGTTGATTGATAGCCGTCCGCTGACTGCCTCTACGGCGGTGCAGCTAGGCACAATCCGACTAATCACAGCGGCTGAAGACCCGCAGGAGCGGGCTGAGTCTATTGTGACAATTACAGAGCTTGTCTCTGAGCAGGTCGATGCGGGTAGTACCGCGACGGTGGCGGGTGTGGCTGACTTAACCCGAGAGTTGATTGATTTCACCGAGCTCGGGGCTTATGAGCAGATTCTCATTAACGCGCTAATTACTTCGGTGCAGGAGCGGTTAATCACAGAGATTGGCTCGGGTCGGATTGACGAGCAGGATGTCGTGCGTATTCAGCAGATTCTACAGTGGGCGAATCAAGCAGCGTTGATGTATACCGATGCCTAGGTTTGTCAACACACTAAAGATAAAACACCGCTCTAAGGGGCGGTGGGTGACGCTAGAGCCACTGGTGTTTGCCTACGAGGATCGCAGTGAGATTGTCGTGCCGGCTGGGTTTGAGACTGACTTAGATTCAGTTCCTCGCATCCCTGTGCTGCACGCGTGGCTTAAAGGCCGGGCGACTGAGGCGGCGGTGGTGCATGACTACCTCTACAATCAGTGTGTAAGTAGAAAGTTTGCCGATAAAACGATGCTTGAAGCTATGGTGGCGCAGGGCGTGCCGTGGTGGCGGAGGTATCCAATTTATTGGGGCGTACGTGCAGGTGGATGGGTATACTATCTGAAACACTGTGGTCGTGAATAACTAACCCGGAGCAGATAGATGCTGTTTAGTGACTCGCCGTTTTCTTCTAGCGCGTTTTCTAGTCTTGGCGAGGCCTCAATCGGAGTCGTCGTCTCGGCTAACGGCGTTAGCGCCGGCAGTGCTGTTGGTACGGTCATAGTTACAGCTCAGGCTGTTGTAGAACCCACCGGCGTCCAAGCAGCGACCCAGCTAGGCAATGAGACGGTTGCCGCTGCGGCCAACGTCCTTCTTACCGGTGTTACAGCCGGTTCTCAATTAGGCAACGAAGTCGTTGTCGCTCAAGCTGTTGTAGAGCCTGATTCTCTCGCTACTGCGGGTGTGGTGGGTAATGAGACCGTGGCGGCTCAAGCCAACGTCCTGCTTACTGGCGTCCAAGCAGCGACCCAGCTAGGCAACGAGATAGTTGTCGCTCAAGCCGTTGTAGAGCCCACCGGCGTTCAAGCAGCGACCCAGCTAGGCGACGAGACAATTATTGCTCAGGCTAATGTTTTACCTACCGGTGTGCAGGGTGTTGGTGAGGTAGGCGTTGAGGTCGTTGTAGCCGAGGCTAATGTTCAGCTGACTGGCGTTCAAGCGGCTAGCCAACTAGGGGCAGAAGTAGTTGTTGCTCAAGCGGTGGTCGAGCCTACAGGCGTGCAGACGGATGCGCAATTAGGTGAGATTACGTTATTTACGATTAACGTACTTAATGTGGCTGGGGTGACAGCGGCGAGTCGAATTGGTAGCCCCGTTGTTATTGCTAAGGCTGTCGTTATACCTAGCTCAGCATCGGCTAGCACAGTATTAAATTCGGTGTTTGTGTGGGGTAGAATTGTCCCCGGCGCAAACGTTAATTGGGTGGAGATACCCCCAAGTGAAAATCCAGATTGGACTGAAATTCAACCCAGTTCTAGTGTAAACTGGCAAAAAATTAGCGCGTAGCGAGGCACGGGCATGGCAAGTACATATTCAAATACCGGCATTGAGCTCATTGGTGTTGGCGAACAAGCCAATACTTGGGGGCAGACAACCAATACAAACTGGCGTTTGATGGAAGAGTTGGTGTCCGGGGTTATAGACGTTTCGCTTAACGGGCTAACTAGCTATACGTTAACTACAGTTGACGGCCTGACATCGAATGGCCGGCACATGGTTGTTAGGTTCACCGGCACGCCGGGCGGCCCTGTTACTGTTACGGTATCTCCTAATGAGATGCAAAAAGTCTACCTAATTAACAACGAAACAACTCAATCGGTTACAGTCGCTCAAGGCTCTGGCGCTACGGTAGAAATCCCTTCTAACTCTAAAAAGATTATTTATTGCGACGGCGAAGGTGCTACGGCATCGGTGCAAGATATGTTTTCTGGTGAGTTCTCCGGCGACTTTTCCGGCACCTTTTCAGGCGACTTTGACGGGAATTTCTCTGGCGACTTTGATGGTGACTTCACTGGTACTGGCGATTTTTCGACGTTTAGCTTAGATGGCACTGAAGTCACTATTACCGCGACGCAAATCAATGGGGCTATCACCGCTGCCGGAACCAGCTACGACAACACCGATTCCGGAGCGACGGCCACTAACGCGCAAGATGCGTTTGATGAAGTTTTTACTGTAATAAATGACCTTGACTTTAGCGCTGGGGCCATAGACTACGACAACATAACAACTGGGATTTCTGCCACTAACGCTCAAGACGCAATTGACCAAACTTACGAACGTGCGGATACGTTTGTTGCTAATGATGGGCGAGTAAAAACTGCAGTTAATGCTTCTGGCAGTGCGCCTATTCACGTAGCTAGGGCTTTTGCGACCTTTAGCGGAACCGGGGTGTTTTCTGATGGAAAAAACATTAGCTCAGTTGTATTTAATAGTACAGGTAACTACACAATAAACTTTACAGAAGATATGGAAACCGACACCTACACGGTAATTACCTCCAGCATCCAGCAGTCAACGCAACGAGGCGGAAACTTTGCTAGAGCATTCGACAAAACTGTCTCTTCTATGAAAATAGTCAACTGGGAAGCAGCTAACTCGCAATTCAACGCTGAGCCGGATAACACCGGGCCTGTTGCGTTTGTTGTCTTTGAGTAAGAGGTTAATATGAGTCAAGTTATTGTATTTACGCAGTCGGACGGAGTAGTAGGGTATCTTGTTCCAGCGCCTAACTGCCCTTTATCTCTTAAAGAAATTGCAGACAAAGATGTCCCTACGGGGCTTGCGTACTGGATTGTAGATTCTTCAGAGCTTCCTACCGCCCCCCAAGAGTCATGGGAGTTAGTAGATATGCCTGAACCAGACGGTTACGGGGAGTAGCACATGATTGTTGTAAACGAAGATAAAGCACTCCAAAAAAAGCGCGAAGTCGCATCGCTATCTAAGTCTGGTTTCAAACTAGGTTTGCTAAACATGGGCGAACTACAGCGCGTTAAAGACTTTATTGCCCAGACTGGCGATGATCGAATTGTTATTCTTTGGGAAGACTCCGATACGTTTGCGCGACTGGATGCTGACTTGCTCCGGCTAGCAAATGAAATGGGGTACACCGACGAGCAGTTAGACGAGTTATTCGGCATCGCATAACTCAGACACTCACATAAAAAAGGATATAAGTTATGTCACCTGATGATCGCCTGCTGAGGATAGAGCAAAAACTCGACAAACTATCCGACGCTGTGGTCAGCCTTGCTCGGATGGAAGAGCGGATGGTGACGTTATTTAATCGAATGGATGCGTATGACTCAAACCAACAGAAGGTTGTAGACCGTGTTACAGAAGTTGAAAAAAAGCTGGCGACAAAAACCAACACCGTGCGAATCGGTGAGCGCGCCGCATGGTTACTCTCTGGCGCGGTTGTCTCTTATTTGGTTTGGGTCATACGTGCAGGTGCATAATGGGAAATTTTAGACTTTCTCCGTACTTTTTACGTAGTGAGTTCGCCTGCAAATGCGGGTGTGGATTGGATACGGTTGACACGTCAACGCTAGACATCCTTAACGCGGTGCGTGAGAAGTTTGGGCCAGTTATCATCACTAGTGGCTGCCGCTGCCCGGAGCACAACAAGAACGTAGGCGGTGCGCCAAATAGCCAACATACACTTGCCCGCGCAGCCGATATTAAAGTACCTAGTGCCGACCCAAGGGCGGTTTACGACTGGGTAGCTGCACATTTTCCTTATGCTAGCCTTGGTTTGTATAACACGTTTACGCACGTTGATACTCGTTCAAGTGGCCCCGCTCGGTGGGATTACACAAGCAGCTAAAAAGGGCCGATTATGGTTGGTCGTAAGTTCATATCTGATGATGAGTTATTATCGGCTATAAGAAGTACAGATTCCTACGCAGCTGCAGCTAGATCGTTGGGGATACACCGTAGGACGTTGTATCGGCGTCTGGAGTACATTAAGCAGGGGCGCTCTGTTGACCAAAGAAAACAACAGATACAACCACCCATGCGAGATGATGAGATTTTTCGTAAACGCTCCATACTGTGGAACCCGACTTCTGGCGAGACTAAGCTAGAGTGGTTCTGCACCGACCGGGACAAACAAGCGCAGTACGAAGCTATGAAAGCGGCTGCCGATGCGCTCAAAGAAGACCTCCCCGTCATACCTAAAATTAAAGCTCCCAAAGTCCCCCACAACGATTTACTTAACTTGTTCATTCTAACGGATGCCCACATCGGCATGTTGGCTTGGGGGGAAGAAACTGGCGAAGACTGGGACACTAGTTTAGCGCGGGAGATGATACTGCGGTACTTCAGCGTGGCTATCGAGAAAGCTCCCGATGCTGAGCGTGCGGTGCTTGCGCAGCTAGGCGATTTCCTGCATTACGACGGCATAGACAGTGTGACTCCCGCAAACAAGCACCAGTTAGATACAGATAGTCGGTTTGCCAAGCTAGTCCGGCTGGGGATTGTGGTTACTCGGGAAGTGGTTGAGATGCTGCTCAAAAAGTATGCGAGCGTCGATGTAATCATGGCAGAGGGCAACCATGACCCAGTAAGTGAGATTTGGCTACGAGAGTCATTTGCTGATCGCTACCGTAAACAGGACCGCTTGCGCCTAGATACTTCGCCTAAACCGTTTTATGCCGTTGAACATGGCCGCACATCGTTGTTCTTTCACCACGGGCACTTAAAAAAGGTCGATCAGATTGATCGTGCGCTAACAGCGGAGTTCCGCGAGATTTTTGGGCGTACTAAATACTCATACTGCCACGTTGGACATCTGCACCACCACTTGGTAAAAGAGACTGAGCTGATGAAGGTCGAGCAGCACAGCACGTTGTCAGCGCGGGATGCGTATGCTAGCCGGCATTTATTTCGTTCTGCTCGACAGGCGCAGGTGATTACTTATCATGCCAAGCACGGCGATGTTGGGCGGTTAGTTATTACGCCAGAACAGTTGGAGAATTAAGATGGCAGAGAAGAAGACAAAAAAAGACCCCCGGTTAGAGCGGGCAGGTGTCTCGGGGTATAACAAGCCCAAGCGCACGCCGAACCATCCCAAAAAATCTCATGTAGTGGTGGCTAAAGAAGGCGACAATGTAAAGACAATCCGGTTTGGTCAGCAGGGTGTGAAAGGCAGTCCGAAGAAAAAAGGTGAGTCTGACGCTAACCGCAGCCGGCGCAAGTCATTTAAAGCGCGCCACGCGGATAACATTAAAAAAGGCAAAATGTCTGCTGCCTACTGGGCAGACAAAGTAAAATGGTGAGTTAGATGGCTAAACAAGGTCTATACAGTAACATCCATAAAAAGCGTAAGCGCATTAAAGCCGGCTCCGGTGAGAAGATGCGTAAGCCCGGGTCAAAGGGTGCGCCGACAGATAAAGCGTTCAAACGCTCAGCACAAAAAGCGAAAAATAGGTAAAGACGCATGACTATAAAACGAGGCAAAGCAGTTGGTGAAGCGATAGTTCGCGGCTACAAAGACGGTGCTGTGTGCCCTAAGCCGACGACAGACGTTAAGCTGAATACGAAAAACCGCGACTACGCCATAAAGAACTATGACTACGGGCCAATGAACCCAAGCGAGCCCAACAAAGCATTCTGGAAAGGTATCGCGGACCTTTGGGGCATCTCTCCAGAAGAAGCTAAAGCTTCACGCTGTGCCAACTGCGCGGCTTTTGTGCAGACCCCCAAGATGATGGCGTGCATACAGAACCATATTGGTCTTGACGAGGACTACCCGAATGAAGGCGCTCGCCACATGAACCAGACGCGCAAAGAAGTGCTGAACTCCGGCGATCTTGGCTATTGTCAGCTGTTCGGGTTTAAGTGCGCGGCAGATCGCACGTGTCGCGCTTGGCTTCACGGTGGCCCGATTAAATGAGCATAGAAGCTGACCTGCGTCGTTGGTCTCGCGAGGTGCTTGAGGTGCCAAGTAAGCATCTCAATGGGTTCCCTCCGTGCCCGCACGCCCGCAAAGCGTGGCTAGACGACCAAGTGCTGGTGGTGGAAACAGACTACATCTACGCCGAGACGCTTGGAATTTGCGACGTTTTTAGAGACTTAAACAAGAAAGTTGTAGTTGTTGCATCTTATGCAATACCTGATATAGACGCGTTTAACAGCTTCGTGGAGGGCCTTAATGAGGCTTACCCAGAGCTACACTGCATGCAGTTTCACCCTGAATTTGGTGCCGAAGACGCAGAGCTTGATTTTCTTACCGATAATGACTGGGAAAGCGACATCGAAGCGCCGTACTGTATGATATTCATACAAAATTTGGCAGACGTGGTCGAATCCAGCGACAGACTAGAAGAGTTGGGGTACTATAAAGGCTATCCTGACGACGAGTACGAAGAGCTTGTGGTCAAGCGCAAAAAACGACTGACGGGGGCTAGTGATGACCCAGATTGATGCAGGTAGCCTGCAGACTGGCGATGAATTTGTGTACCAGAACATGCGGTTTAAAGTGACGGCCAACAGTGGGGCGCTTTACATAGAGGCAAAGAACCTCCAGAGCAATGTTAGGGTGCATATTGAGCATGATGAAGACGTTGAGGTTCCTCGCGACGACGAATAGACTGCGACAAAGTCGCGGAGGCTTGTATGGCGTACCAAAAACTTAAATTCCGCCCCGGCGTCAACAAAGAAAATACCCCCTACACCCAAGAGGGAGGCTGGGTAGACTCCGATAAAATCCGTTTTCGTTCTGGCAAGCCTGAAAAGATCGGCGGCTGGCAAAAATACATTAGCGATCAGCTATTTGGACGTCCTCGTGCTAGTTTTGTATGGCGCATATTAGACGGGTCTATTTACACCGCGTTTGCTACTGAGTTTAAAGTCTACGTCGAGTTTGGTGAGCTGGTTACTGACATCACCCCGGTGCGCACTACGACTTCGGTAACGGATGGCATTGCTACTACCTCCGGCTCAAACACGTTAGTTATCACTGATATCGCTCATGGAGCCGATGATGGCGCGTTTATTACCATTTCTGACGCCGATGCTGTAGGCGGCGTACCCGCAGGCGAGATTAACGCTGAGCATCAGATTACTTTGATCGACGGCGACTCATATTCTATTACGGTAGGCACTGCTGCGACATCATCTGTCGCATCCGGCGGGGGTACGTTTGACATTGAGTACCAGATTAACCCGGGGTTGGCAGATTCTGTGTTTCAGTTTGGCTGGAGTGCCGGCGCGTGGGGCGAAGAGACATGGGGGACGCCAAGAAGTGCTGGTGTTGCGGTGGACATTAGGCTCTGGTCGCTGCAGAACTGGGGCGAGGACTTAATTATTAGCCCGCGCGGCGGCGCAGTTTATATTTGGGATGCGACATCTCCCGGCGACCGCGCTACACAGATTACTCAAGCCCCGCATAAAACCAGCGTAGTGTTGGTCACTAAAGATCGACACATGGTCTGTCTAGGCTGTAACCAACCCGGTACGGATAACGCGGCTACTCCGCTAGATTCACTACAGGTGCGCTGGTCGCAGCAGGAGAACTTTACCGAGTGGAGACCGACTTCGACTAACACGGCAGGTAGCCAGCTGCTGACTTCCGGCACAGAAATTATTGCTGCGGCTAATACGGAAAATCAGGTACTCATTTGGACTGATGAGGCGGTAGAGTCTATGCAGTTTATTGGCCCTCCGTATACGTTTGGGTTTGCGCAAGTAGGCTCTTCGGCAGGTGTGGCGAGTCCGCGTGCGTGGATTGCGTACAACAACGTGATTTACTGGATGGGCGACAACGCGTTTTATATCTTCCAAGGTGGCACGGGCGTGCTCCCTTGCACCGTGCAGAAGTACATATTTGACTCGTTAAATACGCAACAAAAGAGCAAAGTGTTCGCTGCACTAGACAGAGAAAACCATGAGATTACGTGGTTCTACCCTACCGAGGAGATTGAGGCGACTAAGCTCAACGGCAGTATTGATGCGACGCAGACAGAGTTTCTCGTTGAAAACACAGCCGGTTTCCCGCTAGAGGGGTCTATAAAGGTCAACGATGAGATCATTAATTACTCTGGTAAAACAGATGTTAGGTTTTTAAATTGTGAGCGCGGCAAACGAGGCACTACCCCTGAAGCACACGATGACGAAAGTAAAGTCACTGAGCCCGATTTTATTGGCAACTTAGAGACCTGCCGCTACGTCAGCTATAACGTCATAGATAAACTATGGTGGATTGGCCGGCTTGAGCGTACTACATGGGTAGATCGAGGCTCGCTTGAGTACCCGCTAGCTACAGATCGACGTGGGTTTATCTACAACCATGAGTTTGGGCTGGATGCCGAAGATGATCCGATGGTAGCAACTGTGTTTTCTGCAGATTTTGATTTAGGTGAAGGCGATAAACTAATGTTTATTCGTCGGTTTGTCCCTGACTTTTTTGTCGAGGGGAGTGTTGAAATCCGCATGCGCAGCCGCTATTACCCGCTAAGTCAGCAGGTGCAAGAAGTTATTGGCACGGTGCAGAAGGATACCTCGCGCATTGATACGCGGATTCGCGGTCGGCAATTAGCACTGCGTATAAAGAGTAAAGGGCTAGGTGATTACTGGAAATACGGTGATGCCAGAATTGACACGCAACCGGATGGCCGTCGATGAGTAAGATTATCAACATACGCCTGCCCGCCTCTGCGACAACCACAGAGTTTAGGCCGCAAGATTTTAACCAGCTAAAAGAAGCGGTGCAGCAGATTGTCCTGCAGTTAAATACCAGTTATACGCCCATTACGACCCAGAATGAGTCAGCCGCGTTGTCGTGGGTGGCCGGTGGTGGCAGTGCTGGTGGGGGGTTTTCTGGGCATATTCGTGGGTTCCAAGACAGCGTAGGTGTAACTGTGCCTTACGGGTTGTTTATGGATAACGCAGATCAGACGAACCCTGACGTGACGCAGGCTAATACGGTGCGGCTGAACCAGCCTATCTTTAGCTCAGGCATCCGTGTTGAGAATGACACTCAGTTGTTTTTTGACTACCCCGGTCAGTATTTAATTAACATTAGCTGCCAAGTCACTAATAAGACTAATGAAATCCAAGAGTTTGAGCTATGGGCGGTGAATACGGGCACTAACTACCCGTTAAGTAATACACGATTTGACGTGCCGCCAAGAAAAAGTGCGGGTGTCTGGGGGCATGCGGTGGCTAACATCGCGGGTATTTTTACCGTTAACGACCCTGTGACTGAGTATTTAGAGATGGCGTGGTGGGCTGAGAGTACAGATGTAAACATTGAGTATTACCCTGCCCGCACAACGCCCGATCGCCCGGCGATACCCTCTGTTATTTTGACAGCTCAATTTGTTTCTGCGGAGTCAAACAATGGCTAATAAGTATTTTAGGCAGTTCATCACGCCGCCAGCAGCGACTGAAGAAGCCCTATATGTTGTGCCTGAAGCCAACACTGCGGTGTTGAACTCCTTGCGCGTGACTAATGCTAACTCTGCGAGCACATTATTGTCTGTCAATGTCTACCCCGAGGGGGAAACGACGCCTTATTCGCTACTGAGTAATCACTTCTTGCCTGTTAATTCGACGATGGACGTGTTTAGCGGCATCTCGTGCGTGCTTCAGGCGGGAGACTCACTTAGGGTAGAATCCTCTCAAAGTGATGTTGACTTTTATTTAAGCTATTTAGAAATCGACCGAAATTGATACAATACATTTAAAATGGCACTGGGGTTCCTCATGAACGGCATTACAGACTTAGCTAAAAAAGGACGCAACGGCGATAACACGCTGATGCACGTCTCACACGACGAAGTAGCCGGGCTTAATGCTTTGGCTAGGAGCGCAATGGGTCGTGAGCTCACGACTAACCCGGAGACGGGATTGCCAGAGGCGTTTTTATTCGCGCCGTTTTTAGCCCCCATGGTCGCAGGCGGCCTTGGCGTTGGGGGTAGTGCGCTGGCTACTGGTCTGACTGCTGGCGCTTTAGGTGCTACAGAAGCTGCAGCTAGAGGCATGGACGACCCCTTACAACGTGGTCTGTATGCAGGTCTGACGGCTGGCGCTGCGAGTGGGATTGGTAATGCTCTAAGTGGTGCAGCAGATGCAGCTCCAGTCGCTGATGGCTTATCACTATCAGACTCAACAAGCCAAGTTGTAACTCGCCCCGGTTCTAGTTTTGGGAATTTACAGTCAGTACCCAACCAGTCGTTTGCTGGGACGCAGTTTACGCCTCCTCCTACATCGGCAGAAGCTACGTCTAGTCTTGGGCTTAGTCCTTCTGCACCTACTCAGCTTACACAAGCCCCCACCCCCACAACGGGTGATTTTAGTATCGGCGGCAGTCAGTACGGCGATATACCGCAGATGGGCGAAGGGCTTAAAAACATTTCTAACAACCCAGCTGCTCGGCAACAGTTTATGCAGGACATCAAAGGGCCAGCTGCCGCTGGGTTTGTTGGTTTAGGCGGGCAAGCTCAAATGGGCATGCAAGACGATATGAAAGCCCGCGCGGAAGAGAAAGAAGCTGAGAAGCAGGCAGAGCTAGAACAAGCGCAAAACACTATCCGCTCTAACTACGCAGCTGTTGGCCGTCCAATGCCTACTGGGTTTGGCGGGGGGCCGTTGTTTGAAGAGTTCCAAGAAGGCGGCATTGTTGGTTTGCGTAGAGGCGGCAGGCTTGCTCCTAGCCGCCGCGCAGGTCGAAGTGATGACAGAGACCGCGACATGCGCTCAACAAACCCCGGTCGCCCCGGTGGTGAATCTGGTGAAAAAGCGCTAACAATGCAAGGTGGCTCCCGCACCATGACCCCGGCAGGGCGAATGGGGGAAAGGCAGGGCCCCGGCGGTGGTGGCGTAGGTGGTGTAGGGGCTAACCCTGAAGCGCAAGCACCTGCAGCTCCTCCTCCAAACCCGCAGTACGACGCGTTTATGCGGGAATTACAGCAGGGTGCCGGTAATCGGCTGGCCTCTCAGCGTTCTGGATACACTGGCGGGCACAGCCCCGTCTACGTACCGCCAGATCGACTTAATCAGTTTATTGAAGAATTTGAGGGGGATGGGGACAAAAAGTCTGCTGCCCCAGCTAGTTTCCCCGGAGGTCGTGGTGATGGTGGCGGCACTGCTGGTGCAGGGTACGCTCAAGGCGGTTACTTAGACGGCGGTATGCTGCCGGGTGATGGCATGAGTGATGGCATAGAAGCCCTGATCGACGGCGAGCAGCCTGCAGCGCTTAGCAGTGGTGAGTTTGTTATCCCTGCTGATGTCGTAAGCCATCTTGGTAACGGTTCTTCAGATGCTGGTGCCAAACAGTTATACGCCATGATGGACCGAATCCGTCGGGCGCGCACTGGCAAAGAAAAGCAAGCGCCAGAAGTAAAAGCGGAAAAGATGATGCCTAAATGAACTACAAGGCCCCTGCAGATTTAAAATCTGAATTTCAATTAGCGTGGTTCGGAGGCAACCAAGCAGCGCTTGACATGGCAAAAACTCTAGCGCGCCTGTCTAACATTGTGGACGACTTAGTAGACAAAGATGTAGATGTCGCTACATCAGAGATTTGTGATGCGTTTTTAATGTGTTTAGTGAAGCTGCCGACTAACCCGTTCTACGCGCGACACCAGCACGAGTTCACTCCTATGTGGCTTTCGGTGTTTTCAGCGTACGAAACAGCAACTAAATACGAGCACGATAAAGACGAACGCGGGTTAGAAATGGCGCATGTCCTCAGATATGCTCCGGGGATGATGATTGCCCATGCTATCATTCGATGTGTGGGGTTGGAAAAATCACGCGAGTACACGCCAGAAATGTGGAAAGTGGTGGTCAATGAGCGGTATTCTGACTACATACGGGAGCATTCTAATGCTGCAGTTAAAGAACATGAATGAGGTGTTGCTATGGTAGGCGGTGGCGGCGGTGGCACAACCGAACAAACATCTTATAGTACCAATCTCCCAGAGTATGCGGAGCCGTATTACAAAGAAATGATGGCCCGGACTCAGGCTGAGTCCTTGCGCCCGTATACACCTTATACAGGTGAGCGCATTGCTGGGTTTTCAACCGGCCAGCAGATGGCAGCTGATGCTATTTATGGTATGGAGCGCCCTCCCGTGCTCGATGCGGCGGAAGTTACGCTTGGTGAGTCTATTAACCAAATTGCTGGCATGGACTACGACCCAACTGAGTTTTCTACTGATTATGAAGCAACGCCGTATGATTCTTCTTATCAGGCTGGGCAGTTTGACCCCGGCTATGAAGCAGGCACGTTTGATGCTGAGACTGCTGAGCAGTACATGGACCCCTACATGCGCCAAGTTCTTGACGTGCAGAAACGTGAGGCTGCGCAAGAATACCAACAAGGGCGCGCAGCGACGGCTGCAGAGGCTGTCCAAGCAGGCGCTTTCGGTGGTAGCCGTTTTGGCGTTCGTGAGGCAGAGCAAGAAGCTGAGTACCTTGACCGCCTAGCCGACATTGAAGCGACTGGCATGCAGACTGCCTACCAGCAAGGCCGTGAACAGTTTGGCGCTGAGCAAGGCATGCAACAGCAGCAAGCGCAAATGGGGCTTTCTGCACAACAGCAAGAAGAGGCAGCACGCCAGCAACAAGAACAGTTTGCGCAGTCTGCAGACCAGATGACCGAGCAGGACCGTCAGTTCGCTGCTGATTTGGCTATGCAAGTAGCGACAAACCAAGAGGCTGCTAACCAGTTCGCAGCGCAGTACGGTCAGGATGCGGTAGACATGGCGATCCGCGCAGCGGATGCGCAACGCGTGTTAGGTCAGACTCAGCAGAACGTTGACATTGCGCGTAATCAAGCCAAATTTGCGATTGGGCAGGAAGAACAAAGAATCGCTCAGATGCAACTAGACCAAGCGTTTCAAGACTTTGTTAACGCGCGGGACTACGAGCGGCAGCAGTTGGCGTTTTACAACGCGATGCTTAGAGGCATACCGGTGCCTGTGCAGCAGGAGACTATTTCCTATCAGCCTAGTGCTGGGTTTGGCACTCAGTTAGCCGGCGCGGGTATTGCAGGTCTCGGCGCGTACAATACTATCAATAGCGGCCAAACGCAGTACGGAGGTCGAGGTTAGTCATGAATATAGTTAAGATGCAGGATAGCCTAAAAGACCTTTCAGACCGCCAGCTTATGCAGACAATGCAGGGTGGATCGGCTCCGCAGTACCTAGTATTAGCTGAGATGCAACGCCGCAAGAAAGTCCGTGAAGACTCTGCTCAACCACAGGAGACTTCAGACCGCAGTGTGGCCGAGGATATTATGGGTGGGATTGCTGCTGTGCCTACTCGCCCTATGGAGATGGCTGAGGGCGGCATTGTTAGCTTTGCCGAAGGTGGCAAGACCGGACGGTTAAAAGGCGAAGACGAGGCTTGCTGGGTGGACGAGAGCACCGGCGAGAAATACTGCCCGCCAGACCGCCCGCAGATGGAGACGCCGCGTACCGGTCAGCGTAAAACTTTTCAAGAAGGTGGCATGATCCCGCCTGACGAGATGGCTGAGATTGAAGTCCAGAAACGCCTCCAAGAACTGCAGGCTACGGACCCTAATGCTACAGAATATCAGGCGATTCAAAGTCTTATGCGCGAAGGGTCAAGTTTTGTACCTGCTATTTATGGTGATGATTCAAGCGAGCCGGCGCAGGCACCTGAAGGCCCTGCGGATGAACCGTCGCGCTATGAGCGTATAGCAGATCAAACTCGCGAGTTTTTTGGCGGGTTGTTTGGGTCGGATGAAGAGCCTGCTGCAGAGCCAACTCCGACGCCTACTACGTCTGACAGAGAGTCGGCATACACTCCGGGGGGTGTTCCTGTGCCGGGCAGAGAAGGGTGGCTGTACGACCCAACTCGCGGGCCAAATAATCGCGGTGTCTTCTTTAACCCAGAAGGCAATATCCAAAGCCCTCCTACCGATTCTAGTTTTTGGGAAGGAACAGGCACAACGTTGCGGCGGTTTAGAGAAAATGCGCGAGATCAGTACGGCATGCAAGAAGGCGATCCTAGTGGACGGATTATTAACTCTACAGGGCCATTGTCTGCTGAGGAACGAGGAGTATCTCGGGATGAGCCGCAGTACCGTCCCGCTACTACTCGTGACGATGAAAACCGCCCTCGTGAGCCAGAACCAGTCCGGGAAGATGGGCTTATGCAGCTTATGCGTGAGCTTCAACAAGAACGAGATCGCACTCAAGATGAATCTCGCCGCAATGCGATTAACCAAGCGCTTATTCAAACTGGGCTTAGCATGATGGCGAGCGACAACCCAGACTTTTTAGGTGCGCTAGGTGAAGGTGGTATTCAAGGCCTATCGGCGTTTGCTAGTGCTCAAGACGCCGCTGCCCAGCGACAAGGTGAAATCAGCGCTGATATGACTGACTTGATGGTTGCTCGTGAAGCTAATGACATTCGCCGCCAAGCAGCTCAGGCTTCAGCTGCTAATGCAGCCGTTAGAGCAAACCAAGGTGAGATAGATAACTTACTCAGTTTACTTGAAACAGAGCAAAAACAACTGGCTGAAGGTTTTTCTGTTATGGAAGAAGAAGACCAGCTAGCTGCTCAGCAACGTATAAACTCTCTTAGGCAGCGAATAAATGAGCTTATGGGGGGTGCGTTAGGCAGCGGAGGTGGGAGCGCTGGCGTGTTAGACTTTGGGCCTGACGCTTTAGTCGAAACACAGTAAATTAGGAGCGCAGCGTGGCGTATAAATACTCTTTTCAGACGCCGGACGGGCAGACTATAGAGTTTGAATCCCCGACGATGCTCACTCGTGATCAAGCAAGAAACCAAGCGTATAGCATCGCTGAACAGCAAACGCTGCAACAACGCCAGCTAGAATCCACCGCAGAAGAATCTCGTGGAGTGTTTGGCACCGCCCGTGACTTAGGACTAGGCCTTGCTGGTGGTGCAGCCAGAGTAGCAGAGTCAGCAGGTGGTATTGCTCAGTTGTCTGGCGCAGAAGCAGTTGGCATGGAAGTCCAAGACATCTTTGGCGGCATGCGAGAAGGGCTGTCTGAAGCGACAACACCTCAAATCCAAGCACGTCAACAGCTCATGGACCAGCGCTTAGCTGAAGTGGAGGGTGAGGGGTTCTTGCCCGAGTTAGGTGCTGGTGCAATGGAGCTCCTTAGTAATCCTAGTCTTTTAGCGCAGTTTGCTTCCGAGCAGGTTGCACAGCTCGCTCCCATAGCAAGAGCAGGTAGGTTGGCCCGGGAGACCGGCGAAGTATTTTTCCGAGAGGGCACTGAACGGGCACTAAGTAACATCGGCGTAGGCGGCGCGGCTTCTGCTGCTGGTGCGCTTCAAGGTGCTGACGTCGGCATGGAGACCTATGACCGCGTATATGACGAGCTAGTGTCGCAGGGGGTAGACCCTGTAGAAGCTAATGAGCGCGCGCGCCAAGAAGGGCTAAAAGATGCCGTTCAAGCAGGGGGCATCACCGTTGCTACCACGTTTGCTATCCCCGGCGGTGGAGCGGTTGAGCGAGCTTTGATTGGCAGGCAAACAGCTAATGTTGGTCGCGGAGTTGCGCAAGACACCGCAGAGGCGGCCGCACAGGCGGCTGGTAGAGCCCCCGTGCTAAGAGGTGCTGCTCGCGGAACGTTAGGTGAAGCGGCTCAAGAAGGTGTAGAGGAAGGTAGTGGAGCTTATCTTTCAAACATCAGCGCAATCGACGCTGGTGCAGATATAGACCCAATGGCCGGCGTCGGTACGCAAGCTGGTTTTGGCGCAGTTTTAGGCGGGGCTTTTGGTCTACCAGCAGGAGTTGTGCAAGGGCGCAGAGACCGTCGCGCTGTAGAAGCGCTACAACAACAAGCTCAGCAAGAAGCCCAAGAACAAACAAGGCAACAAGCAGAACGTCGCACAGCTGGCGTTATGCAGCAGCAAGATTTACCGGGGTTTGAGCCGGGAGCGTTGCCCGAAGTCCAAGGGCCGCCCGCCCCACCTGCAGAAACTACACCAGAGCCTGAGTTCCAGCTTGAACCTTCAGGCGATTTAGGCATTTCCGAACGGCAAGGTGAGCTAGATTTACAACCACCAGCAGCAGGGCAGCCTTCTGTGCGTGGACCGTCAGGGCAGCGTGGGTTTGATTTCCGCTCTACTCAAGAGCAACTAGACGCCATCGAAAGCCAACTTGCTGATTTTAACCAAGTATTTGGAGACCTAACTCCGAGTGAACGTCGACAAGTACGTCGCGGGCTTATTGAAGAGCGGGATAGACTGCAGAACGAGTTGATTCTTAACCCTCGCCCAGCGGAAGCAGCGGCAACTACTTTTGAAAGTGCGCAACCTGACTTACTTGGCTTTTATCAACCAACGCCAGAAACAAGCGGTGCAGTCGAAGCAGAAGCAGAAACCCGAGACCAAGCACGGCAGCGCATAGAAGCGGCACGTCGGCGGCAAGCGGGTGAGACTTTTGGCGGCCCACAACGAGAGTTAGAACTAGGCACTCCGGTTGAGCCTAATGTGCTTACCGAAGAGCGTCTTGCAGAGTTTGGTTTACCAGCGCAAGCGCGTCGCCCTGATCGTGTGCGTGCTAACTTTAAGAAAATTGCGCAACGCTTTGAAGGCCGTGACCTTACTGACCCTGAGCAACGTGCGCAGGTAGAAAGTGAGTTAGCCGAGATCGAGAACCGAGATGCGCAGTGGGTCGAGCCCTTTTCTCAGCGGATGCGCCAAGAACTGCAAGCTACTGAACAGCAAGCTGAAGCGCTGCGGGCAGAGCGCGAGCGGATTGGGCTTGAGCAAGCTGAGCGGGAAGCAGCCCCTCGTAGAGCGCTGCAAGAAGACGTAGATTTTGCCGTCGAGCGGGGTATGCAGGAAGAGCAAGACTACCGTGCTCGTGCCCAAGCCCAGCGCCGTGAAGCCGAGGCTCAAACCCAAGAAGAGCAACGTCGCGCTGCTTTGCGCCGGCAGTTAGTAGACCGGCAAGCGGAACGTGTGCGAGAGCAGGCAACTGGTCGTATTCCGCTGACTCAAGAGTGGAAAGATGTCGCCCGTACGCAGTTAAGACAACGGCAAGAAGAAGCCCAGATGCGTGAACGTGGGCTCGACCAGATGGCCGAACAAGAAGCCGCCGACTTTGAGCTGGACATGCAGTATGTCGAGGACACCGCGCCCCAGTTAGAAACAGGCCAGAAAGTAGCAGCGTCGGACTTTGTGCAGCAGTTTACCGAAGCGCAAGCGCTTAACGATCCAGATATCACTCAGGCTATCGAGCAGGAAGCAAGAAACCAGCTCGGTACTCAGCAGTGGGGGCGTTTAAAATCAGGTCTGTCTAACCAGCGCCGTGCGCAGCAGCGCCGCCTTGACCGCGAAGCGCGTGGAGAAGTGCAGCCAGAACAACCTGACTTGTTTGCCCAGCCAGAGCCCAGAGGCGACTTGTTTAGCGGCGTGGAGACGGTAGAAGGAGCGTTTGACCAACAGACTGAAGTCATTGATGCTGAGCGTAGACGTCTTAGAGAAAGCCCAACTTTTGATGCGACTACTAGCACCTCCCGAGACGCGCGCGCACCGGAGCAAACTACTCAAACGGATCAAACTATTCAAACTACGCTTATTGGCACTGGGCAGGTAAACGGCGGGTTTAGCGTTTCGGTTAATTTTGATGAAAACCAAGGCGTAGATGTTCCGCAAGGGGAGCTTGTTGACCCCAACGCTAACCCAACTACTAACCCTGACCGCGAAGCTAATCATCTCCCATCAATTCAGTCTGATCTGGATGCGTCGCCACTGTCTCAGTGGACGCAGACGCTAAGTGATGAGCAGCGTCAGGAGCTGTCTTCGCGGGTGGAACAGGCTTACCCTAAACTCACTCCACGCACAAGTAAATTTGTTTACGAGCTGCCTCAACCGTTGGGAGTGGTGTTTAACTCGACGCTATTCCTTAACACTGACAAGTTCTACAACAAAAACAAAGACTTTTTGTATTATCGGGTGCTGGCCCATGAAGCTGGCCACCTGACTCACTCTAACCACGCGAGTGAG